>Ga0265327_10005665_pt1 | contig 10336 bp, 8 predicted proteins | sample 41621metaG_FD_202089 | JGI IMG/M metagenome (GOLD analysis project Ga0265327, IMG submission 202089) | Rhizosphere microbial communities from Carex aquatilis grown in University of Washington, Seatle, WA, United States - 4-16-21 metaG | ecosystem: Host-associated > Plants > Roots > Rhizosphere >... | reverse complement strand
GTGGGTAGTGGAGTATACCAATATACTGCGCCATTTAATTCAACAAGTGGTACAGATACCCTGCAGTACTTAATGCAGGAAGAAGGCAGGATACGTGCAAAGACAGTTGCGAAGACAGATACTATGTACTATGACTATTTTGCCAAAGACCATTTGGGAAACATACGTGTGGTGCTGACTGATGAACTGCAGACTGATGCCTACCCCGATGCATCTATGGAAGATGCCACAATGGCCACAGAGCGGCTATATTATTCTGGTGTTGATACCGGCAGGGTCAATAAAAGTACTGTATCCGGTTACCCAAGCGATACTTACACCAACCCAAACAATTACATACAAAAACTAAACGGCAATGGGCCGAAGATTGGTACAGGTATATTGCTGCGGGTAATGGCCGGAGACAAAATTACAGTACGAGCCAATAGCTGGTGGAATAGTGTTGCTACACCGAGCACGCCGGTAAGCCCGGTAACCAATATAGTTACAGCCTTGTTAAATAGCGTACCGGCAGTATCCGGGAGTAAAATACTTGGTTCACAGATAAATAGCAGCATTTTAACACCGGATGTAAGTGGATTTTTAACATCGCGTGATGCGGGCGGAAACAGTAGCATACCAAAAGCATATTTTAATGTAGTTTTACTGGATGAACAGTTAAATCCTGTAATTACAAACGATGGTAATAACAGTTATTTTCAGCAGGTGGGAGCAAGCAATACTTTTACCACCCATGGGGTTACAAATAGAAAAATAACTAAGAGCGGATATGTGTATATTTACGTTAGCAATGAAACGCCAAACATAGATGTGTTCTTTGATAATCTGCAGGTTACTCAAACAAGAGGCCCCTTGTTGGAGACAGATAATTACTATCCGTTCGGGTTGATACAAAGTGGTATATCTTCTAAGGCTGCGGGAAAGTTGGAAAATAAATTGCTTTATAATGGCAAGGAGTTGCAGAATAAAGAGTTCAGCAATGGCAGCGGGTTGGAGTGGGAAGATTATGGAGCAAGGATGCAAGACCCGCAGATAGGAAGATGGCATGTTGTTGACCCAATGGCCGGAAGCTTTGAATCTTATTCACCCTATAATTATGGGTTAAACAATCCTATTAGTATAGTTGACCCTGATGGCCAATTCTCTACCCATGTTGATTCATTAGGAAGCGTATTGCAGAGCTATGACGATGGGGATAACGGTGTTTATTTGCATACCAATGAAACTACTGCTGAACAAGTGGATAATATACACAAAGCTGAGGGGACAAGTGCAGGCGGTGAAAAAATAGGTGAATTAGGTGGTAATATAGATGTGACTAAAATCTTGGCTAACCTTTTAAAGGCTGATAAGGCAATTGCTCAATTAATAAACAATGATGAATGGATTGCTAAAGTGCTTCCAAATCAAGTCTGGGATTTGAAAAATAATAAACAAACCATTTTTGGCGTAGCGTGGGCTTTTGATGCAGCGGCGAATGAAAGAGCTCCTGCTGGTACGGCTCAAAAGTTTACCAGTTTCAATATGGGAGAAATGACTTTTGGAAACGCCGCAGATGTTGGGAATTACCATGCAGGCTATACAGGTGTCCATGCAGATGTATCAATTAGGCTACAACTTACGCTTGCTGGTCTTGGTGAAGTTGCTAAATTCCATAGTGATGACCCAAAACGTATAGGTGAAATTGTAAGTGGAACAATTCCTTGGGGAGACCAGCCAGTAGACTTCAGATATAACACACGAGGCATGGCTGATGCAGAAAAAGAAGTAGCAAAGGATGGTAGGCCTAAGCGCTCATACATAAGTTTCCCCCCTCGACGGAGTGGGCATTACAATCCTTACAATTAAAAATAATCAAAATGCGAAATTATTTTTTGTTACTTACTATTTTGTTATGTATAGGTTGCTCAAAAGTCTATAAACGAACATCAAAAGTTTGTGATGATAAATTGTACTTCGAAGTCTTTAATGTAAATCCGGCAGGAGTGGATGAGGGATATTTAACGGATTCTTTGAACTTTAGACTTTATGTTGGTAAATGGGATAATGAGCATGAGAATTTTCATTTAATGTGCGATGGGGACAGTGTTATAATAGAGAAATTAGACAGAGTAGATACAACAAGCTTCCTAAAGGCTATAGAGACAAAAAAATATAGTTTAAAAGAGTTAAAGTCAAAAAGAAAGTTTGAGTAATCTATTAACCGTAAGACCTTGCTCGTAGTAAATACAGCCGTTTGGTATAATCACCAAGCGGCTTTTTTATTTACGGTAATCTGTGTAGTATAAGTAAAGAGTTTTAAGTAAAAAGTGGTTTTTATAGGATAATGTTACGAAGCGTAGGCTTTACGTGCTTTGTGATGCGATATAGCCATATCAATAAAGTAGTACACTTTATCCTTTTCATCCTGCGGCAGGGCTTCTATATCTTCTATGCGTTTTAGCAGTTTTTTATCCAGCACCATGTTGGCAGAGCCGCCAAGTAAATAATCAACGGTAACGCCGAGTTCATCGGCAATTTTTGCAGCCACTTCGATAGATGGCTTAATCTCATTGCGTTCATACCTGCCGATGATGGGCGCAGACGTACCCACCTTTTTAGCCAGGTCGTCCTGTGACAGCTTTAACTGCTTGCGCAGCAGGGTTATGCGTTCTCCAAAAGTCATAAAAAAGTATTGTAAATACCCTCAAATAAGGTATTAAGGCAAAAATAAGATACTTATTTATGCTATACAAAATAGAAAGGTGTTGCTAAATTAAAACCTATCTATTACTTTTGTTACCTATTGGTACTAAAAAATATTTTTTATGGACTTAAAAATAAACGTGTCCAATCCCAACGCCATCACCTACACCACGGAAGAAACCGGCTTTACCATTTTAGGCGGCATACGGATGGACGGGCTGGACAGGCTGCGGGTAACACTGCGTATAGAAGTGCTGAACCGTAAATTTGAACACTACCAGAACAACCCCGAACTGGCCGCCCTGCCGTTAAACCACAACTTAGACCTGTATAACGATGTGCAGGTAGAAAAGCTGGTGCGCAAGGCCGCAGAGCGTTTAGAAATCGGTACGCTGCAAATAGTAAAGGCCATAGCCGATATTACAAGGCAACTGGAGTTATACAGGCTTGAGCAGATAGAGGCGCAGCAAAGCGCACAGGAAGTAAAGAAAAAGGTACCCACCGCAGCGGAACGCGAAGAAGCCATAGGTTTTTTAATGCAGCCCAACCTGATGCAGCGGACTAATGAATTAATCGGTAAAGCTGGTGTTATAGGCGAAGCAACCAACAGGCTGTTAATGTACCTCATTTTTACATCAAGAAAACGGGAGAACCCTTTGCATATTATCAGCTTTGGCAGCAGCGGCGCAGGTAAAAGCCATTTACAGGAGAAAGTCGCGGAACTGATACCCGAAGAAGACAAGATAGAAAGCACCTCGTTAACCAGCAATGCCCTGTATTATTTTGGCGAGTATGACCTGCAACACAAACTTATACTGATTGAAGACATGGACGGCGCGGAAGCCGTGCTGTATGCGTTACGGGAGCTAATAAGCAAGAAGCATATTATAAAGCTTGTACCCATGAAGGACAGCAGGGGCATTACCAAAACCATTACGTTTAAAGTAAAAGGCCCTGTAACGGTAGCAGGCTGCACCACGCAGGAAAGCATCTATGAAGATAACGCCAACAGAAGCTTTTTGGTGTACATAGATGAGAGCAAACAGCAGGATGAAAACATAATGTGCTACCAAAGAAAAAAGAGCGCAGGCACGGTAAACACTACAGAAGAAAACACTATAAAAGCATTGCTGCAAAACACACAAAGGTTATTGCAGCCCGTAGAAGTACGCAACCCTTATGCAGAGCAGCTACAGATACCCAATGAAGTGTTTAAGCCACGCCGTACCAATGCACACTACTTACAGTTTATAGAAGCCGTTACCTTTTACCATCAATACCAAAGGGAGAAGCACACCGATGCGGCCAGCGGTGCAGCCTATATCAATACCACGCCGGAAGATATAGCAGCGGCCAACAGGCTGATGAAAGAAGTATTACTGCGCAAGGCAGATGAGTTAAGCGGCGCCGCACGGAATTACTTCGAGTTATTAAAGCAACTGTTACAGCAGCAAAAACAAACTACGTTCACCAATAAAGAAATACGCAGGGCTATGCGCCTGCCAGGTACAACGGTAAGGCGTTACCATAATGAACTATTGCAAATCGGCTACATCAAACTACAGGAGAACAAAAAGAAAAAAGGCTACCTGTACGAGGTGGTAAGCTATGAAGAATATACACAACTGCAAAGCCGTATTGCCGGTGTATTAGATACCGTCCTGCACAACCTGCAAGCCACCACGCCACCAGTGCGCCAAAACAGTAATGGCTCAATAAAACCCAAGCCTGTAAGGCCTTCGGCTGTTGTGAGCCAGTAAAATTATAAAATGAATAAGCGTAACAAAATTATTACCACATGAAACAACTCCCCGTTTTATCCCCTGCTTACCAATACATAGAAAAAAGCTTTAAGGAGTGGTTAGGCGTATTGGGCTATAGCTGGCAGGTAGTGTATTACATGCCTTTACAGGTAAGGGGGTTATTGCACTATCTTGAACAGCAGCAAAAAGCACAGTTAACCGATATTACCGGCGAAGCCATAAAGGCGTATTACTATGACGACCTAAAGCAGCGTAAGAACCTGTTACATGGCGCAGGCACCCTAAGCAATAAGCACCTGAACAAAAATTTACACGCACTTAAAAAGTTCACCGAATACCTGCGGCAAACAGGCAAGCTACCCATACCGCTGTTAAACATACGGCAGGAAGAAATAACGGGTAATAAGCCCACAGTATTAACAGAAGAAGAAGTACAGCAGTTATACAAAGCAGCGGAGATAATGCCGGAGATAAAACGGCATGGCCGCAGTATGGAATACTACGAAGCTGTCGCCCTGCGGCACAGGGCAATGCTGGCCGTGTTCTATGGCTGCGGGTTAAGAAGAAACGAAGGCTACCACTTAAGCACTATAGATATAAACCTTGACAGCGCGGTCATGCATGTACGTAAAGGCAAGGGTTATAAAGAAAGGTTTGTACCTGTAAGCAAACGGGGCATGCAGCATATTACCACGTACTTATACGATGGCAGGCCAATGCTGTTAAAAGACAGCAAAGAAGATGCGTTTTTTATCGGTGATACCGGTAAGCGTTTAGGGTACCAAATGCTGCTGCTGTGCCTGCAATCGCTTATCCTGCGGACAGATAACGCCGCACTGCAACAAAAAGAAGCAGGGCTGCATACGTTACGCCACAGCATAGCCACCCACCTGTTAGCCAATGGTATGGGCTTGGAACAGATACGCGATTTTTTAGGGCATAGCAGCTTGGAAAGCACACAGATATATACCCACCTTATAAACGAAGATGATGCAGCAGTTTAAAGAATACCTGATAATAAAAGGCTACAGCAGTACCAGCATAGCCACCATTATAAAGGCAGTGGGATATTTTATAACATGGTGTGAGAAAGAGAATATACACGATGTAACCGAAGTAAGCCATAATGATGTGATGGGGTATGTACAGCACTACAATGTAAAAGGCACAGGCAAAAAAACGATAGCCCATTACATTATGCACCTGAAAAAGTATTATGATTTTTTACAGGAAGAAAACGAAGCGGCAGACAACCCCTGCAGCAACATAAAGATAAAGGGTATTAAACGTAAGGTGCTGTACGAGGTAGTAAGCACGGAAGAACTGGAGCAGTTATATAACGGCTATGCAACAGATATACATATACAGCAAACTGATACCCTTAAAAACCCGCCACCCATGCACCTGCAAAACTTAGCCAGGAAGCGCAATAAAGCCATAGTTGGGCTGATAGTGTACCAAGCCCTGCGGAGCGAGGAAATTATGCGCTTGCAGTTGGCGGACATGAAACTGCGGGAAGGCAAAATATGTGTTGCAGGCATGAAGCGCACCAATGGCAGGACGTTGAAATTAGAGAGCGGGCAGGTGTTTGATTTACTGGATTATATAAACGATACCCGAAAAGCCATCCTGCATCATAAAGAGGTTACCAGCCCCAAACAGGAATTGTTTTTTAACATAGGCAGCAGCGAACGCCGTACCAGTGCTTTAAACATGCTGTTAGCCCACTTAAAGCAAATAAACGGTAAGGTAAAAAACCTTGACCAGCTAAGGGCAAGCGTAATAGTACACTGGCTAAAGCTGTACAACCTGCGCAAGGTGCAATATATGGCAGGCCACCGCTATATAAGTTCAACGGAAGCTTATAAGGCCAATAACCTTGACGGCCTGAAAGATGATATTGCCAAGTTCCACCCTTTTTAAAAGGGTTCTACTCCCGTAAGGGTACCCTGATGGGAGCATAACCGAACCCCAAACAGGCCACTTTTTTTAAAGAGTTCGATTCCTGTTCCCTATACAGTACGGGAGCGCTATCGAACACTAAAAATATCCCACCCTCACCCTTAACGCCCCGCAGGCAACAACATAGCCGGAAGCGGGGCATTTTTTTGTAAAACCCCACCTGCTCAATCTTCCCAAAATGGGACGGCGTTACCGTCTAAAATTAGGTTTTAGTATCACTGCTGATACCAGTTTATGGGTGTTACACGACTCCCATAAACTACCAAGCCCCACCGAAAAGCTTACGAAGGAACCCGTTTTTATCTTGAAATGTTGCAGGTTATAATAAATCCATAATACATATAAGCGGGTGGCAGGGGGTGGTAAAGTAACGGGTGTTTACCCCCTTCCGTCCCCCAAGGGGGAAACGGTTTTTTTAGGATATTGGGGGAAGGAGCCCTTATTTATCCTTTGGTTGCTTTAAGTTTTTTGCCTGCTGTTGAATGTTAGGTATGCGGGACAGTACCCTTGTTTTTATATCCTGCGGTGTACCGCCCTCTATTTTTGCCATTGCTTCGGCATAATCCTGAAACAATGCCGCCATAACAGCCTGCATCTGCATAATGTTCTCTATAAATGCCGCCTCATCCTGCGGGGTACCCGTTTGCTTTTGTTGCTTAGCCATATAAGTAATTTTAGGGCGCAAAAATAAGGTTATGGGCAAAGCGGGGCGTATAACCCTAAAAACTGTCGCCGCCCTGCGTTGGCAGCTTCATAATGCCCGTTACGATGGCAGGGCATTGACTTGCACAAAAAAGGTAACTGATTGCCCCAAACAGCCTTAAAATGCGTTGTACATAATGGGCAATCAATTATCTTTTTTGCGCGTTGCTTCCCCTTATACCCGCATTACAGGGTATAGCTTAATCCGTAACCGGACACTTTGGTCGTAAATATTTTTAGACCCTTGACCGGTAAGGGCTGCAAAAGGCGGTTCTCTCCATTGTCCTTTTTTACTTAAAACGTGGTAAATACCTTTAGACCGCCACGCCGGGTATAGTATGGGAGCATCAATAAAACCCAACGTATGCCCACTAAAAAAAATGAAAAAAAATCGCTTCATAAGAATGCTTTTACGCTTAACGGACATATTTATAATAAAAAAGAAATGAAAAACACTCTGTTCCGGTATAAGCGGGGTAAAATGGCAATGGAAAGCAATGGTGATAATAAAGCCGCTAACCGCTTGGCTCATATTGATACTATAATGTATTGGTTAATACGATTAATAGCAGTGCTTACAAGCGGGGCTACAATAACATTTTTAATCAAAATATTTGGAACAGGATAATTTTTTTCTATCTTGTTGAGGCAAGCTCTTTGATAAAAACACCGGATTTTTTGGGGAAGGCATAGGGTAAACTGCAAGTGCAGCCGAAAAAACGCGATAATTATTATCCGTTCGGGTTGGTGCAGGCAGGGATAAGCGGCCAGGCCGCTGGGAAAATAGAAAACAGGTATAAGTACAATGGCAAAGAATTACAACATAAGGAGTTTAGTACTGGTGAGGGGTTAGAATGGGAAGATTATGGGGCGAGGATGTATGATGCGCAAATCGGTAGATGGCATGTTGTTGACCCACTTACGGAAAAAATGCGGAGGTTCTCACCATATGCATATGGTGATGATAACCCAATCAGGATTATAGATGTTGATGGTATGTTCACGGATTATTTTGACATGGATGGTAACCATATTGGAAGCGATGGGGTTAACAATGGTAAGAAGGCGTATATTTTAGCTCCTGCTACTCAGCAAAAAGCCCAAGAACAAGTGAGCAGCGGTAAAAACATAACACTTACGGATGCCGAGAAAAATGTCACAGTCCCAGTTCCAACGCAAAATGAATTAAACGCAATGGACGCAAGCTTTAATCAAACAGAAACGAATGGAATGAAGGAGGCAGGCTTTACAGTTGGTCAAGACAAGAATGGTAAACAAATGATAGGAGCAAATCCAATGGGGACAGAAGTTGATAAGGCTACTAATGTTGAGGGCTTTAAGATGCTACTAGCGAAAGGAGCTGTAAAAATGAATTACCAAGCTCATACTCATGGAGTTGATGTAAAGGTAGCGGCTGATGATGAGGTTTTTGTTGGAACGCCAAATCCATCTAAAGCTGATATTAATAACACGTTTTATAGTCAACCAAATGCAGTCCTGGGCTATGGTGGAATTACAAGTACAAATGTTATTCCTCAGGCTGATATGGATAAGGCTGCTGCTAACAGAGGACAATGGGTACCTATGTCTAATTATGCATCATTTCCAAAAACGATTACTTTTTACAATGGTGGTGGAAAAATCGTGCCAACAAATTTTAATTATGAAAAATTTAAAATGGTTACACAAATGATAAATGAAGGAGGTGGTAAATAAACGTAATATGAAACACAGTATTTGCTTAATATCAATATTATCAATTTTTTTGTTGCCCCTTAAGGCGCAAAAACTTGACGTTACAAAACTAGTGAACACAATTTATTTTGATGTGTCGAAAACCTTGAACATAGATACTGTTCTTTTTGTAAATAATTGTGATGCGGAGTTTTACCACTTTGATACTAATAAAAGTAACGTAATCAAAGTCATAAAATTGAACTCTCTGGAAGACCTAAAAAATTATTTAAAAGGGCATGAAAAAATTGTAGCTTTTAGAATTAGGATAATGGATATAAGCAGCTCGAGTATAAAATGTCACGTTGGATTGTATAATCAAACTAATCAAGATGCGAACTTTTATACTTTTATTGATGAACGAACCATTACTTGCACATACTCAAAAAGCGGATGGGTGTTTTCAAAAACTCTCAGTGTTATTGACCATTAAATAACATAAAGCTCAGTTCTCGGTAGCGTGATAAAACAAAAGCCGTTGCCGCAATGTGAATTAATATTATATACAGCCGTTTGGTATAAAGCCACGCGGCTGTTTTGTATAAAAAAGTTTCCATATAGTTGCGTAAGCCCCCGTCCAAGTACATATTGTTTGCAAAAGGTGCAGTTAATAGTTTTGCGTTTAGCGACATTTGTGCGGGAGGAGTTCTTTGATTTTGTTGATGGGGTGTGAGGGTATTATTTCAAGCACATTTTTTAACCAGGCAAAAGGTTCAATACCGTGCATTTTGTAGGTTCCTATAAGGCTGTAAAGCATGGCGCTTCTTTTAGCTGCTTCGTGGCTGCCAGCAAACAAATAATTTTTTCTGCCGATGGCAATGGGCGTATGCTGTTCTCAACTGGATTGTTTAATGCAGCCCCTTTTTTATAAAAGGTAACTTTGCTCATAATGTTTATTTAAGGATGAAGAAATATTGATGTCAATCAAATTTAATATTTGATTTCCATAATTTAAAATTATTTACCTATTAAATTTATCTCATTTAAACCTTTTTTCCTACGATTGAACTTTGTCCTCTTTTTTTGCAGGTATGCTGGAGGTTTTTTGCATTGCGAAGCCGCATCATCTAGCTATTCTTTCCGATTTCGGTCTAAAACCAACTTGGTAAAAAGGTCTCACTCCGGCATCGTTGGCAAACAATGCGCCAAGCCAGGGCAGTACAAAGCAGATATTTAATGTCTCTTTGAGAGCATGCTTTCAACTGCCCTACCCGCCGCGGCGGGTACCGCTGGTAGCATGGCACACTGATTTGCGCTGCCTCAGCCTCCATTCGGACAGCTACCCTTGTATTACAGGGAACTTCAACTCTCGCTTCGCTCTCCTTCCGCTTCGCTTCAGAGATAGCTTGCTTTCGTTTTCAGTATCCTGTAATCCAATCGCTGTCTATACCGTGCTCGCCTGCGCTCCGATTCGCTGCGTTTCAGGCACTGCTTGCTTGTCCCCTGCTCATACCTTCGGTATGCCTTTCATTTGGCAGTGCCTTTCACTG
>Ga0265327_10005664_pt1 | contig 10336 bp, 15 predicted proteins | sample 41621metaG_FD_202089 | JGI IMG/M metagenome (GOLD analysis project Ga0265327, IMG submission 202089) | Rhizosphere microbial communities from Carex aquatilis grown in University of Washington, Seatle, WA, United States - 4-16-21 metaG | ecosystem: Host-associated > Plants > Roots > Rhizosphere... | reverse complement strand
CATTAAATAAAAAAAGACCTTATCAAGGGGTGGTGGTCGGGGACGTGGCGGTTGCGGGCTGGCAGTGCGGCTATTTAACATAATGTCGATTATAGGAGTGCAATGCAAAATAAAAAATACCAAAAATGCATTCGCAGTACTATAATATCGCGTTATGTTAAATAGCATTGGGGTTGGGTTTTATGGTGCGTCTTTTTGATTGTGTGCCGGCAGCATATTGTTTTTTTAGTTTTTACCTTAAAAAATCAATTATTCAAAAACAAAAAAACAATGTGCTGCTTATGTGTCGGACTGCAAAAAGCGTGACAGAAAAACCAACCTGTGCGTCAGCCGTAGGGAAGCGCTTTAAAGACAGAGAGAATTTGGCAAAATGCCTTGTCAAAAAATCAAATTAATTAATTTTGCCAAATGGCTGGATTAAAAGCGCTGGGGGTGTCATTAATAATCATTATAATACCATCAGTTATATCCAAAAATCTATCAATTACCCTGTCTTGCTTATTTTCTCTAATTTACTTCTATCATTAATAATAATATCCTTGTCTTTTAGATTTAAAATGGATTCCTTTTCTAAATTTTTCAGTAATTTGACTGCGCTTTCAGTTGAAATACCTGCAAAATCGGCAATATCTTTGCGCGAAAGTAAGTGAAAAATTTCGGGATTTTCCGTTTTTAAATCGTCAATATAAAGCAATGTATCAGCCAAACGGCCATTCATTTGTTTAAAAAGTACATTCCCAAGTGAACCAAAAAGATTTGTGTTTTGTTCGCAATATCTTTTGATGATATTAAATGCAAACATTCCGTTTTGTTTTACAACCGTTTCAATCGTTTCTTTTTCAACTAAAAATGCACGACTGTCAGTTAATGAAACTGCTGAATAACTATATTTATTTTTTGAAAAAACCGACGATAATCCAACAAATTCGCCCGGTTTTAAAATTTTTAAATTATAACTTTTGTTATCGTCATTTTCGATATATTGCTTGACCAGACCGTTAATAATAAACAAAATATACGACGCAAAAGTTCCTTGTTTTGTCAACATATCGCCTTTACGGAATAAAACCTGTGTTTTTGTGTTCCTGACAAGTTCTGCTTCTTCTGGAGAAAGCATCTGAAAACAAGGCGCATGTATGTCGCAAATAAATTCTTTATCGTCTGCTAAAATAGTTTTCATAAATTTTTTGTCTTATTTTGAAATTGCAAAGTTAATTTAAAACAATAAAAAAGTTGTCGCAATTCAATTAAAAAGTTAGGGTCATATAAGCAAAAATCTTTTGCAACAAGCGAATAAGCCTGTAATTTTGTCTCGAAATAAATTATATAATTTGAAAATTTGAAGATGAGTTAATTTGAAAATTCCACAATGATAAAAAATAAAAAATTATGTTATACACAAATTTAAAACACATCGAAACTGCCGCCGAACACGCAAAAGTTATCAGCGAAAATGAAAATGTAATGGTTATCTGCGGACGTATGGGACCTATGTGTGTGCCGGTTTATAGAATTGCAGAAGAACTTGAACCTGAGTATAATCATGTAGAATTCTACGATATGGAATTCGATAATCCAGAATCGCATGTTATTCGTAATTTACCCGAAGTTCGCGAATTTAAAGGAATTCCGTTTACGATTTACTACCAAAACGGAAAAATTGTAAAAGCAACATCGAGCATTCAAGACCGTAAACAAATATCAACCATTTTAAATCAATATTTTCAAATTCCTGTAATTGCTTAATTATTTATAAACAATATTATAAAATAAAAAAATGCAAATAGCTTTAATAATAATTGGTTCGTTAATTCTTGGTTTTGGAATTTTGAATGTTTATGCAAGACGTAAAATGAAAAATATGCCGACTGTCGCCGAACATCAAAATATTTTGACACTAACTGATGCGAATTTTCAGCATCAAACCAAAAATAAAATTGTATTGGTTGACTTTTGGGCAAGTTGGTGTATGCCGTGTAAAATGATGGCGCCAATTTTAAATGATGTTGCTTCGGAACTATCGGGAAATACGCACATCGGCAAAGTAAATATTGAACAATTTCAATCGTTGGCGCAACAACACAAAGTACGTAGCATTCCAACATTGGTGCTTTTCAAAAACGGCAAAGAAGTGAATCGTTACGTCGGCGTTAAACAAAAAGATTTTTTATTGAAAGAATTGGCGAAATACACGAATTAATTAAGAATTAGGAATTACGAATTAGGAATTACGAATTACGAATTACGAATAATATACAACTAAAAAAATAAAATCATGAATAGAAAATTATTTTTCACACTTATTGCTCTTGCATTTTTACTGACAAATTGCAACTCCACAAAAAACGAATCGACCGGTAATAAAGAAAATACAGCAATGACCGGCACAAAAGTAATCCATTTAACAACTGAAGCATTTAAACAAAAAGTTTTCAATTTCGATGTTAACAAGGAATGGAAATACGAAGGTGACAAACCGGCGATTATAGATTTTTATGCAACCTGGTGTGGTCCATGCAAACAAATGTCGCCAATTCTCGATGGATTTTCGAATAAATACAACGGCAAAATTGTGGTTTACAAAATTGATGTTGATCAGGAAAAACAGTTGGCACAGAGTTTTGGCATTCAAAGCATACCAACATTTATTTTGATTCCGATGAACGGACAACCGCAAATAATGCAAGGCGCTGTGCCACAAGAATCTTTTGAAAAAGCGATTAATGAAGTTCTCTTAAAAAAATTATAAACAATTAATAAATTTTAAAAAATGAAAAAAAATATTGGTTCAATTGACAAGGTTATCAGGATACTGGTAGCAGTCGTAGTAGCAGTTTTGTATTACACAAATGTTGTTTCAGGAACATTAGGCATTGTATTGCTTGTACTTGCCGGTGTTTTTGTGCTTACTAGTTTAATCAGTTTTTGTCCGCTTTATTTACCGTTCGGAATTAATACCGGTGCAAAAAAAGAGTAATAAATTTCTCAGTCGTAAATCATTTAAAAATAAAAGTTTATGGTAACAATTAATCCAGTTGCATGTCCGCAAAATCATAGATGTCCATTATTAAGAGTATGTCCTGTAAATGCGATAAAACAGGATGGTTATGGATTACCTGTTATTGATAAAGAGAAATGCACTAATTGTGGTAAATGCACTAAATTTTGCCCGACAAGAGCTGTAACATTTAAAAAGTAAAACAATGAAAGGCAATTTTGAAACAATAATAAGTTCTGACGTTCCGGTTTTGGTTGACTTTCATGCTGAATGGTGTAGTCCGTGCAAAATGCAATCGCCAATTATGGTTGACGTTGCCAAAGAAATGGGCGAAAAAGTAAAAATTATCAAAATTGACGTGGACAGAAATCCTGAAATTGCAGGTCGTTATAATATTCGAAGTGTTCCGACAATTATGTTGTTCAAAAACAGCGAAGTGAAATTTCAACAAGCTGGCGTTCAGAATAAAGCAAAGTTGATAACATTAGTGAATCCGTATCAATAAAAAAATTGGAACGCGGATGACGCGGATTTTCAAACGCGGATTACTATTGATTTTTAATCTGCGATTATCAGCGTTACGAATATCAGTGTCATCAGCGTTCCAATATAATTCCAAAATAATCAATGAAAAAAGTAATAATCGTAGGTGGTGGATTTGCCGGAGTGCAGACAGCTATTGAATTGCAGAAAAAAGGTATTTTCGATGTTACATTGGTTTCTGACCGCGACTATTTATATGTATATCCGATTTCAATTTGGATTCCGGTTCACATCAAAGAATTCGACGACGTGAAAGTTCCATTGAAAGACGTTCAAAAAAAATATCCATTCACTTTGATTATTGACAAAGTTACCGGAATTCAGGCTTCTGAAAATAAAATTGTTCTTGAAAATCAAACTTTGATTTACGATTATTTGATTGCTGCTTTTGGCGCAGAAAAAATGCTACACAAAGGAATCAATTTTACAACTTCGATTTGCGGAAAGCCCGAAATGTCGCTGGAAATACGCAATAAATTAGACGAAGCTGTTCAAAAAGGAAGTGGTAAAATTGCAATAGGCTTTGGTGGAAATCCAAAAGACAAATCGGCTGTTCGTGGCGGTCCCTCTTTCGAATTAATGTTCAATATTCATCATTATTTAAAGACAAAAAAACTCAGAAATAATTTTGAACTGACATTTTTTGCACCCATGGACGAACCCGGTGCCAGAATGGGAAAGCCATCGTTAGCATTAATGGATAAAATGTTCGAAAAATATGACATCAAAAAACGTTTTGGCAAAAAGATAAAAGAATTTGTTAGCGACGGAATTGTATTTGAAGACGACTCAAAATTGGAATCCGATTTTACAATGTTTATTCCTGCCGGTAATGGTCACAGCGTATTGAAAAATTCTGATTTACCATTGAATGAAGCTGGTTTTATAAAAATTGACGATACTTGCAAAGTTGACAATTTCCAAAATGTTTATGCTGCTGGCGACATTGCCGCAATCGAAGGATTTGATTGGATTGCAAAGCAAGGTCATATTGCTGAATTGATGGGACGCAATGCAGCTTTCAATATTATCGAAACTGAAAAAGGCAGCAACAAACGCAAAGGTTATAAAGAACATCTGAATATTTTGTGCGTGATGGACACCGGCGATGGCGCCGCATTCGTTTTCCGCAACGACAAACGTGCTTTTGTAATTCCAATGCCAATTATTGGTCATTGGATGAAAAAAGGTTGGGGTGTTTATTCTAAATTGACTAAGGTAGGCAAATTTCCCAGACTGCCGGGGTTGTAAGAAAAAAGTTTGAAAGTTTTGAAAGTGTGAAAGTTTTAAAAGTTATATTGTTTGAAAATTAATAAAAAAATGGAAGAAAATAAAACAATGAATCGTATGCAAATGATAAAGAATAAAATAGATTCTTTACCAGCTGGCAGTCAATCGAAATCTAATCATTATTGGTGTGTTACCTGCAAAAAGTTTTTTGTGTTGGACAAACCGGAATGTCCGTACATGAGTGGAATGTGTGTCAATACGCCAATTGCAGTTGAAAATCTGGCACCGGAAAGTACCGAAGCATTAGAAAAATTCGGTTTGTTTTATCCTAAAATTCCGCAAAAGATTTTAAGCGAAATTATCAAAACTGACTTTGCAAATGTCGGAATAAAATTAGCTGAAATATATCTTGACTTTTTAAAAGAATGGAAATTTGACATTGCAAAACAACAACCTTTGCAAACGATTAAGAGTTTCATTATTATTTTATCAGGTTGCGAAACAGCTCAACGGATTAATGAAAATTCTGCAACATTTGTTTTGATGGATGCAACAAAAATCTGGCAAAAAGAACAAATCAAAGAAATTTTAACCGGTAGCATAATTCATTTAAAGAATGTTTTAGAAATAAAACACGATTTAAACATTGATTTTATTGACATTCTAGGCGAACGCGAAATTGGAAAATATTACTGCGCAAAATGCGGAATGTTTTTCGAATTTGGAATGAAACGAGACGTTGTTACTTGTCCGTTAATGTCGCAAAAATGTATGTTCGACTCACAACATATTGATAAAGTAAATTATCCATCAGAAAAATTGGTTAAACAATTCGAAATTACACCAGATATTTTCAATCGGTTTATCAAAAGTATTGAAAACAAAACTGATTTTTCAGACAAATTAAATGAATTATTGCAGGAATGGAAAATTAATGAAAACCAGAATAAAATATTAAATTCTTTGCAAAACTAATTCAGAAAAAATTATGACAACTGTAAACAAAAATCATTGGTACGACGGCAAATTTTATGACAGATTTGTCGCTCCAAATCAAAAAAAACTTTTTACCAAAATAATTAAAATGATTGAGCCAGACAAAAGTATTGTTGACGTTGGCTGTGGTACCGGTTTTTTTAGTTTTTCGGTTGTCGATAAATGTAAATCGGTTATAGGAATTGATTTGTCCAGACGAAATATAAATAAAGCAAATCAAAATCTGAATGCCAAGCCAACTGAAAAAATGTCGTTTATACATACAAGCTTAAATGATTTAGTTTTAACGAATCATATTCATTTTGATTATGCTGTTACTACGTATGTAATTCACGAAGTAAATGAAAGTGAGCGCGTTCAAATGCTGATGGATATGTCAAAAATTGCTGACAAAATAATTATTGGCGATTTTCTTGTACCACGTCCCAATAATTTAGCCGGTAAATTAACCAGAGTTATTGAATTTGTTGCAGGTGCCGAACATTACCGGAATTTTAGAAATTTTGTTGCCAATGGTGGAATACCAGACTTGGCAAATAAAGCAGGTTTACAAATAATTTTGGAACACAAAAATCAAAACACAGGAAATCATATAGCAATATTAAGCAATTGATAATGGTCAATGGATAATGGAAAATATGATAGCAAAAAAAATTATAATAATAATTTAATAATCAAAATTATGGCAAAATTAGAACATTTAACAGAAGAAACTTTTAAAACGAAAGTATTCGATTTCGAAAAAAATCAGGAATGGAAATTCGAAGGTGAATTACCTTGTCTTATTGATTTTTATGCAGATTGGTGCGCTCCCTGCAAAATGGTTGCACCTGTGTTGGAAGAATTGCAAAATGAATACGAAGGCAAAATAAATATCTACAAAATTGATACAGAAGACCAACAAAATCTTGCATCAATGTTTGGTATTCGAAGCATACCTTCTTTGCTATTCGTCCCTAAAGACGGGAAACCGCAAATGGCACAAGGTGCTTTACCAAAAAACACGTTGAAACAGACAATTAAAGATGTAATGAAAGTTTCATAAAACCAAAATGAAAAAAATCTCAAAACTACTCATTTCAAAACGTATCATTATTCTTGCAATTATTGGCGGACTGATGTATGTTACTGTCAGTCATTTTAATATTTCGTTGTGGTACGTTGTAGCTTTCGGCGTTGCAACGGGTGTTGTTTTTGGCAAAGTATTTTGTCGCTGGATGTGCCCAATGGGTTTTATCATGGAAATTATTTTAGGCATGAATCCGAATAACAAATTTGCGCAAATGTATCAATACCATAAATTTGGTTGTCCTATCGCATGGATTTCCGGCTATTTAAACAAAATGTCATTCTTCAAAATAAAATTGAATGTCGATACTTGTAAAAATTGCGGTTTGTGTGATAAACAATGCTATATCGCTACTCTCGAACCAACAAAATACAGTTTGTTTGAAGACAAAAAATTAAATCCGGGTGATAGTTATTCATGTTCAAAATGTTTGAAATGTGTAGAAGTTTGTCCGAACGGAAGTTTGAAATATAAAATTTAGAATATCATGAAAAAGAAAATAGTAGCCAAATCAGAATCTCAAAGGATGAAAAAAATATTATTAGCCAGCGTTTTAGCACTTACATTAACGCTTGTTGTTTTTGGTAAAAGCATTTTTACTAACGAAAATGAAGTAAAACTTTCCGACGCAACTTTCGAAAATGTTGTCTTAAAATCAGACAAATTGGTAATGGTTGACTTTTGGGCAACGTGGTGTGGACCTTGCAAAATGATTGCTCCAACTGTAAAACAATTGGCAATTGATTATAAAGGCAAAATTGTTGTTGGCAAACTCGATGTTGACCAAAATCAAGTAACTGCTGCACAATACGGCATTGATGGTATTCCGGCGATTTTATTTTTCAAAAACGGCAAATTGATTGACAAACAAGTAGGTTTTGTTTCGAAAGAAGTTTTGGAAAATAAAATTAAAGCACATTTGTAATAAAAAATGATTTTTCATTGGTTAGTTAAAGCCCACTACGAAGTGGGCTTTTTTTTATTTCAACGACCTAATTTTTTAATCTTGCTATTCAATTTTCTTATATGTTAATAAATAATCTTAATTTTTCATTCAACTCTTTTGGCTTAATTGGTTTTGTAATGTAATCGTCGAAAATACCAATATATTTTTCTTTTTCGCTTTCCAATGCATAAGCTGTTTGAGCAATAATTGGTATATTTGGCCGAAATGCTTTAATCATTCCTGCAGCAGTGTATCCGTCCATAAATGGCATTTTGATGTCCATCAAAATTACATCAATTTTAGAATTCGAACGACACATATCTAAGGCTTGTTGTCCGTTTTCGGCATAAAGAATTACTACATTAAAACGTTCGAGTAATGCTTCCAAATATTGATAGTTTGATTTTTCGTCTTCGGCAACTAAAACTGTTTTTACAGAAGTATTCTGTTTTTTCACTTTGCTAAGGTTAGTTGGCATTTTAGAATAGCTTACAGGAATTGAAACCGTAATTGTTGTTCCTTGGTTTATTACAGACTTTAAAGAAATTGTGCCGTTCAATAAATCGGTATAAGCTTTTACTATGGAAAGACCTAAACCATTACCACCGAAATTGCGGCAAATTCCAGTCTCAACTTGCCGGAATGGTTCGAAAATAACTTTTTGCATAGCTTCCGAAATACCAATACCGGTATCGGAAACGGTAATCTGCAAAATTCCGTTTGTTAATTCGCAAGTAACTTCAACAGAACCGTGTAACGTAAATTTCAAGGCATTATCGGTCAGATGTGAAATAATTTTCTTTATTTTTTCGACATCGGAAAGGATATAAAATTCGTGGTCAGGAATTTTATGATTTACAAGGAATTCAATATTTTTCAGTTTTGCTTTTTCTGCACAACAATAATCCATTTCTTTAATAAACGAATGTATTTCAATTTCTTTTGGCGATGTTTTAACCAATTTTGCTTGAATTTGAGAAATATCAATTACGTCAGAAATAATATCAATCAATTTATTCGAACTAATGTTAATCAATTCGACAAATTTTTTCAATTTTTCGGGATCTTCATTAGGTTGTGTTATTAATTCCGAAAAACCAATAATTGCATTCAAAGGTGTGCGAACTTCGTGCGACATATTTTGCAGGAATGCTGATTTCAGACGGTCGCTTTCTTCGGCTCGGTCTTTAGCTAAATACAACTCTTCGTTAGTCTGCTTGAGTTCTTCGTTAATTGTTTCATATTCTTCATTTTTTAACAATAAATTTCGTTCGCTTTCTTCAGCTTTTTCTTTGGCTTTGATTAATTCTAGTTCCACTAATTTTTTTTCTGTAATATCGGTAGCTAAACCGACTCTTTTAATAATTTTTCCTTCATCATCACGTATTGGATAAGACTTGGCATTAATCCAACGAATTTCGTTGTCGGGTCTTATAATTCGATAATCATAATTAAAAATACCACTTTCAATAAATGTTTCAGATTTAAAAATATTAAGAACTATTGGTTTATCATCTGCGTGAATAATTTCTGTAAAAACTTGTGGATTTGCATAAAGATTTTGGCAGGGTAAACCAAAGATATGCTCAAATGCCCGATTCACGTAAAGCATTTCGTTATCGGTTCGCAACCAAAATACTTCGTTTATATTATCGGCAAGTTGCTTAAATTTTTCCTCGCTTTCTTCCGCTTTTTCTTTGGCGACAATTAGCGCATTGGCAGCTTTTTTTTGTTCGGTAATATCATATATTGTAGTTACCATGAGTATTTTACCGGCAAACTTGAAAGGTGACGCATAAACAAGAACGTCTTTTATTTCATTATTTGCTAATTTATGTTGAAATTCGAAGGAGTTCGATTTATTATTTACCGCCTGTTTCATTCTACTATCCACTTCGTCAGGCAGTAAAGTTTGTAAATCGTAAACTGATTTTTGTAAAAATTCTGTTTTTGAAAAACCATAAAAAATTAATGCAGCGTCATTTGCATTAGTTATCTTTTTAGTTTCAGTATCAATTTGCAACATAATTGCTTTGTTATTCTCAAAATAACTTGCAAATTTTTCTTCGTTTTCATTTTGATTTATTTTCTGACGAAGAAATTCTATTTCTTGCTCTAATTCTTGATATGTTGGTTTCTCATTTAACATAGTTGCCAATTAAAGTTGGTTATAAAATCTTACAAATTAATGCTTTCCCAAATAGAAACACTTTCAAATTTTGGTTCAATTTAGACAAATCAAATTTACAAATATTTTGTCAAACAAATCTTTTATCTGATTTTTTTGTTTCGAAATTTTGTATTTTACCAGTGAGCCAACCTAATCTAACATTTTGAATATCATCAATCATTGGCAAACATGGTTTTATATCAAGCAATGGTGTTTGGTCGAGCATATCTAAATTTTCAATGGTAATCATGTTATCTTTTATTAGCCCAACGTGGCGCGACACTTGAAAAAGTGCAAATAACTGTTTATATTTGCGTTAAGTTCTTTGACATCAAGACCGATTTGGAACTGGTACATTACAGTCCGAGTGTTTATTCTGGTTAG
>Ga0265327_10005663_pt1 | contig 10337 bp, 4 predicted proteins | sample 41621metaG_FD_202089 | JGI IMG/M metagenome (GOLD analysis project Ga0265327, IMG submission 202089) | Rhizosphere microbial communities from Carex aquatilis grown in University of Washington, Seatle, WA, United States - 4-16-21 metaG | ecosystem: Host-associated > Plants > Roots > Rhizosphere >... | reverse complement strand
TTGTGGATTGTCCCGCACAGATAAACGTGTTACCGCTAATTGAAAGAACTGGTAAAGCATTTACACTAACTGTTTTTAAAGCAACATTCGAACAACCAAATGCATTCATCCCGGTTAAGGTATAAGTTGTATTTGAAGCAGGAGTGATTACCAATAGTGAACTGGTAGCAGTTGTATTCCAGCTGTAAGTATTAGCACCGCTTGCTGTTAGAGAAACTGAACCGCCGGCGCATACCGCATTTGTTCCGTTAATAGCAGTTGCAGGTAAAGGATTCACTGTGATGGTTTTTGGAATGAAATTTCCGACACAACCTGCAAGGCTTGTTCCTTGCACTGAATAGCTGGTGGTGGAGGAAGGTGAAACAACTAATGAAGAGCTGGTTACTCCCGTGTTCCAGGAATAAGTGGCAGCACCATTGGCTGTTAATGTGGCTGAACTACCAAGGCATACAGCTGAATTTCCACTCACCGAAACTAAAGGTAAAGCATTTACCGTAATACTCTTAACCGCGGTACCTATGCAGCCTGCAGTATTAGTACCAATAACAGTGTACGTTGAATTTGACGCAGGACTGACAACAAGTGTTGAAGTGGAAGCTCCAGTACTCCACGAATAGGTGGTTGCTCCGCTTGCCGTGATGTTGGCTGAATTTCCCAAACAAATTGAATTTGTTCCTGAAACTAAAACAAGTGGTAAGGCATTTACGTAAACGTTTTGTATTGTTGAAGTTGAACAACCCGAAGTGCTCATACCGGTTACAGTATACGTAGTGTTTGACGTGGGAGTAACAGCAAGTACACTATTGGTGGAAGCTGTACTCCATAAATAAGAAACAGCGCCCGTAACAGTTAACGAAACCGAAGACCCGTTACAAATTGAATTCGTTCCAATGATGGAAAGAACCGGTACAGTATTTACAGTGATATACAAAGGCAACGAATTACCCTGACAGCCGTTAAGATCTGTACCTGCAACTGAATAAGAAGAGGAAATTAAAGGTGAAACCGATAATGAAGAATTTGTGGTGTTGTCATTCCAAACGTAAGTGCCAGCGCCACTTGCATTTAATGTAAGAGATTGACCCGCGCATACTGCGGTATTTCCACTTACACTTACTAATGGCAATGAATAAACCGTTAGTGTTTTAGTAGTACTTGCCACACAGCCGGCAACGCTTGTTCCCACAACTGTGTAGCTTGAATTCACCGATGGTGTTACCGCTATGATTGAGGAAGTTAACCCGTTATTCCAAGCGTAGCTATTGGCGCCACCAGCAGTTAGAGTTGTTGAGTTACCCGCACACACCGCATTCGTTCCACTTATCAAAACAAGAGGTAAAGCGTTTACACTTAATGTTGTTATTGAAGAATAACCAATGCAGCCATCGGTACTGGTGCCGGTTGCTGAATAATTACTGGTTACCGAAGGAGAAACAACAATCACAGAAGACGTTGAGTTATCGTTCCAGAGATATGAACTTGCACCGCTTGCTGTTAGACTCGCAACATCTCCTGCACAAATGGCCGACGTTCCGGTAATGGTAACAACAGGCAAAGGATTTACAATGAGTGTGGTTGACACCGGCGCCGAATTACATCCATTGATGCTTGTACCTGTTAATGAATAGACAGTATTTAAAGCGGGAGAAACAACTAATGAATTGCCAGAGGTGTTTGTGCTCCACGAGTAAGAATCAGCGCCGTTCGCAGTTAAAGTAGCTGACTCCCCTGAACATAAAGAAGTGTTTCCAGTAAGTGTCACAACTGGTAAGGCATGTACAGTAACATTACTGATTGCTGTTGCAGTACAACCCACAATGCTTGTACCGATAACTATATACGTGCTATCAGAAGAAGGAGTGATTACATTTACAGCTCCGGTTCTTCCGTTGTTCCATAAATAACTGTTAGCACCAGATGCCGTTAACGTGGAAGTAAAACCTGAACAAATTTCATTTGTACCGGCTATTAAAACAACAGGCAACGCATTTACAGTAATGCTTTTAACCGCACTAGCTGTGCAGCCCAGCGCATCTGTACCTGTTACACTGAAATTTGTATTTGATACAAGATTGATAGAAAGATTTGCTGCCGAAGAATTATCATTCCACAAATAGTTAATAGCGCCAGATGCGGTTAAATTAAGAGAACTACCCGAACACATTGTATTTCCACCGTTAATAGTTACCACCGGTGAAAGATTTACTATCACTGTGCTTGTTGCAATATTCCCTTTGCAACCAAAACTATTGGTGCCACTAAGAGAATAGCTGCTTGTTGAAAGCGGACTAACAGTTGAACTACCACCTTGAATGGTATAGCTAATTGCTCCATTCGGATTAAGTGTGAAAGAATTTCCACTGCATATAGAACCACTGTTAATTGTAATTGTTGGATTAGGATTTACGGTGACATTATTAACTGCTGTGTTACCAAAACAACCAGCAGCACTTGTCCCTGTTAATGAATAAGAACTTAGAGACGTGGGATTTATAACTATTGAAGAAGCATTAGAGCCAGTGTTCCATGTATAGGTGGAAGCACCGGACGCAGACAAAGTAAGGGATGTGCCTGAGCACAGACTGTTACCACCCGAAATAGAAATAACAGGCAATGGATTAATAGCAACATTTATTGCTGCTCCAGAACCGTTGCAGCCTGTTGTAGAAGTAATTGTTACAGAATAATTTGTGGTAACAGAGGGTGACACAACTATACTTGAGGTAGTTGCACCATTGGACCAGGAATAGGTTAGTCCTGTTAAGGGTGGCACCGTGCCCTGGTATCCCGCAGGATTGGTAACTGGAATTGTTGCTGACATGTCCATACGGATTCTGCCGCTGCCGCCATTCGCACCTGCACCACCGCAACCATTGTTTGCACCTGCGGCTCCGCCGGTTGAAACAATGTTTGATCCTGTTCCCGAAAAACCATTCAAGGATAGATAAATACTTCCGCCTGCGCCGCCGCCGCCGCCTGCCATACCGCAACCTGAGCCACCACCAGCGTTTGAGCCAGTACCGCCATTTGTTCCGTAGCAAGTAATTGCACCGTTCATTATAATAGAATTCGCTGCAACATAAATAATTCCACCACCATTTCCTCCTGAACCAGCAAAGGCACCGTCTTCATCTCCTCCGCCTTCACCGCCGGCGCCACCAAAAAATAATGAACTCATGTTGGTAGAACCAACGGTTAATCCGCCTAAGCCTGCATAATGACCACCGTAATTTGCTGCTGCACTGCCGGCACTTCCATGGGAACCACCGCCGCCGCCGCCAGAATCACCGGTGCCTGTTCCACCACCGCCGCCGTTTCCGTTCGCATTGTTCCAGGTACCGTTTGATCCGTTAGAACCGCCCCCGGTAAATCCCTGACCATAAATTCCTTCTCCTTGTCCGCCATTATAATTTCTTGTAATAGCTCCATGACTTGTGCCGCGATAACCTTTACCGTCGGCATTAATGTAACCACCGCTGTTAACCGATATTGTTCCGGAAGCCCTGAAACATACCACTCCACCGGTTGCACCGTTCCATGCGTTACAGGTCATTATTCCTCCACTGGCAATTACTAAATTGGTATAGTGAGGAACTTTAATAACTTGATGTTTTAATGTAGCAGATGCCGTGTAAGCATTTGTATGATTTTGTGAAAATAACAAGGTATCTCCCGACACCGACGAAATAGTCATGAACTCATATTGTCCAACCAGGTTTCCACTTGTGTTGCCATCAATCATTGTTATAACCATTACCTCATTGCCGCTTGCGAAACCAGTGGTACTGCTAACTCTAACTTTGCTTGTATTTGAAGCATTAGTTCCAACTACCGCTGCACGTGTTGCGTCGGTATAATAGGTTGAATTAATTGTTAAGCTTCCTGTAACTCCTGTGCCAATGTTTACGAAGCTGGTTGAAGGATTCAACGTTACTTGTGCTCCGGCGCAGAGTTGCGTGCTGGGTGTTTGGTTAAGTGTGATTGCACAGGATTGCGCGAATCCAACATCTGGTCTTAACAGCATAATAGATGCCGCAATAAAAAGTTTGTAAGAATTGTTTTTTAAAAAGCCTCGCACAGAATTTAATCTGCTTGCGGTGTTTGTTACTTGTGTGTGATAATTTTTTTTCATAAAATTTTATAAGATTTAAATTTCAGAGGCCTATTTTTAGTGAGTCAAAGGAAGGAAGTTCAGGAGCCTTAAAATTTACATAATCAGTAGATCTCTTACATGTGTTAGGATAAACAGATCTAAGAAGTGATAAAAAAATATGACAAAAATCATACATGCTTCTACGCGTGCGACACGCAGCGACACTCATCTTGCCGGATGAAATTTTTTGACTCAAATTAAAAACGAAAAAATAAAACACGACGCTGGCGACAAGGGATCAATAGGAATTATTGCGGAGTAAAAAGATCTGAAACTATTCACTAAAAAACAAGTCTCGTGGGGTATGCACCGCTTGCGTTTCGACGGCTATATCGAGACGCTTGTCTTACTGTTCTCGATACTCCGATAGCTACGGGATGCAAGAGACGGGTGAGCCGAGTCGAACGGACATTTCGATCACACTCGATTTCTACAAGACGTTCCGATTAATTTCCTTTTCCTATATACTTATTGAAATTATTTGTTTGGTCCCCGACAATTCGGACTGATCCGTGACAAGGAAATGCGACTCCCGAAAAAATCTATTAGGAATGTCTGTAAATAGAAACACCCCGACATGAATGTCGGGGTGTACTGTTCTTTTACCCAAAAAAAACGAGAATTATGAAAATTCCTGATATAAAGATAATCAATTAGAAATGTAAAACAAATAAAAAGCGGCGAATTTGAAATAAAAATGCCGCAAATAATTATATCATTCATGGTATACCCTGATTATCTTATTAAAAACTTTAGAACGGTTGAAACATGTTTTAGATGATTCTGAATTTAGTAATGATTTCTGTGGATGAACTTCCTGTAAAAGGTAAGCCCCGAATCGCGGGTAGCTATCGGGGCTTAAATCTTCCTTTTACCCAAAAAAAAGGAAAACTTTGAGCTGTAAAATTAATTAATCATTATTCCAAAAACAAGAGCCAGAGAAATTATTTTTCTAAATAAAGGATTTTTTAAGATTTTTTTTATTTTTTCCGGAAAGCAATATAAATTTAATTAATGTTTGGAATTGTTAATTAAAATCATCGAACTCCTTACCGGATGGACTTTCAAGGCTTACCACCTTTTTTTTACCCTGGTTTAAAAATTGTCGGATGAGGTTGTCAGCGTCAGGATAATACGTAGCCTGTTTAACAAATCCCTTCAATTCTTCAGGATTTGAGATCTGCTCAAAACTATCATAAAAGCCATAACCTTTGTAATGAGAATTTTCAACGAGTATTACTGAGTATTCACCTGCATTTCTTCCTTTATCAAGAATGATGAAATTTTTTTGTTTAAAAAGATATTCATTAAGAATAGATGTAGCTCTTTGATTATATAGATCGATCTCTTCTAAGTCTGCGCAAATGCCATTGCATTTTTTTATCTGGTGGTTAAAGCAAATAGAATCTTCACTTGTGAGACCACAATACCTCAAACATAATTCTTGTTTTTCAATCCACAGATCCAGGCGTTCGCGGGCACTCAGGTAGTTGTTAAAGGAGAGTAAAGTGTTTTCGCTTTCTTCAAAAGGTACAATCTTAAAATTGATAATACCTTTCTTATCTGTAAAATAATCAATGCAATGTGTAAACTCCTCTGATTTACGCATCCGGTTATATTTTGGTTTGTGTTTTTTTATTTCCTCTGATTCTAAAAGTAAAGCCACCAACTCGCTACCGGTGATAACAAAATCGACGTTATAAAGGTCGTTGAGCATTTTTTTACTTTTTTTAAGATCGCTGTTAAAGTGGCCCTGGGCGCGGTGGTACATGTTAGTGCTTTTTCCGATGTAAATTATTTCGCCGGCTTTATTGAGAAAATAATAAACCCCGCACTCTTCAGGTAATTTATTTAAAATGTACTGTTTGATCTTATCAATGCGGCGAATCATGATCTCTTCCACACCCATATTTTTGTATTGGGGATGCTGCCCCTTTAATTGAATGAGCAGGTCGAATAAAATGGCAGTGGCCTCCGCATCACCTTCCGCGCGGTGCCTTCCAAAAATTTCTATTCCTAAAGAAGCACAGAGGTGACCGAGACTGTAAGAAATTCTGCCGGGAATTAATTTCCTGCTTAGGCGCACGGTACACAAGGTATCGCGTTTGTATTTATAGCCAAGCGAATTAAATTCTTCTTTTATAAATCCATAGTCAAAGCCAACATTATGCGCAACAAAAATACAGCCTTCTGTCATTTCAAGAATCTTTGGGGCAATTTCGTGAAAGCGTGGTGCATTGGCAACCATCTCGTTGGTAATGCCGGTTAGTCCAGTGAAAAAAGTACTTATGTTACATTCCGGATTAACGAGCGTTGTAAATCTTTCGATCACACTTAAGCCGTCGTGTTTCAGAATACAGATTTCGGTGATCCTTCCTTTTCTGAATTCAAATTTACCCCCGCAGGTCTCTATGTCAATAATAGCAAACATTGTAGCAGGTTCAAAAATAAAACATAAAATCAAGATTGTAAAAAAATGCTATAATTGATAGCAATCGCAGGGTCTATTATTGATTACTATGTTTTAACGAAGTATAAAAAGACCTTAGTTCAGTTATTGTTTTTACTTCTATTTTTATTTGGGCACCTCCACATGAAACTAAAAACCGTAATAAAAGTAAACTATGTTTTCAGCTTCATATGGCCGGGCTGCGTCGGGCTCGCTGATCGCTCGGTTTTTTTTCGCGCGTTCACAAAGTCAGATGTATGCGAAAAAAGAACTGAACCCTGTGCATCCCTGGTGCAGTACTATGTACTCAAAATTGAAACAACTTTTCAAATCAATTCACACCTCCCAATATTAAAGCAAAAACTTTAAAATAAAGATTCCACAATTCGAAGTAACAAAAGCCAAAAATCCAGAGTATTTAGCAGATGACTTATCTGACCCAGTGTCTCCCTATACACTTGTTAAATTAATAGGGATAAAATAGCCTTCGCTGGCATATAATTTGCGTATCCTTTACAAATACATTACCATGAAAACACTCTACTTTATTTTTATATTCGCTTCGTTATTCGTCGGTTTCAGGGCGCAGATACCTGCAACAGCTGGCGGCCCCTTAACAGCGGAAGAAAAAACCCCGGCGTCTATACAAGAAAAATTTAAAAAGGAATATCCCGAAATTACCCCAACCTGGCATGTGGCCGATAATTATTACGTGGCTGACTTTACAGATACCAATTCGTTTAAGGGAACCTCCATTGCTTATGATAAAAATGGAAAAGTAGTGCGCCGTGAAAGCGAGATGGAGAACTCTTCTTATCCGGCAGGAATAAATAACTACTTTGTGAAAAATTTTCCGGGAGAAAAATTCAAAACCTGGAAATCGCAGAATGAGAGAGGGGAGCAACGCTATTGCATTAAACGTGAATATGAAGTTTTATGGTTTGATAAAGAGGGGAATTATATTGACCCTGAAAAAAAAAACGAACAAACCGCGTCGGCGGATTAAATAGTACCAGCGCAAAGAGATAATTTTATATTTATTCGGGAATAGAATAAGCACTCATAAATATTCTGAATGCCTCAGTTATTCAGATATGGTTTAACATTTACAGGAGGCTAAATTAAACGAAAGAACTAAGTGTTTAAAATGCAGATTGCTGCGCCATGGGATGTGCAGGGCTTGGCTCTTTTTTACGCCTGCATCTTATTGGCGTAAAAAAAGCCGAGGCGATAGCCGAGCCCGGAGCAGCCCGGCCACTGAAGTCAAAAACACGGATAAAATCGCCACGGTTTTTCGCTTCAGTGGGGCGCCCAAATAAAAAAGTAAATGAGGTATTCTGTTTTGTAGTTTTTCTACATCTAACAATACTATAAATCGTAGCAAGGGATTGCTACGATGTACACGTACCTTAGTACAATTCAGGAACTATGGAAAATGCAATCGATACTTTAATCAAAGGGCGTGGTGCCCAGGTGAATACACACAATAAATTCTTCAAACAGCAGTATGTACAGGATCATGTGGAAGGGCTTGATGAAGAATTTTTACAGAAGGAAAAAACGGAAATCATTTATACCTGGCCAAAAACGGTTATTAATAAAGTAGAGAGCGACGATCTTGGTTTTGGTTACTCATTAAATCCTTACCAGGGTTGCGAGCATGGTTGCATTTATTGCTATGCGCGTAACACGCATGAGTATTGGGGTTACAGTGCGGGCCTGGATTTTGAAAGAAAAATTCTTGTCAAAAAAAATGTTATTGAAGTCCTTGAAAAAACTTTCAGTAAAAAAAAATGGAAACCAAAACCCATTATGCTTTCGGGTAACACCGATTGTTATCAGCCAATCGAAAGAGACCTGGAGTTGACACGGAATATTTTAAAAACCTGTTTGAAGTACAAACATCCTGTTTCGGTAATTACAAAAAACGCTTTGATAAAAAGGGATCTTGATGTCTTATCTCAACTGGCAGAGCATAACCTGGTACACGTAATGATTTCAATAACCGGCACCGATGAAAAAGTGCGTCAGCTTTTAGAGCCTCGCACAGCGACTTACAAAAGCAGGATTGGGGTAATTGAAACACTTTCAAAATATAGAATTCCCTGCGGTATAATGGTAGCACCGATTATACCTGGTATTAATTCGCATGAAATAGCGAATGTATTGGAACAAGCAGGAGCTGCAGGTGCTACGGCGGCAGGCATGACCATTGTGCGTTTGAATGGTGCCATTGGAGATATCTTTAAAGATTGGCTTTTTAAAACTTTTCCCGATAGAGCAGAGAAGGTGTGGAGTCAGATTTGCGACTGCCATGGTGGAAATGTAAATGACAGTCGTTTCGGTGTGCGTATGCGCGGTGAAGGAAAAATTGCAGAATCGATAGTTCAATTATTTAAACTTGCTAAAAATAAATTTATAAAACCACGTGAACCTTTTGTATTGAATTGTAATGATTTTAATTATAAGGCGAATGAGATACAGTTGAGTTTATTTTGAGAAATAGAGCTTGTAAGTTGAAATATACACGCATGTAAGCACCCAGAGTATTCAAAAAATTGTTTCACCATTTGACTATTTGTAATTATATTTGGTTAGATAATGCGCCACTGAATGGCGTGTATGCAGCAAACAGGTGTTGTATAGACGCCATATCATGGCGGGTATATGCTAGTTATAGGCAATAGCAATTTGACACATGACGAATAGATTACTTTTCATTACATTAATATTCTCCCTGCAAATTTGTTGCTTCGGACAAAACAACTACAAGTGGACGCATTCTGTTAAAAAAATAACTGCTAACGAATATGATCTGGTTTTTAAGGTCATAATAGACGATGGCTTCTCCATTTTCGCTTGTAGCAACAATCAAGACACCGGAATTATACTGCCCACTGAAATTAAGTTTGTAACGACAAATAAATATGTTTTAATTGGTGACATTAAAGAGTCAACTCCAAAAAAAATAAATCACGAAATGTTCGGATCTCAGATTCTTGTTCATCAAAATAATGCATCATTTACTCAGAGAATTAAGGTATTGACAAGGGTTAATTTTAAAATTACCGCTTCAATTGAATCTGAAATCTTTAATAATACCCAAGCTACTTTTCCCCCTCCAAAACAAGTAATATTTGACATTATAGGACAATAACATTGCAGCTACGTTCGGACAAGCTACTGCCTATAACAGCAAACTGGCGCCACCGCGGACAAGAGACAGCATCGCGTAAGCAAAAGCAATTTTAGTTTGGTGCCGCTTTGCGGTGTGACATTGTTTTGCTTTTGCATAATTTCTTTTTAGCTTCACGGTGGACTTGTGAACTTGTAACAACCCGCAGCATTGGAAGATGGCGGCGGCGCCAGTTCGCGGTCCGTTATAACCAATTGCAGTGGACGAAATTCCGGAGATCATCTTCTATCGACTAATTTCTCAGCTTATTTAGTTTTTATAATAAATTCAACTCTCCTGTTCTGACGTCTACCTTCTTTGGTATCATTCTTTGCTATTGGCTTTAAACTTCCACTACCTGTATAAGCTATCCGCTTCCTGTCAATGCCTTTTGAAATAATGTAGTCTGAAACGGCTTTTGCTCTGTTTGAGGAAAGCGTCTGGTTGTGGCTTTCAATTCCAATATTATCCGTATGCCCGGTAATTTCCAGACAGACTTCTTGATCATTCTTTAAATACTCCACGACTTTATCCAATTCAGAAAATGATAGTGACAACAG
>Ga0265327_10005662_pt1 | contig 10338 bp, 6 predicted proteins | sample 41621metaG_FD_202089 | JGI IMG/M metagenome (GOLD analysis project Ga0265327, IMG submission 202089) | Rhizosphere microbial communities from Carex aquatilis grown in University of Washington, Seatle, WA, United States - 4-16-21 metaG | ecosystem: Host-associated > Plants > Roots > Rhizosphere >... | reverse complement strand
CGGCACGGCGCACTGGGGTGGGGCATCTACGCAAAGGGGGAGCACTTCGGCACTGTGGATCTGCCGCCGAACAAACCCGAGGAGCGGGAGATCACAGCGTGGCTGGAGCGCGGAGGCGGGATGACTCATGGCACGGATGACTTTATCCGCATCATCGCGGCTTCGTGTGAGAATTTCCGCGACTACGCCTTCGGCAAAAACAAGGACGTGGTGGGACCCATGAGCCCCGCGCCCGGCGTGGCGGTGGAGTGGGTGGAGATTGAAGGGCCTTTCTATGACACTTGGCCGCCGGCCAGTCATCATGCCCTGTTCGGCGGGCTGCCAGTGAAACTTTGGACCAAGGAGTGCGGCGCGCCAAAGCCCACGCAGCAGATCTGGCCCCGCGGCAATCCCTATGCGTTGCCCAAGGACATCTACGGCGAGCGCGGCCAAAAGCGGCCTGAGGTGTATGTGGAATCGAAAGAGCCCGCCAAGGATGCAGAGCGTCTGCTGCGGACTTTCCTGCGCAAGGCGTTGCGCCGCCCCGTGCATGAGGATGAGGTGGCGGAGTATCTCACCAAGGTGAACGCGAAGCTCATGGAAGGCGCGGCCTTCCAGGATGCGATGATCTCCGCCTACCGCGAGATCCTCACGTCGCCCGCGTTTCTTTTGCTACAGGAGCCCGTGGGCAGACTGGATGACTTTGCATTGGCGGCACGGCTCTCCTATTTTCTCTGGAGCACGTTGCCGGATGATGAGTTGTCGGCGCTGGCAGACCGGCATGAACTCAACAAACCGGAGGTGCTGCGTGCCCAGACGGAGCGGATGCTGAAGGACCCTCGCACGGCACGCTTTGTGGAAAACTTTACGGGCCAGTGGCTGCGGCTGCGCGAGATCAGCGATACCCAGCCCGACAAGAAATTGTATCCTGAATACATGCCATGGCTCACCGAGGCGATGCTGATGGAATCGAAAGCCTACTTCGCGGAATTGGTGAACAAGAATCTGGGCGCGGTGAATCTCGTGAAGTCGGACTTCGCCATGATCAACGAACCGCTGGCACGGCTCTACGGAATTGAAGGCGTGCGTGGCTGGGAGCTGCGGCGTGTGGCGTTGCCAACCGGCTGTCCGCGGGGTGGTTTCCTGACCCAGGCGTCCGTGTTGAAGACCTCTGCGAATGGCACCGTGACTTCACCCGTGAAGCGTGGCGCCTTCGTCATGGATAAAATCCTCGGCATTGTGCCCACGCCACCACCACCGGATGCGGGTGCCATTGAGCCGGACGTTCGAGGTGCGACGACCATTCGCGAACAACTCGACAAGCATCGTCGCAACGCCACCTGCGCCGCCTGCCACGCGAAGATGGATCCTTATGGATTCGCGCTGGAGAGTTTTGATGTGACCGGCGAATGGCGCGGACAGTATCGCGCCATTGGTGGTGCGGGCCGCACGGAGGACCGCAAACTGGTGAACGGCCACCCGGTGGAATATCACACGGGAATGCAGGTCGATTGCTCAGGGCAGCTCCCCGAAGGCCGTACATTCAAGGATGTGAATGAACTGCGTGATGTTCTCGCCGCGGATCCGGAGCGCCTCGCGCGTGCCTTTGCCGGGGAGTTGGCCATCTACGCCACAGGCGCGGAACTTACCTTTGCCGACCGCCCCATCATTGAAGCGATCCTCGCGAAATCGAAAGCCTCGCATTACGGCGTGCGTTCCCTCATCCACGAAGTCATCCAGAGCGGGCTGTTCCGCCGCAAGTAATTCTGTTATGAACGTTCCCCACATCACCACGCCCCGCGCCCTTTCCCGTCGCACGCTGCTGAAAGGCGCGGGCGTCTCGCTGGCGCTGCCCATGCTGGAGGCCATGCTGCCGTCCTTCGCGAGAGGAGCTGCGACGCCCGCGGCGCCACGGCGTTTCGTGGGCATGATGACGAACATGGGCATCCTGCCGCAGTATTTCTTCCCGGAGAAGGAAGGCATGGATTACACGCCAACGCCTTACCTCGACCTGCTGAAGGATCACCGGAAAAACATGACAGTGTTCTCGGGCGTATCGCTGCCCGGTGTCGATGGAGGTCATGCCGCGGAGAAATCCTTCCTCACCGGAGCGCCGGGCGCGAGCCGTGGCTCGTTTAAAAACAGCATCTCGCTCGACCAGGTGATGGCGGAGGCGGTGGGCGGTGAGACGCGTTTTCCCTCGCTGGCGCTCATGGTGGGCGCGGAGATGATGAGCTGCTCCTGGACCCGCAGCGGCTCGATGATCCCGCCGCAGGGCAGCCCGCTGAAACTCTACCAGCAGCTCTTTGTGGAAGATACGCCTGCCGGCAAAGCGGCGGCGGTGCAGCGGCTGAAGGAGGATCGTAGCTTGTTGGATTCGTTGCGTGCGCAGACGAAGAAGCTGGAGAAGACGGTGGGCGCCGCGGACCGCGAACGGCTGGACCAATATTTCACCAGCGTTCGCGAACTGGAGCAGCGTCTCGCAAAGGCCGGCGACTGGCTCGACAAGCCGAAGCCGAAGGTGACGCTCTCGCAGCCCACGGAGGTGGCGGACCGTGATGACTTGGCGAGGAACGAGCGTGTGATGTTTGACCTGGTACGTACCGCGTTGGAGACGGACTCCACGCGCATCGTGACGGTGTGCTTCAATACGGGCAGTCTGCGACCCCACCAGATTCCCGGCGTGACTTCGAACTGCCATGAGTTGACCCACCACGGCGGTCGCGAGGAGAAGCTGGGCGAGTTGCGGCGGATTGAGGAGGCGCAGTTCAGCGCGTTGGCGGAATTTTTGAGCGGCATGAGCGCGGCCAAGGAGCAGGGCGTCTCATTGCTGGATCAGACGTCCGTGCTCTATGGTACGAACATGGGCAGCGCGAATGCGCATTCCAACGACAACCTGCCGGTGCTGCTGGCGGGCGGTGGCTTCAAGCACGCCGGGCATTTGGCGTTCGACAAGAAGAAGAATTATCCGCTGTCGAATCTTTACGTGAGCCTGCTGCAGCGCATCGGCGTGAATGCGTCGAGCTTCAGCAGCGGTACCGGGACGATGCGCGGGTTGGAGATGGCGTAGGGCCTGCGGCGCAGACAGGATTAACAGGATTGGAGAAGTTACTTCGACTCCTTGCCCGCGTCTTTGCCCGAATCCTTGGATTTGTACTTCGGATAGTCGTGGGCCAGCATTTTGCGGAGGCTGTCGGCCTTCTGTTTCTCGCCGAGTTTTTCGAGGACGTCGGCGGCCTTGTCGAGGGCTTGGGGCGTGATCTGGGGATGCACGAAAATCTGGCTCACGACCACGTAGTTGCCCGCGGCTTTTTTCCAGGCGTTCACGGCGCCGTCGTGGTCGCCGGAGGACTCGAGGGTCTCGGCGCGGCCCATGGCGATGTCGCCTTGGAGAAGTTGAAGCTGGGCGTGCAGGGTGCCTTCTTTCACTTTGACCAATGACTCCGTGACGCAGGTCTCTGCATCGTCGTATTTGCCAAGGGCAAGCAGGGCACGGCCTTTGCCGAGCAGGGCGCGGGCATGGCCTTCACCCTCGGTCATTTGGGCCATGTAGTTGTCGAGTGCCTTGATGGCGGCCTCGTAGTTGCCGTTTTCGATTTCGGACAGCCCAAGAAAGTCCCACACTTCCGCCGGGGTGTTCGCCGGCTCGCTTGGCGTGGAAGCGCGGCTGAGGTAGCGGGCGGCGGCGCTGAAGTTATTCCGCTGGTAGTAGCGCTCGCCGACAAAAATGAGGACCGAGGGTGAGATGACGGCCTCGGCGCGCGCGTCAAGGTAAGCGTCGATTTCCTTGGCGGTGCCATCCACGTCCTCACGCAGGTATTGGCAGGAAATGAGATACTGATGGCCCTTGTCGAGCCACTTCTTGGAGTCGAGTTCGATCGCCTTGCGGAAGGGCACGAGCGCTTTCCCATAGGACTCCTTGGTCTTCATTTCAAAATAGCCGCGGCCAATCTGGAAATAGGCATCGGCGGCCGCCGCGCTCTTGGGGAATTTGGTGACCAGCGTTTCAAACGCGGTGATCATGCCCTTCGCGTCACGCTGCTCCGCCTTGATGAGGCCAATCTGATACCAGGCGACTTCGGCGGCGGGATTGTCGGAGTAGTTCTTGGTGACCTCCGTGAAGTCCGCGAGCGCCTTCTCATAGGCGCGCACGCCCTTTTCGCTCATGCCGCGCTGGGCGAGGGCGATGGGGACATTCGCGTCTTTCATGTAATCGTTGAGGAACTCGGTGAGCGAGGCAATGGCCTCGTTGAACTTGCTGGCTTCTGTTTCCGCGAAGCCCTTTTTGTAGAGCACGCTGCCACGCACCTTGGCCGGGACCTTGGCCATGTTCACCCCGCTGAAGGCATCAGCCGCGTTCGTGTAGTCGGCTTTGGCGAAGTACCAGTCCGCGCGAATGAGGCGTGACATGCCGATGTATTCATCGTCCTTGTGCTTGGGCGCATAGCGCTCCTCAAAGCTCAGGGTGAACTGAGGAATGTCCTTGTCACCGATTGCATAGAAGGAAAGCAGCTTCTGGTACCCGGCTTCGTAAGCCTCGCGCGAATCCGGATACTGCCGCTCGATCATCAAATAGACCTCGATTGCCTGGCGGTAGGACTGCTTTTGCTTTTGGGCGTTGCCCACCATGAGCAGCATCTTGGGACGAAGGTCGTCCGTGGGCAGGGCGGTGGAATTGGCCACGTACGTGTCCACCACGGCGGTATAATCTTGCTTGCCGTAGTAGCCCTGAATCAAGCCATACACGGCAATGGCTTTGGCATCCTTGGGGAGGCCGACGATTTCCAAGGCGCGCTTGAAATTCTTCAGCGCCGCCTCGGGCTTGCCCAATTCATTCAGCAGCAGACCCGCCTTGATAAGCGCGTCGCCCACAATGTTCGAGTCCTTGATCGCGCTGATGATCTCGTTGTAGGCAGAAAGGGCCTCTTCCTTCTTGCCGGCTTCCAGCGCCGCCGCGGCGACTTCGATGAGCGCGGATTCGCGGTAGGGATTTTCACCCTTGGTGGCGACCACGGCCTTGTAGGCCACAAGTGCCTTGGAGGCTTGGCCGGACATTTTGTAGGAGAGGGCCTTGTTGTAGGTGGTGGCCAGCTTCACCGTCGCGTCCGTGGTGAGCTTGTCGCATATTTCAAAATACTGCGCGGCGCGGGAGAAGTCCTTGTCGTTGTAGGCAAACGATCCGAGGCGGTAGGAGGCGGAGGCCGCACTCTCGCTCTTGGGGAATTTGCTGACGACGTTGTTGTAGGCCGTCTTGGCCGAGTCGTTCTGGTTCGTCTTCAGGTAGCATTCGCCGAGACGAAACCAGGCCTCCGAGGCGTGCGGTCCCTGCGGATAAAGACGCGTGTAGTCGGAGTACGGCTTGATCGCGAGCTGATAATCCTTCTGCGAATAGCAGAGGGAGGCGTAGTCGAAGAGATCTTCGTCCGGCTCCTTGGGCTTCACCGGCTGGGCCACCGGAGGTGCCACGGGTACGGCGCGCGGAGCCTCGGGTTGTTCGACGGGCGGGGCCACTGGCACGGCTTTGGGAACTTCCTGCGAAACCAACAAGCCTGCATAACCCAAGACCGTAGCAAGGGTCAGGACGCGGCTCTTTTGTCCGATGTTCAGTTCGAAGCTCATTCCGTCGTCAACCCGCTCTTGGGGTGCCTGCCGCGGCTTCATCCTCCGGGGAGCGCGTGGCAAAGGAGACATTCCAGATGCCAGCCTTCTGGCAAATGTTCAGCACGTTGATGGTGTTTTTGTAAAGGCTGTCCTGGTCGCTGCGGAGGATCACCGCCTGGTCCTTGTGAATGCTGGCGATGAGCTGGAGTTTGGCAAGCAGTTGGGCTTCCGTGACCTTTTCACCCTCCACCACAATGTCGCCGGACTTGCGCACGTTGACCACGATTTCTCCCACGTCGCGCGCCTGCTTGTCCTTGCCCTCGTCTGCGGCGGGCACGCTGATTTCGATCTCCGTTTCACGCCGCGCGAAATTCCAGGTGATGATGAAGAAGATCAGCAGCAGGAACAGCACGTCGATCATCGGCGCCAGCATGAGCGGGATGGGCTCAATCTGTGTGAACTTGCGGAATCGCATGGTGGCCGATGAAGCGGAAAATTAGTGGGCGTGCTCCGAGGCGCCCTGCGGGGCGTTGCGCGAGGCGGCGGCACGGGCGGCGCGCTTGTACTGGGCGGCGAGCAGGGCCATGAGATGGGTGGAGGCGGCTTCCAGTTCGGAGATGAGGCGCTGCACCTTGCCGCGATAGACCGAGTACACCATGAGGGAAGGGATGCCGATGATGAGGCCGGCGGCGGTGTTGAAGAGCGCCTGGTAGACGCCCTTGGCCACACCCATGGTCTGGGAACCTGCGAAGCCGCCGGTGGCGATCTCGTTGAAGGAAGTGATCAGGCCCACCACGGTGCCCAGCAGCCCGAGCAGGGGAGACATGGAGCCGATATCCGCCAAATAAGAGACGCGCTGCAGGAGCATGGACGCCTGGCGGCCCCCCTCGGCCTCGGTGACCTCGCGCACTTCATCGAAGCTGGCGGTGGGGTTTTTCGTGGCGAAATCGAGCGCCTTGGCAGTGATGTGGGCCACGCATTCATTGCTGCGATTGCACACGGCGAGGAGACCCAGGTAGTCCTGCTTGCGGATCAGGGCATCCGCGGAGTTCATGAAGGCGTCGCTCACCACGGAGTTCTGCTTGATGGTCAGAACGACAAAGAAAATCAGGGCCACCGCGAAGAAGGAAAGGGCGATCAACGGGTAGGCCAGGAAGCCCATCTTCTTGATGACCTCCTGGATGGTCACCGGCGGTGGAGCGGGGGGCGCTGGGCGGGTCATCGCAGGCGCGGTGGCGGCAGGAGTGCTTGGCGCGGCAGCGGGCGGAGTTTGCTGGGCGGAAACAGGAAGGGCGCCGCCAACCAGAAGGCAAAGCGCGATGAAGAAAAACGTCAGGGAACGCATCGCGGCGCAGTCTAGGGCGTGTTTTAAAATGAGCAAGGGCGCGTTGCGGCAGGCCGGGGAATCAGGGCAAGGAACAAGCGCCGTGCCTGTATCCGCAGTGATACAGGCCAAGCGCGGTGACGCCGCCATGATTCCCCGGACCCGCAACCCGAAGGGCGGGAGCAGGGAGCCACGCTGGCGGCGTCGCGCGTCGCTCAGCTATCGTTGCGGATACCATCGCTCCTTGCTCCTTGCCAGCCTGGCTCCCTGCTCCCGCGCGCCTTTGCTGATTTTTAAACCCGCCCTAGGGGTGTAATGGGCTTTTGCAAACCTTTCGGAGTGCCGGAACATCTTGCCGCCGGGCCGCTTCCTTCGTATCCAATATTCTAGATTCTAGACATGGCCTTCACCCGTCAGAAACCCGATCTGCGAGCCAAGCTGCACGACGTGCCGCACCAGCCGGGCGTGTACGTGATGCGGGACCGGTTGAACCGGGTCATTTACGTAGGGAAGGCGCGGGACTTGCGGAAGCGCCTCAGCAACTACTTTACGCCGGCCCGGTCGAAGCTGGCGGACCGCAAGACCCGGGCACTGATCGAGAGCATCTGGGACTTCGATGTCCACACCGTGCGCAACGAGGGCGAGTCCCTGATTCTGGAAATGCGGCTCATCAAGGACTTCCGGCCTCGCTACAACGTCAGCTTCAAGGACGACAAGCGGTACCTTCTTTTAAAGGTGCAGATGGCGGACGCGTTTCCCCGTTTCACCCTGACGCGGTTGAAGAAGGACGATGGCGCGCGGTATTTCGGGCCCTTTGCCCACGCAGGCGCGCTGCGGGTCACGCTGAACTGGATGAACCGGGAGTTCGGCCTGCGGGTCTGCCGGCCGCTGGTGCCGGGGGAGACGGACTACAAGCACTGCAGCAATGACATCATCAAAAACTGCTCCGCGCCGTGCATCGGACGGGTCACGCCGGAGGAATACCGGGCGCGGGTGGAACGGGCGTGCGAATTCCTTGGTGGGAAGAACAAGGATTTGGTGACCGCGCTTGAAGGGGAGATGCAGAAGGCTGCGGCAAGGCAGGACTTTGAGCGCGCCGCGGAGCTGCGGGACATGATTGAGGACCTGCGCAAGACCCTGCGGCCCATGCGGACCTTTGAGCGCGGGGCTAAAAACCGCGCCCTGGGTTCGGCGGACCCCATGGCGGATGTGATGGAGCTTCAGGAAGAGCTGGAATTGGAACGCCCGCCGCTCGTCATGGAGTGCTTTGATATCGCGAACATCGGCACCGCGCATTGCGTGGCCAGTATGGTGCGCTTTAAGAACGGCATGCCGGACAACGCGAACTATCGGCGTTACCGCATCCGCATCGTGAGCGGGCAAAATGACTTCGCCGCCATGAGCGAGGTGGTGCGGCGTCGCTACTCACGCATTCTGCTGGAAGGACGCGAACACATGGGAGCGGACGCGGCGGACGTGAGCCAGGAGAATCCGCTGGAGGCGATGCGGAGGCTGGAAAACGACGAGAATGAAGGTTCTGAGTTCGAGGTTCAGGGTTCTGAGCTGGGAGGCGGCGAGCAGGACGAGGGAGGCTCGGAACCCAATCCTAAATCTAAAATCCTAAATCCTAAATTTGTGCGCCTTCCCGACCTCGTGATCGTGGACGGCGGCAAAGGCCAACTCTCCTCCGCGATGGAAGAGTTGCAGCGGCTGGGGTTGCATGAATTGCCGATCATCGGTTTGGCGAAGGAGAATGAAGAAATCTACCGGCCGGGCCGGGCCGAGCCGCTGCGGCTGAGTCATGACACGGGAGCGCTCAAGATGCTCCAGCGCATCCGCGATGAAGCGCACCGCTGGGCCAACGGCTACCACCAACTGCTGCTGAACCGCCGTGTGAAGGAAAGCATTTTGGATGACTGCCCCGGTGTCAGCGCAAACCGGAAGGCAGTTTTGCTGCGTGCCTTCGGCTCCATCGCCCGCCTGGCCAAGGCGACTCCGGAGCAGATCGCGGAAGTGCCGGGCATCGGTAAAGGGCTGGCGGAGGAAGTGGCGCGGTTTTTGAAGGAACGTGATGCTTGATGCTTCTTGAGGCTTGGATTTTGGATTTTGAAGTTTAGTGGTGAGGTGTGATTCCGGACGACCCCACTGACCTTCCGCTGGTGCAAAGCATCGACGACCGCTTTATGCGCGAGGCGCTGCGGCAGGCGAAGCGTGCATTGGCGGCGGATGAGGTGCCCATCGGCGCGGTGATTGTGCATGAGAACCATGTCATCGCGCGGGCGTGGAACCAGGTGGAGACGCTCAAGGACGCCACGGCGCACGCGGAAATGATCGCGCTGACGCAGGCGCAGAGTGCCATGGGGGACTGGCGGCTCAACGAGTGTGATCTTTATGTGACCAAGGAGCCCTGCCCCATGTGCGCGGGGGCCATCATGCACTGCCGGGTGCGGCGGGTGATCTTTGGCTGTCCGGATGCGAAAGCCGGAGCGGCGGGAGGTGTTTGGAATTTGCTCCAGTCGCCCAACCTCAACCATCGCTCGGAAATCACCTCCGGTGTGCTGGGGGAGGACTGCGTGGCCATGCTGAAAGCGTTCTTCAAGGACGCCCGCGAACGTCGGGCCAATGGCATTACGCACAGCAAGGGGACGGAAAAATCGCCGCCTTAGTCTCCATCGGGTGGCGATTGCTCAAAAATTTCCACGTTGCGCGCGGGGGCGGCATCCCGTTTAATTCCTGCATGGCGAAGGAGCCGAGAGAACGCTTCTGGAAGGCTGCCGCAAGGAAGCTGGCAAGGCGCGTTAATCTCGGCTGGTGGTCCGAACGTTGGATGACTTGGGTCATGAGCGCGGGACTTCTGGGCGCGGTGGCGCTGCTGCTGGCGCGCTGGCGTCCGGTGGTGGACCTGCACTGGGTGTGGGGTGCCGTGGGCGCGGTGTTGCTGGCGGGTGGAATCGCCGCGTGGTTCGCCATGCGCCGCCGATATGAAAGTCCTGACGCGGCGCGCGTCCGGCTGGAAGATGCGCTGGGCTTGAACGCGCGCCTGAGCGCGGCGGAGGCGGGCGTGGGCGCTTGGCCGGAACCAGTGGAAGAGATCGACTGGCCGGTGCGCTGGCGCTGGCAAAGGCCTCTGACGGTGATTGCGCTTGCCGCTGCGATGCTGGCCTTGGCGGCCTTCATTCCCATCAGCCCCGCTTCCAAGGATGGAAAGCACACCATTGAAAAACCTTCTTCGGTAAAAGACGTCGAGCAATGGGTGGAACAATTGCGCAAGGAAAAGGCGGCGGATGAGAAGTCGCTGGAGGACTTGGAGAAGAAAATTAACGACCTCCTGCAACGGCCTTCGGAAAACTGGTATGAACACGGCAGCCTGGAGGCGGCGGACAATTTGAAGGAGCAGACGGAGGGGGAATTGCGCCAGTTGGCCGACAACATGG
>Ga0265327_10005661_pt1 | contig 10338 bp, 9 predicted proteins | sample 41621metaG_FD_202089 | JGI IMG/M metagenome (GOLD analysis project Ga0265327, IMG submission 202089) | Rhizosphere microbial communities from Carex aquatilis grown in University of Washington, Seatle, WA, United States - 4-16-21 metaG | ecosystem: Host-associated > Plants > Roots > Rhizosphere >... | reverse complement strand
CACGGTCTATCTGCATAAGGCGAATCCCTACACCCTCTGCTACCGTCAGCAAGTCTTTCATCCGCGCATCAACGCGGTCTTTATCTATCAATATTTCCTGGATACTTCCGGCATGCTGACGCAAGCGGCTCAATACCGCGTGGAACCCAAATATAATGCGGCTTTCACTCATTCAATTTTCCTGTAATTATCTCGATTTTCTGGTGCGAGGCTTTGCTGCCTGGCCTGATTTTGATTTATTGCTAGGTTTGCTGCCTGGCTGACCTGTTTTAGCCTTTTGCGCAGAACCAGTCTTGGCTGAACCTGACTTGCTGCTTCGCTGTCTTTTTGCACCAGCGTCTTTAGCCCGCGTAGACTTATATGGCGAAGGTGAAGATTTACCAGCTGGCGCATTTAATTTTAGCGTGCCACCAGCTCTTTCATGGCGCTCAATCGGCCTCTGCTCAGCACCTTCAGCTCTAGCCCCATCCACCAAAGCGAAGTCTATTCTACTTGTTTCAAGGTCGACTCGAATAATTTTCACCTTCAAACGGTCACCAAGTCGGTATCTGACACCTGTGCGTTCACCCGCCATTTCGTGGCGCGCTTTATCATAATTGAAGTAATCATTACCCAACTCGGTCACGTGTAACAAGCCCTCAACGTATATACCGTCCAGCGCCACAAAGAGACCAAAGCTGGTAACACCAGCGACTGTGCCATCAAACTCTTCGCCTATCCTATCTTGCATATAAAAGCACTTGAGCCATGCCTGCACATCACGTGTCGCATCATCTGCCCGGCGCTCTGTCATCGAACAATGCTGACCTAATGTATGCCAATCAGCAGCTTTATATTTTTCACCCTTAAGGACAGCCTTGATTGCCCGATGGATCAGCAAATCGGGATAACGACGTATCGGTGACGTGAAGTGCGTATAAGCCTCATAAGCCAAACCAAAATGGCCAACATTATCCGGACTGTAGACCGCCTGCTGCATGGAACGCAGCAAAACCGTTTGTAACAACTGCTCGTCTGGTCGTCCTTTGATACGAGCAATCAGATTGCCATAGTCCTTGGCATGTGGAGTATCGCCGCCGCCGACACCAAAACCGAACTCGCCAAGGAACGTACGCAGAGCCTCCAGCTTTTCGGGCGTTGGGCCTTCATGAACGCGGTACAGGGCTGTGTGTTCGTTGCTTTGTAAAAAGTCCGCTGCACAGACGTTGGCCGCCAGCATGCACTCCTCAATCAATCGATGTGCTTCATTACGAATCACAGGCTCAATACGCTCGATCTTGCCATTGTCATTAAAGATCATTAGCGTTTCAGCACTATCAAACTCAATCGCACCGCGCTTCTCACGCGCTTTCAGCATGACTTTGAACAGGCCATAGAGATTTTGTACATGCGGCATCAACCATGCATATTCTTTGGCGACTTCACCATCTGGGTTGCTCACCATGTCGTAGACTTTGGTATACGTCATACGCGCTTTGGAACGCATCACCGATGGGTAGAACTGATAACGTTTGATCACACCAAGCGCATCAATCTGCATATCGCAGACCATACACAGGCGCTCTACATCTGGATTTAGCGAGCACAACCCATTGGATAAGGCTTCTGGCAGCATTGGAATCACACGGCGTGGGAAATAAACCGAATTGCCACGATCGTATGCATCCTTGTCTAGCGCATCCCCGGGCTTCACATAAAAGCTCACATCGGCAATCGCCACCACCAGACGCCAGCCTTTGCCTTGTGGTTCGCAATACACGGCATCATCAAAGTCGCGTGCAGTTTCGCCATCAATTGTAATTAATGCCGTCTCACGAAGATCAATGCGACCCTTATAGTCAGCCGGCTGCACCAGCCTTGGATATTTCTCAGCCTGAGCAACGGCTTCCTTACTGAATTCATATGGCAAATTATGCTTGCGTAGCGCGATCTCGATCTCCATACCAGGATCTGCATAATTACCCAGTATCTCGACCACCTTGCCCATGGGCTTGGCGGTTTCGCTTGGTTGCATGGTTAGTTCAACCATCACAACCTGGCCATCCTTCGCATCCATATCTAGATGGTAAGGAATCAAGATGTCCTGATTCACTCGCTTGTCTTCAGCAACGACGATGCTCATACCCTGCTCGCGGATGATGCGGCCTACCAGCCGGTTATTTGTACGCTCCAGCACTTCGACGATCTTGCCTTCAGGGCGTCCCTTGCGATCAAAACCAGCAGGTCGCACCATGACTCTATCGCCATGCAATACCTTAGCCATTTCCTTGGGGCTAAGGAACATGTCATCGCCACCATGATCCGGGACTAGGAAACCAAACCCATCCGCATGACCAACAACTCTCCCGGCGATTAGATTAATTTTGTCAGGTAGGCAAATGACGCCTTTGCGATTACGGATAATCTGCCCTTCACGCTCCATAGCGTTCAGGCGACGATTGAAAATTTCCTGCTCTTCTATGCCAATATGCATTAATTCGTAAAGATCTTCGACACTCACTGGTACGCCCTGCTCCACCATCGTATCGAGAATAAATTCTCGACTAGGCAAAGGATTAGCGTAGTTTTCAGCCTCTCGCGAAGCGTATGGATCGGCTTTGCGTATGGACTTTTTATTAGTATTGGGATGTTTTTTCGTTGACAAAGTATGTCTTTCCTATAAAATTCGCGGCTCGTTATCGTAACGTAAGCCCAGATGGCGGAATTGGTAGACGCGCATGGTTCAGGTCCATGTGCCTTCGGGTGTGGAGGTTCGAGTCCTCTTCTGGGCACCAACAAAAGTATATCCCAGTAGTTCCCATGGTTTTTCGCTTTCCGCGATGTAAATCTTCAAATCAAATCTAAATTATCTGTAATTTATTGCAAGTATTATATGCTGAATGTGCAAACGGATTCAGAAATTCAAGCTTTCTAAATCCGTGTTCAGGCCGGATGTTTGAACCCATACCATGGGTTCAAAATATCGATGAGATTCTTAATGCTTGGAGAATGTTGGACGTCTGCGGGCTGTCGCAGGAGCTTTTGATTCAATATGGCGAAATGTGATTCTGCCATTATTGACATCATAAGGAGATAACTCAAGTGTAACCTTATCACCAGCCAGAATGCGGATATGGTTTTTCTTCATCTTGCCGCCAGTATAGGCAACCAGTTGATGACCATTTTCCAAAGTGACGCGAAAACGAGAATCCGGTAATACTTCCATCACCAGTCCATTCATTTCAATTAATTCTTCTTTAGCCAATTTATCTCCAATGATATTAGTGACCACTATGAGACATAGCCCTGTACAGAACCTGAAACAAATACTGCGGTCGAGGCGAGAGGGAAAGTATTAGAGCGGACAAGACAAGCGAAGGCACTACCAATCGCGGACTGTAGTATAGTGAACTAAGCCTGCTAGGGCAAACTAAATCAGTTTAATTTTTATGCTATATGTTTGCAGAGCCTTTATGGAGGCCAATTCCTGCAATTATTACGGTTATTTTTCAAATATATCTTGACACCTTCAGAATTTGTCCGTAAAACGTGTTTCAGGCGTTTGAAATTTGATGATTTATTTGTCCGCAAGACCGAATTCTGATTGAAATCCAAACTTTTAGGGTGCCTCCCTCTAATGGATAGTAAGAAAGTAATATTATGGCAACAGGTATTGTAAAGTGGTTTAATGATTCTAAAGGTTTTGGTTTCATTACTCCTGACGCAGGCGGTGACGATTTATTCGCTCATTTCTCAGCAATCGTTGATAGCGGCTACAAAAGCCTCAAAGAAAACGAACGCGTAACCTTTGACATCATCGATGGCCCAAAGGGTAAGCAAGCATCAAACATTCAAAAGGCTTAAGCTCTTTGAATTGATTTAAAAATGGCCCTTTATTGGGCCATTTTTGTTTTTGGCCTTTCATATCTGCCTGCATTAATTCCCCCTCGTCAAGCTTAACTTCCTTCGCTCGCCTTCTGTCTGCTATCCCTCCAAAAGAAGTACCCCTTAAGGGTAATTGTTCGCCCTTAACCCAGCGTTTTACTATGAGTCTCCTAAAATTAATTACTCATCAGGAGAATAGATAATGTCAGCAAAAGGTTTCAGCTACAAAAAACAGGCGGTTAAGGATCAGCAACCATCCATGAACGTACCTAACGTACCAGCATGGTTGGGCGACACATTCGTTTCAGCAGACCAAGATAAAACCATCTGTGCCGGCTTCTTCCGTTTGGAAAAAGGCGAAGCACTAGTTTATGACTACGACTACGAAGAGATGAAGATCATCGTTGATGGCACTTTCATCATCTCAGACACCACTGGCCAAAAAGTAACCGCCACCGCTGGTGACGTGTTTTACTTCCCAAATGGCAGCCGTATCACATTTGAAACACCAGATTACGCAGTAGGCTTTTTCTGCGGTCAACGTAAGCCTCTGTAAGCGTCAGGCCACTTTAAGATTTAACTCACACTGAGTCTTTAAAGTGCAGCGCCAGTAGCCTCGCTACTGGCGTTTTTGTTTGTAGCATTGAGCAAAATAAAAAGCCTCCACATTTGTGGAGGCTCTTCCAGAACAGATTTATATCATGCAAGTTGATTCATCAGCTCTTCGTGCACTTCAAAGATATCGCCCACAACCCCGTATTTGGCAATCGTGAAGATTGAAGCGCCTGGATCGGTATTGACCGCGACGATGGTAGGCACGTGTTTCATGCCTGCCATGTGTTGGATAGAGCCGGAGATGCCCATCGCCACATAGAGCTTGCAGTTACCGACCACCTTGCCGGATTGACCTACCTGGCGAGACTTAGGTAGCCAGCCAGCATCTGCGATTGGGCGTGAGCAGCAAAGCGTTGCCTCAACCGTATCTGCCAACTCGCGGAAATCTTCGACATTGGTTTCTTCACCGATACCACGACCAATCGAGACGATGAAATCAACGGTGGTGATATCCACATCGTTGCCGCCGCCCATTTCGATGAATTCGCGGTTACTGCTGCGTGATGCAGTCGATGTCAGATCAAGATTGCTAACATCTGGCGCTGTTGTGCCTTCAGCCGCTTTGTAGACGCTTGCACGCACGGTGACTACCACACAAGATTTACCCGGAAAATCGACTTCGACGTTGACCTTCTGGTTATAGCCGCCACGTGTAGCGACCAAATCAGCGCCATCGTATTCGAGCTTGAATACGTCAGTCGCAAAACCATAACCCGCCTTGCTGGCAAGTGTGGCTGCATAGCCTAGTGAATCAACTGAATGTGGTAACAAGACAACAGATGGGCTTTGTGCGCTGATCAATGCTGCTACCGCCGCTTCAAACTGGTCTGGATCAAAGTCTTTACTGGCAGTCTTCACCACCACAACTTCATCCACGCCTTCTACAGACAAAGCGGTGACATATTTTTCAGCTTCTGCACCGATCACAGCAACGATAATTTTATCGTCTGCGCTGCGCTTGGCACTTTGTGCGCCAGTGATGAGTTCAAAAGAAACTGGGCGTAATTCGCCACGACGGTGTTCTGCTACTACGAGAATGTTGCTCATGTTTATGCTCCCTTATATTCCTTGATGATCTCGATGATGCGAGCAGCTTGCTCAGCAACTGTACCTTCGATCATTTGTGCGCGACCCTTTTCTGGGACGTACATACGGCGTACACGTGACATCGAGCTATCTGCACCCACGTCCCCTGCACTCAGACCGACATCGCCCAGACTCCATTCTTCAATCGGCTTGGCAGCCGCTTGTTTAATGCCGCGCAACGAGGCGTAGCGTGGTTTGTTGATACCAAGCTGAATCGTCAGCACAGCTGGGCAATTGATTTCCACTTCTTGCAACATGCCGCCTTCCAGCTCACGGCGAATCACCGCGCTACTGCTACCTGGCTTGTATTCAAGATTCGCCACCACGGCCGCGTGTGGCCAATTGAGGTAAGCAGCGGTTGAGATACCGGTAGATGAATAAGCCTGATCTGATGACTGCACGCCGGCAAAGACCATGTCAGGCGCTTCTTTCTTGATGACAGCGGCTAACACTTTGCCGATGGCAATCGCATCAGAACCTTCGATCGCATCATCCCAAACCCGAATCGCGCGGTCTGCGCCCTTGGCTAAGCATTTACGCAGACTCTCGTCTACACGGTCTGGGCCGACGGACACCACCACGACTTCAACTTCAACGTCGCTGGATTCCTTGATCTTCATGGCTTCTTCAAGCGAGAAGTCATCCCATTCATTGAGGTCGTAGAGCAGGAAATCCTCGTCTACATCCTTACCATCTGAACGAATTTCAAAGTCTTCATCCAGCGCCGCGACTTGTTTTACAGCTACCAATATCTTCATTTATATTTCTCCTAACCACCTTGTTTTAGAACTACTTAAACTCCACCCAATCGATCTGCAAACCACTTAAATACTGAAAATCTCACTCTATTATCTGGGTCTTCGTGCAACGGCCATTTGTCGGCCTCTGTCAGTTTTTTGTGCCCTGTCAGCAACACCCGATGCAGGTAATACGGGTCTTCCAGCATTGGTAACAGCACCTCACGCTTCACTGTTGGGTTGAGGATGACCCCACGCCGTACATCTGCATCTTCATGTTTGGCCAATCGTTTCAGCAAAGCCATTGGCGTCTTTGGGTTAGAGGCCACACCACTCAGCACATCGATATCGGTGTCTCTAAATAACTGCATCATGAGTTCGCGACCCGCGTTACTTTGGTAAGCCACTGCCGCTCTCACCCAGCCACTTTCATCTGCCGCCAGTTTTTCCAGCAAGATGGCAGGACAGTGTGTATTGCGTGCTACTGCTCTTCGCACATCCAACACTGGGTCTGCTGCCAGCTCCCACATCAAATCCAGCCTCAGTGCAGGGTTTCGGCCTAACCATTGCCTGACCCAAGCATCCTCATCGCCACTCAACTGCCGCATCAGGCTGTCACTTAAATCTTCCCTAGCCGCCAAGGCTCGCCTGACTGCAGGGCTAGTATCTACAACGAATATGGACAACTGTTCAGCCGGATAACCCCGGTTTGCTGCCACTGTCGCTCTCACCGCAGCGTCCTCATGCTTGGCAAACTCTTGCAACTTGCTTAACCCTAGTCGCTCATCTCTCGCCAGTTGACGCTGCACGACCAATTCATCGTCATCTGTCGCCACATCTAGCAAGTCTGCCGGACAGGCCTGATGCCCCAACACCGCTGCTCTCACATAAGGATCGCCCCTGCGATAAATTGCATGCAGCATTTGGGCGCTGGCATGCGGATTAGCCACGATGTCACGGTCAAAATCTGCTGAAGCTCGATCAAGGAGCGCTTGCAACACTTCACTATCTGCCGCCTGGTTTCGACAGACCGACTTCAGGTGCTCGGTATCTTCATCCACTACTGCGATCTGCTTTAGCAACACAGCTGGCGCTTGCGGATGCTGTGAGATCAGGCCCAACAAGCTCTGTGCATTCACCTGCTGGCTATGCTTGATCAGGCTTTGCGCGGGGGTGTTGGCGTTGCGTAGTAAACGCAACTGCACTGAGTGGTCATTCAGCACATCGCTGCCTTGCCACATCGCCTGCAATACCGCTGTTGGCGTGTGTTCCCAGCGTGCCAGCATTAACACATCACGCCGCTTGCCAAACATCACCGAACGCAGTGCTTTTTGCTGCCAAGTACTAGCTACCGCATAGACGGCTGCTGCGCTATACACATCGTCGGCAGCTATCGCCACATCAGCCAGCATGCTGCCCGATGTGGGCAGCTTGAATGCTGCCTGTCGGCTATCAGGCTGCTTCAGCATCGATGACGACACCGTCATCAAGTTCCAGGCACTCATCAATCAGCTCTATCAGTTCGCGTACCACAAACTTGCCTTCATAACCTGAGGTCTTCAAAGCATCTTCAAACATGGTCAGGTCTTTCGGGCAACTCACCACAAACACTTGCAGCCCTTCGATCACACCCGCCTCTTTCATACGGTTCTGTGATGGCTTTTCAGTGCCAACTGGATCAGGTATCCAGATACGACCGCCACCAGCGCCGCAGCAGAATGAGTTATCGCGGTTACGCCCCATTTCCACCAACTCACAGCCCAGCATCTTGATGATGTCGCGCGGTGCGTCATAACCCTTGTTGAAGCGGCCAAGATGGCATGGGTCGTGGAAGGTCACCTTGTAATTCAGTTTCTTCTTCAGCTTGAGCTTGCCTTCTTCAATCAGGCGCTTCACGACAGTGCTGTAGTGCTGGATCTCGAAACTACCGCCAAAATCAGGGTACTCGTTACGAATCGTGTTGTAAGAGTGCGGGTCAGTCGTGACGATGGAGTTGAACTCACAATCGCTCAGCGACTGGATATTGGAAGTCGCCAGGAACTCATATAGCCCTTCTTCACCGACACGGCGCACATCATTACCGGCATTCATCTCACCTTCAAACAAGAGACCGAAATCCACGCCAGCGGCATTCATCAAACGGGCGAATGCTCTGGTCACCTTTTGATTACGCGGGTCAAATGACGCGTAGTCACCGACGAACCAGAGGATATCGACTGGCTCCTTGCGTGCATCCTTGATCTCGAATGACAGATCTTTCGCCCAGGTAGCACGCTTGCGTTTTGATTCGCCAAAAGAGTTACCTGTCTTATGGATAGTCTGCAAAGTCTTCTCCAGTAATGGTTCCATCTCACCTTGTTCAACCAGATTACGGCGCATCTGCACGATGATCGGCACATGCTCAACAGCAACTGGGCAGATCTCTACACAAGCCAGGCAGGTGCGGCATGACCACAAGGTTTCCATAAACACCTGGCCAACATCCTTGCCATGGATATCCAACTCGGCTTCTTTCGGCAACTCTTTGGCATTCAGCGTGTTATTGGCGAACTCACGTAAAGAGAGGATGACATCACGCGGTGATAATGGAGCACCCACCGCATTGGCTGGGCAAGCCTCGTGGCAGCGGCCGCACTTGGTGCAAGCATCCAGATGCAGCAGGTTCTTCCAGGTCAGATCAGTGATCGTCTTATAGCCAGCGTTTTTCTGGTCATCAGGTACCTTAGGCAGACGACGGCCAGCCAGAGGGTCGCGGAACATCAGCGAAGCCGACGCTGTGAAGATGTGTTTGACCTTGGTGTAAGGTATCAGCGCAACAAAGCTCAGTGCCAACAAACCGTGGAACCACCAGAGGCCACCGCGAAGGCTGGTAGCGCCTTCTGAGGTCAAGCCGACAGCTTGCATAATATGGGCTAGAACAGCACCAACAGGTGACCACATGCGGTAATCCCAGACTGCTGGTCTATCAGCCAGCCACACTAAACGGGTGGCTTCCAGCACAAAGCCTGTGATGCCAATCAGGATTAAAGTCCACAGAAAAGCCCAGTCTTCGCGTCTGTAGTTGCTACGGTCATAGTCCGAGTCTTCTGGCTTGCGGTCAGGGCGGGCGTAATTGAGCTTGGGCAGATTCAGCCATTTGCGGCGGTACATCATGTAGATCAGCCCTGCGATCAAACCAAAACCTGCCAGATCGAGCACCAAAGAGAACCACAAGTAGAAATGTCCGTTCCAGAAACGGATGCCAAACAGTGGTTCCAGAATGTCGTATTCAAGGGTGATGGTCGAAGTACCAATGAACAAAAGCACAAAACCGAAGAAGATCAGGCCGTGCGCTCTGCCTGCTTTTTTATCACGGCGCACCAGTGTGCGGTGTGTTGCCATGGTTTTCACCATGTCGATGAATCTGGTCAGCAATTCACCCCAGGAGCCGTCCGGCTGGCCACGGCGATATTTGCGGATCTGTGTATATGTGCCGTAGATAAAACTGGCGATGGCTGCATAACCAAAGGCATAAAACAGATGAATCGCCTGCGGCTGGAAATTCTCAAACAGCACTCTGGTGATATCGATGGAATTTGTCATATCAATACGCTCTTTTATCTCGTCCCTTCAGTGCATTATCAACGGCACTGAAATTGTATTTTTATGCGATCACTTCTACTGAAGATGGTCGCTACAGCCATCTGTAGCGACCACTTTATGAACTACTAGACCTTGTACTCAATCTTGAAGGTACCACCTGGCATGTGCGCAGCACCCCAGACAGCCACTTCGCGCTTGTAAGGCAGTGGTAATTGTGGATTTGTCGCTTCAATCTCACGTGCCACACGGTGGCCTGTGAAGGTTGCATCAGCAATCAGACGTGGCGCTTCAGCATCACCAATCAGGTAAACACCCTTGATACCGTTTTCAGCCCACTCTGCTTCACGTGCTTTAAGGTCGTTCCACAGCTTGTTATCTGAATGACGGCCAGTGACCAGAATCAGTGAATCAAATTCCAGCCAGCGGTGTGTCTTGTTGGCATCACGTGGAGCAA
>Ga0265327_10005660_pt1 | contig 10341 bp, 9 predicted proteins | sample 41621metaG_FD_202089 | JGI IMG/M metagenome (GOLD analysis project Ga0265327, IMG submission 202089) | Rhizosphere microbial communities from Carex aquatilis grown in University of Washington, Seatle, WA, United States - 4-16-21 metaG | ecosystem: Host-associated > Plants > Roots > Rhizosphere >... | reverse complement strand
TTTCTCTGATGATTGAATACATCAGCAAAAAAACGATGCACGCAAGTATGATGCTTGGCACAGGCGGCATAAAAAGCCGCTCCCTGTCGCGTGGATATTCATGATGGTTGCCGTGCATCACATAAATAATTTTTCTTGAGCGCTCACTTTCCGCCACCCAATGAAAAATAAAACGGTGCATGATGTATTCAAAGAAAGTCCAGAAAATACCTCCGGCTAAAAATGTAAGCGTTATTCTTGCTATGCCATAATCAAAAGCAGCATAGCTATGATACAAACCATAAATGATTGCTGGAAGATAAATCCCCCAAATCACCAATGGATGCGTTTTGGTCAGCATCTCCAGATACTGGTTCTTAAAAAGCTGAGCCTGCCCCTTGTTATGTATCTTGTCAAATTTCATGTCCCTTGTGTAAACTACAAAAATACGGATAACTAAGATATCTACTGCATTCCAGACTGCCAAATATTGCATTTGCGTGACTTTAGCCATGATCAAAATCATGCATTGATTTATTGATTATTTTTAACAGCTACAAAAAAAATTATATGAAGCTTGTTTCTTATTTGCTCGATGGGCATGATCAATTGGCAATTTTAGTAGATGGTTTTTTATTTGATATGGAAACGATCCATCCCGATCTTCCCAACAGCATTAACATGGTTTTAAATTATTGGGATGAATTTCTGCCTGTTCTTCAAGCTGGGGAAATATCGATACAGGATGGAAATATACCAATGGAAAAAGGCATTGCTTATGATTCAGTTGAAACAGTTGCGCCCGTTCCATTTCCCCCATCTGTTCGTGATGGCTATGCGTTTTATCAGCATGTAGCAACGGCGAGGCGTAACCGAGGAGCGCAAATGATCGCTGAGTTTGAGCAATACCCCGTTTTTTATTTTACAAATCATCATAGCATACAAGGAGCGGGGGAAATAAAATGCATGCCGGATCATTTTGAAAAATTGGATTTTGAATTGGAAGTAGCAGTCGTCATCAGCAAACATGGGCGGAACATTCGTGCAGAAGATGCTGATGAATACATTGCAGGTTTGATGATAATGAATGATATGAGCGCCAGAAAATTACAGATGGAAGAAATGTTGTTAAATCTCGGACCAGCAAAAGGAAAGGATTTTGCAACTGCAACAGGCCCATATTTAGTAACGCTCGATGAATTGCAACAATTCGAAACTGCTTGCAAAGAAGGGCATGTTGGCAAAAGCTGGGACCTTCGCATGCAATGCCGGGTGAATGGTAAACAGGTGAGCGATGGCAATTTAAAAGATATGGACTGGACATTTGCAGAGATCATCGAACGTGCTTCCTATGGCGCTGATTTATATCCTGGTGATATTATTGGCAGCGGAACTGTTGGCACAGGATGTTTTTTGGAATTGAATGGAACAGGAAAATTGAATGACCAAAATTATGAAGAGCAATGGCTGAAAGAAGGCGATGAAGTTGAAATGGAAATTGATGGATTAGGGATTTTGACGAATGTGATTGTGAGAGAGGAAGATGATTTTTCGATACTCTCAAAGAAGAAGAACACTTAACCGCAAAGACGCGAGGGCGCGAAGAATTTGTTAAAAGAACATATTAAACCTTATAATAGCGATCTATGAAAAAAGAACAATTTGAATATTTAGCTAACCAGATATTTACTGCTTCATTGGAAGTTCACAAATATTTGGGACCCGGACTTCTTGAATCTGTTTATGAATTTTCGTTGGTAAAAGAATTGCAATTAAGGAATGTATCAACAAAATATCAGGTAAAAGTCCCTTTGTTTTACAAAGGCTATGACACGGGGAAAGAATTTTATATTGATATCCTGATTGAAAATGAAATTATAATTGAGGTTAAATCAGTTGAGGTACTTCACCCTGTTCACAGCGCGCAATTATTATCTTACCTAAAATTGTCAGATAAAAAAATGGGATTTTTGATAAACTTTAATGTGCCGTTGTTAAAAGATGGCTTTAAAAGTATGGTCAACAATTATTAATTCTTCGCGAAACTTTGCGTCCTTGCGCCTTCGCGGTTAAAAAGACCGAATGATTTTAGATTTAAAGGATATTTCATTCCTTCAGCGCCAGCATTACCTGCAGCATTCCATTGCACCGCGCCCAATTTGTTTTGCTAGCACGGTTGATAAAGAGGGAAATGTTAATCTCAGCCCATTCAGTTTTTTTAATTTGTTTTCTATTAGCCCTTCCATCGTTGTTTTTTCACCATCGAGGCGAGGAAGAGACAATACAACAAAGCACACGCTTCAGAATATTCTTGAAGTGCCGGAAGTGGTAATCAGTATTGTTGACTATGACATGGTCCAACAAACAAGTTTGGCAAGCTGCGAATTTCCAAAAGAGGTAAATGAATTTATTAAAGCAGGTTTCACGGAAGAAAAAGCCACATTAATAAAACCGCCGATGGTGAAAGAAAGCAAAGTGAAAATGGAATGCAGAGTAATTGAAGTAAAACCGCTCGGCGAAAATGCGGGCGCAGGCAATTTAGTGATTGCAGAAGTTTTACGTATGCACATTGACGATAGTATTTTGAACCAGCAAAAATTGATTGACCAAAAAAAATTGCATCATGTTGCAAGGCTCGGTGGGAACTGGTATTGCAAGGTTGATGAAACAAATCTTTTTGAAGTAGAAAAACCGAACACACAATTAGGCATTGGCATCGATGCATTGCCTGAAGCGGTAAGAAACAGTAAAATACTTACAGGCAATCATCTTGGTCAATTGGGAAATGTGCAGCACATTCCGGAGGTGGATGTTTCATTTCATGACGATAAACTGAAAAATATTTTTCAATATTATTCCATCAGCCCCGATGAAATGGAAAAAGAGCTGCACATCTACGCCGCCGAACTGCTTGATAAAGGGAAAATAAATGAAGCATGGCAAGTGCTGCTGGCATTAAATGTTTAATCAGATTTTCGGTAAACCCCTATTTTAAATCTCACGCAGAGGCGCGGAAGGCACAGGGAGTTTCCTTCTATTAAACCCTGTGTCCTCCGCGCCTCTGCGTGACATATTTTTAAATGAATATTCCACCAATATCTTTTCAACCTCTCAAAATCCGCATTCACACATTACCTTTGCACAAATTTTTTTGAGAAAAGATCATGAGCAACCAACACTTATCAGAACAGGAAATCATTCGTCGCGAAAAATTAGCAGAGCTACAGAAACTTGGGATTGATGCATATCCTGCAGCATTATATCCAGTTTCAATAACAGCAGCCACTATAAAATCAACTTATAAAGGAGAAGAAAATAAAGCTGATTTTGCAGATGTTTGTCTTGCCGGCCGCATTATGAGCGTGCGAGATATGGGCAAAGCATCATTCGCTGTGATCCAGGACAGCAGCGGAAGAATTCAATTGTATATTAAGCGTGATGAAATCTGCAAAGGAGATGATAAAACTTTGTATGATAAAGTGTGGAAACACCTGCTCGACATTGGCGATTTCATTGGCGTGAAAGGATACGTGTTCACCACAAAAACTGGTGAGACATCTGTTCATGTGAGCGAGCTTACACTTCTTGCAAAAGCACTTCGTCCATTGCCCGTGGTTAAAGAAAAAGAAGGAGAAACTTTTGATGCCGTTACAGATCCTGAATTCAGATATAGACAGCGTTATGCAGATTTGATTGTGAACCCACATGTGAAAGAAGTATTCATCAAGCGCACAAAAATGGTGAATGCCATTCGTGCGTTTTTAAATGAAAGAGGAGCTCTTGAAGTGGACACGCCTGTTCTGCAAAGCATCCCAGGCGGTGCTGCGGCAAGACCTTTTATCACGCATCACAATGCATTGGATGTTCCTTTTTATTTGCGCATTGCGAATGAACTTTATCTAAAACGACTTATTGTTGGCGGCTTCGATTGGGTATATGAATTCAGCAGGGATTTTCGAAATGAGGGGATGGACAGAACGCACAATCCTGAATTTACCATTCTTGAATGGTACACTGCTTATAAAGATTATTTGTGGATGATGGAAACAACCGAACAACTTCTTGAAACAACTGCGGTTGCCATTAATGGAACACCCAAAGTAATGTCGGGTGATATAGAGATAGATTTGAAAGCACCTTATAAACGTATAAGCATATACGATGCGATAAAAGAACACACAGGCATTGATGTTAGTAATATGGATGAAGAAGGATTAAAAGGTGTCTGCAAGCAATTGAATATTCATGTTGACAAAAGTATGGGCAAAGGAAAACTGGTGGATGAAATTTTCAGTGAAAAATGCGAGCATCATTTTATTCAGCCAACATTTATTACCGATTATCCGGTGGAGATGAGCCCACTCACAAAAAAGCATCGCAGCAAACCTGGACTGGTAGAGCGTTTTGAGTTAATGATAAACGGGAAAGAAGTTGCTAATGCATACAGCGAATTGAATGATCCAATCGATCAGCGTGCACGTTTTGAAGAGCAATCCAAATTGATGGATCGCGGTGATGATGAAGCTATGTTCATTGATTATGATTTTTTACGCGCACTGGAATATGCGATGCCTCCTACTTCAGGCATTGGCATTGGCATTGACAGGCTTTGTATGTTATTGACCAATCAGGCATCTATACAAGATGTTTTATTCTTTCCCCAAATGCGTCCAGAGAAAGGATTAGAGTAACACTATTTTTTAGAAATAAAAAAGCAGGCAACCGTGCCTGCTTTTTCATTTTCAGATATACATGTTCGTAAATATAATCGGCAAAGTGATAAAAAAATTTTAAATTACTTTAAATAAAACGATTGCCGTATGAACAATTCAATCATCTCCAGAATTGGCGTCATACTGTACGCTCTGGTAATAGCTTTCTTCGGTATCAATCATTTCTTACATGGCACAGGCATGCAAAACGCGGTTCCTAGATTTATCCCGTACAGTATTTTTTTGGTTTACTTAACGGGCGCATTTTTAATAGCTGCAGCCATTGCTTTTATTGTTGGCAAGCAAGTTCGTTTAGCTGGTTTGTTGCTCGCACTGTTCCTCATCCTTATTGTGCTGACCGTTCATTTACCTGCGGTAATGGGCCCAGCAAACGACAGCCGTGTTAGCATTGCGATGACCAATCTGGTGAAAGATACAGGGCTAGCCGCCGCCGCATTGATAATTGCAGGAAGAAGCAATTAATGGCTTCCTGACCGTAGTATAGCATGCAATAAAATTTATGCGTGAATTTGTTTTCTAAAGAAATAAATCAGTCATCAATTTTTGTTCAGGGTTCACTGCGTATTTGCTGAAATCATTGATGCCTTCGTTTTTCAAAACTTCTTCATCAATAAAAAAATTGCCCGTGCATTTATCTGAAGGTCTCTGCAAAATATAAAAAGCAGCTTCAGCAACAATTTCCGGAGTGCGGCTTCGCTGCATCAAAAAATCCCCTCCTAATAAATTTTTTACAGCAGCAGTTGCAATGGTTGTTTGCGGCCACAGCGCATTTGCTGCAATGTGAAATTGTTTCAGTTCTTCTGAAAGTCCCATAACGACCATGCTCATCCCAAATTTGCTCATCGTATATGCAAGATGATTACCAAACCATTTTCTATCGAGGCTGATGGGTGGGGAAAGATTTAGGATATGCGCATTCGTTGATTTTTTTAGATAAGGAATGCAAGCTTTGCTCATGAAAAATGTTCCTCGCACATTGATATCTTGTATCAGATCATAACGCTTAGGTTCCATTTGTTCAGTGCCAGATAAATTGATTGCACTTGCATTATTTATCAAAATATCAATCCCACCAAATTCTTTTATAGTCGCTTCCACAACAGTTTTAATCTGGTCTTCAAACCGAATATCGCATTGCAAAGGCAGTACTTTCCCTGCTCCTTCTTTGGCAATCTCCTCAGCGGCCGTATAAATTGTTCCAGGCACTTTGGGGTTTGATTCTACTGTTTTGCTTGCAATAACCACATTAGCGCCTTCTTTGAAAAGCCTTATTGCTATTGCTTTTCCGATGCCGCGGCTACCGCCGGTTATTATTACTGTTTTGTTTTGAAAAATCATAAAACCATGGTTTAATGTTCAAAAAAATACAAAGCGGTTATACTCGAAATATATTCGTAATTCTACTACAATATAAGTAAATAACGTACTATTTAAATTCAGCAAATATTCTATTGTATGTAATGCAGGCTGGTTGTATGTTTGTACTGTTAAGTTTGATTGATACGACAGATTCAAAAATCCAATAAGTCCTAAAAAACCAATCCAAATCCAAAAAAACCGAAACCAGTAATCCTAAGTAAAAACAAAATCCAGTTATCACGAAAAACCAAAACCAAGAATCTGTTATCGACCAAGTTTACCAATTAAAATCCACCATCTGTAATCCATGTTCCTACGAAACGAAACGAGAAATTTGTACCTATTGATGGCCACGAAATGTTGATTTTGGTTCGTACAAAGTAATTGAAAAGCCCCCGAGCATCGGGGGCTTTTGCATTTATATATTTATCGCGCAAAACTAACATTAATGCGCATCGACAGCCATTGGAGTTCCTTTTTTAAATCTTTGCAAAAAGATAATTGGGATGCAGCAAAGGACAAACACTCCTATTATCAAATACATATTATCATAAGTCAAAAGCATCGTTTGCTTTATCACGTTTCCTTCCATTGCCTGATTTGCCATTTGCTGTGCATTTAATGGGCTTATGCCTTTAGCAATAAAACTTTGCATGATTGCCTGATTGCGCTGTTGATATGCCGGGTTATAAACGCTTATATTTTCAATAAGCCCGTTGCGCACAACACCTGATTTGATATGGATTAGCGTAGTAAGAATCGCGATACCGAACGAACCACCCAACTGTCTCATCATATTATTCAAACCCGTTCCCTGACCAATATCCGGGCCTTTCAAATCTTGCAATGCAAGTGTTGTTAATGGAACGAACAACAAGCTCATTCCGACCCCACGGATTATCAATGGCCAAAAGAAATCGCTAGTGCCAGATGACAAAGTTGAATTTGAGAGCATCCAAGTGAAAATAAAAAAGCCCGCAAAGCCCGCCGTAGCCATGAACTGTGCAGGCACGCCACGTTTCAGCATCATACCGATAAATGGCATCATAAAAATGGTAGCAAGCCCTCCTGGAAATAATATTAGCCCCGTTTGCTGCGCCGTGAAGCCTAAAAGATTTTGGCAAAATATTGGAAAAATAAATACAGATCCATACAAGGCAAAGCCAAGTGTAAATGTGGTTATAATCCCAATTGCAAAACTTCGCTGTTTAATAATCCGGAAATTCACTACCGGATGATCGGTACTCAATTCTCTCCAGATAAAAGCTATTGTAGCAAAAATGGTAGAAAATGTGAGAACTGATATGTATGTCTTCGAGAACCAATCCTCCGATTCGCCTTTTTCAAGAACCACCTGTAAACTTCCTACCGCAATGGTAAGTAACAAAATTCCCCACCAGTCTATCGGTTTTCCTTTTGCATGTTTCGGGGACTCTTTTACAAATGTAGAGACCATGAATGCGGCAATCGCTCCCATGGGAATATTTACATAAAAAATATACCGCCAGTTTACATGATTAACGATAAAGCCTCCGATAGTAGGCCCTACTGTTGGGCCAACCACTGCACCAAGTCCGAACAATGCAGTTGCCATACCAATTTCTTCACGTGGCCAGGTTTCCATTAATATGGCTTGTCCCGTTGAAAGGAGACCACCACCAGCTAGCCCCTGCAAAATTCGGAACGCAACAAGCTCCGTTAAACTGTGCGCATTACCGCAAAGAAAAGACGCGATCGTGAAAAGTAATATAGAGGTGATAAAATAATTCTTTCTTCCGAAGCGATCGCCAAGCCAGCCAGACATTGGCAGGATGATCACGTTCGCAACCGCGTAACCCGTTACTATCCAGCCAGAATCTTCTAATGTTGCGCCAAGGTTGCCCATAATATCCGGCAGCGCAACATTCACAATGGTTGTATCAATCAGTTCGAGCAGCGCGGCAAGTATCACTGTGATAGTGATGACCCATTTCCGCAATCCTTTTTCTGCCATTCTATTTACGATTTACAATGTTAGATGTACGATGTTTTCCAATCGCACATACCTAATTATTTTTTTACTTGCTCTTCTTCGGTTATTTTTTTGAGACGAGCATCTGTTCGTTCTTCATCATCGTTGTGTCACTCACTTGTACGGCTTGTTCACTATTGAACGCCTTATGAAATTCAGCATGCTTTTATTAATGAAGCGCTGAATAGAAAATCGACAGTACAAGTGAGTGACACAACGATGCTCAATAGAATTACCACACCCTGTTCCAAAAAAATCAAACAGCTTTCTAAGAGAATTTCGGTTTGTAATGTTAGTTGACATAAAGAAATCGCACATCCAACATCATAAATCGTAAATCCTACTTCGTATGCACCACCACATTCACGCTCATGCCTGGCCGTAAACGGTTAATAATGGAAGAATCTGCCTGCAAAGTAATTTTCACCGGGATGCGCTGCACCACTTTCACGAAATTGCCCGTTGCATTATCAGGAGGTAATAATGAAAACTTTGCTCCTGTTGCACCTGAAAAAGATTGTACAATCCCTTCCACTTTCTGATCAGGGAATGCATCTACTTCCACATCCACTTTATCATTCAATCTCAAATGTTCCATTTGTGTTTCTTTGAAATTGGCAGTTACATAGATATCGTTTTCATGCACCACTGAAAAAATTGTTTGACCCGCTTGCACCAATTGCCCTACCTGAATGCTGCGCCTTGAAACAATTCCGCTTGCAGGTGCCACTATAACGGTGTAGGTTACCTGAAGTTTTGCATAATCGATATCAGCTTGTCTGGATGCGATGTTTGAAGCTGTTGCTCCCACTTGCGATTGGTTGGCGCTCACTCTTTTTGCCTGAACCGGAAGCTGTGTTTGCGCAACAACCAATTGTGCTTCGGCTGCATCTTTTGCTGCTTTTGCCTCATCGAATTGTGCTTTGGTGATTGCTTTGTCGTTATATAAATTCTGATAGCGATCAAAATCCTGAGTTGTTTTCCATACTTGTACTTTTGCAGCTTCCACGTTTGCTTGTGCAGTGGTGATACCTGTTTTTGCTTCATTCACATTTGACTGTGAAACATTCACTGATTGTTTTGTGGAAACCAATGCCGCTTCCGCTTGTTTCAATCTTATTTTATAATCCCTGTCGTCAAGCACCACAAGCGTGTCGCCAGCTTTCACATATTGATTGTCCTGAAAACGGATTTCTTTCACATATCCGCCAACACGCGCCACCACAGGGCTTATATCAGCATCCACTTGCGCATCATCTGTCACTTCGTGATTTTGATAATATTTATATTCTTTCACAGTGAATACCAATGCACCCACAAGCACCAATGCGAGAATAATCGGGAAGACTAAATTTTTACGTTTTTTTGGTTGTGTCTCGTTCATAAAATGATTCTTTAATTCTTTTATAAAAAATAGTTTGATGTATGATTACGGTTGTATATGACCAATAGATTTAAGGAGACTGTAATAAGCAATCGTTGCATCAGATTTTGCTAGTTCCAAATTTATTCTCGATTGATATAATAATGTCTGTGCATCAATCCTGTCAGTGGTTGTAGCAAGATTATTATGGAATTTTGATTCCATCACACGTTCGTTTTCGGTTGATTGTGTGATTGCTTCCTGCAATACTTTGATCCTGTCGAGCGCTAAATGAAACTCCATATAACTCTGATGAACTTCTGTTTTTATTTTATCAACCTGTGCATCTTTATTAATGTCAATCTGCTGCTTTTGAATTTTAGCTTCGCTTACTTTATTTTTTGTTTTGTATAAAGAACCAATGTCCCAGCTCGCATTAATGCCCACTACGAACGGAGCTAAAAATGCACCACTGCTTGGTATAAGCGCTTTTGACAAATTGAAATAATACAGATTGCCGCCCACGCTAACCGTAGGCAATTGTTCATCGTGAATTTTTTTGATGTTGATGTCTGCTATTTGCGATTGATAATCGAATGAACCAAATTCTTTTCTGTCCTTCAGTGCCATTTGCAGGTATTGGTTATAGTTGCTGTCAACATTTAATTTATACGATAAATCCTGCACCTGAATGGTTGTTGAATCCGGAAGACCGAGCAAAATATTCATATTATAATTTGCAATGGCGCGATTATTTTCCAGTTCTATTATAGTGAGCTCTGTATTCGATTTCTGCAACTGATATCTCAGCACATCATTCTGCGTTGCCAATCCCTGATTTTCATATTTAGTGATTTCCTCTAGCTTGCTTTTTATGTCATCCAAATTTTGCTGAA
>Ga0265327_10005659_pt1 | contig 10345 bp, 9 predicted proteins | sample 41621metaG_FD_202089 | JGI IMG/M metagenome (GOLD analysis project Ga0265327, IMG submission 202089) | Rhizosphere microbial communities from Carex aquatilis grown in University of Washington, Seatle, WA, United States - 4-16-21 metaG | ecosystem: Host-associated > Plants > Roots > Rhizosphere >... | reverse complement strand
CCCCTCACGGTCTCGGCAATCGTTCAGCATGCGGCAGCCATACACGGTGATAGCGAGGTCATAACTCAAACCGGAGCTGGCTATCGCAGGACTTCCTATCGCGGAATGCTGCCGCGAGTAGCTCAACTCGCCAACGCTCTGCGCAGCCTTGGCGTCACTGCAGATCAACGCGTGGCCACCTTCCAATGGAGCAACCAGGAACATTTGGAGGCCTACTGTGCGGTTCCCTCCATGGGTGCGGTCCTGCATACCTTGAACATTCGTTTGGCCCCAGAGCAACTCGCGTACATCGCCAATCATGCGAACGACCAGATTGTGATAGTAGACGCGTCGGTCGCGCCGTTGCTGGCTGCCGCGCTCCCTGCAATGACGTCGGTGCACACCGTCATCGTTACAGGACAGGGCGACCTTGCCCCGTTGCAGGGAAGCGGAAAAACAGTTCTGTGTTACGAGGAAGTGCTTGCCGGCCAGGAAGAGTCATTTGAGTGGCCGGTTCTCGACGAGTTGTCTGCCGCGGCCATGTGTTACACCAGCGGCACCACGGGAGATCCCAAAGGCGTCGTCTACAGTCATCGTTCCACCTACTTGCACTCCCTGACCGCGTGCACCGCTAATGCGTTGTCGATCAGCGAGGCCGACCGTCTGTTGGCCATCGTCCCAATGTTTCACGCCAATGCGTGGGGGCTTGTCTATGCAGCGTTGATGTCCGGTGCGGATCTGGTGCTGCCTGACCGGTATCTCCAAGCCGAACCATTGGTATCGCTCATCGAAAACACCGGGCCGACCGTCGCTGGTGCGGTGCCGACGATCTGGAATGATGTCGACCGATATCTGGATTCGCATCCTGGGCGGGATATATCTTCGCTACGTTTGGTCGCTTGCGGAGGATCGGCTGTTCCGATTTCCCTGATTCGTGGGTTTGAAGAAAAGTACAACGTGCCCATCGTGCAGGCATGGGGCATGACCGAAACGTCTCCGCTGGCTACCGTTGCACGTCCGAATCGCGACGCTGACGAGACGAGACGATGGGAGATGCGGGCCAGTCAAGGTCGGCCGATCTGCGGTGTCGAAATCCGTCTGCGGGACGACGACGGTAAAAACGTGCCGTGGGACGGACAATCAGTTGGGGAGATTCAGGCGCGTGGGCCGTGGATAACCGGCTCATATTTCGGTGACTTCGACTCGGACAAATTTGACGAAGGATGGTTGCGTACCGGTGACGTCGGCCGCATCGATCCGGACGGATGTCTCACCCTGACGGACCGTTCAAAGGACGTGATCAAATCTGGCGGCGAATGGATCTCGTCGGTAGAACTGGAAAACGCGCTTATCGGTCATCCCTCAATCTACGAAGCAGCGGTCATCGGAGTTCCTGACGACAAATGGCAGGAGAGGCCCTTGGCTCTTGTGGTAGTTCACCCGGGCTCTGAGGTGAACATTGACCAACTCCAGGTCTTTATCTCGCAGAAGGTTGCAAAGTGGTGGATTCCGGAGCGATGGTGTTTCGTTGCTGACATACCACGTACAAGTGTTGGAAAGTATGACAAAAAAGCGATCCGTGCGAAACATGCGTCTGGACATTACAAAGTTCAGTACGTTTGATTCCTCTGAATAGTTGCAAACTCGAGTTGTTGAAAGGAAATTGTGTCCATCTCAATGTCCCCATGGATGAATGCCGAATTGGTAGAGCTTCGTGACCTCGCAGCGAAGTTCTTCTCGGCCGAATTGGCGCCGCATGCGCAGCGCTTTGCCGACCAGCACCACGTCGACCGAGAACTGTGGAACCGGGCGGGTGAGCTGGGCTTGCTCTGCATGTCTATACCTGAGGAATACGGCGGGGGCGGTGGCACGTTCGCGCACGAAGCGGTCGTGCTCGAAGAGCAGGCCCGCATCGGTGACAGTTCATGGGGCGCTGGGCTGCACAGCGGAATCGTCGCGCACTACATCCTGCAGTACGCGACTGAAGAGCTGCGACGAGAATGGTTGCCCAAGATGGCATCCGGCGAACTCGTTGGAGCCATAGCCATGACTGAACCAGGTACCGGCTCGGATTTGCAGGGTGTCAAAACCAAAGCTGTACTGGACGGAGACGAGTACGTCATCTCGGGCTCGAAGACCTTTATCACCAACGGCCAGCAAGCCGATCTGATAATTGTCGTTGCCAAAACCGACTCCAGTAAGGGCGCGGCCGGAATATCTCTCTTCGTAGTCGAAGCTGACCGGGCGGGGTTCCGGCGTGGCAAGGTTCTCGACAAGATCGGCCAACGCGGTCAGGACACCTCTGAGTTGTTCTTCGACGAAGTGAGGGTTCCGCGCTCGCATCTACTGGGCCAGACCGAGGGTCAGGGCTTCATTCAGCTCATGAACCAGTTGCCCCAAGAACGACTTATCGTGGCGGTGGGTGCAGTCGCGGCGATGGAGCTTGCCCTGGAGCAGACGCTTAAGTACACGCGTGAGCGCGAGGCGTTTGGTCGGCCGGTCTTTGGCTTTCAGAACACCAAGTTCGTCCTGGCTGAAGCTGCGACCGAAACGCGCATCGCAAGAGTGTTCCTCGACTACTGCATCGACCTGCACCTTGCGGGTCAACTCGACGTGCAGACCGTCGCTATGGCGAAGTGGTGGACCACGGAACGGGCTATGAAGGTCCTTGATGACTGTATGCAGCTGCACGGCGGCTATGGCTACATGACTGAGTACCCCATCTCGAGATTGTGGGTGGATCAGCGCGTGCAAAAAATCTATGCCGGCACGAACGAGGTTATGAAGGAAATCATCTCTCGATCGCTGTGATCGACCGATAATTGACTTTTCTAAACAAATCTAGGAGCTCGAATGGCAACGGTGATTCTGCCCTATCGACATGAAGTTGCGGGCCATTGTGGTTCGGGTGCGCTACGTGACTTGACTGAGTGGGCGGGTATTCGTTTCGCCGGACACGTACCGGATGAAGGATTGGTTTTTGTGCTTGGCGGCGCATTGGACTTCTCCTACATCCGATCAGCGAAACTTCAACCGCCGGTCTATCTCGTTGGGCGTAGCGCCGATCTTGAAGACGAATACTTGAACCGATTGGGTGCGCAGTTGGAGACTCGCGCGACCGACGACGCTGACCTTGGATGGAAATGGGTGACCGAGCAGCTCGACGCGGGCACGCCAGTCATGGTGTGGACGGACATCGCCGAATTGCCTTATCTGCGCGCGCGGCTGAACATGAGTCGGCATGACGTCGTGGTCGTCGGGTATGATGATGCCCGGGAAGTCGCTTATGTCGTAGATAATGATCGCGATACTGTCCAGGCGGTTCCGTATGCAAATCTACGGCGCGCCCGTGCTTCGACTGGATTTCCAGTCCCGACCCGCAATACGACTTACATCGTCGAGTGGCCGGAGTCTGCACCCGACCTCAGGGTAGCTGCGTGCTCGGCGTTTCTTCGCAGCGCTGAAGCCATGGAAGGCGCCTACATTGGCGCGCCCATTGCGTCGCTTTCCAGTTCCGAAATGCAGGTGAACGGACTGGCTGGAATTTCTTCTTTCGTTGAGGATTTGAACCGGTGGTCGGACCTTTTCGATGATGATTGCCTCGAAGCGGCATTGTTTGCGCTAAGCGCCCTTATTCAAAAGGCTGGAACGGGAGGCGGCCTGTTCCGGAGCCTCCAGGCGCAGGGTTGCCAAAAGGTGGCGGAACTACTCGATTTCGAACCTGCACAAGAAGCTGCCGACGCCGCTGCGGCCGCATCCCGACTTTGGACGGGCTTGGCGGCGATCGCTTATGACCCGGAGACCGACCCCCGCCGTAGGGCCGCAGATGCTGCTTCTTTGGCGGCGCAGCTGCCGAGTGCCGAATGGGAGTTGGCGACCGCGCTGAGGGCTGCGGGAAATTCGCTTCGTCGAAGACGAATCACGAGCGGATAAGGCTGCGGCAAATATGGTCGCGTGAGGATTCGCGGAACAACCATTTAGTCAATATGTCAATAGATGGAGGAAAGCAATGTCCGTTTTCGCTGATGAGGATGAGGTCTACCGCTACTTGGGTGGAATTTTCCGGCGAGGTTTAGAAAACGCAGAGCTTGCGACAAAGCTTGCTCGGTCCGGGGTGGTATTGCGCATTCACTACACCGATCCTGATGCGATAGTAACCGTGGATATGCCAAACAAATTGATCGAGACTGGAGCCACCAGCGCCGCTACGCCGAACGTCGAACTATTCATGACTGCCGACACTGGCAATAGGTTTTGGCTGGGCAAGGTGAATCTGACGGTGGCCATGGCTAAAGGGAATGTCAGGGCTAAAGGCCCTGTAGCCAAGTTGGTGAGACTAATACCGCAGGCCAAGAATCTCTTTCCGGAGTACCGTGCAATGCTGGAGGCGGAGAGACGTCGAGATCTTTTAAGTGCTTGATATGGCAAGTCAATCGGCGCTGTCGTAGCTTCAACCGTATTCCTCGGTGAGATTCGCCGTGATCGCCGTCGCATAGTAACCCCGCTTTAGGGTAGTGCTCAACGTTAAATTCTGTATTTACTAAGCATTTTTACCACCGAAAGGACATATTCAACGTGAAGACACGTGCTGCGGTTTTGTGGGGTCTGGGTCAGAAATGGGAGGTCGAAGAGATTGAGCTCGACCCTCCGGGTGCTGGCGAGGTACTTGTGCGCCTTGCGGCCACGGGACTGTGCCATTCTGATGAGCATCTCGTAACCGGTGATCTGCCAATCCCGCTGCCGGTTGTCGGTGGCCACGAAGGTGCCGGCACAGTTATTGAGTGTGGCGTGGGCGTTGATGAGTTCGCCGAAGGCGATTCCGTCATCTTGACCTTCCTGCCCTCGTGCGGTCGGTGTTCCTACTGTGCCCGCGGTATGGGGAATCTCTGCGAACTCGGAGCAGCGCTGATGATGGGGCCGCAACTTGATGGCACCTACCGGTTCCATGCTCGAGGCGAAGATGTCGGACAAATGTGCTTGCTGGGGACGTTTTCCGAGTACACCGTGGTGCCGAAATCGTCACTGGTAAAAATAGACAGTGGAATTCCCCTTGACAAGGCAGCATTGATCGGTTGCGGCGTTACGACCGGCTATGGCTCGGCTGTACGGACCGGAGAGGTGCGCGCCGGCGATACGGTTGTGGTCGTTGGTGCAGGCGGTATCGGAATGAATGCGATTCAGGGTGCGCGCATCGCTGGAGCGCTCACGATCGTGGCGGTCGATCCCGTGGAATTTAAGCGGCAGCAGGCCCGGGATTTCGGCGCGACACACACCGCAGCTTCAATGGACGAAGCGTGGTCAGTCGTTAGTGACATCACGTTCGGCAAATTGGCCGATGTATGTATTCTCACCACGGACATCGCCGAAGTATCCTACACGGGCGAGGCGCTCGCTTTGGTTGGAAAGCGCGGGCGCGTTGTGGTTACGGCCATCGGGCACCCTGACGACACGTCGATAAGTGGATCCCTGCTTGAGATCACGCTCTACGAGAAGCAAATTCGTGGTGCGCTCTATGGTTCATCAAACGCGCCCCACGATATTCCGCAGTTGGTTGAACTTTATGCCGCCGGGCAGCTGAAGCTTGATGAGCTGATTACCCGGGAATACTCATTGGATCAAATTAACGATGGGTACGATGACATGCGATCAGGAACAAATATTCGCGGACTGATCCGATTTTGACATCTGACCGTACGGGATTGGGTCACGTCGTTGCCGCTGCGGATTTTCACGCAAGGGCTTGGTCTCGGGCTCGGTGAAGATCGCCACGACTGGCCTGGTGAAGCCGCAGCGGGTAAACACTCACGCAACCCACCGTTCGCGGGAGGCATGTCTGCGCACCATTTCGGAGCGCAAGGTGAAATTCCGCGCAACCTGCACGTAAAGGCGCAGAAGCTGGGCTATCTGGAGCCGGGTTTTCGAAGTCACGTCCTGGACTGGAAGGTCCACGCCACCCCGACCGAAGTCGGTGGCTATCGCTTCGATGGCATAAAACACTTCAGCAGCGGGGCCAAGGGGTCCGACCTGCTCCTCGTGTTCGGCGTCGTTCAGGACGACTCCGACCAAAAGGGGGCGATCATCGCCGCGGTTATCCCCACCGACCGGGCCGGTGTCGTCATCAACGATGACTGGCAAGCATTGGGCATGCGCCGAACCGACAGCGGCACCACCGAATTCCATGACGTCGAAGTACGCCCAGACGAGGTGCTCGGCGGTCCGAACGCCGTGCTGAGCGCCTTATTCCAGTTTCAGCGAGGCAGTCTGTTTGGACCGCTCGTCCAGCTCGTCTTCGTCAACGTCTATCTCTGCATCGCGAGAGGGGCTCTCGACGCAGCCGCTGAGTACACGCGCACACAGGCCAGGCCGTGGACGCCGGCGGGCGTGACCCAAGCCGTTGAGGATCCATACGTTATCCGCACCTACGGCGAGTTCGGCATCGCATTGCAAGGCGCCGATGCCGCCGCGCGCGAGGCCGCGCGAGTTTTTGAGACGGTGTGGAACAAGGGCGATCAACTGTCGGCGGAGGATCGAGGAGAACTGATGGTTCTGGCGGTGGGCGCCAAAGCGCTGGCATCGCAAGCCGCACTTGACATCACCAGCCGGATCTTCGAGGTCATCGGAGCCAGGGGGACGCATCCGCGTTACGGCTTCGATCGCTTCTGGCGCAACATCAGGACCCACACCCTGCACGATCCGGTGGCGTACAAGATCGCCGAGGTGGGGAATCATGTGTTGAACGGCGCCCATCCGTTACCGGGATTTACATCATAGGTGCGGCCACCGCGTCGCGATGTTTGCCGGGCAGACAAACGTGATTCCACGCAGTTGTAGCTTGGAGACAGATGACCTCAAGGGAATCGCGTGACTCCCAAGCTAATGGGTATGACCATCCGAGTTGAGCACCGCTGCTCCGAACAACTCGCACATTTCTAAGGCGATCTCGACATCGAGCCGGTCGTCGGTTAGGGGTCGGCCCCGTCGCTGGGCTGCACGCCCTACTCGGTACTTGACCGTATTGCTGTGCAGGTGCAGTTCTTCTCCCGCTGACTTAAGGCTAGCTCCCGAACGGAGAAAGACTTTGGCTGTTTCACGGAGTTTTAGGTCGGCTACAGAGTTGCAAGCGAGGGGCCCGAGGGTATCGCGGACGAACATGCTCATCGCATCAATGTCATTGACGAGCAGAGAGCCAAGCGCAACCCCCGGATCGGCCGCGCTAATGAAGCGGTGCTCCGCACCTTCGGCCGCAATAGCGACTAGACGAGCCCGTTCCGCCTGGCGATGTGATCGCCGAAATCCGTCGATACCGGCGAGCGGTGTTCCTACGGCGACGTTGGGCACGTCCTGCTCTGACTCTATGAACCTGCGGAGGTGGGCCACCGCAGTCTCGTCGTTCACCGCAATCCAGGCCCACCCCACCAAACGGTCCACGGACAGATGCAGGGCGGACACGGCCCCCACCGCACGTGATGCACGTTTCAAGAGTCTCTTGGTCGTCTCCGGTTGTGCATCGTGGTCCTCTCGCGGGCGATCCCACCACAGGACGATCGCGGTATGCAGGGCGTCCAGTGGATACTGGATCATCTCGGACGTCGTGGCGATGTTGACGTCCATGCCTGCGAGAACGTCGCGTACTACCTGTGTGCGAGCTCCGCGACGATGCTCTTCCCACACCGTGTGCTCTTCTTGATACGTGCTCAGTAGCTGTTCGGAAACGCAGTCAATGTAGCCGAACGACACTCGCGTGATGTGTTCGTAGAGATCGAGCTTCAGTTCTGGTGACAGATTCGACCGTCTGATCTCGTCGATCACGAATCGCAGTCCTTGCTGATGACCCAGTCGATAAGCCCGCAGCAGGGAATTGGCCGGTACTCCACGCTGTGCCATCCTGCGGGCATGTTCAAGCGCCGCTGCGGGTGGTTCCACAATTGCGATCGGGATGTCGTAACGGAGGGTCGAAAACCAGGTTTCGACGTTCGCCGCGACAGTCTCGATGAGAAGATCTTCGAGCTGACCGTCCCCACTTAGCTCTGCGACCTCGGCCGCCAGAAGCCTCTGGATCAGATCCGGTAGATCGCGCAATTGCTGCCCCAGGCCACCGAGTACCTCGGCGACGTGAACGGGCATCGCCCTGTCAGAAGCGGGGTGAACCACCATGGGTCCATGGTAGGCGCTACCTTTGTCTACTGGCGACAAACATTTCCTCGGCATTCATCGATAACCTACGTAGCTCTAGTTGAGCCACCGCGTTAATGTGGAAATCGCTGTTCCCGGCGGTGACCGGCGGATTTCAGTAATCGATATCGTGCGGCTCGCCTCATCGTAGGAGGACCTTTATGTCATTCATCGCAGCTTTCACTGTGTTGGCATGCGTTGCCGGCATAAGTCGGCCTGTTGTTGCCTATGTTGGCTCGCGTCCGGATGTCGGGCGAGCACTCGCTTCGATCGATGACGACTGGTTGGCAGTCGACCATGCTCGGGACAACCCACCGTTGTAGACGGAGACTGCCCACTGATCAACGGCCGGCAATCGGCTTGTAGTAGTCAGCTCTTGCGCAGCGTCAAGCGAGTGCGCCTTCGCCACCATCTGAGCCGTGCGCCGGGCTACTTGCAGTGCCAGGTGGTCTCTGACATGCGTTGAATCTGAAATCGAATTAGTGCCAGTGATGACCCGACGTGCGGTCACGGCCGAGTATGCGGCAGCTGGTGCACGGCGTTCCCGCGCCGACTCGCATCGCTATAATTTACGGCCGCACGGTTCAGCCAATGATTTCACGCAAAGCAACGCTCTGGCTCGCCCACCTGGTGCAGCTGGCACTGACCGGTCTGGCCATGCTCATCAACTATGTCGCGCGACATCGCTTTTCGCACCCGCAGCCTACCAGCGGGTGATCGATCAACTGACATAAACTCATTTGGTGAAGTAGACCCTCGTTGCTTCGCCGACGATCGCCGCTGTTGCAAGAACTTCCGGCGGGTCGGGAAAATTGAGCATCACGGTTCGGGCGCGCAGTAATGGCTTTCATCATCTAAACTTGAGCGACACCAAGAACGGCATGCCCCAAATCGGCGAGTAGAACCGAAATGCGTTCGGCGGCCATACCGGTTTCGCGGTATGGCAACGTCGACTGAATCGCTCCAATTGCGCCGTGGACTACAGCGCGTAATCCTGTCTCGTCAAGTTCGGGGCGGAGCTCACTGAGGACGTGCACCTACTCCTCGAGATATAGACGCTGTTTGCGACGTAACTGACTGCGCTGCTGCGCGGCCAGATTGTGAAATTCGCGGTAGTAGACGATGGCGAGCTCGCGTTGGTCCAAAACGAGCGCTACATGGTCCGCGACGAGGGCGGTCAGTGCCTCGGCGTCGTCACGGCTCTGTTCGACGATCGAGGAAGCACGCTGCAGCAGCGTGTCGATCACTTTGCTCGAATAGCGCCGCCAGCAAGCCTGCCTTGCTTTCGAAGTGTCGGTAAATCGCTGGACCGACGACGCTGGCGGAATCGCGGATATCGGCCAGCGATGGGGAATGATATCCGCGGTCCGCGATAATCTGCGCGGCCGCCGTCAGAATCCGCGCTCGACGTTCACCGCCTCTTCTGCGACCGTCGGACTCATAGCCGACCTTCCTTTCGCGGAAAAGGGTGGTTGTCTGGACCGTGCACGACGCCTGCGGAGTCGAAGCACAGCCCGTGATGTTAGCGTTGACTCACTTACTCAAGCTGAATCTCCCGACATCAGCACCGAACGTGAATTGTGCTCCGAAAGACTGGCCTGCGAGTCTTTCTCGTCTGTCAGAAGCGCGCTACTTGCAATTCGCGGACGGGCCAGCGCGAATCATCAAGGTGCGTTTCAGATGTCGCTGGGACCGCATCACATCGCCGTAACATCTAGGCATGTAGCGCTCGACGGTCGAAGCGGTCCTTGGCCGCTACCGGATGGCTCCGGACCAGAACACCAGGTTTGGTGGTGCGCCGAACCACACCACATCGCTATGAGCACTCCGAGCCCGGGACCTGGTGCATCTCGATGATCAAAAAGCCGGCCGCCAGGTCAGCGCAACCACAGCGGCGTGGAATACGCCAACATCAATCACGCGGTCGATGACCACTCGCGGGTGACGTATAAGGAGACCGGGACCGCCCCCCGGATTGGTTGACTCCCCATCTGTGAGGAGTCGTCCTTGCTGAGCTGATCAACCCCCGTTCCGAGACGTTTGGCGGTTCAGGCTGAACCGGCGAGCAGTTCGGCGCGGTCGGTGGGAAGACATTTGGTGATGGCCCGTTTAGCAAGCATGAAATCGCGTGGTCGATTGACGCAGTCGGCGGCGATGAGTTCGCCATCACGGAAGTAAAAGCAACTGAATTCTC
>Ga0265327_10005658_pt1 | contig 10345 bp, 10 predicted proteins | sample 41621metaG_FD_202089 | JGI IMG/M metagenome (GOLD analysis project Ga0265327, IMG submission 202089) | Rhizosphere microbial communities from Carex aquatilis grown in University of Washington, Seatle, WA, United States - 4-16-21 metaG | ecosystem: Host-associated > Plants > Roots > Rhizosphere... | reverse complement strand
TTTGCATCTCAAGCGGTGGCGAGGAATTGCGACGCGCTACGCGAAATGTACTTCGTCATTCCTTGCAGCCGTCCACATTCGTTGCATCGCCTTGTGGGCAAATATCTTGTGACGACACTATCTAAGCTTGCAAGACGATATAAGGCAACAGCAGAGTCAGATTGCTGAGGATAAGAAAAATATTCTACGAGTTAATAATCCTGGTTTTTCAGAGAATTCATATCGAGTTGTACTAAATCACGCCGCGGAATGTTTAAGGTAACAAGCAAACGTAACCTGGATGCAGCACGGTAGGGCGCAATAACTGAAAGGCATTGCGCCGCATGATGGAAGCTTCCCATTCGGCGTAATGCACTGCGTTTATTACGCCCTACATCCTATGGTTCGTCTGGCGCCAACAGCACCAGCTTGAGCTGCTCCTGTTCCACCGGCCGCAGCGTCACCTGCTGGTAGTTAATCAAGCCGCGTTGCGGGTGGTTGAAGGCGCGTTGCCCGCCTTGGCGTTCCAGCACGTCGTGTTGTTTCCAGAACTGGTCGAAGTCGGGGCTGGCTTGCGAGAGATCGGCGACCAGCCGTTGCAAGCCCGGTTCTTCCAGCCTGCCGCGGCAATCGGCGCGAAATTCGGCCACCAGTCTTCTTGCCCGCACTTCCCAATTCACCACGAACTGCCGCGCGTCGGGGTGCTGGAATACGTAACGCAGCAGGTTGGGGGCAGGGGCGTCGGCGGCTTGCTGGTCGAGCCAGCCGGCAAACAGCTCGGCGGCGGGCGGGTTCCATGCCAGCAAATCCCAGGTGCGGCCCATGATGTAGGCAGGGATGGCGATGCTGGCGAGCATGCCGACCAGCACTTCGGGCGCGCTGTCTTCCTCTGTTGCGCTGCTGCGCGGGTCGCGGCGGTCGGCCATGTCGAACAGGTAACTGCGTTCGGAACGCGACAGCTTCAAGGCCTGCGCCAATCGGTCGAGCGCTTCGGCGGAAACGTTGACCTCGCGCCCTTGCTCGATCCAGGTGTACCAGGTGGCGCTGATGCCGGCCAGTTGCGCGACTTCCTCGCGGCGCAGGCCGGCCGTGCGGCGCCGGCTGCCAGCCGGGAAGCCGAAGGCAGCTGGTTCGCTGCGTTGGCGTAAAGCCTGGAGGAATTCTGCAAGTTCTTGTCTTCGGGTATCCATAGTTACCACATCCTGTTATGTTCAGTACTAGTATAAACGCTATTATTGTCCCGGTATCAAAATGCGACTACCATGCGCACAAATTCGGAAAATCAGTGCGAGTTTCCGGTTTGCAATCATCTGATTAAGGAGCAGTCATGGCGGGAAAAACGCTGTACGACAAGTTGTGGGAATCGCATGTGGTGCGCGAGGAGGCGGACGGCACCTGCTTGCTTTATATTGATCGCCACCTGGTGCATGAAGTGACCAGCCCACAAGCCTTTGAAGGCATGCGTCTGGCTGGCCGCAAGCCTTGGCGCAACACTTCCATCGTGGCCAACCCCGACCACAATACCCCGACCAATCATTGGGAGCGCGGTATCGAAGACCCGGTTTCCCGCTTGCAAGTGGAAACGCTGGACCAGAACATCAAGGATTTCGGCGCGCTGGTTTACTTCCCATTCAAGCACGCCAACCAGGGCATCATCCACGTTATCGGGCCGGAAAACGGCACCACGCTGCCCGGCATGACCGTGGTGTGCGGTGACAGCCATACTTCCACCCACGGCGCGTTCGGCGCGCTGGCGCACGGCATCGGCACCTCCGAGGTGGAGCATGTGATGGCGACGCAGACCCTGATCGCCAAGAAGTCCAAGCGCATGCTGGTCAAGGTGGATGGCCAACTCGGCAAGGGCGTGACCGCCAAGGACGTGGCGCTCGCCGTTATTGGAAAAATCGGTACCGCAGGCGGTACCGGCTACGCCATCGAATTTGGCGGCGAAGTGATCCGCGCGCTTTCCATGGAAGGCCGCATGACCATCTGCAATATGGCGATCGAGGCCGGTGCCCGTGCCGGTATTATTGCCGCCGACGACAAGACCGCAGCTTATCTCAAGGGCCGTTTGCACGCGCCCAAGGGTGCGGACTGGGACAAGGCCGTGGCCTACTGGAGCACGCTGCATTCCGACCCCGACGCGCAATTCGATGCGGTGGTGGAACTCGCCGGCTCCGACATTGCCCCGCAAGTGACCTGGGGTACTTCGCCCGAGCAGGTGCTGCCGATCGGTTCGCGCGTGCCTGATCCTGCCGTGGAAAGCGATGCCACCAAGCGCACCAGTATCGAGAATGCGCTCAAGTACATGGGCTTGGCCGCTAATACGCCGCTTGACGAAATCAAGCTGGACAAGATTTTCATCGGTTCCTGCACCAATTCCCGCATCGAGGATTTGCGTGCTGCGGCCGGCGTGGTCAAGGGCAAGAAGGTCGCCGGCAATATCGCATTGGCTCTGGTGGTGCCGGGTTCCGGCATGGTCAAGCGCCAGGCCGAGGAAGAAGGGCTGGACAAGATTTTCACCGAGGCCGGTTTCGAGTGGCGCGAGCCGGGCTGTTCCATGTGCCTGGCGATGAACGCCGACCGTTTGGCCCCGGGCGAGCGTTGCGCTTCAACTTCCAACCGCAACTTCGAAGGGCGCCAAGGGCCAGGTGGGAGGACGCATTTGGTCAGCCCGGAAATGGCCGCCGCGGCAGCGGTGGCCGGCCACTTCGTTGATGTGCGTGCAATCTGACGCTAAATTTTCCCTCTCCCGGCACTTCGTGCCACCCCCTCCCGCTTGCGGGCGAGGGGGTGGGGAGAGGGAAGTTAACAAAGGAAAAAACATGAAAGCATTTACCCAAATCAACGGCTTGGCTTGCCCCGTTGACCGCGCCAACGTGGATACCGACGCGATCATCCCCAAGCAGTTCCTGAAATCCATCAAGCGTTCGGGCTTCGGCCCCTACCTGTTCGATGAATGGCGCTACACCAACTATGGCGAGCCAGGTATGGATTGCAGCACGCGTCCCCTGAATAAGGACTTCGTGCTCAACCAGCCGCGCTATCAGGGCGCACAGGTGCTACTGGCACGTGACAACTTCGGTTGCGGCTCCTCGCGTGAACATGCGCCGTGGGCGATCGAGGATTTCGGCTTCCGCGTCATCATCGCACCGTCGTTTGCCGATATTTTCTTCAGCAACTGCTACAAGAACGGCATCCTGCCTATCGTGGCGCCGGCGGAAATCGTGGATCAGTTGTTCAAGGAGTGCGAAGCCACCGAAGGTTACAAGCTGAATGTGGACCTGCTGTCGCAGACGGTAACGCTGCCATCCGGCCAGTCGTTCACTTTCGATATCACGCCGCACCGCAAGCATTGCCTGCTAAATGGTCTGGATGAAATTGGCCTGACGCTGCAACACGCGGATGAGATCAAGGCGTTCGAGGTGAAGCATAAACAAAGTCAGCCTTGGCTATTTGCTTGAAGACCAAAAAAACCTATCACCACGGAGAACACAGAGAGCACTGAGTAGAAAACCATAGAAAGTTTTCTCTGTGTCCTCCGTGGTCTTCGTGGTTCAAGATTCATTTAATTTAGAGGAAACAACATGAAAATCGCAGTTCTTGCCGGTGACGGCATCGGCCCGGAAATCGTTGCGCAAGCTTTGCGCGTGCTGGAAGTATTGAACAAGGAAGGTCTCGGCATGGAATTTGTCGATGCGCCGCTGGGCGGTCAGGCATATGACGCTTACGGCCATCCTTACCCCGAATTCACCCAGAAGGTCTGCCGTGAAGCTGACGCCGTGCTGCTGGGCGCCGTGGGCGGCCCGCAATACGATACGCTGGATCGCCCGCTGCGCCCGGAGCGCGGCCTGCTGGCCATCCGCAAGGATCTCGGCCTGTTCGCCAACCTGCGTCCTGCCGTGCTGTACCCGGAACTGGCCAATGCCTCCACCCTCAAGCCGGAAGTAGTGGCCGGGCTGGACATCATGATCGTGCGCGAACTGACCGGCGACGTGTACTTCGGCCAGCCGCGCGGCATGCGGGTCAACGACAAGGGCGAGCGCGAAGGCTTCAATACCATGGTGTATAGCGAATCCGAAGTGCGTCGCATCGCGCATGTCGCGTTCAACATTGCCATGAAGCGCGGCAAGAAGCTGTGTTCCGTGGACAAGGCCAACGTGCTGGAAACCACCGAATTCTGGAAGGAAATCGTCATCGACGTGGCCAAGGAATACCCGGAAGTCGAACTCTCCCACATGTACGTGGACAACGCTGCCATGCAGCTCATTCGCAACCCCAAGCAGTTCGATGTGATCGTCACCGGCAACATCTTCGGCGACATCCTGTCCGACGAAGCTTCCATGCTCACCGGTTCCATCGGCATGCTCGCCTCGGCTTCCCTGAACGAAACCAAGAAGGGCCTGTACGAGCCGTCACACGGTTCCGCACCGGACATCGCTGGCAAGAATCTGGCCAATCCGATTGCGACCATCCTCTCCGCCGCCATGATGCTGCGCTACACCTTCGACAACGAAGCTGCTGCGACCCGCATTGAGAACGCGGTGAAAAAGGTGCTGGCAGCGGGTTATCGTACCGGTGATATCTTCGAGCCGGGCACGAAGAGGGTATCTTGCTCCGAAATGGGCGACCAGATCGTCGCCGCAATGTAAACTGTTCCTCCCCAGCCGGGGCTTTTCGCGTTGCCGGGAAGCCCCGTTCTCTGGGATAATCCAAGCTTTAAACCGGCTTGGATATCATCATGGCTCAGTTCGACAATGTCAGTGTTAAAAAGAAAGCCAACGTCTATTTCGATGGCAAATGCGTCAGCCACACCCTCCTGATGCCTAACGGAACCCGCTGTACGGTGGGCGTCATTTTCCCCAGTTCGCTGACCTTCAACACCGGTTCGCCGGAGCTGATGGAAATCAATGCCGGCCTGTGCAAGGTGCGTCTGAAGGGCGAAGAGGCATGGAACACCTATCAGACCGGCGATAAATTCGCCGTGCCGGGCAACTCCAGTTTCGATATCGAAACGGTTGAAACTCTGGACTACGTTTGCCATTTCGAGTGATCCCTGCCGATACTTGCACAGGAGAAGACTATGCCGTCGTTTGACATCACTTCCGAAGCCGACATGGTTGCGCTCAACAACGCGATTGATGTCTCGGCCCGGCAAATCACCAACCGCTACGATTTCAAGGGCACTTCGGCCAACGTCGAGTTGAACGAGAAGGATAAGCTGATTACGCTGTACGGCGACTCGGATTTTCAGCTCGACCAGATCAAGGACATCCTGTTCCCGGCGCTGGAGAAGAAGGAGCCGGACAGCAGCAAGCGGCTTGACCAGCAGGACGTGCAGAAAGTGTCCGGCAACAAGGTCAAGCAGTTGATGAACATCAAGGATGGCATTGATAGCGACTTGGCCAAGCGCATCGTGAAACTGATCAAGGATTCCGGCCTCAAAGTGCAGGCCAGCATCCAGGGCGATACCGTGCGGGTGAACGGTGCCAAGCGCGACGTGCTGCAGGATGCGATTGCCCATGTGAGGAAATCCATTACCGATTTCCCCTTGAAATATGGAAATTTCAGAGATTGAGTATGCTAAAAGTTGGTTTTATCGGTTGGCGCGGCATGGTGGGTTCGGTGCTGATGCAGCGCATGCGCGAGGAGCGCGATTTCGACCTTATCGAGCCGGTGTTTTTCACCACCTCCAATCCCGGCGGCAAGGGACCGGACGTTGGCCGCGATGTGCCGCCGCTGAAGAATGCCAAGGACATCGCCGAACTGAAGACGATGGACGTCATTATCTCCTGCCAGGGCAGCGACTACACCATCGAGATATTCCCCAAGCTGCGTGCGGAGGGTTGGAGCGGGCATTGGATAGATGCGGCCTCCACGCTACGCATGGAACAGGATGCCGTGATCATCCTCGACCCGGTCAACCTCAACGTAATTCAGGATGCGCTGGCCAAGGGCGGCAACAACTGGATCGGCGGTAACTGCACCGTCTCGCTGATGCTGATGGCGCTGGGCGGCCTGTTCCGTGAAAACCTGGTGGAATGGGCGACTTCCATGACCTACCAGGCCGCCAGCGGCGCCGGCGCGCAGAACATGCGCGAACTGCTCAAGCAGATGGGCGCGGCGCACCGCGTGGCGCAGGAATTCCTGGCCGATCCGGCTTCCGCCATCCTCGACATCGACCGCGAAGTGGCTGGCACGCTGCGTGACGATAGTTTCCCCACCGCGCATTTTGGCGTGCCGCTGGCCGGGTCGCTCATTCCCTGGATCGACAAGGATCTGGGCAACGGCCAGAGCAAGGAAGAATGGAAGGGCGGGGCGGAAACCAACAAGATTCTCGGGCGCGAAGCCAGCCCGACGCCAATAGACGGCCTGTGCGTGCGCATCGGCGCCATGCGTTGCCATAGTCAGGCGCTGACCATCAAGCTGACCAAGGACGTGCCGCTGGACGAAATCAATGCCATCATTGCCTCCGCCAACGACTGGGTGAAGGTGGTGCCGAACGAACGCGAAGCCAGTATGCGGCAGCTGACCCCGGCCGCCGCCACCGGCAGCCTGACGGTGCCGGTCGGCCGCCTGCGCAAGATGAGCATGGGCGGCGAGTACCTGTCGGCCTTTACCGTCGGCGACCAGCTGTTGTGGGGCGCTGCTGAGCCGTTGCGCCGCATGCTGCGCATTCTGGTGGAACACTAACGCAGTTAACCCGCGGAAAAATATGCGATACCCTTGCAATTTCAAGCAACTTATTTTGGCATTCTCACTGGCGCTGGCGCCGCTGTTTGCCGCTGCGGCCGAGCTGGGCGCGATGTCGGTGATGTCGTACCTGGGGCAGCCGCTGGATGCCCGCATCGAGCTGCGTGCCAGCCAGGAGGAGCTCGCCTCGCTTTCCGCCCGCATTGCACCGGCCGAGGTTTATGCCGAACGCGGGCAGCAGCGCGATGCCGCGCTGGAAGATATCAAGCTGCAACTGGATCGCAACGCCGAAGGCGTGACTATCATCCGCTTGCAATCATTGCAGCCGTTGCGAGAGCCCTTTCTGGATTTGCTGATCCAGATTGAATGGCAGGGTGGGCGTCAATTGGCGCAATATACCGTGCTGCAAGAACCCCCTTCCGCGGACAGCCAAGGCACGCCGGTCAGCCTCAACGCTCCGCCGGCAAAGGAGCATAGTCAGCAGGCCAATCACGAAGCGCCCCCGGAAAATGCCGAACAAAGCTATATCACCCGGCCCGGCGATAACCTGACGCTGATTGCGCAACGCATGCGGCCTGAAAACGTGAGCCTGGAGCAAATGCTGGTTGGCTTGTATCGAGCCAACCCGGAGGCGTTTGACGACAACAACATGAACCGGCTGCGGGTTGGCCAGATCATCAAAACGCCGGCGCAAGAAGAGCTGCAAGCGATAGACCAGAGTGCTGCGATCGAGGAAATCCATGTCCAAACGGTGGACTGGGACGCTTACCGCGAACATCTGGCTGGCTTGGTGGCGGAAAGCGAGCCGGGACATGAGTCCCCGCAGGAGCAGGCTGCTGGCGGAAAAATCACGACGGCGGTTGAAGCCCAGTCGGCACAGGCCGAAGCTGCTGCGCATGATGTTATCAAGCTGAGCGGGAACAAGGGTGCAAATGGCACCACGCACGAGCCGTATGATGGCTTGCAAGACAAGATGAACGTGCTGCAGGAAGGTGATACCGCGCGTGAAAAAGCGATCAATGAGGCCAATGAACGGATTGCCTTCCTCGAAAAACAGATTCAGGAGATGCGCCGGCAACTACATGAAAAGGGGGCGCTTTGGGTCAATGGGCAAAATGGCGCTGCCGAGCAGCCGCCGGCAAAACCCGAAGCAGAGAAAACCCAAGTACCGGATGCGGCTGTCCCCGCGCAGGAACCCAATCTGCTGGACAGGCTGAATACATACGCGCTGCTCATCGCGGGGGTGGGGATGGGGTTGCTGATACTGCTGGCAGCTTGGTTATTTTTCGGTGGAATATATAGCAAACGTCGGGCTTCTCGGCAGCCCAATATTGCGGAGGCAGGGTGGCATCAGGTTGGTCTGGCGCCGGAGAAGCAGGAACCTGTCATTCCGTCTATCCCGGTTGTCGAGCCGGAGTCCGAACCGATGCCGACGGCGCCGGTGGAGCCATCGCCGGCCACCGAGCCTGAACCTTTTACTGATATGGATATGGAACAGAAGTCCGATTTGCCTAAACCGCCAGTAGGTGAACAGGAGATTTCGTCTGTGGAGTCAGAACCTGTCAAGCCGATGGCGGCAACGCCGACCGTTGTTGTGGCTGCGCCCAAACCGCTGGTGGGGCGAGCTTTCCCGGCGCCAACCGCAGTACCGCCTGCTCCCGCCAAACCGATTTCTCTGGAAGATATTGACCTGGAGCTGAAATCTGATTTGCCTGAGCCGGGCATACCAGGGAGAGAAACGCTGAGTGCGGCCGAGCTGGGTGAGAAAACGGTGCTGCCGGTAAAAGCGGCTCCCGTTGCGGTGCCGCTCGATCTTTCGGCCGTAAGCCTGGAATTAAACGATGAGATAGAGAAATCCGCTTTAGCCAAGGTGGATGAGCAGATGCCACCGTCCGAGACGGAATCGTCAGAAATTGAAACCAAGCTCGACCTGGTGGCCGCTTATCTGGACATGGGCGATACCCGCGGCGTGAGAGAGCTGTTGCAAGAGGCTTTGCAACAGGGTGGGCCGCAACAGCGTGAACGTGCCCGCAAGTTCCTGGACTCGCTCGCCTAACTGCCTGCAACCGGGTTTTGTGCTCGGCTTTTGGAGGCTCCCTCTTATGCTGCACCCCCTGACCCGGATTCTTGTCTTGCTGTTGCTGGCGGTGCTGCTGCAATGGCTGCCGCCGCTGGGGCTGTCCTCCGTGCTGGGTGGCGGGCTGGTGATACTTGCTGGCCTATGCTATCCGGCGCTGCTGAAAAAAATGCTGTACCGCTCGCGCTGGCTGCTGCTTACCTTGCTGCTGGTGTATGCCTTTACCACGCCCGGCGAATACGTCGCTGCGTGGCCGTTTGAACTGGCTCCCACCCATGAAGGTCTTGCCTCCGGCCTGCTGCAGGCCGGGCGGCTCATCACCATGCTGGCTGGCTTGTCGTTGTTGCTGGGTTCCACCCCGCGCGAACGGCTGATGGCCGGAATCTATTTACTGCTACAACCGCTACGTTTGCTCGGCCTGTCCCCGCAGCGCTTTACCGCGCGCCTCTGGCTCACCCTGCATTATGCCGAACAGGCGCCGCAGCGCGTACGCGGATTGAAATGGGCGGAACTGTGGCAGTTCGAGCAGCAGGAACCCGTAGCGGAAAACGAAACCCTGGCGCTGGAGATGCCCGCTTTCAGTTGGCTGGATGGACTGCTGCTGGGATGCCTTGCCGGCATGATGGTCTGGCTGGCATGAGAATCGCCCTCGGCCTGGAATACGACGGCGGCAGCTTCTGCGGCTGGCAGAGCCAGTCCGGCGGCTGCGGCGTGCAGGACCGGCTGGAAACTGCGCTGGGGCAAATGACCGGGCACGCGGTGCGCGTCCACGCCGCCGGCCGCACCGATGCCGGCGTCCATGCCTTGTGCCAGGTGGTGCACTTCGATACCGAGGCCACGCGCCCGCAGAACGCCTGGGTGCGCGGCGTCAATGCCTTCCTGCCGGCCGGGGTGCGCGTGCTGTGGGCACAGCAAGTGGATGCGGAATTCCACGCCCGTTTCAGCGCCGAACGGCGTAGTTACCAATATTTGCTGCTCAACCAGCCGGTAGCTCCTGCCATCCTGCATGGCAAGGTAGGCTGGTTCCACCGTCCGCTGGAAGTGGGCGCCATGCAACAAGCCGCCGCTTGTCTGGTTGGCGAGCACGATTTCAGCGCCTTCCGCGCCGCCGAGTGCCAGGCCAAATCACCGGTCAAGCAGCTCTACCGCGCCGAAATCAGCCGCCATGGCGACTTCATCCTGTTCGAGTTCAGCGCCAGCGCCTTCCTGCACCACATGGTGCGTAACCTGGTGGGCAGCTTGGTGTATGTCGGCAAGGGCGAACATCCGCCAGACTGGATGGCCGAGTTATTGCGGGACAAGAACCGTACCCGCGCCGCGCCGACTTTTTCGCCAGACGGTTTGTATCTCAGCGGCGTGCATTACGATGCAAAATGGAGCCTGCCGGACTGCGCGCGCTGGCTGCCGCTTGGCTGACAGCAAGCGGTGTTTGGGATAACCTGCACCTTTATGTTGGCGTACTTACGCAACAACCCCAAACGTGGATACGATGCCGGATGAAACCACCATCCTCCACTTCCGGCACCTGTTGGAACGGCATAGGTTATCGCAGCAACTGTTTGCGGCGGTCAACGGCCTGCTCACGGAGCAGGGATT
>Ga0265327_10005657_pt1 | contig 10347 bp, 8 predicted proteins | sample 41621metaG_FD_202089 | JGI IMG/M metagenome (GOLD analysis project Ga0265327, IMG submission 202089) | Rhizosphere microbial communities from Carex aquatilis grown in University of Washington, Seatle, WA, United States - 4-16-21 metaG | ecosystem: Host-associated > Plants > Roots > Rhizosphere >... | reverse complement strand
CAATGTGCCGCCAGCCAGTTGTCGCCCGTGCCGATTTCCACGTCCACCGGCGCGTCGAGGGCGATGGCGGTTTTCATTTTATCGGCCACCAGTTCGCGGACTTCCTTTTCTTCTGGGCGGTAAAGGTCGAACACCAGTTCGTCGTGGACTTGCAGCAGCATGCGGGTCTTCAGCTTGCGCGCGGCGAGTTCGCGGTGGATGGCGATCATTGCCAGCTTGATCATGTCCGCCGCCGTGCCTTGGATGGGCGCGTTGATCGCAATGCGCTCCGTGGCAGAGCGAATGGTCTGGTTGGATGAATTAATGTCCCGCAGGTAACGCCGGCGCCCAGTAAGCGTGGCCACCCAGCCACGCGTGCGAGCTTCCTTGATCTCGCGCTCGATGTAGTCCTTCACGCCCGGATACTGGCGGAAGTAGTTGTCGATGATCTTGGCCGCTTCCTGACGCGGAATGCTGAGCCGCTGTGCGAGCCCGAACGCGCTGATACCATAGATGATGCCAAAGTTCACCATCTTCGCGGTACGTCGCATTTCCGGCAGCACGTCATCCAGGCCCACCTCATAAACGCGCGCCGCCGTGGCCTGATGAATGTCCAAGTCTCTTTGGAAAGCCTCCACCATGGCCTGGTCGCCGCTGAGCGAGGCCATGACACGCAGCTCGATCTGCGAGTAGTCCGCGCTCAGGAGCAGCCAGCCTTCTTTCTCGGGCACGAAGGCCTTGCGGATTTCCCGGCCCTGCTCCGTGCGGATGGGAATGTTCTGCAAGTTCGGATCGGTGGATGCCATGCGACCCGTCGCCGCCATGAGCTGGTGGAACGTGGTGTGAATGCGACCCGTGCGCGCGTTCACGGCAGTGGGCAGAGCGTCCACGTAAGTGTTCTTGAGCTTGGTGGACTCGCGATAGTCCAGGATGTCCTGGATGATGGGATGCGTCCCCAGCAGCGATTGCAGCGTCTGTTCGTTGGTTTGGTATTGTCCTGTGGCCGTCTTCTTCGGTTTCTCCGAGAGCCGAAGTTTTTCAAAGAGCACCTCACCGAGCTGCTTGGGAGAGTTGAGGTTGAAAGGGAAATCCGTATAACCCTGGATGCGTTCCGCCAGCCTGGCGGCCTGCTTTTCCAGTTCGCCACCGAGTTCCTGCAGGGTCGGGATGTCCACCTTCACACCCGCGTGCTCCATGTCAGAAAGCACGGGCAGCAACGGCGCTTCCACGTCATAAAAGACATGATGCTGGCCGAGACGCTCCAATTCAGGGCGCAGGACATTTGCCAGTTGAAGCGTCACGTCCGCATCTTCCGCAGCGTATTCCACCACCTCTTCCACCGGCACGTCTGCCATGCTGCGCTGCGGCTGTGCGCCCTTCTTCTCACCAATCAGTTTCGTGATCGAAATGGGTGTGTAGCCAAGATAGCGCTCGCTCAGGTAGTCCATGCCGTGCCGCTGGTCGGGCTCCACCAGCGCATGGGCCAGCATGGTGTCGAGAAACGGCCCTTTTACCTCGATGCCGTGCGCGTAGAGCACGCTGAGATCGAACTTGAGATTGTGCCCAATCTTCTCGATGTGCGGATTGATGAGGATCGGCTTCAGTTCTTCCAGCACTTCGATGCAACCGGAGCGCTCCGCGGGCATCACCCAGTAGGCGCCTTCATGCGGCGTCACGCTGAGCGCCACACCCAGCAGCCGCGCGGAATGCGCATCCAAACTGTCGGTCTCCGTATCAAAACAAAAGGACTTCACCGCGCTGAGCTTCTTGATCCAGGCGGCCCGCTCCGAAGCTGTGCGCACCATCTCGTAGTGGTGGGCGTGTCCGCCACGGTGTGGAGTGACGGCGAAGTGGGCGCTTCGATGGGAAGTTCCCCCGTTCCTTCGGTGGGCACATCGGTAGGCGCAAGAACCGGCGCCGGTTCACCACCCGCAAACAAATCATCCTCCAAGAATGCCGCGGACCTGGCCTTCGCTTTGGGTTTGGCAGGCGCCGCCGAGGGGGTCGATGCTGGCGCAGCGACCGGTACGGCAGCGCCGCGACCTGCTTTAAAATCTTCGCCGAAGATGCGCCGGCCCAGCGCATTGAATTCAAACTCCACGAAGATCGCCTTCAGCGCCTCGTCATCGAACTTGTGGACCTGGAGCTGATCCAGCGTGAAGGGCACCGGCGAGTCTACCGTGATGGTGGCCAACTGGCGCGAGATGCGCGCGGATTCCGCGCCCCCCTTCACCTTGTCGCGCAGCTTGCCTTCGATCTCGTCCGCGCGGGCGATCATGGTTTCGATGTCACCGAACTGCTGGATGAGCTTCGCGGCGGTCTTTTCCCCGACGCCCTTGATGCCGGGGATGTTGTCGCTGACATCCCCCATCAGCCCCAGCATATCAATCACCTGGTCCACCCGCTGCACCCCCCAGCGCGCCTTCACTTCCTCGACTCCCAAAACTTCCACGTCCGATCCCTGGCGGCCTGGCTTGTAGATTTTGGTACGATCGCTGACGAGTTGGCCAAAATCCTTGTCCGGAGTCACCATGAAAGTCTCAAAGTCCCCGTGCGCTTCCGCCTGTTTCGCCAAGGTGCCAATAAGGTCGTCCGCCTCGTAGCCGTCCAATTCCACCACGGGAATGTTCATGGCCTTCAGCAGCCGTTTCGCTGCCGGCAGGGCCACAGAGAGATCTTCCGGCATTTCTTCACGCTGCGCCTTGTAAGCTGGAAAAAGTGTGTGGCGCGGCGTGGGCGCGCTGGTATCAAATGCCGCACCGAGGTGCGTGGGCTTCTGGTTCTGCAAAATATCCAGCAGCGTCTGCGCGAAGCCGAAGAGCGCGGAGGTGTTGACCCCGCGACTGGAGAAGATGGGCTTCTTAATCAGCGCAAAATGGGCCCGGTAGAGCAGCGCCATGCAGTCGAGCAGGAAGAGGCGGTTCATGGAAAAGAAAGTGTGTAGAGCGGAATCGGGCAAAGGGGAACCGGGAAAGCTCACAAAATACGTTCGGAGGGACGTTGCACAAAATCATCCCTTGTCCCAAACTTTGCCATGCCAGAAGAACCCGTCGAAGGCGCGCGCCGCCAGCTGAAATCCCGGGAAAAGCCTTGGGCGAAGAAACTCGCCGCATGGCTGGGCCGCACTGGCATCTCGCCGAATGCCATCTCGGTGATGAGCCTGGTTTTCACCCTGGGCGCTTTTGTCTGCATCATGAAGGTCAGCGACTATCCCTGCCATGCCTGCGCCATGTGGATCTGGGGCTTCGCGGCTGCCTTCATCCAACTCCGCCTGCTCTGCAATCTGCTGGATGGCATGGTAGCCATCGAGGGAGGGAAAAAATCCATCCTGGGCGGACTCTTCAATGAAGTACCAGACCGCATTGCCGATCCCCTGCTGCTCATCGCGGCCGGCTACTGCACCGACTGGGTGGTAAAAATCTGGGGCATCCCGCTTGGGTGGGTCGCTGCCGTTTTGTCCGTGCTCACGGCCTACATTCGCGTGCTGGGCGGCACGCTCACCGGTACGCAAAGCTTCATCGGCCCGATGGCGAAGCAGCATCGCATGGCCGTGCTGACCCTCGCCTGCCTGGGCAGCATCGTCGAACTCTGGCTGCGTCCGCAGGCCAAGTTCGCCGAGGAGGTGATGCGTTATGCGCTCCTCATCATCGTGGTGGGCTGCATCATCACCTGCTGGCGGCGCTTGAGCCTGATTGCGCGACAACTTCGCGAAGGGGCAAAGGCCTAAGGAACTCCACCTTCCATGCTTCGCTCCACCTGCGTCCTGCTCACCCGGCTCATCACCGGCGCCAACGCCGTATGGGTGAACTGTGCGCCGGACTCGCGGAACCTGCGGATCTATTTTGCCAATCATGGCAGCCATCTGGATTTTGCCACCCTCTGGGCCGCGCTGCCAGCGGAGGTACGGAACCGCACCCGCCCCGTCGCGGCGCGCGATTACTGGGACAAAACCAAACTGACGCGCGCGGTGTCAGTAGGATTATTCAACTCGCTGCTCATCGCACGTGAGGGAATCACACGGCGCGACAATCCCATAGAGCAAATGTCCGCCGCGATGCGTGAAGGACATTCGCTCATTCTTTTTCCCGAAGGCACCCGCAGCCATGACGGTGTCATCAAAGAATTCAAATCCGGCCTTTATCACCTCGCGCACAAGGTACCCGAGGCGGAACTGGTGCCCGTCTACCTGCAAAACCTGAACCGCATCCTGCCTAAAGGAGCGCATCTCCCGGTACCCCTCCTGAGCACCATCGTTTTCGGCGCACCCCTGAAACTTCTGGAAGGTGAGCGCAAACAGGACTTCCTGCACCGCGCACGCGAAGCCCTCTTGGGCCTCATGCCGCACACGGGTCATTGATCCCTGATACTACCATGGACTTCCATTCCGAGATTACCTGGCACGTTTTGATTGTTGTCTTCGCTGCGCTGATCCTCGGCAGTCTGATCGGCTTCATTCTGACCAAACGTGCCAAGACCGATGCTGCCAAAGAAACCGTGGCCAACCTTAACGCCCGCATGAAGAGCTGGTGGATCATGGTGCTGGTGCTCTTTGGCGCGCTGGCGGTGGGCCGGCTGGGCGCCATCCTCATCTTTGCCCTCATCTCATTTCTGGCTCTGCGCGAATTCCTCACGGCCACGCCCACCCGGCCCGCCGACCATGCAGCGCTCTTTGCCGCCTTCTTCATCGTCCTCCCCTACCAGTTCTATCTCGTCTACATCGGATGGTACGGAATGTTTGCGATTATGGTTCCGGTTTACGCCTTCGTGCTGGTTCCCGCGCTCATGGCTCTTGCGGGAGACGTGACGGATTTTCTGGAACGCACCGCGCGCACCCAGTGGGGGCTGATGGTCTGTGTCTATTTCATCAGCCATATTCCCATGCTGATGAACCTGGATGTGCCGCCGCTGCGCATGGGCAAGGCAGGGCTGGTGTTGTTCCTCATCGCCGTGACCCAAGGCAGCGATGTCCTGCAATACGTATGGGGCAAGCTGTGCGGGAAGCATCCCATCGTGCCCAAGCTGAGTCCCAAAAAGACGGTCGAAGGATTTGTGGGCGGTGTGCTTTGCACCAGTGCGCTGGGGGCAGGCATGTTTCGCCTCACTCCTTTCACGCCTTGGCAGGCCTTTGCAGTGGCGCTGCTGCTTTGCGTCACCGGTTTTATCGGTGGTCTGGTGATGTCCGCCATCAAACGCGCGCGCGGCCTGAAGGACTGGGGCGTGCTCATCCAAGGTCACGGCGGCATGATGGACCGCATGGATTCCCTCTGCTTCTCCGCGCCAGTTTTTTTCCACGTGCTGCACTACTTTTTCGTTCTCTAATATCTGGATTCGTTCCCACGTTTTGGGCTTGCGAACCTGTCCTTAAACCTCGGTTTGGTCCGGGCTTTCCGCCTTACCCACTTTCTCACATCCGGTCATTGCAAACGGTCCGCCGTCCCTTATCCTAGCAAACCCCTCATTTTCTGATCATGAAAGCGCTTGGCATACTTCTTCTCGCCGTGCTGGTGGGCACCCTCGGATACACGGTGGCCTATCCTAAAATTTTCGACCCCGCGTTCTTCCCGAAGGACCGCACGAATTTTACCGAAACGAAGACCGCGCAGCCGGAGACTCCGAAAGTAGCGGCCGTAACTCCCAAGGAAGAACCCAAGCCTGAGCCAAAGCCCGAGCCGGAAATGAAGCCGGAGCCGAAGCCGGAACCGAAACCTGAGCTTCCCGCCGTGGCCGCCGCCCCCGGCATGGGTGAAGCCACCAAGAAAGAGGAAGACCCCAATGAGTTTCACCCGCCCGTGTTCCCGCCCTTGGAGCAAGTCGTGAAGGATTGGAAGGAAATCCCGAAGAAGGCTTTTCCCCGCCCCGTGAAGCTGTTGAAGGCCGTGGAGTTTGTGATGCCCATCGGCAAATCCAAAGTGGGTCCGGGAGGCATGGCCACCGCTGTTGACCAAGATGGAGACAATCTCATTGTGGCGCCCACGGAAACATCTCCGGCCCGGAGCCAAATCGCCTTGGACGACACTGACCTCAAACAAACTCTCAGCCAAGCCTACGAAACTTGGAAGGTGGAGATGGTCGCCTACAAACGGAGGCAGTTTGATTTCCGCAAGAATGCGGCCCAACGGCAATCCGAGACACCTGCAAAAGGTGGTAAAACCACTGCGGTGGCAAGTAATGACAAACCTGAGCGCGCTGGAGACGGCACCTATCCACTTCTGCTTGCCAGCATGAAGGCAGGCCAAGTCACTGAGATCACGCCCACCAACATCAAAAAGTGGAGTGATGCCACCCAGGAAAAGATCGATGGGAAGCAATACTGGTGCGTGATCGTGAACTACACCACGAAGACCATGTTCGGCGACTTCGACACGGAAGCCCAAGCGCGCATTCTGAATGGCAAGGTGGAAAAATGGGTTTACACCGGTTCAGGTGAAGTGGTGCCTTAGAGGCTGCTCAATGGAAGTAATGCCAGAAGAAAGTGGAAGGGGCGTCTGCGCCCCTTCTTCGTTTTATCCTCCAGAAGCGGCGCACCCTACTTGCTCTCAAATGCTTCCGTCACCGGCTTGCCGTCGAAGCTGGCTGGCACGGAAACTCCAAGCAGCCATAGGGCCGTGGCAGCGGTGTCATAGGTGGTCACCGGCTGGGTGATGGTGAAATGCTTCTTCACACCCTGGCCCCAGGCTATCCACGGTATGGTCATGTCTTCTGGCATTGTTGAGCCATGCGTCTTTTCATGACCGCCATGGTCCGCGGAAATGATGATCACACTCGAGTCGGCGATGCCCGCCTTTTTTATGGCACCCACCACTTGGCTGAGGGCCTGGTCTGACACCTTGAAAGCCTCCTTCTGTTCCGGTGAGCCCCAGCCAGACTTGTGGCCTGCGGAATCGGGATCCGGAAAGTGGATAAAGCAGAGGTCAGGCTTCTTTTCGACAATGTAGGGCACGACTTCCTTGGCGACTCCTTGGGAAGGCACGAGTTTCTTTTCTTCGCTGGCAGGGATGGGAGCGGTGGTTTGCGCGCCTCCGCAGTTAAACTGGTCGAGCGAGTTGGGCAGCCACAGGTGGCGGAACTTGATCTTTCCCGCGAAAAGCCCAGTAACCAGTTTGGGATCTTTTTCCCGCGCCACGGAAAAGATGGTGGGCACCGTAACCGTGCCCTTTAACGGCTGGTAGTCATTCCACAAGACTTGGTGCTTGGCAGGTCCCACACCGGTCAGCATGGAAGTGTGTGAGGGAAGGGTTTTGGACGGATCGATCGTCTGGGCCGCCCAAGTCACCGCGCCCTCATCCGCCAGACGCTTGAGCACCGGCATCTCGCTCTCGTGGATCACCGCGGGCTTGCCGCCGTCAAAGCTGATGATGAAAACATGGCCCGCCTTTCTTTCCGCGTGAAGCGGAACAAGCGTGCTGAACAACAGGGCGGAGAGGAGAAGGAGATGACGAAGCATGGCGAAGGGATGAAGTGCAGTGCGATGGCGCGGAAAATCATACTCGCGCAAAAGCGATTTTCTTCCCGCGCTTTCGCGGGGAAATCCGGGTCTCTTAGAAGCCCGGCAAAGGACTGGTGCTGCGCCTCATCTCCTCCACCGCCCCGGGTTTCCGGAGGCGATCCAATGCGTTCGCGCGATACTGCTCGATGTACTCCTTGCTCATGACATCAAACACTGATCCGATCCCGGGAGTGCGTTCATAGAGGACGCTCAACCGGCTGCGGTCTGGGGAGATGCGAAAGGTGCGGTTGGCGGCCACAAAGGGGGGACTCCAATCCTCATCCGCAGCATTCGCTTTGAGAAGAGCCTCCTGCTCCGTAAGCGACAGAAGTGGTTTTCGGAACCGGATGTGCCAGGCTTTTCCGTTTTTGAATTCCACGAGCACGGTCACCGCAGCCTTGGAAAACACCGCCATTTCGGCATCGCTTTGGGGAAGTTCCGCCTGTCGGGTTTCGATCACCGGACCATACCGCTCAATGCATTCGTTCAAGGTTTCTCCAAGCCGTGCCTGTGACCAGCCGGTAAGGAAGAGGGTAAGAGCAGCAACAAGACAAGCGGCGCGCATCAACGGAGTTTTAACGCAAAAGAGCCTTTCAAGTCAATGGCGGAATGGCGCAAGGTCAGCGCTGCCGGTCGCGAATATCCAGCAACCGCTTCATGACGGAATGGAGGCCGCCGGTCCAGGCGTTGGTGCCAAAGGCATCATGGAGAGTGCGGTAGAGCTCATACAACTCGCGGTAGACCGCATGGTTTTCGGCAATGGGCTGGTAAACTTTTTCCCGGGTCGCGGAGACGCGCGACTGGATTTCCGCGACCGATCCCGCCCCGGATGCAGCGCCTCCAAAAATGGCCGCCCCCAGCGCACAAGTTTGCTCGCTGCGGCTCACCTTCATGGGTCGTCTGGTGACGTCCGCGTAAATCTGCATGAGCGCGGCGTTCTTGATGGAAAGGCCGCCAGTGTTGATGATCTCCCGCACTGGCACGCCGTGCTCCTCGATGCGTTTGATGATGGTGAGCGCGCCAAAGGCGGTGGCCTCGATGAGCGCGCGGTAGATTTCGTGCGCCTTGGTGTGCAGCGTCTGCCCGATCAGCAGGCCGGTGAGGCGATGGTCCACCAAGATGGTGCGGTTGCCGTTGTTCCAGTCGAGCGCCAGAAGACCGGAAGCTCCCGGCCGGTCCGCCGCCATGGCCTTTTCCATGTTGGCGAACTTCTCGTTGGCGGTGGCTCCATAGGAATCCGGCACCAAGTTGTGAACGAACCAAAGGAAAATGTCCCCTACAGCGCTCTGGCCAGCCTCGATGCCGTAGTGGTCGCGTACCACGGAGCCGTTCACGATGCCGCACACGCCAGGAATGTCCGCCAACGGCTGGCTTGCGGGCGCGATCATGAGATCGCAGGTGCTGGTGCCGAGGATTTTCACCAAGGTGCCTTCCTTGATGCCGGCGCCCACCGCGCCCATATGCGCATCAAAAGCGCCCACAGCCACCGCCGCCCCCTCCTTGAGCCCGAGCCGCTTTGCCCATTCAGCGCAGAGTCCACCGACTTTGGTATCCGCCACGTGCGCTTCGGAATAGAGCCGGTCGCGGAGGTCCGCGAGTGCAGGGTCCAGTTTGGCTAGAAACTCCTTGTCCGGCAGGCCGCCCCACTCCGGGCTAAACATGGCCTTGTGACCTGCCGCACAGACGCTGCGCTTCAGGGTGGAAGGATCGGTATTGCCGGTAAGAATAGCGGGAATCCAGTCGCAATGCTCCACCCAACTGTAGGCCGCCGCAAAGGTCTCCGGATCGCTGCGGCGCAGACGCAGGATTTTGCTCCACCACCACTCAGAGGAGTAGATGCCGCCGCACTTGGCCATGATTTGGGGGCGGATTTCGTTGCCCAGTTTCGTGATTTCCGCAGCCTCCTCGTGTCCGGTGTGATCTTTCCAGAGCCAGACCTGGGCGTTGAGATTCCCTTTGAACTTGGGAAGCAGGCCCAGCGGCGTGCCGCTGCGGTCCACCGGGATGGGTGTGCTGCCAGTGGTGTCGATGCCAATACCCAGCACTTGGGACGGGTCGAAGCCCGGAATGGCCTCCAACGCCTGCTTGAGCGCCCCCTTCGTTACGGCCTCCAGCCCGTCGAGGTAGTCCTGCGGATTTTGCCGGGCCACGTGGGGGTCGCGCGGGTCGGTAAGCACACCGAGTTCTCCACTAGGGTAATTGAAAACCGTGGAGCCGGCCTCACTGCCGTCATCCAGATTCACCAGGAGGGAACGGCAGGAATTGGTGCCGTAGTCGATACCAAGAGCGTAGCGCGGGGTCATGGGAGAGCCGCCATCATGGCGGCGGCGCCCGCGAAGGCAAAGCGAAAGTGCGGGCGCATCATTTGCGCAGCGGCGCTTCCCGCCCATGTTGCGGCCAGCATGGAGAAACCCGCCAAGAACGCCCACGCCCCTACGGTGGTCATCGAGAACATCTATCCGGACCTCGGCGCGCCCAATTATTACATCAAGCGGGTCGTCGATGAGCCGCTGGACGTCTATGCGGACATTTTCAAGGACGGGCATGACATCGTCTGCGCCGCGCTGAAGTGGCGCAAGACCGGCAGCACCCGCTGGTTTGAAGCGCCCATGCAGCCGGTGGACAACGACCGCTGGCACGGGCAGTGTACCTTTGGCAAAGCGGGGCGCTGGGAATGTGTCATCGAAGCTTGGCCGGACAGCTTTCGCGCCTGGAAAAAGCACTTCAAGGCCAAGTATGACGTCAACGATCCGGACGTGCCCGTGGAGACCCGCGAAGGATCCCGTCTGCTCAGTGAGGCTGGCGCAAGGGCGCGTGCTGCGGGTGCCACGGAAGAGTCCGCGGAACTGGCGGAACTGTCCTCCGTCCTGCTCAATCTGGAG
>Ga0265327_10005656_pt1 | contig 10347 bp, 7 predicted proteins | sample 41621metaG_FD_202089 | JGI IMG/M metagenome (GOLD analysis project Ga0265327, IMG submission 202089) | Rhizosphere microbial communities from Carex aquatilis grown in University of Washington, Seatle, WA, United States - 4-16-21 metaG | ecosystem: Host-associated > Plants > Roots > Rhizosphere >... | reverse complement strand
CAAGCAATGCCCGGCCATTTCTACCCAACTCCGCTGCGAATTGCGGATTGGCCAACAGATCCAGAATCTTGTCTGTCATCGCGGCAAAATCATTGGGTACAGCCAAAGCGCCTGTCTTGCGCTCTAACACCAGCCCACGATAGAAAAGAAAATCCCAGACGACTGCAGGCAACTGCATCGCCATCGCTTCAAGGCAGGTTCCGGGCAAGCCTTCATAGTAGGAGGTCGAGGCGTAAACACGGCTGCGATTGTAATAACCGATCATGTCTGAAAACGGAACCTTGCCAGTCAATAGCACGTTGTTACCGTACGCTGCCAAGGAGGAATTCACCCAGGCATCGTCATCCCCATAGCCGACGATGGCTATCCGGATATCGGGCTTCATTGCAATCAACCGGCGGCAAACTTCCACCATCGGGCGGCTACCCTTGCGAAGCTCGATGCGGCCGCAAAACAGCACATCAAATTCTTTTTCAACGGTGTCATCCGGCGTAAACATTTTCACGTCAGCACCATTGGGGATCACCGTCACCGGACCCTTGAAGCCATAGGCCAATACTTCTTGCCGGCCCTGTTCGGTCAGGGTGATTACCTTGCTGGTCAAGGCAAAAATCCGGCGCTCCATCCACGACTTGATCGCCAGCGACGCCCAACTCCACTGACTGTCGAAATGGCGGGCCTCATAGAATCGACCAGACATGCCCACATAAGTAGTATGGGCAGTAAGTACTACAGGAATATGACGAGGCAACAACAACCCGGGGATCAACGGAGGAAAGTGTAAATTCACCCACTGAATCTTGCCCTCCGCATGCATCCGTATCAGAAGTTTTCGTGCCTGCAAGCCCCAGGTGAACAGATTGAATCGGCTAGAACTGAAAGGGATATGGATGATTTCAACCCCCGGATAACTGCGCGGCACCCGATGCTCATCACCAGTGATCAGATAAATCGGCGGATGATCCGGCGGCAGATTGGAGAGGAACGAGTCGAGATAGCGGGCAATGCCGCCGACACCGTAGAACTGGGGATAGACAATGGCGATCATTACTTTTTAGTCTCTTCAATCATCGAATTCTTTGTAAGTCGTTAGGGTTCTAAAATACACATGCACGACCCACCAGCCACCTACAGCAAGGATTAAACGGGCGCCGGATTCATGACATCAGGGACACAATCGCCTTTGACAATCGTTGCCGGGTTACCTGAAACTACCGAATAGGGTGGAACGCTTTCCGTAACAAAAGCTCCTCCAGCAATTCTGCTTCCACGTCCTATTGTTATTCCACCAACGATGATTGCATGGGGCCCGACCCACACTTCATCTTCGAGCACAGGATATTCAATCAAGCGCCCACCTCCTAATGAAAGACGGTCACGACGGCCAAGAGTTACTCCATGAAATAATGTCACGTTACTGCCAATTCTGGCACCTTCGTTAATTACCATGCCCCAGCCATGAGTTATTGCCAATCCTGCCCCAACTTCCGTTTTCCATGGAAAATCGACTGCTGCCAAATGTGTGGTTATGCGATGTCCCACCCTAACAAATGGCAACAATAGGCGAACCACACCATGGGAATGAGCAACGGCTTGGCATAACCTCATACTCACAACCAATCGATACGTCCTGCGTGTAATTAATCCCTTAAATACTAGTAGCCAGCCGAAACGGCCATATTGTCTAAATGTGTCAGCTTTGATAGCACTCCACAGACTTATTCGCTCACTCATGAATATCCCCGAGATTTAATAATCTTTCTTCCTAAATCTATTGCTGGATACTCAATAAAATTAAACGAGAGTTTTGCAAGTGAATAGGAAAGAAACGCGCTTGCGCCTATGAAAACAACAAAGCTTGGTACAGTCTCAGGATGAACAAACTTCGTTACTAATACGAAACAAAGCATATGCAATAAATATAGTGAATAACTGACCTCACCCATACTAATCATGAATCTATTACTAATTGATTTGTAATGAACAGTCACAATGAATAGCCCCATAGCTAAAGCATATGCATAGGCAACTGCTTCAGGACCAAACATAACAAAGCCTTTATCCTTGGCTTCTGGAACTAAAAAAAATAGGCCAGTCGCAATCGGGACAACCAGAATATTTAGGATTAGGAATATGGAAATAGAATAGGCAGCAATTTTGTCTTTTTTTACAAACGCCAGTCTTAGCAAATTCCCAAAAAAGAGAAAGGAAAGATGAAACAAAATGAACTGAACTGGAAGATGAAGTTGAAAATATTTGTTAAGAAGGATGCAAATCGGTGTTGTTAAATTCAATCCCAAAGCAATCGAAGCAATCACAATAGGTTTATCAAGACATTTCAACAGGAACAGAAAAGTACAGAGCCCATAAAACATTATTTCAATGAATAGTGTCCAGAAAACCCCACTCATTTCATTGCTGCCGAAAAGCTTCGGAGCCATTGTGATATTCGCCAAGAACTGACCTAGCGAAATATTGGGCTGTCCCTCAGCCAAGTAAGGGGCTGAAATAACTATTAGCAGTAAAGTTACCCAATAAGCCGGATAAAGTCGAAAAATACGGCTAATGAAGAATTTATAGATTGATGATCCAGGTTTCAAGCTATTGGGGATGATAAATCCACTAATTAGAAAAAAAAGCACGACCCCAAATCGTCCCCAATCAACAGAATCAGCAATCAAAAATTTTATATATTTGTATAACGGATGGGTTGCGTCATAGGAATAGTAGACATACCCCAAAATGTGCTGAAAACAAACCGCCAGAGCAGCAGTGCCACGTAACACATCAAGGTAATCAAAACGATTTTTTTCTTTATCAGTCAATTCTAAATTCCAATCGGTCCATCAACATTCAGAATTTTCTCGATCTCCAGAACCAGACGTTTCCATGAATATCCCGCGATCACTTTTTCCCGCGCGGAAAACGCCATCCGTGTCATTGCCTGCTCGTCGGCAAGCGCATTGCAAACGCCTTGTATCAGGGCATCAACATTGCCGGCCTCGACCAGCAAACCATTTGTTTCGCTTTCCACCACCTCAGGCACGCCGCCCACGGCAGAGCTCACGAGGCAGGTTCCCGAAGCCATCGCCTCCAGCACCACCAAGGGGCATGGGTCTTGCCACACAGAGGGCAGCACGATCATGTCTACTCTGGAGTACAAATATTTCAGTTTTTCGTGCGGCAGGTAGCCGGTGAACAGAATGGCGTCGTTGATCGGTTCTGCCAGTTTGACCAGCGATTGTTCATAGGCAGTTCTGGCCGCACCACCGAAGAATGAAGAGCCGGTGATGATGAGACGCACGTCAGGCATCTTGCGATGGATTTCGCGAAAGGCATCGATCAACACATGCACACCTTTGACCGGCGTCAAACGCCCCACATAAAGCAGGTATTTTTTGCCCGCCTCAAATAAAACCACCCCCTCCAACTGATGATCTGCTTCATCGCCATAAGGCTTGAATACATCCGGGTCGGTCGCATTGAACACCACGCAAAAGCGATCGGCGTATTCGGGAAAAACCGCAACGGCCTGGCGCCGGATATAGTCGCTGACGCAAATCACGTGATCTGCCTTGGCGAGTGCGAGCCGGTAAAACGGGCGGAACAGGCGCATGGTCAGATGATCGTTGTGCATGTGCAGCACGATCTTCTGGCCCGGGCGCTTGTTGAGAAACAGCAGGATATTGGGCTCGTTGTGCAGGTAAACCACGTCGTAAGCTTTTACTGCCGCAGCCACTCGCCGGCCGTAGGAATAGACATTCTGAATCTTGGCCAGATAGCGCAGCGGGTTCTTCCAGGTCACGCGATCCTTGATGCGATGAAAGAACTTTTCCAGCGGCGCCCAGGGAATACCGATATATTCGATGCCCTCGCGGCCGGGCACACCCGCCGGTCGTGACACCACGGCGAGGCGGCGACCGGGTGACACCAGACGACGGCTGGCTTCATCCACCCAATGTTCGACTGCACCCCCTTGTACCGGAGGCACAGGCAATAATTCAGGAACCACGATTGCAATAGATTCCACCATTAATCCTGACTGGTAATTTCAAAATAAGTCGTCGGCCCGTGCGACAGCTTCGCGGTATCAAGTACGAAGCTGATGCCGTCAGCCTCCTGAACCACGGGGATCGCATCACCGCGCTTGCCGCGCAAGGTGTTGGAGAACACCTTGAGTTGCGCTGCGTTCTGGGTTTTGAGTTTGAGTTTGACCACCGCCGTGCGGATCAATACCGGCTTTTTGCCCAAATCAAGCAAAGTGGTTTCAGCGGCATCGGAGAATCGCATGCCGCTGTTGCGCGCATCCGTAGCCAGAATCACCAGCATGCGCTTACTGGTTGGCAAAGGCTGACCATCGATGGAAGATACCGAAACCAATGCAGGGCTATCAGCCTGCTCGATCTGGAGGTTATTGAGCGTGATGGGCTCCGGCGTATCAAACACGACAGCTTCAGTATTTGGTGTGATGACGGCCAAGCGTTTACGCTGGCTATCCATCAATATCTGGCCAGTATCGCTCTGGTAGATACCTTCGGCCGGGTCAGTGAGATTATCCTTACCGATTAACCCGTTTTTCCTCAGCGCATCAACACGACTTAGCCAGCGCTCATCCACCACAAAACCTGCTTTACTGATCTTGGGCCCCAGTTTGCCAGCGAACCTGCTCGCAAAAGCATCGACCTTTGCGAGCAGCGATTGCCCTTCATTCGTTTGGGCTTGGGGTTTTCCAGTCAGCGTGAGGCTAGTGGTTCCAGACATTGCTTGCGCGTCATACTTTGATTCGAGGCGTCCTTGCCAATCAAGACCGATCCCGGTAACCAGCGACAATCTGGAGAGATCGGCGGGAATATTGCCGAGATGTGCACTCTCGTAATATGCAAATTTTGGGGTCATCTTGATGCCAATCAGATGCGCGGATGGCGTCACATCGCCACGCGCATATAGAAGCGCGGCGAGCGTCTCACCAGCTCTTGCAACTGGATCGAAAGCTACAGAAAATGGGCCCACAAGATCGCGTTTAGGATTTCCATTTTCGTAGCTCAACGTAATGGCATGAGCATGCTGGCAAATTACATCCCATCCCTGAAAAGCGGCATAGGCCGGTACAGCAAGACCGGATTCGCGACGGTATTTGTTCCAGAACACCTGGCCGAATTCGGAAACACTGAAAGCCTTGCCCACATGCCTGCCTGCAGCCAGCTCGCGGATGTAACTTGCGCCACCGGTGAGCAGGCTATCCTGACGCATGACTGATCCGGGCTGGGTGTCGTTACTTGGTTCAGCAAAATAATTGTGTAGATCAACCCAATCGAATTGCCCGCGAGAAACATGGGCGGCCGGTGAGAGCCAGTTGTTGTAGGCCGTGACCATGCCCTTGTATCCAAGTTGCCTGAGATACTGAGTCATCCAGTCCGCTGTCGTTTTTTCAAGGTCGACAAAAAACTGTTGTGTGTCTGCCATACGCTGGCTGGTCCAGGCATCCGACTTTGGAAATACCACAGACTTTTTTTCCAGCGATTCGCCCGGGGACAATTCACCTTTCCATGCCTTGTTCAGGCCATCTGTAGTGCCATATTTCTTTTTGAGCCATTCTGCAAACTGCGGCCGCAGGGCCTCGGAAACCCCGTTGCGGCTGGTAAATGCCAATCCTCCTTCGTTGACGAGAATCAGGCCTGCCAAGGCCGAGTCGTCAAGCGTTGAAATGCCGGTATAGGGATTGATGGAAGTGAACATCTTTCCCATCATTTTTTTCCAGTGGTTCTGCTGCTCGACATCGTAATAAACGCCCAGCTTGGCATTACGCTGATCAACCCAGCGCTCCTTGATATTGCCATACGCGGCATTACCCGAACTCAAGCCATTCAGCATGAAATAGATACCCTCACGCTTGAGGGCGAACAGCAGGTAATGGAGGCGATCAAGTTGTTCAGGATTCAAATCAAAATCTGCATGACGCTCGTGCATCAACGTGTCTTCAATAAAGTCTAGGCGCACCATGTTGTAACCATGCATGCGGTACTGTCGCGCATAAAGGTCTGCCATGGTGTGACTTGGAAAGCTGCCGGTGGACACGCCAAACCCCATGGAGGCCATCAGAAAATGCAGGGGCGTGCGTGGCGCATCTTCTCTGGCGAAATGGCCATCCTGATTCACAACGAGGCGCGCATTCAGGGGCTGTAACGGTTTATCAACCGAAGAAAAATCAAGAATACTGCCGGGCTCAACAATCAACGATACATCCCTGACCGGCAGCCATGATGAATCTGCCGAACTGATAAGCGGCATCCATGCAATCAACAGGCAAGCCATCACTTTCAATTGGAGTGGCGCTCTATGGCTGTTTCGCCGAGGTTTTTATAGACACTGGCCACTGCGCGCGCGATGCTGTCATACCCTCTGTTGCTGGCTACATATTGACGGCCTTTTACTCCCATCCGCCGCATCGTTTCAGGTGTTTTCAATAATCCGACCACTGCTTCAGCAAATGCTTTGCCATGCAAAGGCACGCATATCCCGGCACCACTTTCTTCAATTACCATCGCCTGATCAGGATTATCGTTAGCCACTACAGGCAAGCCCAGCGCCATGTACTCAACAGCCTTTGTGGGCGAGCCCATATCCAGCAAATAACCGCGAGGTATCGGCGACAAACCTATCTCGGCGACTCGTACATAACCCCAAGCTTGTGATGCAGGCAACCAACCCGCCCAGAGGATGTATTCTGTCACCCCAAGTCGACGAGCTTCCTGTTTTAGCCACGCTCGATGTGAAGAGTCCTCCGTGTCGCCCACTAGTACAAGCAAGATATTTGGGGTTAGCTCTCTGACTATCGCAAGCATCTGAAAGAGAATTTCGATCTGCCGGATAGGGTCCATAGTGCCTAGGTAGACCATCACACGCTTACCCACCAACCGCAAGTCATCTGACCGCTGTATAAACTCCGGACTAGCTATCTCGGTGTCTACACCCATAGGAACCGGCGTCATCTTCGCCATTGGGATTCCATGCTGCGCAATATCCACTTGCATCTGGTGACTTTGCACGAATACATGGTCTGCTTGGGGCAACACAAACCGATACAGCAGCCACTTGCCGAAAGTCCCCTGCGCCAAAGGGAACCAAAAACGCATGCCCGCCTTGAAACCCCGGGCTTTTGCGCGAGCAACCTGACCTTCAGATTGCGGATAGGATAGCCAATAAAAAAATGGCACCCCTTTTAGTCTCGCCACAATAAGCCCGGTCAGGGCCGTGACTGTCATATCGCGCACTTGGATCGCATCGTACTTTTTTGCATCCATATTGATCAAAGCGCAAAGGTTATGCCAGAACTTGACCCAATACTGACCGGCGCGATTACGCGGAACATTGCGCAACAAGGCTTGGCCCCCACCCCATGGGGTTTCGAAATTACCTATGGTGCCAATGTCGCGCTCAGTCACAAGATCACTGGTCACGCCATACCTTGGCAGATATTTACCAAATAATGCGACGATATCCGGACGGAAAGTTGGCCACTGTTCTGCGGTTAGGTATAGCAAATGCATTCTGACTTCACGCATCGTGTTTTGTTGATGATTCGGATACGCTTCGCTTATACAGAAGGCCATGAAAATTCATCAAATAGCCGAGGTAACCCAATACAACAGCGTAGATCATCTCCATGGAAAGCAGATTAACGATTGAATCCGAATACACCACGCTCAACAGGAAAAGTCCAATCGCTGCTTGGATAGCAAGCGCATCAGCTTTAACAAAGGGGTCGGAAACCGACTTGTTCAGCCGCTCGGCAGCAACCCATGCCATAACGAAAATGCTTAGAAACAAAGTGCAGCCAATCACGCCCGTATCCCATAACACCGTTGAAGTGGCCGTCAAATTGATTCCAAAGTGAAGATATTTCAGCCCCAAGTGGCCGGACATAGTCCCTAGTGAAGTGTATGAACTACCCAGTCCGTTCCCAAGCAAAAAACCCAAGGGGTCATGCCAGCCCTGTTGTTGAAACCAAAATGTTATAGACGTGAGGCGATTAAGATATTGCCCGCTTGAGTAGCCCTGACTACCAATGTTGTACCGTAGGGAAGCGTCAATCACATCACTCAGATTGCTATGCATCATGAGTGTTATATATAGATACCCAAGCAGAGCCGTGAGCAGAGCCATGATCAAAAGGGCCGGTAGATACCTAATAGGTGCTTTGATAAAATCTTTGCGCAGCAGGACAAATCCCACCAATGGCAGCATAATTACGGCAATCTTGGTTTCGCCCATTCCTAGCGGCATCATGCAAACGGATGCCAACGGATAAAAATACTTGCTCTGCATCAACCCTGCACGCCAGCGCGCTACCAAAAATGACAATGTAATAAACAGAAAAATCACCATGACAGAATTTGGACTTCCACCCTGCAAGTTGGCACCAAATGTCCCGGCAATCACATCTGTAGTATCGCTGGAAAGAGACACCCCTCCACGTTGCGGCACCAGCACCAGCAACTCGTATAGTGCAAAGGGGAATTGCAACAAAGCGACCACCAGCAGAAACTTTCGCCAGCGAACATAACTCTGCGGCGGGAAAGCAATCATAACGAAGGCCATCATCAAGCCAAATGCTTGGAAATAATGTTTAAAGCCAGCGGCAAATTCACCTAGCGAATGCCATCGAATAATGCTGGTTAATACGCAATAACCCAAGAAAACCAGAGCAACCAGCATAAAACTGGGCATTTGCCTTTCCTTGCTCCAAATCAGATTGGTAAGCACAGGCAACATCAAAAGCATGCTCAAAATAGAAACGACCCAAGTGACTTTTCCTAATTGCGGGCTAGACGAAAGAATTCCCATTAATAGCCCGATGACCAACAACACCCAAATGGTCAATTCAGGCATGAGCAACATTACCGGCCCCAACACCATGCCCGTGCCAAGGCCTATCATGACGGGGCTTGCGGTTACGGCAAGAAGGCCGAAAAATACGGAAATAATGCCCATCAAAAACATTACCGCGATGAGCTTGAAATTAACTTGCGTGATACGGCTAATTACGTTTCTTGTATTCATAATGTTGCCTTGCTGATGGCCGCAATAAATTCTGGTTCGATTGTTTTCCAATGGTATGCAGCACTTGATTCGCATGCTCGACAACTCATGCTTAGCAGCTGGTCTCTTGATTGGTGAAGCTGCGTTATTGCATTGGCCAAACCAACACTACCGTATTCAAAAATTAAGCCATTGAAGCCGTTCTGCACATATTCTGTATGAGTGCGGATATTGCTCGCCAGCACAGGCAATCCGGCCACCAGATATTCAAATAATTTAGTTGGCGGATTAAAACGGTACCAAGGCAGATCTTCCCAAAGACAGAGTCCAGCATCCGCCCTTCCAAGGTAATCAGGAATCAAATGTCCTGGAACTCTTCCATGAAGGGTTACTGAATTCTCAATACCCAATTCTTTTACATAGTTCTGACAATACTTCAGTTGCTCATCTGAGGCGCCGACAATAGTTAGATGCGCAATGCGTGCTAATGAATTAGCAAGTGCCATGGCTTCCAGCATGACATCTCTACCTCGATCTTTCTGGACAGAACCTACATAAATCAGATTTATTGGTTCATCGGAAATTTCTTTTTTCACAGCTTTGGCAACACAAGAGAACGACTGATCAACTCCCATGTACAACATCCGTATCTTTATTGGATTGCAGCCATGCTCTATCAAATCATCGCGATGAGCTTCACCTATGGGCATTACTAACGAGGACTGGCAGGCACCCCGAAACATTAGCCATCGAGTAACACCACGAACCCCAGACAAAATAGGTGAAAAATTAGGTACTTTAGGAGCTGCGTGCGATGGATGCTCATTCCAATAAGTTACAGTAGGTGTTCCACCGACCAGTAGCGACAAAGGTGATGTCATAGAAGCCAATGCGACTACAAGGCTTGGGCTCCGATCACGGATCAGCAACGCACTGCGAAAAAGATAAAGCAACCAATTTAATCGACCATGGCCACTCTCAATAACGACGTACTCTATACTTGGTTCGTATAGCTCGATCTGAGTCAGTGGAAAATTACTAACGACTGTCAGTCTAGAATTTCTGGCCAATGACTTGATGCGATAAGAAAAATCAAGGAACCCTGGTTGTCCTTCTACGAAATAAGTTACCACGACACAGCTTTTGAAATCAGGGCGTTTCATTATTGTTGAAACTCCTGAATCCTACATTTGGTTATGAGGTCAAGGCTATCAGCCGCGGCAAAACCATCTTTCATATTTTGTACTAAAGCCACACCCTTATATTGATTTGTCCAAGTTTGATGCAAACTGCTGATTTTTTTGCTTG
>Ga0265327_10005655_pt1 | contig 10348 bp, 7 predicted proteins | sample 41621metaG_FD_202089 | JGI IMG/M metagenome (GOLD analysis project Ga0265327, IMG submission 202089) | Rhizosphere microbial communities from Carex aquatilis grown in University of Washington, Seatle, WA, United States - 4-16-21 metaG | ecosystem: Host-associated > Plants > Roots > Rhizosphere >... | reverse complement strand
CCGGCAACGGCGAGAACGCGGCCACGGTCTTCGCCGCGGCGATCCCGAGCGCGATGCCGATGGCGGCGCCGATCACGCTCAGCGTCGCGGCCTCGATGAGGAACTGGGCCATGATGTCGCGCCGGCGCGCGCCGAGCGCCTTGCGGATGCCGATCTCGCGCGTCCGCTCGGCGACGGCCACGAGCATGATGTTCATGATCACCATCGCGCCCACGATCAGGCCGATGGCGGGGAGCGCCGTGCCGAACGTCTGGATGCGGCCCGTGATCGACGCGAAGAACTCGAGGCCGGCGGCGGGCGTCTCGAGGCTGAAATTGTCGGCGCGGCCCGGCCCGAGATGACGGAACGACCGGACCACCTCGCGCATCGCCTCGATCCCCTCCTCGACGACGGCGTCGGACGGCGCCTGCACGCTCAGTTCGCCGATGTCGCCGCGCGGCCGCAGGAACCGCTGCAGCGGCGTCGTGAACGGCACGATCGCGAGCCGGTCGAGCGAGAACCCGAACACGTTCCCCTGCTTCTCGATCACGCCGATCACCGTGTACGGCGTGCCGTGGATGCGCAGCTCGCGTCCGATCGGGTCGAGGCCCGGGAAGAAGTGCTCCGAGATCTCCACCCCGATCACCACCACGCGGCTCCCCGCCGCGACCTCCTGCGGCTGGAAGGCGCGGCCGGCCGTGAGGACGAACTTCTTGATGAGGAAGTAGTCCGACTCGGTCGCCACGGCGTCGACCTGCCGCGGCCGCGCGTACTGCGACGTGGCGTAGATGAAGTTCTCGCTCACGACCGCCGACCGCGTACCGGCCGGCAGCACGCTGCGCGCCAGCTGCACCTCGGGGAGATAGATGCGCGGGCGCCGCATCCACTCGCGCCACTGCGCGTCGGTGCTGTTCGGCTGGAAGTCCGGAACGCGCCGGAAGGTGAACGTGTTCACGCCGAAGAGCTTGCCGGCGAAATCGTTCTTCACGTACTGGTTCATCCCCTCGACGATCGACACGACGGCGATGAGGAACATCACGCCGATCATCACGCCGAGGAGCGTGAAGAAGCTCTTGAGTTTCTGCACGCGGATCGTCTGGAGCGCGAGGCGCACCGCTTCCATGAACTTCATCTATTCGTACCGGAGGGCGGCGACGGGATCGAGCCGCGCGGCGCGCGCGGCGGGGATCATGCCGAAGAGGATGCCGGTGATGGCGCTCGCGAGGAGCGCCGCGACCACGGCGCCGGGGGGCACCGACGCTGCGATCGGCGTCGCCTTGCGCACGACGAGCGACACCAGCCAGCCGGCGAAGAGGCCGCACATCGCGCCGGTGCCGGTGAGCGTGATCGCCTCGATCAGGAACTGCCAGAGGATCGTCCGCGCCGTCGCGCCGAGCGCCTTGCGCACGCCGATCTCGCGGGTGCGCTCGGTGACCGAGATCATCATGATCGCCACGACGCCCACGCCGCCCACGAGCAGGCCGACGGCGGAGAGCGCGATCATCACGAGGAAGAACATCCCGAAGATCTTGTTGTACGTCTCGAAGAGCTTGTCCTGCGTGATGATCGCGAAGTTCGATTCCTGGCTCGGCCGCAGGCCGCGGAAGGCGCGCAGCGTGGCCGTCACGTCGTCGACCATCGCGTCGCGCGTCACGTCGTCGCGCGGTTTCACCGCCAGCCCGATGTCCTGGATCTTCACGTTCAGCGCGCGGTTGAGCGTGAACAGCGGCATCACGACCTTCGGGCGGTCGCCGCCGCCCAAGAAGCTCGAATGGTCGTGGTACACGCCGATCACCTTGAACGGCACGCCGCCGACCTGGAACTCCTTGTCGAGCGGGTCGACGTCCGCGAACAGCCGCTCGGCCAGCGTCGTGTTGATCACCGCCACGCGCGCCGCCGAACGGTTCTCCATCTCGGTGAAGGCGCGGCCGCCGGGATCGATCTCGGGGGCCGAGATGATCGGCCAATTCCCCGTGTACGCCTCGATCGGCACCTTGCCGAGCGTGCGGTCGTGATACCGCACCGCCGCCGACCAGTTCTCCAGCGCGCCGACGGCGGCCGCGCCGGGCAGCCGTTGCAGCGCCTCGATCTCCTGCCAGCGGAGGGGCGGGTTCTGGAGCCACTTGCAGGTGTCGCCGGAGCCGTCGCATGCCTCGAAGCTGATCGGATACCGCGACACGTAGAACGTCGTCGGTCCGGTCGACGCGAAATCCTGCGCCACGCTCTCGTTGATGCCGTGCACGGCCGCCGAGATCACGACCACCACGAAGACGCCCACGGCCACGCCGAGGATGGTGAGGCCGGCGCGCACCTTGTTGCCGCGCATCGCCTCGAGCGCGATGCGGATCCCTTCGGTGATGTTGTACGCGCGCGACGAGAGGCGACCCATGTTCACTCCTGTCGCAGCGCGACGACGGGGTCGAGCAGCGAGGCGCGGCTCGCCGGGTAGACGCCGGAGACGATCCCCACGCCCGCGCCGACGATCACCCCGGCCACCACGCTCCAGGGCGCCACCGTCGTCGGCAGGGGCGTCGTGGCGCTGATCGTCGCCGCGAGCGCCACGCCCAGCGCGATGCCCAGCGCCGCGCCGACCGTGCTCAGCGTCGCCGACTCGATGAGGAATTGCGCGAGGATGTCGCGCCGCCGCGCGCCGAGCGCCTTGCGGATGCCGATCTCGCGCGTCCGTTCGGCCACCGCGACGAGCATGATGTTCATGATCACGATCGCGCCGACGACGAGCCCGATCGCCGGGAGGGCGACGCCGGCGATCACGAGATAGCCCTTGAGCTTGTTCCAGAACTCGAGCGCGCTGTCGCTCGTCTCGAGCACGAAGTTGTCCTTCTGCCCCGGGTGCAGGTGGTGGCGCTGGCGCATCACCGCGCGCACCCGCTCCTGCGCTTCGAGGAGGATGTTCGCGTTCGGCGCCTGCACGCTGATCGCGTCGATCACCTTCGCCTGCCGGTTCAGCAGGCGGTGCACCGGCGCCTTGAAGGGCGCGATCACGTAGTTGTCGAACGAGATGCCGAGCGCGCTGCCGAGCGACTCGCCGAGGCCGACGACGGTGTAGGGAAGCCCACCGATCTTCACCTGGCGCCCCACCGGCTCGAGGCTCGGGAAGAGCCGCTTCGCGAGGTCGGGCCCGAGGATCACGACGTTCTCGCCGAGCGTGACCTCCTGCGGCGTGAACTTCCGGCCGCTCGTCACGTCGAGCTTCTTGATCGCGAAGTAGTCGCCGTCGACGGCGAAGATGTGCCCGTTGCGCGGCCGCGAATACGCCGACTCGACCTTGAGGTTGTCCTCGGAGAACATCGACCACTGCGTGCCGTCGGGGAGCGACTGCACCACGGGGAGCACGTCGGCTTCCATGATGCGGGGGCGCTTGCGGTACTCCTCGAAGATGGAGTTGTCGCCCTCGCCGAGGTTGATGTTGGGGCGGTGGCGGAGTTCGAACGAGTTGATCGCGATGATCTTCCCGACGAGGTCCTGCTCCATGTAGCGCCCCATCCCGTCGACGATCGAAACGACGGCGATGAGGAACATCACGCCGATGCAGACGCCGAGGAGCGTGAAGAAGCTCTTGAGCTTCTGCACGCGGATCGTCTGGAGGGCGAGCCGGAGGGCCTCGAGCAACTGCATGGAGGCCCTACGGCGGCCGGCGACGGTGGGTTTCGGCCCGCCGTGCCCCGAATTCGGGGCGGAATTTGTACGATCTTGCGCCCGGACCCGGGCGCGGCCCTACTCGTGCCGGAGGGCGGTCACCGGGTCGAGCCGCGACGCGCGGACGGCCGGCAGCATCCCGAAGACGATCCCCGTGAAGGCGCTCGCCCCGAGCGCGGCCACCACCGCCATGGGCGGCACCGACGCCGCCACGGGCGTCACGCTGCGGACGAGCAGCGCCACCGCCCACCCGATCGCGAGCCCGATCATGGCGCCCGTGGCGGTCAGCGTGACGGCCTCCACGAGGAACTGCCAGAGGATCGTGATGCGCGTCGCGCCGAGGGCCTTGCGCACGCCGATCTCCCGGGTCCGCTCGGTGACCGAGATCATCATGATCGCCACCACGCCCACGCCGCCGACGAGGAGCCCGACCGAGCTGAGCGCGATCATCACGAGGAAGAACATCCCGAACACCTTGTTGTACACGTCGAACAGCTTGTCCTGCGTGACGACCGCGAAGTTCGACTCGCGGCTCGGCCGCAGCCCGCGGATGCCCCGCAGGGTGGCGATCACGTCGTCGATCGCCTGGTCCTGCCGCACCGATTCGCTCGGCTTGATGATGAAGCCGACCCATTTCATGTTCGCGCCCAGCTTGCGGTTGAGCGCGAAGATCGACGTCACGACCGCCGGGTGCTCACCCCCCTGCAGGAAGCTCGCGTTGTCCTTGTAGATGCCGACCACCACGAAGGGGCTCCCGCGCTGGGCCCCCTGCAGCGACGTCATCGAGATCTCCTTGCCGATCGCCGACTCGTCGCCGAAGAGCCGCTCCTTCGCCGTCGTGTTGATCACGACCACGGGCGCGGCGGAGCGCGCCTCCTGCTCGGTGAAGACGCGTCCTTCGATCATCTCCGGCGGATTGAGCTGCGGCCAATTCGACGTGATGCCGAGCACCTGCACGCTCGAGAGCTCGCGGTCGCGGTACTTCACCTGCGCCCCCCAGCCCGCGCGCACGCCCACTTCCGACACCGACTCGAGCTTCTTGATCGCGTCGCCCTCGCTCACGAGGAGGGGCGGGTTCGCGCGCCACTTGCAGCTGTCGCCCGAATCCTGGCAGTTCTCGAACACGATCGGATAGCGCTGCACGAAGAACGTCGTCGGGCCGGCGGCCTGGAACTGCCGCGCCACGCTCTCGTTGATGCCGTGGATCGCGGCCGAGATCACCACCACCACGAACACGCCCACCGCGACGCCGAGGATCGTGAGGCCGGCCCGCACCTTGTTGGCGCGCATCGCGTCGAACGCGATGAACACGCCTTCGAGGGACATCTTCGCCTGGTCGACGATTCGCATGGCGCTACTCCTGCCGCAGGGCGGCCACCGGGTCGAGCAGCGACGCGCGGCTCGCCGGGTAGACCCCGGAGATGATGCCGACGCCCGCGCCGATGAGCACGCCGACGCCGATCGACCACGGCGCCACGTACGTCGGCATCGGCGTGGTCGTGCGGATGAGCAGCGCCGCCGCGGCGCCGAGCGCGATCCCCATGCCGGCGCCGAGCGTGCTCAGCGTGCTCGCCTCGATGAGGAACTGCATCAGGATGTCGCGCCGCTTGGCGCCGAGCGCCTTGCGGATGCCGATCTCGTGCGTGCGCTCGGCCACGGCCACGAGCATGATGTTCATGATCACGATCGCGCCGACGACGAGCCCGATCGCCGGGAGCGCCACGCCCGCGAGCACGAGGTACTGCTTGATCTTGTTCCAGAACTCGAGCGCGGTGTCGGACGTCTCGAGCGTGAAGTTGTCCTTCTGCCACGGGTGGAGCTGGTGCCGCGCCCGCATCACCGTGCGCACGCGCTCCTGCGCGTCGTTGAGCAGTTCGGCGACCGGCACCTGCACGATCACGCCGTCGATCACGTGCGGTTGCTTGTTCAGCAGCCGGTGCACGGGCGAGCGGAAGGGCGCGTAGATGTAGTTGTCGAAGCTCATGCCGAACGCGCTGCCGAGCGACTCGCCGATGCCGATCACGGTGTAGAACTTCCCGCCCATCTTCACCTGCCGGTCGATGGGGCTGACGGTCGGGAAGAGGCGCTTCACGAGGTCGGGACCGAGGATCACGACGCTCGCGCCCGTCGTCAGCTCCACCGGCGTGAAGCGCCGGCCGATGGTGACGTCCATCTTCTTGATCTCGAAATACTGCCCGTCGATCGCCGTGATGCTCGCCGACCGCGGCCGCGAGTACGGCGACTCCACCTGCAGCTGATCCTGCGAGTACATCGCCCACAGCGACCCCTCGCCGAGCGACTCGACCACCGGCTCCACGTCGCTCTCGAGGATGCGCGGACGGCGGTTGTACTCCTGCCACGTCTCGCGGCTCACGTCGCCGATGTTGATGTTCGGCCGGTGCCGGAGCTCGAACGAGTTGAGGGCGATGAGCTTGCCCACCAACTCGGTCTCCATGTAGCGCCCCATGCCATCGACGATCGAGACGACCGTGATGAGGAACATGACGCCGATGCAGACGCCCAGCGCGGTGAAGAAGCTCTTGAGCTTCTGCACGCGGATGGTGCTCAGGGCGATCCGGATCGCTTCGTAGAACGGCATGGCGGGGCGGGGAGGAGAAAGGGAACGGGGAACGCGGAGGTGGACGGGGGCACGGCAGGGGGCCTAGTGCGGAAGGTAGGGCGCGGGCGCATCAAGTGACGAGACGACGGTCGGCCCGGATCGATCCGCGCCCCCCGTCGCCTCCTCCCACGTCTCCTCGCGCCGTGTCCTCCCGCGCCGTCTCATCCCGGCGAACGTGCCCTCCCACTCACTCCCACGACGCTAGACGAGCCCGACCGACTTCGTGAACGTCTCCCGCTTGTCGTCCGACGCCACGAGGCCGTCACGGAGCACCACGACCCGGCGCGCATGCTGCGCGATGTCCGGTTCGTGCGTCACCATGATCACCGTCTGGCCCTGGTCGGCCAGTTCGGCGAAGACCTTCATGATCTCTTCCGACGTCGTCGAGTCGAGGTTGCCCGTCGGCTCGTCGGCGAGGAGGATCGAGGGGTCGTTCACGAGGGCGCGCGCGATGGCGACCCGCTGGCGCTGACCGCCCGAGAGCTCGTTCGGCTTGTGGTGCATGCGCTGGCCGAGCTGCACGCGCTCGAGGGCGCGCGTCGCGCGTGCCTTGCGCTCGTGGCCCGAGATGCCGGCGTAGACGAGCGGGAGCTCGACGTTCGCCAGCGCCGTGGCGCGGGGGAGGAGGTTGAACGTCTGGAAGACGAACCCGATCTCCTTGTTCCGCACGCGGGCGAGCTCGTCGTCCTTCATCGTCGAGACGAGCTGGCCGTTGAGCCAGTACTCGCCCGCGTTGGGCGTGTCGAGGCAGCCGATCATGTTCATGAGCGTCGACTTGCCCGAGCCCGACGGGCCCATGATGGCGACGTATTCGTTGCGGGCGATGGCCAGATCGACGCCGCGGAGCGCGCGCACGATCTCACCGCCCATGTCGTACTCGCGCTTGATGCCGCGCGTGACGATGACCCAGTCCTTGCCCGGCGCGACGCCGGTCGCCTGCACGACGACCTGGCGTTCGGCGGTGATGCTCATGCCGGCTTCTGCGGTGTAATCACTCACGGCTTGGTGCTCCCCGGGGTCCCCGGCTTCTTGTCTGGCTGCTTGGCTTCGCGCACGAGCGTGCCGTCCTTGAGTTCGCGAATGGCCTGATAGGTGCCGGCGACGATCTTGTCGCCTTCCTTCAGCCCGGAGAGTACTTCGAAGTGCTTCTCCCCGGCGATCCCTACTTTAACGGGCTTGAAGGTCACTTTGTTGTCCGTCCCGACCACGAACACCCCTTCCACGTCCTTTTTGCCCACCTGCTTCGCGTTCTGCTGCTTGGCGCCGGGGCGCTGGGCCGTGTCGGCGCTGGCCAGGGCCTCGTTCTCGCGGACGGTCAGGGCGATGATCGGGATCGAGAGCACTTTCGTGCGGCTGTCGGTGATGATCTTGGCCGTGGCCGAGAAGTCGGGCTTCGTATCCTTGGGGGGATTGAGGAGCCGGACGGTGACTTCGTAGTCGATCGCCTGGTCGCCCGTGCTCGTCGTCGTCCCCTTCACGGAGCTGTTCGAGATCTCGACGACCTTGCCGATGAACGTCGTGTCGGGGAAGGCGTCGAGCTGGACGATCGTCGAGTCGCCGAGGTGGATGCGGCTCACGTCGGTCTCGTCGACCTTCACCTTGGTCTCGAGCACGCTCATGTCGGAGATCGTGAGGAGCGTGGCGGCGTCCTTGTTGAACGTGCCCGGGACCGCCGTCTCGCCGTTCTCCACGACGAGCCGCGTGACGCGGCCGGCCATCGGGGCGTAGATCGTCGTCTTGTCGAGGTTGAGCTTCTGCGTCTTCACCGACGCCTGGGCCTGCTCCACGTTGTGCTTGGCCGCCTCGAGCATCGCCGTGTTCACCTCGACCGCCGTCTTCAGCTGCTCGAGCTGGTCGGCCGCGACGAGGTTCGGGTTGCTCTGGCGGATCTCCAGCGAGCGCCGGTAGTTGTTCTGCGCCTGCACGAGGTTGGCCTGCGTCTGCGCCTGCGCCGCCTTCTGGTTCGACAGCTGCGCCTCCGCCTGCTGCACGGCCGACTCGTACGTCAGGGGGTCGATCTGGAGCAGGAACTGCCCCTGCTTGACGTAGTCGCCTTCCTTCACCGACAGCTTGACGATCTTGCCCGAGATGTCGGACGAGAGGTCGACCTTCGTGTGCGGCCGCACCTGGCCGCTCGCCGTCACCGACGAGACGAGGTCGCGCTTCTCGACGCTCTCGATGCGCACTTCGGTCGACTTGTTGTTGTTCTTCTGCATCGTCACCGCGACGACCCCGCCGATCGCCATGACCACGACGGCAAGGATGCCGTATTTCATTCCCTTACTCATCTCGTTCCTCGGTCAGCGAAGGGGACGGCCGACGGCGGTTTCCAGCGCCGCGTACGCCCGGTGGAATTCGAAACTTGCGTTGATCAGGTTGGCCTGCGCCGACTCGTAGTCGGAGCGGGCCTGCTGCAGGTCGACGAGACTGTTGAGCCCCACCCGGTAGCGCTCCTCGGCCAGCTTGAGCGCGTCACGGGCCACCTGCGTGTTGGTGTCGAGGAGCTTCACCGTGCGGTAGTCGGCGATGAGCGTGCCGTACGCCGAGGTGATGTCGGTCGAGAGCTGCAGTTCGTACTGCTTCGCCTGCAACTGCGTCTCGTCGCGCGTCGCGATCTGGTTCTGGACGCGCTGTTCGCGGCCGAAGCCGTCGAACAACGGGAGGTTGATGGAGAGCGAGAGGTTGTACGGGTTCGGCTTGAAGCTGAACGGGAAGGTCTTGTTCCCGTCGCGCAGCGCGTCGGCCGCGGCCGGCGTGAACGCGATGCTGTTGCACTGCGTCGCGATCGACGACATGCCGGCCCCCCGGCGGAGCGAGTCGGTCGTGAAGCAGCTGGCCCGCGAGCTCGCCGCGGAGGCCGCGGCCTGGTTCACGAGGTAGTTGTTGTCCTTGTACTGCTGGGTGAAGCCGCCCAGCGACGCGTTGAACGACACCGTGGGGATGTAGTCCCCGCGGGCCGCGCGCACGTCGGCGTCGGCCTGCGTCACCTGCGACCGGCGGGCGCGCAGCGCCGGGTTCTCGGCGCGGGCCGTCGCGATGAGCTGCGTGATGCTGAACGTCGGCTCCGTGATCGGCGGCGCCGAGGTGAGCGTCACCGGGCCCGGCATCGGCACGCCGACGTATTGGTACAGGCGGAGGAGCTCGACGTCCGCCGTGTTGTGCGCCTTGAGGGCGTTCACCTGCTGCTGGCCGAGCGCGACTTCGGCGCGCTTCGTGTCGAGCAACGTCGCCGAGCCGACCCCTTCCTTCGCCTTCGCGAGGTCGAGCTGGAGCTGCACCGAGCCGACGAGCGAGTCCTGCAGATCGGCCTGCGCCTGCATCTGCCGCGCGAAATGGTACTGCTGCACGACGGTGTTCCGCAGCCCGTTCTCCGTGTCACGGAGCGTGGCGTCGGACGCGTCGAGCGCCGCGCGCGACGACCGCACCTGCGCGATGGCGCGGGCACTGACGTTGGCGCTGAAGTTGAGGCCCCACGACGACGAGAGCACGTCGCTCGTGGCGCCGAACGCGACGCCGCCGAAGTACTGCTGGAGGCCCTGGCGGTAGCTCGCGCCGAGGTTCGTGCTGGCCTGGGGCATCATCGCGCCGAAGGCGGAGCGGAGCGAGAGTTCGGCCCGCGTGCGGTTGTTCCGCGCGATGACGTAACTCGGGTTGTTCCGCCGGGCGATATCGAGGGCCTCTTCCACCGTCAGCGTCGACCGGGCCGCGTTCTGGGCGGCCAGCGGACGGACGGTGGCGAGGAGGAGGACGGCACACAACAGCTTTCGCATCGGGAAGGGATCCTGGGTGGTGTACGTAGGGTCTTACGGAGGATGGGTTTTGACGGTTTCAGGGGTTTCGCGGTTCGGCCCCCGCGGGGGCCGGCGCGTCAGCGGGGACCTTCCTCCCGCACCGCGACCAGCTTGCGCGCCGGAACCACCACTTTGAGCAGCCGCCCCTGCGGATCGACCCAGACGTCCTGTACCGTGCCGTCCCGGGCGCTCAGCAGCCGGTAATGCCGCGCGTCGAAATCCCGCACGTCGATCGTGAGCCGCTCCTGGCCGACGAGGGTCACGCGCATCGTGTCGAGCACCCCACGCCGGGGAGCCAACA
>Ga0265327_10005654_pt1 | contig 10348 bp, 8 predicted proteins | sample 41621metaG_FD_202089 | JGI IMG/M metagenome (GOLD analysis project Ga0265327, IMG submission 202089) | Rhizosphere microbial communities from Carex aquatilis grown in University of Washington, Seatle, WA, United States - 4-16-21 metaG | ecosystem: Host-associated > Plants > Roots > Rhizosphere >... | reverse complement strand
CGCCCCGCCCATCACGTCCCCGCCCGGTCCCGTAACGCCATGTCCACCAGCCTGACACGCAATTTCTCCATCATCGCCCACATCGACCACGGCAAGACCACGCTCTCCGACCGCCTCATGGGCGCCACCAACACCGTGGCCCTCCGCGATGAAAAAGAGCAGCTCCTCGATGCCATGGACCTCGAGCGGGAAAAGGGCATCACCATCAAGTCCCACCCCGTGGCGATGGAGTACAAGGCCAAGGACGGCAAGACCTACAAGCTCAACCTCCTCGATACCCCCGGCCACGTCGATTTCTCCTACGAAGTCGCCCGTTCCCTCGCCGCCTGCGAGGGCGCCATCCTCATGGTCGATGCCGCCCAGGGCGTGGAGGCCCAGACCGTGGCCAACCTGCACCTCGCCCTCGCGCAGAACCTCGTCATCATCCCGGTCCTCAACAAGATCGACCTCCCCGCCGCCGACGTCGAAAAATGCCGCCGCCAGCTGGAGGACATCCTCGCCATCCCCGCCGAGGACGCCATCCCCGCCTCCGCCAAGGCCGGCATCGGCATCATCGACATCCTCGAGGCCGTCGTCGCCCGCGTCCCCGCCCCCGTCGAAAACCCCGACAAGCTGCTGCGCTGCTCCGTTTTCGACTCGATCTACGACACCTACCGCGGCGTCGTTTCCTACGTCCGTGTCTTCTCCGGCTCCGTGAAAAAGGGCCAGCGCGTGAAGCTCATGCACACCGGCAAGACCTACGAGGTCAAGGAAGTCGGCGTCTTCACCCCGAAGATGAACGCCCGCCCCCAGCTCCTCGCCGGGGATGTCGGCTACGTCATCGCCAACATGAAGACCGCCGATGAGGCCAAGATCGGCGATACCATCACCGACTCCGTCCACCCCTGCCCCGAAGCCCTCCCCGGCTACAAGGAGATCCAGCCGATGGTCTTCTCCGGCATCTACCCCGTCGAGTCCTCCGACTACGAGGCCCTCAAGATGGCCATGGGCAAGCTCCAGATCAACGACGCCGCCTTCACCTTCGGCACCGAAAGCTCCACCGCCCTCGGCTTCGGCTTCCGCTGCGGCTTCCTCGGCCTCCTCCACATGGAGATCATCCAGGAACGTCTCCGCCGCGAGTTCAACATGGACGTGATCTCCACCTATCCGTCCGTCATCTACCAGGTCACCCTCACTGATGGCTCCGACGTCATCGTGGACAACCCCACGCTCTTCCCCGAGCCCCAGGTCATCCAGGAAATCCGCGAGCCCATCGTCAACGTCTACATCATGGTCCCCGGCGAATACATCGGGGACATGATGCAGCTCGTCCTCGAAAAGCGCGGCGAAGTCACCAACACCGAGACCATCGACGACATGCGCGTCATGCTCTCCTGCGTCCTCCCGCTCGGCGAAATCCTCGTCGATTTCAACGACAAGCTCAAATCCATGACCCGCGGCTACGGCTCCATGGACTACGAGCACGCCGGCTACCGCCCCGCCAACATGGTCAAGATGGACATGCTCATCGCCGGCGACCCGGTGGAAGCCTTCTCCACCATCGTCCACCGCGACAAAGCCGAAAGCTACGGCCGCGTCCTCGCAGGCAAGCTCAAGGACGTCATCCCCTCCCACCTCTTCGTCGTCGCCATCCAGGCCGCCGTCGGCGGCAAGATCGTCGCCCGCGAAAGCATCAGCGCCATGCGCAAGAACGTCACCGCCAAATGCTACGGCGGCGACATCACCCGCAAGCGCAAGCTCCTCGAAAAGCAGAAGGAAGGGAAAAAGAAGATGAAGATGTTCGGAAAGGTCAACATCCCCCAGGACGCCTTCATCAAGGTGCTGAAGTCAGGGGACTAAGGAGTGGGGACACTCCTGTCCCCTTCTTAATTTCGTATCTCCCCACTCATGGAAACGATCGAAATCCTCGAACATCGTTACCGCGAGCTGGCAGAAGCCCACGGAGCAGCCACGCTTTCCGGCGACTACAAACGCGCCAGCAAGAGCCATGACGCGCTCATCGCCACTCTTCTGGAGCTGAGAATCCACGGCAGCAGCTACGAAGCCGCCTTGAAACGCCTCATGGCTGATCCGAATGCGTCGGTGGCCGGCTGGGCCGCGACCCACAGCCTGCCCTTCGCCGAAGCGGAAGCTCTTGCGGTTCTGAAGGGACTCTCAAATGGAACCGGACCGGTCGCCTTTGGTGCTGGCATCGTCATCCAGCAATGGAACAAGGGGCAGTTGGTGCTTCCGTAACTACCGCCAGCGGTCCGCAGACAAAATCAAGAAGCCCTGCGGGCCGCTCGAACATTGGCAGTCTCAACCTTCTCCGAAGCAGCCTTGGCCGCGGGTCTAGGCTCGTAGACAAACAGGACAGCTCCTGGGAGGGAAACGGGTCGGGCAGGGACTCTTCGTCCCAGCGGGACGGCTCATAAAAGCCCGGCATGAAATGCCGGGTGGAGGGGAAGGGAAAGACCGCGTCCTGACGGGACGCTTCATGCGGGGGAGACTTGATCCCATGGCGGAGGTCGCGGGGTGGGAAGGCGCGTTCCCTGCATGAGGCGTCCATTCAGGACGCGGATCGTGAGGTCGGGCTATACCTTGGGTTTCAACCAAGGCTTTTATGAGCCGTCCCGTTGGGACGAAGAGGGAGAGAGGAGTTCCTGACTGTCCGTCCGTCCGTTTCCCTTGGGTCTGGCGGACGGATGGCGTGGCGGGCAGCAGGCGGGTTGTCCAGTCTGTCCACTCCACCTAGGGGAATTGGACAGACTGGACAGATGCGGGGAGGCACCCACAGCGGGCGGGTCGCGCTTTGGTCCTTGAATGCGCTGGCGGCGTTTCCCAGGGGGTGTCAACCAGAGATGGGCGGGCGCTTGGGATCGTACATTCCGAAGCCAGGATGGTGCCAGAATGCCTCAAGGCCGATCTTTTCATACAGCGGGATTTCGCTGCGATGGATCGGGTAGAATTGCGAAAGGGTGACGCGGTAGTCGTTGAGTTGGACCACGGCGTCTTCGGAATCAAGGATGGATTGGGCGAAGATCAGCACCGCATCCATCTGTGTATCGCTGGTCAGGGAGCCATCGACTGTGAAAATGTCGCCATACCGGAAGCGTTTCTCGCTGGCGAACCAGGAGGCAAAACCAAGAGCCACTTGTGGCCATTCGATATTTGAGGACTCGATGGAAATCACCATTTCGGGCCGGCTGAGGGTCCATTCCGGATGGGCACGCAAGCTCAGGCCGTAGGTGATTCCCGTGATCATCCCCGGTTCCGGGCAGTCGCGGTAGACAAACACGCTGATACGAGGTCCGCCATCGCAGGCTGGCTCCACGAAAATGTGATCTTCATGACCGAAGGTCTCCGTGAGGTAATCGATGAAGAGCTCTGAGTCGGTCTTCGGCATGCCTCGATCCAGTTTAAAAAACCTTGGCCGCCACGGGGGGCTGCTCTGCCGCCGCTTGCTGGAAGGCTTCCCCGGCACGGGCTTCGGCGACTTCTTTCCTCACCTGATCGTAAAGGGCGACGAGGTCCGCGCGCTCCTTGCGGTCGTCGAAAATGAAAACGCCTTTCTTTTCGTCAAGTGGCATGGCTGATGCGACAGTAGCGGATGAAGCCTGCCGCCGCAAGCTCGCAGAGCACGGCATGGCCATGACGGTTTTCCAAAGAATCCTGCCGGATAGCGCGGGGTGGCTTCGGGGTGATTGTGCACCAGCAGGGCATTCTTCAGCCGGTGCGTTTCCATGGAGACGCTATTCTGCCTGCCACGTTTTGACTCCAGAATTTCGCCAGTTTGGGAAAGCAGGATGGCATGTTCGACCGGCTCTTTGGCAATTTCGGCAGAGACGTTGCGGATGACCGTCCACAAATTCGGATCCAGATCCTTGACCAGATCTTTCCCCACCGGACCGGCATCGAACGCGCTGCTCTTCAACCTGGCTGCCAGTTCCTCGGAAACCTCGATCCGTCTGCCATCGTAGCCGGTAAGTTCCGGTGCTTTGAAATGATGGCGGGTAGGGTTCCGTTTCAAGACGAAGTCATGCTAACAGCCAGTTCGGCCCGATCAAGAACAGGCGGCTACGATGGAATGGCCCGACAAGATTGCCTGTCCGTCCGTCCGCCAGCCCTAGGGAAGGCGGACGGACGGACGAATTCCGCGTTCCAGGAGGCCCGGCAGGCGTAGCTTCCGTTCTTCATTGTCTTCATGGGGGCTCTTCCCTGTGATGTCTCCACAGCCGATGACGCCTCAACGGAAGACCCAACTCGAAACGTTCTCCGTCTGCGGCATCTCCCTTTTCCTGCTCCTGGCCGCATGGCTGCGTTGGCTGCCGCTGGATCTAACAGAGGCCCTTGGCTTCGCCACCGGCGCGATCTGCGTGTGGCTGGTGACTAAGGAAAACCTCTGGAACTGGCCGATCGGCCTGGCGAACAATGTCTTCTTCGCCATCCTGTTCTGGAAAGCCCGTCTCTATGCCGACTTCGGGCTGCAGGGCGTTTATTTCATCCTCGGCATCTATGGCTGGTGGAAATGGCTGCACGGTGGGGCCGACCGCAGCGCGATCCGCGTGACCCGCACCACCCGCGCCGAGTGGATCGGCTGCGGTGGGTTCATCGTGCTTGGCACCTGGGGGTTGAGGGAGCTTTTGATGATGGCCAATGGATCGGCGCCCTTTCTTGACTCCCTGACCACGGCGCTGTGCCTGGCCGCCCAGTTCCTGCTCGGGAGAAAGAAGCTGGAGAACTGGTTCCTCTGGATCGCCGCGGATCTGATCTACGTGCCCCTTTATCTTTCCAAGCAACTCCCCCTCACGGCCATCCTCTATGCGGGCTTTCTGCTGCTGTGTGTGATCGGCTGGAACCGGTGGCGGAAGGAGATGGCGGCATGAGTGCGGAAGTTTCACGTTTCGGCCTCGGTGTGGTCATCGGGAAGTTCCTGCCTCCCCATCGCGGTCACCGTTTCCTGATCGAGACCGCTCTTTCCCGTTGCGACCATGTCGTGGTCATCGTCTGCGGAAAGCCGGTCGATCCCATCCCTGCCGAACTCCGCACCGCATGGCTCCGGGAAATCGTTCCCGACGCCGAGGTCAGGCTGATCGATGACCGCTACGACGAGAACGACTCGCGCGTGTGGGCGGAAAACACCATCGGCTGGCTGGGGCGTGCGCCCGACGCCGTCTTCACCTCGGAATCGTATGGCGATGCCTATGCCGCCCACATGGGCTGCGTTCACGTTCTCGTCGATCAACCGCGCCTCGCCATCCCCTGCAGCGGCACGGCGGTGCGAAACGATCCCTTCTCGATGTGGGACTACCTCGATGCGCCGGTGCGCGGCTGGTTTGCCAAGCGCATCGTCGTCCTCGGTGCGGAATCCACCGGCACCACCACGCTGTCCATGGACCTCGCCGACGCCCTTCAAACCATCTGGGTGCCTGAATACGGCCGCGACTACAGTGCCATCAAACTGGCTGCCGGGGACGACGTCTGGACCTCCTCCGAGTTCCTCGAAATCGCCCGCGAACAAACCCGCCGTGAAGACGCCGCTGCCCGCCAGGCAAACCGTTTTCTCATTTGCGATACCAACTCCCTGGCCACCACGCTCTGGCACCGCCGCTACATGGGAACCGAGTTCCAGTCTCTCAACGACTACGCCCGCACCTGCCACGCCGACCTCTACCTTCTCACCGGCGACGAGATCCCCTTCGTGCAGGACGGTCTCCGCGATGGCGAGCACATCCGCCACGACATGCATGCCTGGTTCGAGGAATGCCTGGCCGGCCAATCGACCCCCTGGCACCTCCTGCGTGGCACCCGGCAACAACGGCTCGACCGTGCGCTGGGTCTGATCGCCTCGTTGTGAACCCACCAGAGGGGGCTGTCTCAAAATCAAAATCGGACATTGGAAAGTCTGTCTGTCCGTCCGTCCATAGGCATCGGCATTGACAGCCTTTTTCCCGTCGCGCAGCCTCCCGGGATAAGATGCAATGGCTCTCCGCTCAACCGTTGGTGGACAAGTTCCGTAACGGGACTTTTGAAGAGGCTGAAGTGGAGCCGTATTTCATGGCGTATATGATCTTTGACGCAGTTGTCATGGCATTCGCCCTGGGAGATTCGAATCCGATGCATGTGGTGACGGGGCTTGCCTCGGTCGTGATCACGATCTTTGGGGTGCTGCATCTCAAGAAGCAGAATGGAGAGACGTTCGGACGCCTTTTTGTCGTCAAATATTTCTGTCTCGGCTGGGTGGTGAGTGTGAGGATGCTTCTCCTGGCGATTCCTGCCGCAGTGGTTCTTTATGCGTTCGCTGCGATCATCGGTGGTAGGAGCGCACTGGGTCCCATGGGAGTTCTATTTACGATCGGATGGGAGATCCTCTTCTACTGGTGGCTCGGCAAGCTGATCGCCCAATCCAACAACAGCGGAGATGGGGATGCAGGCGCGGTGGTGTGAAGGATTAAGGTCCGCCGTCTATCGTCTTCGGGCGCGCTGGGAGCGTGCGGGCTCCTCTCCCGGATAGGTCGGGCTTTCAGCCCTCGAATATCTAACCGGATGCCCACCCAGGCTTGGCAGCCTGGGCTGGTATAGGGCGGGCCGTTGGCCCTGAAAAAGGGGAGAAGCGCGGACGACCGTACCCACTCACACTCTCTCCTTTTCTCCCTTCTCTCGGAGACTCGGTTGATGGCTCGTCTATTTCATCAGCTTGTCCGTCCGTCCGTTTCCCTAGGCAAACGGATGGACGGACGAGCGGACGGCTTTTGGAGGATCAGGCCGGCGGAGCCTGTTCCGCGTGGCGATGCCAGTGAACGAGCGAGGGAGGGGCTCACGGCCGCTGGATCAGTTCCGGCGGCGCACCATCATGCCGATACCCGCGGCGAGGCCGGTGAGCAGGGCTGCGGACGGTTCGGGGACGGAGGTCGGCGCGGATGCGGTGAGGCGCACGTTGTCCATGTCCACCTCGAATCCATCGCCGCCTTCGATTTGGGACTCCAGAAAGCGGATCTTCAGATTTTGTCCCGCCAGGCTGTTGAAGCTGCTGTTCGGAGTGTAGACGAGCGAGAAATCGGACACGGAATCCAGGGTGGAATTGAAGACATCCGTGGAGGCGACCAGCGTGTCTCCGGCCAGGATCTGCATCGTCATCGAGGTCATGTATCCGTCGATGCGCGCGCCGAGGGCCACCGTGAGCGTGTAGATCGAGTACGGATCGAAGGGATCGGCGAGCTGCTGCTCGATTCCCTGCCCGGCCACGGCGCTGCCGAAGTAGAACATGTTCGGGCCGTCCATGGTGCCGACGGTTCCCGGACTTCCGGCGGTACCGGTGTAGTAGAAGTAATTCGGATTGAAGTAGCCGAAGTAGACCGGAGGGCTGGAGTCCAGGTTATAGCCGGTCCATCCCACCGGCACGACCGGCTGGCTATAGGAGATGGAGAATTTGTTATCAGCCAGTCCGCCGGTCTCGAAATCGTGGTTGGCGATGAAGAGGGAAGTGACCGCGCCCGAGGCCAAGGGCCCGCCCAAGGACAGCAGACCGATGTAAGCGAGCACCCGGGGGATGGCGCCTTTTTGATGCGTCGAAGTGGCAAATTTCATCACGCCCTTATCTAACAGACGACCTGCCGGCATCAATGATATTCACGCATGCGAGATATTATTGTTTGGCTGAATTCAAGCAGTCGCCCCGGCCGACAGGCACCTAATCGGACATCATCCGGCGAAAGAGTCATCAAAGCTCTGACCGCCTTACCGTCCGTTCGCGGTTCCAAGCTGGCGGGAGGATACTGCGGCGCTTTCACAGGACGAGCGGTCGATCCATTTACTTCGCTGCCTTGAGCTCGTCGATGGTGTAGGGCGTGGCCTTGTCCTTCGTTTCGGTGCGGACTTTGGCGATGTCTTCGGAGGTGACGGGGGTTTTCCAGCCGGCCCACTGGATGCCGATGTAGTTGGCGATGGCGGCGATCTGGTCGTCCTTGTACATGCTCTCGAGCGGGGGCATGATACCGGCGGCGTAGGTTTCTCCAGGGGCGAGGGGGCCTTGAGCGCCCTTGAGCATGACGTGGATGAGATAGGATGGGTTGTTGATGCGCGGGCTCTTGGCGAAAATGGGGGCCATGAGGGCGCTGTCGACCTTGAGGCCGTTCACGCCGTCGCCGTGGCATTCCTTGCAGAAGCCGGTGAAGATCGTGTAGCCGGCGCGGTACGGTTCGAGGTTCTTGGGAAGCTTCTCGCCGGCCTTTTTGAGCAGGGCGATGGAGGCGTTGCTCGGGTTCTTGTCGATGAGATCCTTGAGCGCCTTCGCCGCCGTGGCGGTGTGGATGTTTTCCAGGGTGAGGTAGAGCTGGCTGAGGACGGTGGAGGAGGGATCGGCAACGAGCTGGGTGAGTACGCCTTCGAGCTTGGGTTCGTGCGTGGCCATCGTCTCGGCGATGGCGGTTGCGGTGGTGCGGACGTTTTCATCGGCGTCCTTAAGGGCGGTGGCCACGTCGGCGGGCGCGAGGCTGTCCAGGGACTGCAGGCAGCGCAGGGAAAGCAGGCGTGCGTTCGCATTGGGAGCCTTGAGGGAGGTGCGGAGCGCGGGCACGGCGGACTTGTCCTCGCGGCAGATGATGAGCTTTTCGGCGGTGTCGCGCCACCAGCCGTTGGGGTGGCAGAGGAGGGAGACGAGCTCGGTGCTGGATTTCTCCGTGAGGCTGGGGCGCGGATCGAGGAGCTTCTTGTCCTTCGGCACGAGACGCCAGATACGGCCGCGCTGGTGGACGCCGAGCATGTTCCAGGCCTTGGTGCGGTAGTAGCGGGCGATCCAGCGCGGGTTCGGGTTCTGCGTGCGCTCGGTGGGGAACCACTCGGATTCCTGGACGATGCCGCGCGACATGTCCGCGATGTAGAGACCGCCATCGGGACCGATGTCGCTCCACACCGGGCGGAAGTAGGTGTCCGGGCTGCGGATGAATTCGGTGTCCTTGAAATCGGGATGCGGAACGGCCACGCGTACGCCCTTGCGCTCCTCGAAGGCGACGATTTTCAAACAGCGGCGCACGGGATCGGGGATGACGTAGGAGCCGTTGTAGCGGCCGAACTGGCTGGCGCGCAGCATCGTCTGGCCGCCGGTGGCGGTGACCTCGTGGCCGGGGTCGGTGGCATCGTCCACCTCGCAGATGAAGTTGGCATATTTCACCGCGTCTTCGGAAGGCGGCGTCACGTTCGGGTAGCCCGCGAGACACTGCCATCCCTGTACCGGAGTGCTGTTGCCGCTGCCGTAAATGCGGCCCACATCGTCATGGGCAAGGCCCCACTGGCCGTAGCGCTGGATGTTTTTCTCTGCCTGTAGCTTGCTACCCTTGAAGCGGAGCATGCGACCGGTTTCGTAAATGCGGCCATCCACGTTCCAGAGCAGCGAGTCGTCCTGGTGCTCGATGTTGCCGCCCACCGGACCACCGGCGAGGGCGATCTCCTTGCGGTCGGAGATCCCGTCGTGGTTGTCGTCGAAGAAAGCCCAGATCGTGTTGTTGTTCGACATCCGCACGAGGATGCGGTCGTGGAGGGCGATGATGGAGCGCGGCAGCAGGAGGCCATCGGCGAAGACGGTGCGCTTGTCGAACCTGCCATCGCCCTTGGTCGATTCGAGCTTCACCACGCGGCACTTCGGCTCCGTTTGCCCGGTGGCATACTGGTCCTGCATGTAGGTGTCCCACTCGCAGACGAAGAGCGCGCCATCCGGATCGAAGGCGAAACACACCGGCTCCTGCACCATCGGCTCCGAAGCCACCAGCTCGAGCTGGAAGCCTTCGGGCACCTGGATGAGCTTCTGGCTCTCCTGCGCGGTGAGTGGCTTCAGCGTGCCGTCCGGCTGGAGGTTCGGGCTTTTGAAATCCTCGGCGAAGGCCGTAGCCCCCAGGCAGCACGCGAGCAGGCTGGCGGTGAGGGGGTTCAATCTAGTGGCAAAATGCGGGGCCTGGGGTCGTGTCATATGAGCGGGCTGGGATACCCCTTTTGGAGCCGCTTCCTTTCATGCAATTCCGAGGCCCGACGTGGTGCCGCGAGGTCGTCCGTCCGTCCGCTTTCCCTAGGGCTGGCGGACGGACGGACGACAGCCACAGGGGTGATCACTCGGTCACCATCTTCACCGTCGCGAATTCACTGAGCGCGGTGATCCGCCCGTGATCGTCGAATTCAATGATGCGGTTCCGTGGGAACCGCGGCGGCCCACCTTCATAGCTGTCGTAGGCCACGACCAGTTGCAGGGAATAGCGGTTGGTCGCCTCATCGAAGGAAACCTCCGAGAGGCTGAGCAGCCCGGGACAGGTGAAAACCGAATCTCCAACTTTGAGCATCCCCGCGATTTGGCGGTTCAATCCAGTGGCGGCGTACCGGTCTG
>Ga0265327_10005653_pt1 | contig 10349 bp, 9 predicted proteins | sample 41621metaG_FD_202089 | JGI IMG/M metagenome (GOLD analysis project Ga0265327, IMG submission 202089) | Rhizosphere microbial communities from Carex aquatilis grown in University of Washington, Seatle, WA, United States - 4-16-21 metaG | ecosystem: Host-associated > Plants > Roots > Rhizosphere >... | reverse complement strand
GCCTTTCTCAAGGCGCAGGCTCACGGCGTTGGTGACGTGGAGCCCGCCGAACCGCTTGTCGAGCGCGACGGTTTCCAGCGCGAGGGCGGTCACTGGACCGCCCCTTCGGCAAGGCGCTCCTTGCCGGCGCGCCGCCCGCGGAACCGGCTCGCGATCAGTGCGGGGAAGCCGGTGACCCGCTCGCGCCCGACGAGGACCAGCGCCACGAGCACGAGGCCGATCCAGAACTCCCAATATTGCGGCGTGATATTGGCGAGGACATCCTGCATCAGCTTGAACACCGCCGCGCCGATCAGGCCGCCGTAGAGATAGCCCGTGCCGCCGATCACCAGGACTAGAAGGATGTCGGCCGAGCGATGGAAGGCGAGCACGTCGAGCGACACGAACTGCGTCGTCTGCGCCAGGAGCGCGCCGGCAATCCCCGCGACGCCGGCCGCCACCGTGTAGATCGCGATCAGGCGCGCATTGACCGGTATGCCGATCGCCGCCGTACGCAGCGCATTGCCCTTCACCGCGCGCAGCGACCAGCCGAACGGCGAGTGGATCATGCGGCGGATGGGAAGGAAGACGAGGAACAGCGCGGCGAGGCTGTAGAGTGCCGCGACGTCGCCGCCGAGATCGAAATCGAACCGGCCGAGGAGCGGTCCGACATCCATGCCCTGCAACCCGTCCGCGCCGCCGGTCAGTCCGCTGAACCGGTTGGCCAGCTCGTACATCACCATCCCGACGCCGAGCGTCACCATCAGGCGGGTGAGGTCGGCGCCGCGCAGCACCAGGAAGCTGGTAGCGAACCCGAGCAGGCCGGCGGCGACGGCGGCCAGCAGCAAGCCGAGGATCGGGTCGGTGACGCCATACTTGGTGACGATGCCCGCGAGATAAGCGCCGGATCCGAAGAACGCCGTGTGGCCGAGCGACAGGATTCCTGCATAGCCCAGGATGAGATCGAGCGAGAGCGCGAACAGTCCGGTTATCGCGATCTCGTTCAGCAAATTGTGCCGGTCCGGAAAGACGAAATACGCGGCCGCGACGACGATCCAGAAGACGATCTCGGCAGGACGCCAGCGCGACAGCCGGGCAAGGCGGGCCGCCGTGACGGCTCGGACGTCGCTCATCGCGTCGCCGCCCGGCCGAACAGGCCCTGCGGACGCCAGATCAGCACCACGATCATGACGGTGTAGATGACGAACGCGCCGAGCGCCGGGACGTAGTACTTCCCCGCCACGTCCGCAATGCCGAGCAGCAGCGACGCGAGGAACGGGCCGGTGATGCTGGCCGTCCCGCCGACGGTGACGACGATCAGGAAGTAGATCATGAACTTGATCGGGAACCCCGGATCGAGGCCGAGGATCTCCGCGCCCAGCGCACCGCCCAGGCCGGCAAGGCCCGATCCGGCGGCGAACGCCACGGCGAACACCACGCCGACATTGATGCCGAGGCCGCGGGCGACGCGCGGGTCGTCCACCGCCGCGCGCAGGCGGCTGCCGAAGCGCGTCCGGGTCAGCACGTATTGCAGGCCGATCGCGATCACGCCGCAAACGACGATGATCAGCAGCCGGTAGGCGCCGATGCTGACCCCGAACATCTCGAAGCGCGTCCGCAGCATCGCGGGCAGTTCCACGAACTGCTGCTGCGACCCCTGCGTGTAGTCGACGGCGGCCATCGCCATGAAGACGAGGCCGATCGAGAACAGCACCTGATCGAGATGGCTCTTCGCGTAGATGTGGACGTAGAGCGTGCGCTCCAGCAGGGCGCCCAGCAGCGCGGTCGCGATGAACGCAAGGACCAGACCGGCGAAGAACGGAACGCCCATCCGGTTGACGAGCGCCACGGTGACGTAGCCGCCGACCATCGCAAAAGCGCCGTGCGCGAGGTTGACGAGGTTCATCAGCCCGAGCGTCACCGCGAGGCCGCACGCCAGCACGAACAGCAGCATGCCGTAGGCAACGCCGTCGAGAAGCAGGGTCAGCATGACGACTCCCGACGCGGGAGGAAAAAGGGACCGGCGCCGCGGGCCGGTCCCCGCCCGGTCACTTGCCCGCCGCCTTCGCCGGGTCCTTCACGTCCTTGAAGGTGGCGAACTCGACGTTGTAAAGCTCGCCGTCGACCTTCTCGACCTTCCGGACATAGACGTTCTGCACGATGTCGCGCGTCTCCGGGTCGATCGAGATCGGGCCGCGCGGGCTGTCCCACTTCATTCCCTTCATCGCGCCGACGAGCGCGGTGCCGTCGGTCGACCCCTTCGTCGCCTCCAGCGCCTTGTAGATGAGGTGCATCCCGTCGTAGCCGGCGACCGCCATGAAGTTCGGCCGCATGCCGTTGTTCGCCTTCTTGAAGGCTTCGACGAACTTCTTGTTTTCGGCGCTGTCATGGGCGGCGGAGTAATGCTGCGCCGTGATGACGCCGACCGCCGCGTCGCCCATGCCGTTGAGGATGTCGTCGTCGGTCACGTCGCCCGGCCCGATCAGCTTGATGCCGGACTTGTCCAGGCCGCGCTCGACGAACTGCCGGACGAAGATGCTGCCGACGCCCGAGGGCACGAAGATGAACATCGCGTCCGGCCCTGCATCCTTCGCGCGTTGCAGGAACGGTGCGAAGTCGGGGTTCTGCAGCGGCACGCGCAGGCTCTCCACGACCTGCCCGCCGGCGTCGGAGAAGCGCTTCTTGAACCACGTCTCGGCGTCGATGCCCGGCCCGTAGTCGGAGACCAGCGTCACCACCTTCTTGATGCCGTTCTGCGCCGCCCAATCGGCGATGACGACCGAGACCTGCGGCAGCGTCTGCGAGGTCCGCACGACGAACGAGGACTGCTCGGTGATCGAGGAGGTTGCCGCGGCCATGACGATTTCCGGCACCTTCGCGCGCGTCGCGATCGGCGCGGCGGCCAGGGCGAGCGGCGTCAGCCCGAAGCCGGTCAGGAACTTCACCTTGTCGTTGACGACGAGTTCCTGGGCGAGCCGCTTCGTCGTGTCGGCGACCCCGGCATCGTCCTTGACGATCAGCTCGACCTGCTGCCCGGCGACGGTATTGCCGTTCTGCTGCATGTAGAGCTTCGCCGCGGCCTCGATCTGCTTGCCGGTGGACTGGAACGGGCCGGTCATCGGCAGGATCATGCCGATCTTCACCGGCTCCGCGGCCGAAGCCGTTTCCGGAGCGGCAGTCAGCGTAAGCGCCGCGACGGCAGCCGCAGCGGCAATCAGTTTCTTCATTGCTTCGTCTCTCCTCCCGATGTTCTGTTCGACCCGGCGCGGCGCGCGCGTCAGGCCGTTGCGAACTTCTTCTTGCCTACCGACGCGAGCGCGTCCAGCAGAACTGTCAAGTTCTTGGCCGAAAGCTGTTCCTGGCTCAGCTCCCGTCCGCGATCGTAGGCCCAATCCTGGCGTCTGGCGATGGGGGCGCTGAGGATCGGCTCGACGCCGGCCTCCTCGACCGTGCGCGCCACCTCGCGCATCTCCTCCGCCCGGCGGCGGCCGTGCAGCAGCGCGCGGCTGATCACGTAGCGCGCGAGCCCGGCCCAGTCCTCATGCGGCAGCGTATCGGACAGCGAGCGGAGCACGTACTGCTCGACGCCGTAGTGGCGGGCGGCGAGCATGCATTCCATCGTCAGCGCCTCCAGCCCTTTGATCATGACGCTGCGGCACATCTTCACCGACGATGCCGCGCCGATCCGGTCCGAGAACGCCGTGAGGCGCATGCCGCCGATCGGCTCCATCAACGCGATGAACTCATTGGCGTGTTCGCCGCCGAGCAGCATCGGCGAGCGGATGCCGTGCGGCGGGACGCTCGTCATGACGGCCGCCTCGACATAGCGCCCGCCGGCTTCCGCCACCGCCGCCGCCGCTTCCTGCTTGGTCGAGGGCGAGACCGAATTGACGTCGACCACGAACGGCCCGTGCGCGAGGCCGCCGGCGATCGACCGGGCCGCCTGCAATGCCGAGCCGGCCGTCACCGAGACGAAGATCACGTCGGCCTCGCGCGCCGCATCCTCCGGGGTTGCGGTCGCCTTGACGTAGCTGGCCCGCTCCGCGGCGGCGCGGCTCTGCGCGCTGTCGGGCTGCGCGAACGCGATATCGAACGCAGCGATCCGAGGCGCGCTGACGGCGTCGAGGTCGCGGGCGAAGATCTGTCCGACCTCCCCGAACCCGATGATGGCGAAGCGCATGTTCTTCATTCCGATGCTTGCCGTGTCGTGAGAGCCACCGACCCGCGCCGCTCGATGAAGCGCCAGCCGGCGTCGGTGAGGATGAATTTGTCGTGATAGGCGCCGATCAGCTGGACTGGATCGGCCGAGATAGGCAGGGCGCCGCCGGCTGAGCCGCTATAGAGCGTGACGTAGCTCACGGCGCGTGCCGTCCCGCCATCGCCCTCGATATCGACGACGATGTTCGACATCAGGTGCCGCGTCGTGCGCTTCGGGCGGGTGCGGAAGAAGTCGAGGATGGCTTGCCTTCCGACCACCGGATTGTCCGGGTCGGTCGGTCGGGCGAAGCTGCCGTCCTCGACGAAGAGCGCCGCCAATTCCTCGTACTCCCCGGCATCGTTGAGAAGCGCGAAGCGGCGGATCAGCCGCTCGCACGCCCATTCGGCGGCGAAGCGCTCGGCTTCCGTCGGCGGCGGCCGGCTCATGGGCTGCCGTCCCTTGTCCATGCCATCTCTCCCGAGATCGGGCTAAACCCGGAGCCAAGCCTGAAGGAAACCGGTCACTGCCGCCGGTGCCTCGACCGTCGTCATGTGTCCGCTGTCCTCGATGACGGCGAGCGTCGCGCCGGGGATCGCGGCGGCGATCGCCTCGTGCTGATCGAGCGGGCTCCAGGCGTCCTGCCGGCCGGAGGCGACGAGCGTCGGACACTTGATGGTGGGCAGGAGCGGGCCGAAATCGGGACGGCCGAGCAGCGCCCGGACCTGCCGCTCGAAGATCTCCGGCGTCGCGCGGCAGACCATCTCGGTCAGCGCCCGCATCAGCGGCGCGTCGTTGAGCCGGTCGGGATGCACCATGGGCGGGAGCCATTGCCGCGCGAGCGCTTCCATCCCCTCCCGCCACGCGAGATCGACGAGGATTTGCCGCTTCTCCGCCTCGCCGGGTCTCTTGGGGTGTGTCCCGGTGTCGAGCACCGCGAGTCGCGTGACCCGCTCGGGCGCGCGGCGGACGATCTCCAGCGCGACACGCCCGCCCATCGAGTGCCCGGCGACCGCGAAGCGCTCCGGCGCCCGTTCCAGCACGGATTGCGCCATGTCGCCGAGCGAGTCGAAGCCGTAGAAATCGGCGACGGTGACATCGGCGTCGCGCGACAGCGCTTGCTCCTGATGCGTCCAAACCGATCGATCGCACAGCAGGCCGGGAAGGAGGAAGAGGGCAGGGCGCTCAGACATCTTATGCCTTCCGTCCCGCGCCGGCAGAGGGTGCGCCGGCATCGCAATCGTCGGAGATCTCCTCGTAGATCACCTGCGCGAACCCGGTGTGCAGCGGCGCGTGGTAGTTGCGATGGACGCATCGCACCCGCGGCGACAGGGCGCCGCGCATCGCGAGCCACATGATGACCTCGGCGCCCTCGGCGCCGCCGCGCTCCATGAAATCCTGGAGCCGCAGCGAGGCGAGCCGTTCCGGGTCGCGCTCCAGCAGGTCGAGGAACTCCATGTCCCACTCGTAGTTCTGGTAGCCGAATCGCTCGCCGTGGAGCTGGTGCGACAGCCCGCCCGTGCCGAGCACCGCCACGTCGTAATCGTGCGGATAGCTCTCGACGGCCCGGCGCAGCGCCGCGCCGAGACGGAACAGGCGGCGCGGGCTCGGGATGGGAAATTGCAGGACGTTCACCGCGAGCGGCAGGATCGGACAGGGCCAGCCGCCGCCGCCGTCCGAATGCTGCGGCCACAGCGCCGACAGCGGCGTCAGCGCGCCGTGGTCGAGCGGCATGTCCTGGCAGACCGTCGGATCGAACTCGTCGTCGACGAGGCTGTGCGCGACGTGCCACGCGAAATCGGAATCGCCGGGAATGGGCGGCAGCGGGCGCGGGCCGAAGCCTTCGTCCGCGACGCGGTGCTCGCCCGCGACGGACAGCGCGAAGGTCGGATAGACGTCGAAGAAGAACGTCGTCACGTGGTCGTTGTAGATCAGGATCGCCGCGTCCGGCTTGCGCGCCGCGAGCCAGTCCTGCATCGGCTTGTACCCGTCCAGCAGCCTCTTCCAGTCCGGTGCGTCCCACTCGCCCTTGTCGATCAGCGCGCCGATCGAGGGGGCGTGCGGTGATCCGAGCCCGCCGATGATCCTGCCCATCTCAGCCGCTCCCGCCGTTCTTCTTCATGTTGCGCGTCGCGAGATATTCTTCGAGCGTCTCGCCGCGCATCTGCGCCCCGGTCGCCGCGAGGCCGTAGCCGCAGAGCTGCGAGAGCCGCAGCAGCACGAACACGTTGGCGCCGCGGCGGACGAGGCCGAGCCAGTCGTGCTTGCGGATCAGCTCCCGGTCGGCCGGGTCGAGGCCGTACCGCTCCATGCACGCCTCGGGATCGGCCTGGAAGGCCGCGCGGTTCTCGGGCTGCCGGAGGTCGTAGCAGAACCGGTTGACCCGCAATCCGGCCTGCGCCGCCTTGCCGGTATTCAGGTACGTGCCGGCCGGCACGGCGTCCATGTCTATCTGGCGGCTGCGGCCCATTCCGTTGCGTTTCCTCCCGTCGCGGCGCTTCTTGACTTGGTCAACGCTCACTGCCGCCGCGGCGTCAGCCGCCGGCCGCGCCTTCTTCGCTACCTCCAAAACTAGGCACGCCGCGGCCGGGCGTCCTATCGTTTTTTTACGCTAGGATATAACCTGCGGTAATGGGTGATGCCATCGGCTGTTGGGCTTGCCCCGTCGGCCGTCGGCTCAAGCCCATGCGGCGCCCGAGCAATGCCCGCTCGGCCCTGGCCGATGACCGGGGCCGGCGGTATAAAGACGGCGCGCTCCGTAATTTCCCGAGGCGTCGTGTGCCGCCGCGTCGACCTTGATGAGCTGCTGTTCGCTGTGTTCCGGTCATGACGGCGCGGTGTTCAGGGTGTGCCGGAATTCATAGAGCCGGCAGCCATACCGTCTCCCCCGCGTCGACCCCCACCGGGGCGGTCGGCTCGGCGCGGATCCGGAACGTGTTGAGGTCATGGTCGCCGACGGCCCGCGCGGCCCGCCATGTTGCGAATTCGCCCAACCCTCGCATCTCCGTGATCCTGGCAGGGATCTTCCTGCCGGAAGCGGCGCCAAGTTCGACCGGTGCTCCAAGACCGATCCTGCCGAGCCGGTCCTCGCGAACATTGAACGAGAACCAGCGTTCCTCGCCCGCCTCGAGGGTCAGGACCGGCTGCCCCGGCAGGATCGCTTCGCCCGGTTCGGCGACGATCACCCGCACGACTCCGTCGCGCGGCGCCACGAGCGTCGACTTCCGCAGCCGGCTGTCCAGCACGGCCGCGACCGCTTCGGCTTCGGCGACGCGTGCGTCCGCGGCAGCGCGCTCCTCCTTTGTCGGTCCAGCTTTCGCCTCGGCATGCCTCAGCCGAGCCGCAGCCAGCACCGCACGCGCGGCTCCGAGCTCGGCGACGGCCTCGTCGAGTTCCTGTTTCGAGGCGTTGTCGCGGGCGGTCAGCGCCGCGATGCGGCTTTGGTGCTGCTCGGCGAGGACGACGTTGGCCTGGGCCTTCTCGATCTCGCGCGCCAGAATGTCGACTTGCTCCTGCCTCACGCCGGCATAGACGCGATCCCGCGTGGCCCGCGCCTCGCTCACGGCGGCGCGCGCCTCCGACAGGGCCGCGTCGAGTTCCGGGACGGTAAGCTCGGCAAGGACGTCGCATCGATGCACGGCGTCCCCCGACCGGACTCGGATGGTGGCGAGGCGTCCCCCGATCTCGGAGGCGATGCGTATCTCGGTCGAGCGGACGACGCCGGTGGCCGGCGGCGCTGACTCGGCCGGCCACAGGAGATAACCGGCGACACCTGCCACCGCGACGAGGAAAACGACGGCAGCGGCTCCGGACCTACGCATGATGTTTCTCCGCTCGCGCGCCGAACCGGTTCGCCAGCACGGCGAGGCCGAAATAGACGGCCGCGAGAATCCAAAGCACCGCCCAATGCCTGCCGACCTCGGCGATCGTGGCGCCCATCTGATTGATACGGACCAGACCGTCGATCGCGTCCTCGCTTGGGAAGATCCGGCCAGCAGACCGCAGCGCCGGTGGGATCGCCTCCACCGGCCATGACACGCCCACCAGGAAGAACTGGGGCAAGCTGGTCGCGATGAACAGCACGACGGCCGTCTCGCGACGCCGGAAGCACGCGCCGGCGGCCTGTCCCATGAAGCTCGTCGCCAGCAGGAACGGGACAGCGAGGAGACAGAGGTCGAGCGTCCGGCCGAGCGTCGAGAACCCATAGACCCTCGGCATGATGATCAGGAGGAAGGCAGCCGGAGCCGCGTAGATCGTGAGATGAGCGATGCCTTGGCCGAGCACGGCGACCATGGAGCCGCGCGCTGTCCGTGCTCTGCGCCCCGCGGCCTCGTACGATGCGCCGCCGAGCATCGCCGCGCCCATGAGCAACGTCTGCTGGATGATGAGCACGAAGGCGGCCGGCGCGACGTAGCTCCCGTAGCCGCCGGTCGGGTTGAACAGTGGCTCCATCAGGAGTTCGATCGGACCGAGCGCCGAGACGGCGGCCTTGTAGATCGCGCCGTCAGTCCGGGCGCCGTGCGAGACGAGATCGGCCGTGGTGTCGGCGGCGGCTTCGGAGATGCCTTGAAGCGCCCGGTTGAAGACCAGGAAATAAGTCGAATCGACATAGGCCGGCAAACGCGCCTTGTTCCCCTTCAGGACCTCCCGCTCGGTGCCGACCGGAACGTCGAGGATGGCGAACACGCGTCCGTCGTAGAGCGCCCGCTGCGCGTCGGCGAGCGTGTCGGTTCGCACGGCGACCAAGACGGCTTCGTGCGCGTCGAGCGTCTGGATTAGCTCTCGGCTGACCGCTGTCCGATCGTCATCGACGACGGCGATCGGAACGTTGCGAACGAGCTGCCCCAGATAGGGCTGCGGGTAGTAGACGCCGTAGATGAGCGGCGCTAGGACGAAGAGGCCAAGGACGCTCCGGTCGGCGAGGACCCGCCGCCATTCGGAGGCGAAGGCGCTGCCGACGCCGGGAACCGCGGAGATGGGTTCAGCAGGTTCCGGGATCGGGCGACGAGCCGGCGTGCGCGCGAGCGCCCGGAGACGGAGCCATGCCAGCCCGAAGAGGGCGATCGCCATCGTGCCCAGGACCGCGAAGGACACCGCGGAAGAGCTGACCGGCGACCCTCTGGCCGCTTGATCGAACAGGATCTTGACGTACCAGCGCAAGGGCAGGAACTCGCCCCAATACTTCGGGAAGGCCTCCATCCCGATCACGGGAAAACCGACACCCGCGTACCCGAAGGCGGGCGAGACGATGATGCCGGTCAGACTGAGCCCCAGCGCGAGATTCCCGACCAGCAGCTGCAGCAGCGCGCCGATGCTTTGGTAGGCGAGGATCAGCAGGCAGGCCGCGGCGACCATCATCACGGCGTCTCCGCGGAACGGGAGCTCGAAGGCGCCGTGGATGATCGCGAGCAGCACGACCATCAGCAGGATGAAGATGCCGAACAGCGGCGCGAACTTGCCGATCAGCGCCGCAAGCGGATTTCCGCCGGCGGAACGGAGCCACGCTCGGACCCCGCGGCGGGAGAACTCGCTGCCGACCGCGTAGCCCGTCGCGATGGCGATGACGACGTGAAGCACGGTCGGCAGCACGGCGCGCAGCAGGAACTGCGCATAGTTGAGCGCCGGGTTCGTGAGCACATACTGCTCGACGACGAGAGGCCCGACCGCGGTCGGCAACGGGGGGGCGCGCTTGCTAAGCGCGGCCTCGTCCGCCGCGGCCGAGATCGCTTCGCGCAGTCCCTTCCCCGCGAGGTTGCCGGGCGTCATGAATTGCGTGTTGTAGAAGACTTCGACTTGCGGCCGACGCCCGGCCAGGAGATCGCGTTCGAACTCCGGCGGGATGTACGCGGCGGCGAGCGCCTCGCCCGAGCGAATCGCGAGCGTCGCGGCCGAGAGATCGTCGGCTCGCCGGGTGATGCGCACGCCGGGCGATGCGGCGATGGAGTCGACGACCATCGTCGAAGTGGCAGAGCGGTCGGCGTCTACCACGACGACGCCCAGTCCGCGGACGACGGCGCTACTGAATGTGGTCGCCAGGACGGCGAACGCGATCAGCGGTACGCCCACGGCGAGGAAGAGGGCGACGCGGTCGCGCACGAGCCAGCGAAGCTCCCGCCAGGCGACGAGAGCCAGCCCGGGCGGCGGCGATCGCCTCATCGGCGGCCGCCGCGCCATT
>Ga0265327_10005652_pt1 | contig 10350 bp, 10 predicted proteins | sample 41621metaG_FD_202089 | JGI IMG/M metagenome (GOLD analysis project Ga0265327, IMG submission 202089) | Rhizosphere microbial communities from Carex aquatilis grown in University of Washington, Seatle, WA, United States - 4-16-21 metaG | ecosystem: Host-associated > Plants > Roots > Rhizosphere... | reverse complement strand
TAATATGTAGACCATAGTCTTATACCTGACGAATTAAACTTTGCAATAAAAGCATCTTCAGTTACTGATGTTCCTAAAGAAGATTGATAAGCTCCAATACTGGCAAAAGAATAGTTTGAGTTTGTATAACCTGTTATACAAACATTCCCATTTATATCTATTGTTATTCCTTGTCCATAATCCCCACCACTTCCTCCAAAATAAGTTGCCCAAGGTGCGGGATCAATGATGAGAGTTTTGGTTGGATCATATTGTCCAATGCTAATTCCATAGAGGTTGGAGGTTAGAAATTGGAGGTTGGAAGTAAAAGTTGCATGAATACTTTCTTGTTTGTTTTGATCATTTAACTGATAACTCATCGGAATACTTTCATCAATATTTCCGTAAGCTGTTTCAATGGTTATATGTCCATCATTGGTTAAACTTGTTGAATTTGCTCCATCAAATTTTAATTGAATATCATTTACATTTCCTCCGGGATGAATAATAAAATTATATTTGAAAGCCCCTTTTTGCTTGGAATCATTTAATACAAACTCTACATCAATATTTGGATAAATATTTTCATACAATACTTTTTTATAATGGCAAACATTGATTGCACCTTGCTCACTTGTTCCAGTTGTATAAAAGTTGATATAATCGCTTGCAGGTTCTGAAGAAATTATTTTGACATTTTGGTTTGAATTAACAAATGAAATATCAATTCGATGAATATAGATAGAATCTTGCATCTCTATATCTCCTCGAAAGATAGACTTACCTATGTTCATTCCAACATTTTCAGCCTGTGAGTTTAAGTTATCTCCTATTTGTGGAAATTTAGAGAGGGGCTTGGCTTTCCACACTTCATAACTAAAACCACTTTTCTTCAGTTGAACATGCAACCCATTTCCATTGTATAAATATAATACCGATGGATTTAAATTGTTGTTCTGATCAATAATTTGACCTTTGTTCTCGATAAAACCATACTGTGATGAGACAGGTTTGTCAATTGTACTCGCAAATAAAAAGTTGACAGAAATTATAAATAAAATGAGTAAAAGTTTTTTGTTCATTATTTGGAAATCTAATCTCAAAAGTATCTAATTATTTCGAATGCAAAAACTGCTTTACTTTTCAGTGGTTTTGAGTTAAGGAGTTAAACCTTCTCAAAAAAAAGCAGCAAAGAAAATACAACATAACTCCTTGAGTAATTTTACCCATAATAGAAATTCTGACTGGAAAGAAAACGAACTTGATTCGTTTGAAGGATTTGAAAAATCTCAGGTCTCGGGGAAAGTTTGAATCAAAAAAAAATCCCACAAATGTGGGACTTTAATATGTTTTGCGGAGAGTGAGGGATTTGTAACACCTCTGAACTCGCTTTATTGGTAAGGGTTTCCACTTACCTCCAATTTATACTCACCTAATTCCTCACTACTTTAATAGTGCTTTTTGATAGCAAATCGAAAGGTCAATATTCGTAAAAATATACTGTATTTGCAAGTGAAGCCGACTATTTATTGATTAGGATTTATGCACTTTTTATTCACCTTTGTTTTGAGAAAAGTACATTTGATGAACATGTTCATTCAGGACTTTAAATAAGATTGAACCTGTTCAATCTTAAAACCTGTGTAGGTGCAGAATTCTTCAATTGTTACAATTTGATGTTGCTCCTTCTTGAAATGCTCACGGATTTTATTTATGAGCTTTCTGCCGTACCTATCACTTCTTCCTGTTATGATCTGAACATCCTTCGGATAAATACATAATCTGTTCATTTTTCATATTCTGTTTTCATATACCTCCCTGCACTCTCCCTGCACTCTCCCTGCACTCTCGGTGCACGATGATACGGAGGTGTTTTTCGAACGAGAATATGCAAAGATATGTTTTGATTAATGCGGATAAAAATACTTTTATTGGCATAATGTGCATTTATCGGAACAAGCGGAACTGCTGATTTTGCAGCCGTTGTCGCTGCTTGTAGTTTTGAATGCATTATGAAAAGAAAAATAACTACAACATTTTTATTATGCTTAATCACTTTAAGTGTAATGTGCCAACAGCTTGGAAAAGTTACCAGAGTTGTTGATGGTGACACCTACAAAATTCTTGTTAATGGTAAAATCATTACAGCGAGAATTACAAACATTGATGCTCCGGAATTGAAACAATTGTCCGGGATTGATTCAAGAAATTTTGTGAATGATTTGATCAATGAACATGAAGTGAAAATTGATTCACTCGGGATTGACATTTACAAACGTGAATTGGTGAATGTTTACATCGACAATTTACGAGTTGACAGCATTATGGTAAGAAATGGGTGGGCTTGGGTTTACACAGCATATTGCAAAGATGCCATGCTCACGAAGTGCCAGGCATCTGCAATAAATGAACAGAAAGGACTTTGGAAATGCGGAGTTAAAAATGTTTGTCCGCCCTGGCTTTTCAGAAAATATAATTTCTACTACAAACAAAAATATTGCTGCAGGTGCAGCTCTATCTAATAAATTTTTCACAATTAAATTTTAAAAAATCATGGCTAAGTTAAAAGGTCTATTAAAAATTGAAGGAACTCTGGATGAGTTGACCTTCTACAAATCGCAAGATGGACATCTTGTGAAAACAAAAGGTGGCGTTTCTGCAAATAGAATCGCAAGTGATCCAAATTTTCAACGAACCAGAGAGAACAACTCTGAGTTTGGAAGCATGGCGCAAGCAGGAAAGTTGCTTCGTAATGTTGTTCGCACACTCATGATGACAGCTTCGGATAATCGTGTTACAGCTCGCTTAACACAATTGATGAGCGTTATCAAAAACCTTGACACATCTTCAGCTCGCGGAGCGAGAAGTGTTGGTGTGGGAATTGCTGACCCGCTTGGACTGGCACAATTGAAGGATTTCAACTTCAATATTTCAGCAGTTCTTTCTTCGATTTTGTACAAACCGTATGTGGTAACACCAGCATCAGGAAAAATTGATATCGCAGGACTTGTTCCTTTAAATGATATTGCTTTCCCTGCAGGAGCAACTCATGTGAGTATCAGAGGCGCATTTGCAGTCATTGATTTTGCAAACAACACTTCTGAAATTGAGTACACGAATGTTGAGAATTTGCCGATTGATGCAACTGTGACAGCAGTGTCGTTAATTCCTGCTGCAGTTCCAGCCGGTCCCGGAACAAAGTTGTATTTCCTCGCAATTGAATTCTTTCAAAAGGTAAACGAAGTTCAGTACAGCATGAAAAACGGTTCGTACAACTCTTTGTCAATTGTTGAAGTTCAATAATCTTGGAACTTTCTCTTTTTCGCATTTACCGCCCGGAAGGGACCAACGGAGAGATTATCAATGGTGAACAGCATGTCTGTTTCACCATTGAACTCCCGTGGTTAAATAATGCACATAAAATTTCGTGCATACCTGAAGGAAGGTATGAACTGCGAAAAAGATTTGATGAAAAGTTCCATTGGCATATTGAGGTGTGTCATGTTCCGGAAAGAGATTGTATTTTGATGCATCCTGCGAACAATGCGAAACTTGAATTGGAAGGATGTATTGCACCGGTTACAAAAACAAACGGACCAGGGAAAGGAATTCTTTCAGTTAATGCCAATGAAAAATTAAAAGATCTTGTTTTTGGAGCACTCGAAAAAAACGAAAAAGTTTATCTCACCATCAAAAAAATTATTCAAATCTCATGAACGTTATTGAAAGAGCACAAGCTCCAACACCTAAATTTTTTATCGTGTTGCGAAATATTGGTTTAGTATTGGCCGCTGCAAGCGGAGCAATTTTGGCGGCACCAGTTGCGTTGCCAGCTGCAATAGTTACCACTGCAGGTTATTTAGCTGTTGCCGGTGGTGTAATTTCTGCAGTAAGTCAAATCACTACCATTAGCGATGATTCATCAAACAATCAAAATGGAAAATCAGGCAACTAAATCCGGCACCATCGGAGGAACTTTGCTGACTGTTGTTTTCAGCATTCAGCCCGAAGATCTATTCAAGACAGCAATTTTAGCTGCTGTCGGTGCTGCCGTTAGTTTTGGTGTGTCGATTGGATTAAAGATGTTGATGAAGAAGTTTAAATGACACACCCCCTAACCCCCTCTTAATAGAGGGGGAATTACACGAAATAGTTCCCCCGCAAGTTGTGGTGACCTTCAGGTGAACGAATCAAGCCCCGAATTTCGGGGGCTTTTTTTATGTATTTAATAAACGAAAAACAATTGCTTGTTTAAGCTGCTCAGACAGCTTTAATGAGTGCTTCAAACCTCCAACATGCTTATCGACATTTTGAAGCATTTCAATTGATTTATGAAACAATACGCGGTTTTTATTGACCTTGTTTTCACAATCCTTCACAACTTTTGCAAAATCGTGAATGGTGACAAACTCAATTACTGAACCACGCAAAATTTGATGAAAACATTTGCCTTGCCACAGCGCATAAATGAGCCAATAACAACGCTTACACTCTTCGTTTGAATCGGTGATGATTACGAAGCAATTTGCATACGGATAAAAATTTGGTCGTCCGCTGTTGGTTCCTTTGTTGAGGACAAAAAAGTGAGGTTTCTCCGGTTCGGTTTCCGTCCTCATGTTGTAGGTTTTAATTTGCATAATACGAGCATTAAAAATTTAAGCTCGCTGCGCTTCGCACATACTTTAAAAGAAAAAAAAACAAAAAAAAGAAAGCCGATTAAAAGGATGGCGTGGATGGGCTGTCAAGGTTTTTGCTGAAAAAATACTACTGCCAATAAAAAGTTGCCATTGAAAAAATGCAGTGGAGATTTTTTCAGCAAAACTTTGTATAACCTTGAAAACCCTTTGCGTGGGGAATTGAAGCCAGCCTAACTTTGCGGACTTTTTATTTGGTTTTCAAAAGAGACTGTAAATACGAAATGTAATAGCACGAATTGTTATTTCTTATTTAATTCATCATATTTATTTTGATGTTGAATTAATTTTTTGCGAAACTCTTTTTCAAATTGAACTTTATCAAGTTTGGTGATAGTGTAAATTGCTTTATAAATATTTTCAGGTTTGAATGTGTTTGATTCTAATAAAGCACGCAAACCAGCATAACTTTTTTTCTCATAAACAATTTCAAGAATAATTGAACCTGTTGGATAAGCAATTTGGTAGCCATTAAATTGAGCAGTACGATTTAATAAATTATCTAAAGTATAAGTTGGTTTGTTTGCAACATAATCTTTCGCGAGGTTTAGAATTGCATTCTTATATTTTGTTGTATTCAATTCTCCAAAAAAACACGCAAATCCTTCGTCAATGATATAACAGGAGCTATCGTTTGTAGTTCCATTCAATAACCCATGCACAAATTCATGAGGATAATATTCATTGCTCTTTGATGAAAAAATTTGATGGAGATACATATCAGTAATACCTGTAGTATAATTTAAATAGTAATATTCGAATCCATGAAGCAATCCTAATTCATCAGGATTATCACAGATATAGAAATTTAATGTATCAACTTTTTTTATCTGAAGCAAAGTGACAACAGAATCACAAAACCTTACAGATTTTTGAGCAAGTGTATCATTAAAGACATGCGTTTTAGGATATACATATTTAATATTTTTATACCATTTCGTATTCCACGAATTTACAATATCATTCAATGTGTTTTCTAATACCCAATGATTGTTTTCTTTGATGGCATTAACATTTACGATCGTTAAAATTTTATCAGAAGTTATTGTATCACGAATAAATGCGATACGTAAAATATATTTATTTTCATTTTTTTTCTCAATAGTTAAAATGAAAGGTTTCCAATTATCCTTGAAAAGAATTTTTGGAGTTGTTTGTAAAGAATTAAAAGCCTTATAAAAAATGGATGCATTAGTTCCTTTTCTTTCAACTTTTTCTCTTTCATTCCAATAAGGATTGTTGTAGTTAGAATCTGGTCGTGATTCGAGATAATTTTTAAAGAGATGGTAAATTTCTTTTACATCGGAATTATATGTAGTATCAACTCGTCCACTGATATTAACAGGAATAGTGTCTTTTTTAATTTGAGAATAACCATTCAAAAATGAAAAGAGTAAAATGCAAATTGTTGTTAGGGTTTTCATATTTATTTTGTCGTCTTTGATTCGTTGTCTTTGTTGAAATAATTTATTTGTCACAACTTTTTTGTCTACTTGAAAATGATTTTTGTCGAGCCGAATGATTTTATATTTGTCATTTTTTGCGCTTACCTATAACGTTCCCGCGCTAAAAGCAGTTTGGGAATTAGAACCACTTTATTGTCACACGAAACGTAATGCAATTTAGAAATTAAATGTTGTTACAAAAACGAAAACCCAAATTGATTATTAGCGCGTGTTACCGGCTGCCTTACGTCAATATTTTTTCTACACTGTCAATAACATTTTCCAAGTCATTGTTTATTTGGTCACCAGTAAATCTCAATGTCTTAATACCAATGTCAGCAAGTGAATCATTTATTTTATTGTCACGTGCTATTTGGTCTGTCGTAGAATGGAATTCTTTACCGTCACAAAAGATAGCAACTTTTTGATTTGGAAAATAAAAGTCTGCTGATGTTATTAATTTGTCTTCCGTTATCCATTTTTGGTCACGAACCATGTCATGATAATTCGGGAAAACCTGTCCATTTCTAAAGATTAAAGTTTGGATGTCAGGCTTCAAATTATTTTTTAACAGTCCATGTAATAAGAACAATTCTATTGGTGAATCAAGCCCCCATATTTTTCTCGGTTTAATGTCTTTGAAAGGTTCAAAATATAACTTTGTACGATACTTTTTAAATTTTGATTTTAATGATGAAGGAGCCGTCCTGTCTTCTAACATAATAACTTCTTTGTTGTCGAACGACTCACATAATAAATAGCTTCCCCAAATAAAACCGATTGTGTCTGTATAATTCTTTAATGTCCCCGAAAGAGCACTGTAACTGCCATAGAAACCACTATACCAACCATTGAATGGGTCGAAATCTGAAAATATATCACCACCTTGAAAGTCTTTTTCAAGGTCAAAAAGTTTTATGAATTCTATGTCCCACGGATCTATTTGTCCTCTTTTACTTGCAGGGAGAATTGAAACAGAATAAGGCATACCTGTCAATGTACTTGATTCCGTTTGTTTATAATTACATAAGTTTAGAACAATATTTATCATTTGAAATGATGTCGTTCCTTTTTGTCTGTAATATTCAAGTTCTTCAGGAAGCGGATTCACGAATGTTATTGTTGCTTCATGGTCGTCAAATTCTCCGTTGCGTTTTATAAAATCGAACCTTGATTTTACTAATGGTTGTAATCCATTTAACTGATGTAGGTCTAAATTAAATAATGGTGGTAAACCAGTGAAATCTATTCCAATGTCAATGTTGTCAGGAAGAGCTTTATAAAATGGAATGTCCTCTAAATATTTTGGTCGGTTTACAATCATGTGTCTAAGGTTGCCGGTAACGTTCCCGCGCTTGCAGCAGGTGGCAAATTTATATCAGCCAAGTCCAACGCGGAACGTATTGCAAGTTATAAAATCTGATATAAAAAACATTTAAAAAGCGCCACTTGCTACAAGCGTGTGTTAGTGTGTCGTTGTATAAGCTCTAGGAAGAAATAATTTGGACGCAATTTGCCGTTCAGTTTTGCGCAAAGAGTCGCATGGCAAATATTGTCAGCACTCGCAAAACTGAACAAAGCAAATTAAGTTGTCAATTATGGGAAGTTGACTGAAATGATTTTTAGGATGCCACACATATGAGCTAAAGGTAGGGGAGGCTTTGTCGGAAAGGAAACACAACTAGCCAAAGGTGAGTTGCGACAAAGGGTAAAGATCTGCTTATACAATGCGCACTAACGTTCCTGCGCTTGCAGCAGGTGGCGAATTAGAACCACAAAACTGTCACGCATAACAAATGCAATTTAGAAAAAAAAAGTTGCCACCAAAATAAATGCGCCACTTGCTACAAGCGCATGTTATGCCTTCGTTGCATTTTCGTCCGACTGTCTGCGCAAGAAACATTTAATAAAAATTGTCAGCGCACGAAAATATTTTGAATGCCGAATGAAAATATTGTCAGCAAGCTAAATGGGAAAAAGTTGATGGAAATATTTTAAAATGTCAACGCACGAAATAGAAAATTGTCGTCAACAATTTTTTTGCCGTCAGCAAATATATTTTGAATGTCGATGAAAATATTTGTCAACAACCGAATTTGAATTTTAGGAGTGTCAGTTTGAAATTTATTTATTTTTAAGGAATCAGTTCCCATATTTCTCCATTTGGGAGTCGCATTCGAAGCACACCATACTGCAAATTGTAATAGCATATAAAATTGGTTGGGGGTTGACTTAGATTCGTTTGAGAAAATGAATCTACATTGTAAAAAGTTTTATTTGAAATGATAACTGAGTTTTTTACATTTATATTTCCAACAAAGCAACTTGCATTGTATTGTGTGGTTTGGAATCCAATATTCAATTCAGGACAAGTCTCATAATTAAAATCTGTACCTTGATATAAACCTATTACAGAAGAATATGTAGGGCTTTTAAAATTAAGTCGTCTCCATTTATAAATTACTCGTTGTGCACAATCAGTTCCTTCAGTTGAATTAATTAAACCATTTTGCCAACCTGTTCCATAAAAAGTAAAAGTATCACCAGTAGTCACTCGAACAAAAGTTAATGTGTCAAATCCTTTGTAAGGAATTTTGATTGTATCGTCACTACTAATATTATAGGTTTTTATTGGAGTTTGTTGGCATGGATTTTTTTGACATGAAAATAGAAATGCAAATGTGCAAAAAGATAATATGTAGAATTTTACTTTCAAATCAATTCAAATGTAATAATGTATTTGAATAAAAAATTTCTATTTGTGTCACTTTTGTTGAATCGATTAATTTTACACTTGTCTGTCACCAGCAATGAGGCATAACGTTTCGCGGCTAAGAGCAGTTGGGGATTTAGAACCAATTTGCTGTCAGCGAAACGTGATGTAAATTAAAAGAAAAAAGTTGATACAATCACAAAGCCCCAATTGATTTTAGCCGCTGTTACCTGCTGTGCTTCGTTGTCACCCAGCTTTAGATTCATGTCAGTTGTTCATTTAATTGACTTTTCCATTTTGGGAAATTGTCAACCAAGTTTGAACCAATGTCCTTATGAGAAATTGGTCTAAAAACTAAATCGTTGTCTTGGTGATTATTTTTATAAGCTCGTTTATAATTTTCCCTTCCCATTGTCCGAATAGTATTGACGATACTTTCAATTCTTTTGAATTGTAATTCAATTTCCATTTCTAACTTGTCAATACTCCAAATGTATGTCGCATGTGAGTTAAGAAGTTCCCAAACAAAATGATTATTTGTCTCACCAATAACCAAGAATAGAAAACCAAAATTGGGATTCAAAGTGTAACGTAGTTTGTGGTTTTCAGATTGCTTTTTACCAGACAAATATTCAAGCTGTCTTTTGTTACGGATTTTATTTTTCTCCAATAAAAAATTCAAAATGTCTTCTTCTGATTGATTGAAAACATTTCCTTCAATATCGTCCGAATCGAATTGATTAAAAATTTCATCGGCAGTAAAAAGTGCTTTATCAATAGTTGTAAATTTCGGTTCTTTTGTTAAAGCAAATGTCCGTTGATATTTTATGCTGTCTATTAATTCTGGTGTAATTTGGTCAATTTGTATTGATGAGGCAGTTGTCTCTGTAACCACGTCATCTGTTAGGGTAATAGTTGCTGAAACTTTAAATTTTCTTGTCTTTAATTTTTTTGCAAACCAAAATTTTACATTGTCGAATTCAGCTAAGATATGTTCGTTTTTAATTTTGAAATCAATTTCGCACTCTCTTTTTTTAATATACTTTTTGAATGTCACATAGCCAAGCATGAAATGAGCATCAGAAAAATAAATCCAAAAATCTTCTTGGAAATTTGTCACAAATGGTTTGTACTCAACTTTTTTTTCTACTTGAGTAAATGAGGATGTTATAAGCAACTTAAGCTTCTCAAGTTTAGTCATGTCAGCATTGCTACTTGAGCTTGGGGTTTTGTCAGTGTTAAATATGATTTCTTGCAAGCTGTTTTTTCTGTAACTATATAAATGTGGTTCAAGTTTTTGCCAGTCAAATTTTTCGAAAAGCAATTTGTCAATTTGTTTTTTTGGGGTTTGAATATCAAATTTTGAAATGTCGTTTGCATTGTAATCTTTGACTTTAACTTTTAAACTTCTGTCTTCAGAATTATATTTAACCATTTCAACTTTCCAAAAGATGTCGTAATGCGTCTTAAAAGACATATGTGATGTCAGAATATTTGTGTGTTGAATAAGAATAGAAAG
>Ga0265327_10005651_pt1 | contig 10350 bp, 8 predicted proteins | sample 41621metaG_FD_202089 | JGI IMG/M metagenome (GOLD analysis project Ga0265327, IMG submission 202089) | Rhizosphere microbial communities from Carex aquatilis grown in University of Washington, Seatle, WA, United States - 4-16-21 metaG | ecosystem: Host-associated > Plants > Roots > Rhizosphere >... | reverse complement strand
CAAAACACTTGTGACGTACCGGCGTTCGGTGCTCAACGCATCGGACGATCCGACCATGCCGCTCACCCGATGCTTCGACAGGCCCTCTGAGAAACATCGGTCCAGGAAGTACCCGACTCGTGCGCGTTCCTGGGTCACCGAGTGCCGAACGGCAATCGCGGGATCGAACAACAGCCGAGCAGTCGGACGCGCCTGGGTGAGTCGGATACACAGTTCGGTCTCTTCGCAGCCGATCGGACGCGACCCGACCCGTCCGACATCGACGTTGAAATCACCGACCTCCGCAAACACCGAATTGTGGAAGGACATATTGCATCCGATGAAGTTGCGAACGGGGGTGACCGTGACCGGCAGACCACGGTGACTGCAGCCGACCACCCAGTCGTATTCGTCGGGGAACCACGTCGGCCGGCCGGCACCAGGCCACACCGGTTCGGCGTAACCGCCTACGCCGGCGACAGTCGGATCGCTGTAGTGGGCACGGAGTCTGGCGGCCCATCCCGGCTGAATCTCGGCGTCGTCGTCGATAAATGCCAAGACATCGCGGCAGGCATGCGCGATACCACTATTCCGCGCACCGGACAGCCCTCGTACCCGCGAGTTCGCGATGACACGGTCGCCGTATCGGCTCGCCATGAATTCGAACAATTCGGCGTTGTGATCGATGACGACGACGACTTCATCGCAGGAATGCAGCTGCTCCAGGATTGCGTCAACGCAGTTGACGAGCTGAGCAATTCTGTCGTTGGTGTAGGCGCAGACGATGACAGACAGCGACACATCACAGTCAGGCTTGGTCGCCGTACCTCCTGGCAAACCATCGTTTCCGCTCGGCATCGACGACCCCCGTCGGCTTCCGTCGCACACACATCAACTGTCGCCCTGGCCCTGCGCGCTGGCGGAACTCGGGACAAACCCAGCGACGTGGCTACTGTTTCAGGTCACATAGTAGCTATAAGAGCCAGTTAGTGGGCAATACTGGCAAATATTTCAACCGGCGCAGATGTGCTCGCACCCCTTTCCAGGAAGCCTGCCGTACACCCACTCGAATCGCCGCGTCCGGTGGTAAGGTCAGCCGCGACGCGATAACGGGGTCGGATGAACACAGCAAACTTCCACCGCTTCCAGACGCCGCGGCGCCACGTGGCGCAGATGGCAGTCGGAATGGACAGCCGTCACCACCGCCCGGCCAGCCGCTTTACGGGTGAGTTGTAATTCATGACAAGCCTGCGCGTGCAATTCCGCGACGCCGTCGGCCGTCTCCCGGATACGCACGTGGCAGTGCATTCCGCAGCCTTGATAACCACGTGGATCATTACCGCCGCCACCGGCATAATTTTCTGGTCGATCGCCGCCAGGGTGATGTCACCGGAGCGACTCGGTGTCGACACCGCCGTCATTTCGCTGATCTCGACCGCGGGCATCGTCGCGGCGACCGGTACCGCGAACTCGTTCGTGGCCTTGCTGCCGGCCCCGGGGTGCGACCGGCAGAAACGACTGGCTGACGGCTACCTCATCGTCGGGCTGCTTTCCACGGTGATCGGTGCGGCGATGGGCGTCGTCGCATCAGCGACCCTCCATCTGGACCTCGTCACTGCCATGTGCTGGACCACGGTCGGCTCGGTGGCGGCCGCCGTATACATCTTGAAGGACTCGGCCCTTGTCGGACTTGGTGGCACACCGAAACTGCTCGGGCTGAATCTGGGTGCCAGCATCGGCAAGATCGGGCTGGTGCTCCTGCTTACGTCGCAGGTTTCGCATCCCGCCGTCCTGGCAACTGTCGTGTCGTCGGCCGTCGCCAGCACGGTGGCGCTCGGGGTCGTGATTCCGCGACTCCTTTCGTCAAGCACTTCTGATTCGTCGGCCGGCGCGGCCTCCGGACCCACCAGACGGGACCTCGCGATCTTCTCTGTTCGCGACGGGGCCGGCAGCGCGATGGCCAACGGGGTGTTCCTGATCTTGCCGTTCCTCACCACATGGATAGCCGGGGCGATACAGGGAGCCGTTGTCGCACTGACACTTTCGTTCTCACTGTCACTCGAGTTGGTATCGGGCGGCGTTGGCACCGCGCTGACTGCGGGCCTGTCCGCGTCGCCCGAACGGTTGTGGGAGCGGGGGCGCCGGGCGTGGCTCATCACGCAAGCCATCGCGATGGTCACCGCCCTCGGGCTCGTCGTCGCCGGACCCGCGGTCGTCGCAATCCTCGGCGCGCAATATCAGCACCTGCCCGTGGTTTCCGTACTGGTCATTCTCACCGCCGGATCCGTCGCGCGCGTCCCGTTCGTCATCTGGTCGTCAGTCGTGCGTGCCATGGGCCGGACGGGTTCGATCCTGCTCACCAACGCCTTCGGGACCGCCCTGGCGATACCTCTCATCATCTGGTGCACCATGCAATGGGGCGCCGTCGGGGCCGCCGTGGGCTTGAGCATCGCCTCGACCGCAACGGGATTTATCGGCGCCGTCGGCATCCTGACCAACGAACGGTCTGCGATTCATCCGTCAAAGAACCGCGCATGAAATGGGGCCGCCCGTGACCAGACCCAATCCACTCCGCCGGGCGTGGAACTTCTTCAACAAACCCGACCCGCCGTGGTGGATTCCCGCCACGGCCACCGCGCTTTTCATCGTGGTGGCTGTGGTCGGCGCGATGGCGATCGTCGACGATCGACGGGCCGATCGCGACAACCTTCAGCACGATGCCGACATGAACCAGGCCCAAGTGCTCGAGAACCTTCGGTTCGTCCGCGAGTACGCCAACTCGCAACGGCAATCGGCTGCCGCCCAGGCCGGCGGGACGAACGCCGGCAGCGGTCCGTGCCCGCCGTCGCGTCATCCGAGTGCCGCGATTCGGCAATCGTTCGAGAGCATCAACCTCTCGGGGCAGAATCTCGCCTTCCTGCAGCTGCCGAACACGAACTTCGCGCGGGCCAACATGGACGGCGGCCGTCTCGTCGGTGTCGTACTCACGCCCAATGTCGACCTGGCCGGCGCCTCCTTGATCGAGGCGATCCTCGTCGACGGCGATCTCAGTGATGCCAGCCTGGTCGACACCGACCTGACCAACGCCGATCTGCACGGTGCTCGTCTGTGCGGGGCCAACCTCGCCGGGGCGAAACTTGCGGGAGCGAATCTGAGCAATGCCGTGCTGACGGGCATCGACTTCAGCGACGCAAATGGCACGTGGATACCGCAGGAGGGCACGCCCGACGTCGGTTTCGTCGTCCACGGAAAGGTGAACCTCAGCCGCGCCGACCTCGCCGGGGCCGACCTCACCGGTGCCTCCAACCTCGACGCCGCGATGCTGTACGACATCTACTACGACAACGCGACAAAATGGCCCGCAGGCTTCTCACCCCAGCCCAGCCGTGAAAAGCGCTGTGTCCGCACCGACAAGTTCAGCAACCCCGACAGCCCGTGCCTCGAGGGTGAAGAGGGGGCTTCCCGTTAGCGCGGAACCCGACCAGATGCGCCGGACGTCGTTGCGGCCGGGGCGGGGCCGGCACCGCTCCATGCGGGATACGGCTCGTCAACCACAGATGCTTGCCCAATTGGCGGTGCTTTCCGGTGCCGCAGGAGCCCTGTCCTCGATACCAACTGCTCCGGTACTGCAGGCGATGCTTCTCATCGTCTTTTCGGTGGCGGGCATCGGGAGCGCGGCATTGTGCTGGCTGGATCTGTCCAGACCAGCAGCCATCGCCGGCGTGATAGGGCTCAGCACAGCCGGTGTCATCGCGCTGGCGACCTCGATGAACTGGCTGAAGTTCTGGGCGCCGACTCCGTCGTGTGTGGTGATCTCGCTGCTGGTCGCCACCAGTGGGGTGCTGCGCCTGTGGTACCTGAGAAGCGAAGGCGACATCCCGTCACCATCGAAATCCATTGTGGCTCAGGATGTGAACTTCGGACTCGGCGAATCGGCGCGGCCGGCGCGCGAGGGCGGGATCACCGGCCCACTTGTCGTACCGTCGATCTTGATTGTGGCACTGTGCATCTGGGCAACTGCGTTGCCGGGGCTACGCCGAGTGACCGCGGGACAGTGGGGGCTGCTGTTTTCTCAAAGTGGAGTACTGCTGCTGCTCGCTCTCGTCGTTGCCGTCACCGGCTTTGTCGTCGCGATCGTGGCGCACCGCGAAATCATGGCCACCGTAGCCATTCTCGTTGCACTCATCGTGGATCGGGTGACCGTTCCGATGATCACCGAAGTACCTATCTACACGTGGACGTACAAACACATCGGGATTGTCGACTACATACTCAAGCACCATGGACTCCCACCAACCGGCGTAGACGTCTACAACCAGTGGCCAGGCTTCTTCGCAGGCATGGCGTGGTTCAGCGCAATCACGAAGTCCGACTTGGACGTCACCGCGCACTGGTTCGGAATCGTCAGCGACACCCTGCTGATTGTCATGGTGACGGCGCTGGCGTTGAGTTTCAATGCCACGATGCGCTCGGCGTTGGTTGCCGGGATGCTTGCGCTGCTGGTCAACTGGGTTGGGCAGGACTACTATTCGCCGCAGGCCACCGCGATAGTGCTGTGCGCATCGATTCTCGTGCTGCTGTCCTGTTCCAGAAATGTGCCTGCCGCCGGTTACGTCTCGGTGCCAGTGTTCGCGGTACTGGTGCCCACCCACCAACTCACACCGGTGTGGGTGGTGGCCGTGACGATTGCCCTGGCGGTGCTCAAACAACTGCGGCCCCGTTGGCTGGCAGCCGTCTACGCCGCCATCTTGGCGGCGTACCTGATACCCCGGCACCACGTGATCCTGCAGAATGGCGGCCTCGCCAGCTTCAACCCATTCGACAACACCAAAGCTGTTGGCCAGGGCCGAGGTTCGGACGGCCGCGTATTCAGCGTGATCATCGAGCAGGGTCTGTCGCTATCAGTCTGGGTGGGAGCCGCCGTCTGCTTCGTGCTGATCTGGCGGCGCACCAGGCCGCCGTGGGAGCTGGCCCTGGTGGCGTTTTCGCCCCTCGCGTTGATCCTGGGCCTCAACTACGGCGGCGAAGCGATTCTTCGGGTGTTCCTCTACTCGTTGTCGGGTTCGTGTGTCTTGGTCGCGCCGTTCATCACTCGGGCGCTGGACTATCGGCCGCCGCAGCGACTAGGTGCGCTGATCGGGGCATGGCTGGCAATGACCATCGCGGCGGCAGCCGGCATGCAGGGGTACTACGGCAGCTGGACGTACGTCACCATCACCCGCCACCAACTCGAACAGAGCCGCGAACTGCTTGCTCTGAACGAACCCGGCATCACCGTCACAGTCATGGCGCCACCCGCGGGCTGGCCGGAGCGCAGCAGCGCCGACTACGTGAAGTTCGCACTGGCACAAGGTAACTACGACAATCCGCTCGACGACCTGCGGACGTCATTGCTCAAAGGCCTGCCGACGCCGGAGGCGATCGACAATCTCGAAGCGGTCCCCGCGAACGGGGCGCTCTACATCGTGCTCCCCGAACAAGTCTGGGCATACAACGCGTACATCGGACTGTTCCCACCGGGCGCGCTCGAGAGCCTCGTCGAACAACTTTCCCAACGACCGAACTGGACTCGAGTGATCGAAGACGAAGACACGTTGGCATTCAAATACGCTCCGCCACGGAAGTGAACGCGATCATGTCGGCCGAGACACAGAGGAGTCATCGATGAGTGGACGAGTTTCGCGAACCGCCTTGATATCAACGGTTCTCATGTGGTTGCTGGTCTTAGGTTTCGTCGCGCTGGGAATCTACGACACCATCGTCGGACACTAGATGTCAGGAAATGCACAATGCTCATTCGCTACCTGATACTCGCCATGGTGGTCATGCTGACGTCGTCTTGCCTCGCCGATTCAGCGCCCAGTGACCCCAACACCACCAATCCGATCAACACCACAACGCTGTCGAGCCTCCTGCCGATGCTCAAACTGTCCACCGAAGACAACTTCGACGGACCGACGAACGCTCCGCCCGATCCGCGGCTGTGGAACACCGATGTGGGTAACCGATGGGGCTACGGCAAAGAGACACAGGCGTATACGACGGACCACGCCAACGTCCGCCAGGACGGCCAAGGCCACCTCGTGTTGGAGGCAACCACTACTGACGGGCACGTGACGTCCGGTCGGGTGAACACGGAGGGCAAGGCTCAGCTGACGGACGGCCTGATCGCGGCGCGCATCAAAATGCCTGCGGGGCAAGGTCTTCACCCGGCGTTCTGGATGCTCGGAAGTTCCCTGCGTAGTGCCGGCTGGCCGGCGTGTGGGGAGATCGACATCGTGGAGTTCGTCAACGACGGGTCGACTGCCTTCTTCACGATCCATGGGCCTCCCGGCGATCCAAGGCAAGCGGGACCGGATGGCGACGTCCAGCTGCAGTCGACAAAAGCGACGCCCAACCTGGTCGACGACTTCCACACGTATTGGCTGTACAAGCAGTCGCAACGACTGATCGTGGGCATCGACGACAATCAGGTCGCGGCGTTCAGCGCCAACCACCTGCGGCAGGGCTGGAAGTGGGTGTACGACGCCCCATTCTTCGCCGTTCTCAATCTGGCCGTCGGAGGCGATTGGGCCGGCGCACTCGCTCCCGGTGTGCTGCCCAAGCAGATGGTGGTGGACTGGATCAAGCTCTATCAGTGAAGGCTGCCTGCGGCGCGCCCTGTTTCCTGATCACTACGAGGGAGTTGTCCCAGAGCGCAACGCCCGGTCGGTGCAACTTGACGATCTGGAAGGAGAGCTTCCGGCCGCAATCCGCGAGGTACTCGGCATAGGCCTGCCGGTCCCGCATCGTCACGTCCTCGATGACATAGACGCCGTCGTCTTTCAGGAGGTCGAAAGTGTTCTCGAACAGACATCTCCCGGCATGGAATTCGTGCAACCCGTCATCAATGATGACGTCGACCGAACCGACCGGGATCTCTGCCGCCCTCCGGAAATCCTGGACGCACTGCGCGTCTGTCTGATCGCAGTAGTAGGTCCGAATCCGGTTCTCGATGAACAGGATGTCCTTGTCTATGTCGATCCCGACGATGTCAGCCTGTGGGAAGTAGTCCCGCCAGACCCTCAGACTCGCCCCCGGCCGTCCCGTGGTCCCCATGCTGGACGCACGACTCGGGTTGTTCGTACCCAAACCACACTCGATGACGGACTGCAGCACGTCCCGCTTCTGCTCGAAGAGCATCTCGTAGAAGTCGGTATATGTATGCGTTGGCCAGGTTCGCACATTGGCCTTCCTGCCTTTGGCCACTTCTCCTTTGTCACTGCCGTACCGATCACACAGGTCAGCGAGGAGGCTTGTCTCGTTTCGTCGATACACGATCTCCATGGCAAACGGATTGCGCTTGCGCAAACGCCAGTCCTCGATGCGTTCGCGAACGGGCTCCGCCGCTCCGAAACGCCAAAAAATGCGTCGGAGCCTGCCGCCCAGAACCCGATCCAACTTGTCGGCAACTCGCATCACCACTCGTTCGTCCCCTCACCGAGAGAGTCGATGCCGTAATGGCATACAACCGATTCAGCCGACACATCCGTCGACACCGCCGGCTTGCAAATGCCTGAGCAGAAGGTCACGCCAGCCGCTTCGACAGCAGGCTGATCGGCAACCGTCGATATCAACCTATCCGCAGCGTATGCCGCTTGCAGAAGAATCGTGAGCAAACAATCAAGAAGGTGCAATCTCGCTCCTGCGACCCGCCTCTACCGATAACATCTGACAGGAGCAGAAAGAAGGGCTCAATGACTTCCGGCCCGCGAACACCATTGCGACTCGGCATGGTGACCGCCCGCGCCCTGCCAATGATGGGCGGCATCGAGACCCACGTTCACGAGGTATCCCGCCGGCTGGCCGCAGCCGGCGTGGAGGTCACGGTCGTGACAACCGATGCCGTTGGGGACCAACCCACCGACGACATGGTGGCGGGTTACCGAGTTCGGCGATTCCCCGCATACCCGCGGTCACGCGATTACTACCTCTCCCCAGGCTTGTTCCGGCACCTGGCCGCCGACCACTATGACGTCGTCCATGTGCAGGGCGTGCATTCCCTCGTCGCTCCGACTGCGCTCGCCGCCACCCGCCATGCCCGGGCGCGCTCGATACTCACGTTCCACACCGGAGGCCATCCATCCGCCCTGCGCGGGTCGCTGCGGCCGTTGCAGTGGCGCTTGATGACCCCGCTGCTTCGGTCGGCCACGGCATTCGCGGCCGTATCCGAATACGAGCGCCAGTTGTTCGCGAAAGTCCTTGGTGTCGAAGAGAAGACCATCCGGCTGATCAGAAACGGGTGCGAGCCGCTGCCGGTTGACCCGACCGCGGAAAGCGCGACGGGCAGCCCCCTGATCCTCTCAGTCGGCAGGCTCGAGCGTCACAAGGGTCACCAACGCATCTTGCGAGCCCTGCCGAACATCCTGGCCCAGGCACCCGAAGCGCGACTCGTGCTCGTCGGCAGCGGCCCGTACGAAGAGCGCCTGAGAACCATCGCCGGGGAGCTCGGCGTCATCGACCGCGTCTCGATCTGTTCCTTTGGCCCGGAGCGGCGTTCGTCGATGGGCAAACTCGTTTCCGACGCCGACGTGGTCTGCCTGATGAGCGAGTGCGAAGCCCACCCCGTTGCGATCATGGAGGCCGTCGGCACCGGTACGAATGCACTCGTCGCCGACACCTCGGGGCTTTCGGAGCTCGGCCGCGCGGGGTTGGTGACGACCATCGCGCTCGATGCCCCACCAGCACAGCTGGCGGCCGCCGCACTCGCCGTTGCCGCCACGCCCCGGTCCGCTCCGCCCGCCCTTCCGACCTGGAATGACTGCGCCGAAGAGCTACACAGCCTTTACCTGGAAGTAGCGGGGGTCGGCTGAACTGCCATACCGGCGGACAATTCAGCCGCTAGCTTCGAGAATCAGCGACTCGACCCGGTTCGGGAGTTCACCGATCAAAGCGGCATGTCGATCGCCACCCAGCAACTCCGCGTGCTCGGATTCACCTGGTAGGCAACGTCGTATCTGCTGAAAACCCGAGAGCTGCAGCGCGTGCCGGAGGGTGGTTTCGTCGTAAAGGTAGCTGTGCCCCCATGACCTCATGACCCGGTTCAAGGCATGGACGGCGCTGTCTACTTCCTTTCGTTCGGCAGGCGAGCCGAATGTGCGGTTGCTCCACCGGACGTACTCCTGGACGTCCGGGTCCTCCGAATCAGGCAGCAGGCGAACAACTTCCAAGTCCGGTGTCGAGATACGCAGCACTCCTGCGGGGCACAGCGCACGTCGCGCTTCCGCGAGCAGCCGCAACCCGGCGTCATAGGAAACTTGCTCGAACATGTGCTCGCACAGCACATATCGAAACGATGCCGGCGGCACTGGCCAGCGTCGCACCGCGTCGAGGTACACGACCGACGGTTTCACCGGGACCAGATCGGTGCATAGCCATCCGGCAAGGGTCATGGCCCCGGAACCGAGCGCCAACTTGCGCTTGTCGGGAGGCGTATCCCTCAGATAGCGGTTGAGCTGACCACCTCGGCGGGCCCACCCTACGGCCTGCAACCCGAGCACCGCCGACCGGTGCACAGCCGGGATTCGCTGCAGTGCCTTCCCGGCCCGCTGTACTGCCGTGACCTGCCCGTCGATCGGCATCCGGTCACCGTCCCCGGCCGGTGCGTTTGGCCCGCGAATCGATCACCGCAAGGCCCGACACCGGACCACTCAGCCGCCGACTCCAACGCCACAGCTTCGTTTGAAGCCTTTCCGGATAGGGTGCTGTCCGCGCCCCCGATCCCGCCAGCCAGCCCTGCATCTGTTCAGTTGTGGTGGTCGCTTTCACCGTCAATCTGGCGAGGGCATAGATGTTGTCCGACTCCGAACTGAACGCGTTCATCACCGCGCACGCCGAGGTGTGGCCGGCTGCGGCAACGACCTTGCGCGTCCGCTCGCTCTGGAACCCGTGCGGGTAGGCGAAGCTCGGGATCGCCCGACCGCAGGCCTGCTCGAGTAAGCCTTTCGAATACCGGATTTCCTCAGCGACGTCACTGGCACGCATGGTGTCGAGCTGACGGTGCGTGTGGGTGTGCGCGCCGATCTCGACGCCGAGATGCGGTAGGTGGTCAAGCTGCGCCCAGCTCAGCATGGGGGCCGGCGGGAGAGCGGTTTTCGGGGGCCGTGGGCCACGCCCGCGCAACGTTCCCGTCGTCACATACAGCGTGCTCGGCAGGCGGCGCGTCGCCATCGCCTCTGCCGCACCGATGAAGTCGGCGAATCCGTCGTCGAAGGTGATGAGCAGCGGACACCGCGGCAGTGGCCGCTCTCCTGAGAGCGCGGCAGTCAGCTCGGAAACCGTCAACGCGGTCCGCCCACTGCCGGCAACGAGTTCCAGGTGGTGAGCGAATTC
>Ga0265327_10005650_pt1 | contig 10351 bp, 6 predicted proteins | sample 41621metaG_FD_202089 | JGI IMG/M metagenome (GOLD analysis project Ga0265327, IMG submission 202089) | Rhizosphere microbial communities from Carex aquatilis grown in University of Washington, Seatle, WA, United States - 4-16-21 metaG | ecosystem: Host-associated > Plants > Roots > Rhizosphere >... | reverse complement strand
CATTGCCGTGTGCTTAACCTGAACGTCGCGCCGATTGGCGGTATTAACGGCGGCGAAAAGCTGAATATCCAGATGGATATTGTCGCGCTGGTCAAACCCAATTCATAAAACCGTGAACGCCCCTCTCAAAACAACCTTGCTCGTGGTCCTGCTCGGTGCCGGCGCACCGGCGGTCTTTGCCGACCAACCCAAGGCCGCGCCCGTCAAGCCCGTTCCGGCCAAGTCGGTCTTCACCATGCCAGCCACCACCCACGATGGCCGTGACCCGTTTTTTCCCGAATCATCCCGCCCGTATGAAGATGCTGTGGCCTCCAAGCACACCGTCGAGGCCACCGCCTTTGTGATCAAAGGCTTCTCGATTGAACACGGACATCCCATGGTAATCATCAACAACCACACCTTCGCGGTTGGTGATGAAGGCGATGTCCTGACCGCCAACGGACGGGTGCACCTGCACCTGGTTGAAATCCGCCCTGATGCCGCCGTTATTGAAGTCAACGGCTCCCGCCGTGAATTAACCATCAATACCAAATAAAACCCTTCCAGCGCAGACCCCTTTAAAACCATATCCGCCATGAAAAAAAATATTTACAACATCCTGCTCGTCGGGCTGGCCAGCGTGTTGATCGCCCGCGCCCAGACCAACCCCGCCGTCAGCAGCCAGCCGGTTGACAACACCAATGTGGCCGCGGTAGTCCTGCCGACGACCAACGCCGCGCCGGTCATCGATGCCGCGCCCACGGCAACCACCAATGTTGCGCCCGTCGTGGTTGCGGCGGTCGTCACCAACGCCCCCGTCATTGTGGCGACCACCACCAATTTGCCCGAGACGGTGACCACCAACACCGCGCTGGCTTCGGCCACCGCCACCAATACGGCCGCCATGACTGCCGCTGAACCGATTCCGTTGATCCAATTTTCCGACGTACCGATCACCACGGCCATCGAGAACCTGGCCCGCCAGGCAAACATCAATTACATGCTGGATCCGAAGATTGGTTATGGCGTGCCCGACCAAAACGGCCAGGTGAAACCCGAGCCGCAGCTCTCCATCCGCTGGCAAAACATTACGGCTGAAAGCGCCCTGCTCGCTTTGCTGGACACCTACGGCCTGCAATTGGTGGTCGATAAAAAGACCAGCATTGACCGCGTGGCTTTGAAAGACCCGCTGGCCCCGCCGCCGCTCATCACCCGCGTGGTGCAGTTACAATATGCCAACGTCTCCAACATGGTCGAATCCGTGCAGTCCGTGCTGGGCGATAAACGCAGCCGCGTGCTCCCCGATGTACGTACGAGCCAGATGCTGGTGGTGGCCACCGACCCCGAACAGCAGGCCGTGGATACTCTGGTAGCCCAATTGGACAAGCCCACCCGCCAGGTGCTGATTGAAACCAAGTTGATTGAAATCTCCAGTACGCCCTCCGCCAAGCGCGGTGTGGATTGGAGTTCCACCTTGAGCGCCCAGACCGTTACCTTCGGTAATGGCTTGATTTCCGGTGACAACACCATCACTACGCCAGGCGCGCAAACCAGTCATACCGTCACCACTCCGGGCGGCGGCAAAACCACCACGTCATCTTATACCACGCCCTCCAGTATCAGCGGTGTGCTGGACCAGGCTCTCGGCACGGGCGGCTGGTCCGCCAGCACGATGGCTGGCTTGATTCCGTCCACGGCCTTCCTGAATGCCTCGGGAGTGGAAGCCGTCATTTCGTTCCTGAACGCCTCCTATGATGCCCAGGTTTACTCCACGCCGCGCGTCGTGACGTTGGATAATCAACCCGCGCATATCGAAGTTGTTCGTACCTATCCCGTAATTAGTGTATCCGGCTCCTCGGCCAACAACTCGGGCAGCGCCACGGTTACCTACTCCAACGTGGGTACGATTCTGGATGTGACACCGCGCATTTCGGCCAATGACAAAATATGGCTCCAAGTTGTTCCCGAGGTTTCCAGCCATTTTGCAGACGTTACGGTTTCGGTGGGAGGCGGCGTTGGCGGCACCAGCTCGACTTACCCGATTCCCGTATTTGACCGCCGCCGGATTGTTTCACAAGTCATGATTCCTAATGGTAATACGCTGGTAATGGGCGGCTTGGTGCAGGACAGCCCCAACGCCACCTACTCCAAGGTGCCGTTTCTCGGTGATATTCCCGGCCTTGGCTGGGCTTTCCACAGCGAAAATAAATCCATGTCCAAGGACAACCTGATCATCTTCCTGACGCCAACGATTGTTCAAGATACGGATTTCCAGCCAACGACTTCAACGTACCTGCAATCCAAGCCCAAGACCATGCGCTCGCCCATGAACCCGCATCATCCATGGGATGGGGCTGAACCTGAATCGGGCTGGAGTAATCCCGCACCTTTGCCGGATGAGTTCGGCAATCCGAAGCCGGTAAAATAAAGCCGATCCATTTCAAGACCGTCAGCCTAAATCCAGTCGAACTATGAGAAATACACTTCTCAAGCCGTTATTGCGGCAGCTACATTCCACCTTAGCCTTCCGTTGGCCACTTGCCCTGGCCGTGACAGGTTTGGCATTGCTCTCCCAGGGCGAAGCCCAGGCGCAAACCACGGTGACCACCATTGGCGGCGGCAGCACCTCGTCGCCCTATTATGGTTATGCTGACGGCAGCACCCTGCACGCATCCAAATTTTACGCGCCGGCTGGCATGGCGCTGGATCCGTCGGGAAGCACCCTGTATATCGCCGATTGCAGCAACAATATGGTGCGCGTGGTTTCTTCAGCCGGCAATACCGGCAGCAGCGTGACCACCACACTGGCCAATGCCACCAACAGCGGCACCATTGGCGTGAGCCATCCGCTGGCCGTGGCCGTGGATGCCGCCACGAATGTCTATGTGCTTAATCACGGGACAGGCGCCAACGGTGCCGTGCTGCACCTTGGCGGTATCGGCGGCTCGCTCACGGTTTATCCGGTGCTCGCTTCCAACCTGGTCAATGTCACTGCCATGACGATGGATGGCGTGGGTAATTTGTATGTCACGATGAATGCCAATAAAGTCATTCGCGTGACCACCAACAAAGTGATGACCACGCTGGGCACCATCAGCGCGGTCGGAACTTCGTTACAGGGCATAACCATGCTCGACAACGGCCAACTGGCGTTGACCGATGCCGGCAACAACGGCATTTGGACGATGAACCCATTAAACGGCACCTCCGCCAAATTCACCGGATTTCATGGCGCTGCGGATGTGCTCGGCTCAGCCTCAATCGCTGCGTTCAATACGCCCGAAACCATTTCCAAGGCCGGTAACGGCGTGCTGGTGGTGGCTGACAAGGGCAACAACAAGGTCAAGCTGGTGGACAACACCGGCACGGTCACCCTGCTCTATGGCGTTAATTCTAATTTGTGGCTGACGGGCACCGGCAAATTCCCGGGCTGGGCCGATGGTGCTGGCACCGCCACGCAAGGCAGCGCCGAATCGCGTCAGCCTTACGGTGTAGCGGTTTCTCCCGATGGCAGCGTCTATGTGGCGGAAGATTATTATCATGTGCTCCGCCACGTTACCGGCACGGGACTCGTGGCGCCGCAGCCAAGTTATCCGCAGGTGTTCAATGGTCCTTCCGGCATCGCGTATGATTCCACCGACAATTATTTGTTCATTGCCAACAACACCAACAGCTCGGTGCAACAGTTGAATTTGAACAACAACGTCACCACCACCTTCCTTGATTCTTCCGATGGCGTGACCAATCCGGCGTCGGTTTTGGTGGACACCAATGACAACATTTACGTGCTCAACCAAGGTCCGACCGGCAACGGCTACGTGCTTGAATTTGATATTTACGGCAACGCCTACGGCCCCATCATCACCGGCCTGAACCAGCCCACTGCCTTTACGCTCGATAGCTACGGCAATTTTATTATCACCGAACAATCCGGCAACATCCGGGCATTTGGCGCTGATTTTACAAATACGCTGGCGACCATCACGAATGCGCACGTCTCGCTCCAGGGCGTGGCCTTGTTTGATGATGGCACGATTGCCGTCAGCGACGCCGGTAACCACGTCATCTGGACGGTTAATCCCATTACCAAGCTCATCAGCAAATTGACTGGCCAGTTGGGCACCAACGGTATTTCCGTGGGCGCTTCTAATTTCGCGAAACTGTATCAACCGCACCAACTCGCCCGCCTCGCTGGCAACCAGCTTTTGGCGGCTGACTTCGGCAACAACCGCCTGGTTCAAATCGCCCGAAACGGCACCGTGACCACGAACCATGTGAACCTGTCGCCCGGCACCACCCTCTGGTTCGGTAACAGCGGCGACCCGATTCCATACGGCAATTCCAAGTATGTCAATATCGTCGCGCCATTTGGTGTGGCGGTGGGCAGTGGCGGCGAAATTTTCGACTCGGAAACATTTTATGCCGATATCCGTGGCCAGACCGGCACCACCTTGAACGCCCCGTCGTTCAACCCTGAAGTGCCAATCCCGGTTTATTCCAACCCCGCGGGCATTGCCTTGGATACCACCGGCACCCTGCTTTTCGTGGCTGACCCCACCAATGACACGGTGAGCATCTTGGATTTGGCGAACAATCAAACGTCCGTGTTCCTGGATTCCAGCAGCGGTATTTACCAGCCCGTGGATGTGGGCGTGGACATCGAGGATAACCTGTACGTTTTGAACCAGGGCACTGGCGGAAACGGCTCCATCATGGAGTTTGATACTTATGGCAATTTCATCGGCACCACCGTTGCGTCGCTGCCCATGCCTACGGCCATGAAGCTGGACTTTGTCGGTGACTTTTATGTGACTGAATTAAACGGCTTGGTGCAGATGTTCAATTCCAGCGGCTCCAATACGCTGGCCAACATCACCACCAATGCCAACGTCAAGCTTCAGGGCATCGCCGTGCTCGACAACGGCGCCGTGGTGGTCAGCGATTCCGGCAACCAGGTCATCTGGCAGATTCCGTCCGGCTCGAACAATGCCGTATTGCTCACCGGCGTGCTGGGCACGCCCGGATCCAATTTTGGCACGGTCGGATTTGCCAAGCTGAACAAGCCCATGCGCCTCGCCCAGGCCAATGGCGGTCTGTTGCTCATTGCGGATTCCGGCAACAACCGGGTGGTGGTGGCCAATGATGCCGGCAGTATTTCCTCCGCCTTGAATTCCACGAACGCGGATATTTGGTTTGGCCTGCCCATCGACCCCGTTACTTCGAGCAGCCCCAGCTTTGTGCCCATGCAATCCCCGGTGGGTTTGGCCATTGGCGCAGGCGGCACGGTATACGCCTCAGAATCACTGTATAAAGATATCCGCGGCTTGCTGGGCACGGGTATTGCCGCCCCCACCCCGCCGCCGGCCGCGCCGTTGAACCTGGTGGCCAACGCCAGCTATGGACAGGTAGCTTTGTCCTGGTCCGCTTCCATCGGGGCAACCAACTATTTCGTCAAGCGGGCAACTTCCACGAACTCGGTCTTTACCGTGGTTGCGAGCACGCCGGGCACGAGCTTTGTGGATACCAGCGTCCTGAGCGGCACGACCTACTATTATGAAGTTTCAGCCTCCAACAGTGGCGGCCAGAGTCCCAATTCCGCCATCGTCAGCGCCAAGCCGTTGATCCCCCCGCCCCCGGCCCCGCGCATTGGCTGGTTTGACTACGGCAACAACCCCGCCATTTTGTCCAGCACGTTGCATCCGGTGAGCGTGGCCACGTTTAACAACGATCAGAAGCTGGCGATTGACCCGGTGAAAACTGGCATATCCACGTATTACATTCAGGGCATACCACCGTTAAACGGCTCACCCAGCGCGACCAACGGCAACTCACCGCCCTTCTATCAGGATAACCTCTCATATGTACAGTCGCTCACGGTGCCAAGCGCTCCGGACGTGATCATGGAAGCCATCAACATTGATTCCCAAGGGCAAGCCAGCCCCATCACCACCGCGGAATTCCTGTTCCAAGTGGGCAACCCGACGGTAAATGGCTTCAACGGCGCGCAGTTTACCGTGAGTGACATTACCACCAATTCCGTCTTCTGGTATACCTTGGATGGATCTGATCCCACCAATGCATCGCCCAGCATCGGACCAATCTCCCTGGGCGGCACAAACTCAGCCACGCTATCCATTGTGGTGACGAGCAATGTTCTGTTCAAGGCGCGTGCTTACCGCAGTGGTTACACGCCCAGCGGGGTGGCGGTACAGTCGTTCTCGCCCGGCAATTTCTCCGCCAACACGATCAGCTTTGGGTTCGGCTCAGGTGAAGCCTCCAGCGATTTCGTGGCTGCTCCCGGCCAGACGTTCTATGCGCCGGTTACCTTGGGCATCCTGCCGAACACGACCATGTATAGTTTGCAGTTTAATGTGGTGGTCACCAACGCCGGCCCCAATCCCGGATCGGCGATTTCGCCAGGTGCATTCGGCTTTGAAAGCATGCTGGTAAAACCCGACACCGTCCAAGGTTTATATGATGTCATTCCTCCTTATATGTTTGTGGGCGATGACACCGGCCCGTTAAACCCCAGCCAGATTGTCACCTATGGCGGCACCAATTTTGTAAACTTGGAAACCGCCAACACCGCCTTGAACCTGCTCGCCGTAGGCTGGCTGGAGCGATACACCGAAACGAATCTTTTCCCGACCACATCACAAGACCTGATTCAATACTCCCTGGCGCATGATGACCTGTTCTCCCAATCCGGCGGCCAGATTATCCTGGGCGGTTATGCCTTCCAAGTGCCCGCCAATGCCAGCAATGGCCAGACCTACCAGATTCAGATCAACCGTCCGTCAGCCACCTCCGATGGCATTGGCGCACCCGGTTCTGATGTTTACATCGCCGCGCCAACCAATGGCGCCACCGCTGGGGGCAGCCCGGTGAACGCACTCAAGTATGTGACCGTCGGCCAGCGCAAATACATTGCCGGCAGCGTCTATCCGTTCCGTTGGTTTAACGCGGGCGATTTCGGCTCCAGCAACATCGTCAGCGCCGATGTCCTGCAAGTTTTCCAGTCGGCCATATATCTGCTCAACATGCCGCCGCAGGGCAGCGACTTCTACGACGCCATGGATTCTTCCGGCAGCTATGGTGCCGTGGACAATAACGGTGCTGACGCCAATTACGGTTACTATACTAATGCCAATTCCGTGCTGGCCGAACCCGGCCAGACAAGCCCGTTGTTCAGCGGCGATGATACCACCATCAACCAAGTTGCGTTCGGCGACGGGGCACTTGACGTTTGCGACGTCTATGTCACATACCGTCGTTCGCTCGACCCGAGCCTGACCTGGTTCCGTCGCTTCTGGAACAACGGCCAGTTGGTGGCAGACACCAACGCCCCGAACGTTGCCAGCCATGCGCTAAAAGCCCCAACAAAAACCACTACGGTGGCTCCTAAGTCATTAAATCTGACTTCAACCCCGCCACAGGTGAATTTCTCGGCTGGCGACGTCATTGGCCAGGCTGGCCAGAAGGTGCAAGTGCCGATTAATGCCACGATCCTCGGCAACTATCCGTTGCGTTTGTTGATGCTCAACCTCACCGTGGTGCCGTTGGACGGTTCGCCCGCCCTGACCACGCCAGTTGCGTTCAGCCAGACAGCTTCCACCATTGGCGCGCCGCTGACGACGATGTCCCAAGGCAACAATAACTTTGCGGCAGTCTGGCTCAGCTCCACCAACAGCGGTTTGACCGGCACCGTTACGTTGGGCACCCTGTCTATCACCATTCCGCCGGGCGCCAGCAGCAAGGCGGCATACGCCATACATTTCGACCATGCCTCGGCTTCGCCCAATGGTCTGGCTTCGTTCCCGAACCAGAAACTCACCGGCGTGCTGACCACCAGTGCGCAGACGAACTCCACGTACGGTGACGGCATCCCGGATTCCTGGCGGTTGCGCTGGTTTGGCACCGTGAACAACGTGCTTTCTGCCTCCAACGCCTGTCCATCTGGTGACGGGATACCGAACTGGAAGAAGTTTGTTGCCGGGGTCGATCCCAACGTGGCCAACGACTTCCCCAGCGTGAAGTCCAAGTTCCCGGTGCCGTCCGGCTCCACCACCGCCATTCACTGGCCGTCGGTCAGCGGCAAACAATACGTGATCCAACGGTCCAGCAACGTGTTTAATGGACCTTGGACCATCATTTCCACCAACACCGGCACCGGTGGCGATATGGAATACGACGATTCGAGCACGGCTAACGCGAAGTTCTATCGCGTGCAAATCCTGCCTTGAATCAATTGAATTGCTAAAACAAAACGGCGCGTCCTATCGACGCGCCGTTTTTATTTTAACATTCAAACTTCAAATTCGGCCTGAAAATTACGCCTCTGCCACTCGGCGCAGGTATTCAAATGAATAAATGCCGGTGTCATGGCCATCGGCCCAGGCAGGTTGCAGAGCGTAACCGCCTACTTGGGAAAGCCGGGTCAACACAAAGGCATTGGCCGCGAACGGCTTCTCGGGATTTTTATAGACGTTGCCGAGGATATCCATCTCGCCCTTGCAACCAGCGCAGGGACAACTGCGGCGCAATTTCTCCAATGAGATGTAGCTTTCCTGGCCGTCATCCCATTTGATGGCGAGTTCATTCCCAATCGGTTGGACGTTCAAAGGGCGCATGTGATTTAGAAAGCCGCCGTGCAGCGGCTCTGTTTTGCCTGTATCGTTTTAGAGATTTGAATTACAGACGTTCTGCGAGCGCCGCCTTGCTCTTGGCCAACACCTCTGCATGCAATGAATTGCCGTGCGAATCGATGGTGACCACTGCCGGAAAATCTTCGACTTCAAATTCCCAGATGGCTTCGGGCGCGCCGAATTTTTCCATCATGTAGACATTGCGCACCTTCTTGATGCGTTCAGCCAGCACTTGAGCTGCACCGCCAATGGCATGCAGATAGACGCAGCCGTATTCTTTGCAAGCAGCCATCGTTTTGTCACCCATGCCGCCCTTGCCAATGACGCCGCGCACACCGAAATCCCGGATAACCCGCCATTGATACGGCTCTTCGCGAATGGAAGTCGTCGGGCCGGCGGCGGTGGCTTTCCACGAACCATCGGGCTGCTTCATTACCACGGGGCCGCAATGGTAGAGAATGCCGTCGCGCAGGCTCACGCCGTCCGGCAACTGGCCGCCTTCGTGCAAATATTTATGCACGGCATCGCGCCCAGTATGAATGACGCCGGTAATCAGCACTTCTTCGCCAACCTTCAGCGCGCGAATTTTTTCTTCGGTAAAAGGAAAAGTTAATTTGGTCATATAGGTCCTTGGAATTGGTCGTGATATTGGGGCGTTAATACAACCATTTTTCAATCGTCCCCTGCCCGTCCAGCGTTACGCCCTGGCGGCGATACGCCCAGCACATGTAGCTGATGCTCACGAAATACGAGGCCGGCACGCGGTTGGCCGTGCAAATTTTTACGCCGAGCAAGGTGGTCTTGCCACCAAATCCCATGGGCCCGATGCCAAGTTCGTTGGCCGTTTTCAGAATGTCCTGCTCGAGTGCGTCCAGCTTGGGCTCTGGGTTGCGGTCTTCCAAGCGGCGGAGAAATTGCGTCTTGCTCAATTCATAACCAGTCGCCCGGTCGCCACCGATGCACACGCCGAGAATGCCGGGGCCGCAGCCCTTGCCTTGCGCCTGCAACACGGCGTCGAGAATCGCCTTGCGGCAACCGTCCAAGTCCCGGTTGGCCTGCAAGCCATCGTCGGGCAGCGAATATTGCGCGCCAACGTTCTCGCAGCCGCCGCCTTTGAGGACGAGCTTTACGCTGACTTCGGATGAACGATGCTGGTGAAAATGAAATGCCGGTGCGCCGGGTCCCACGTTGGTGCCATCATTTTTGCCGGTCAAGGAATCCACGGAATTCTGCCGGAGATAGCCTTTCTTGGTGGCGGCTGTCACAGCTTCGCGCGCCGTTTCGGCAAAAGTCACCTGGTCATACCCAATCGGACAATCCACATAGAACAGGATGCTGCCGGTGTCCTGACAGATGGGTTGCGACTTCTGTTTGGCCAGGGCGATGTTCTGGTCAATGATCTTGATGGCATTGGCCGCAATGGTGCCTTGCTTCTCGTTTTCCAGCGAAGTCAGGATGGCTTTGTGCACATCATCGGGAATTTCCGCAGACGTACGACGAATTAGTTCAACCAGTGAATCGTGCAATTGGCTCATAGAATATGCCCTAGCGTAAAATGTCCGCCCGCCAGCGTCAATTATTGCCGCGAAGAACCGGTGAGGCGATCTGCGCCAAAAAGAATGTTACCCGAGGCTGGTTGACTGGTTTATGTGAACAGGTCGTTGTGCCAAAAGTCAGTGTTACCCGAGATGCACAACGATATGAGCCAAAAAACGAGGAAAGAAGTA
>Ga0265327_10005649_pt1 | contig 10353 bp, 7 predicted proteins | sample 41621metaG_FD_202089 | JGI IMG/M metagenome (GOLD analysis project Ga0265327, IMG submission 202089) | Rhizosphere microbial communities from Carex aquatilis grown in University of Washington, Seatle, WA, United States - 4-16-21 metaG | ecosystem: Host-associated > Plants > Roots > Rhizosphere >... | reverse complement strand
GCGCACCGCCAGGCTGACGGCGTCCTGCATCTGCGAATAGCCTTGCACCTTCGTGACACCGATCGACGAGCCTTCGCGTGGCGGCTTCACGATCAGCGGCAGGCCCAGCACGTCGGGCACGGCGTTGATCTGCTCGCGGCTCTGCTGGTCGAAGGCCAGGCGCACGTAGCGCGGCGTCGGCAAGCCGTCGGCCTGCCAGATGCGCTTGGTCATGACCTTGTCCATCGCCACGCTCGATGCCATGACGCCGGAGCCGGTGTAGGGAATGCCGAGCAGTTCGAGGGCACCCTGCACCGTGCCGTCTTCGCCATGGCGGCCGTGCAGCGCGACGAAGCAGCGGGCGAAGCCCTCGTGCTTGAGCGCCGCCAGCTCGCGATCCGCCGGATCGAACGGATGGGCATCGACGCCGCGCGAACGCAGCGCCTCGAGCACGCCGGTGCCCGACATGATGGAAATTTCGCGCTCGGCGGAGCTGCCGCCGAACAGCACCGCCACCTTGCCGAAAGCCTTGACGTCCCAAACGCTCACAGCGCCCTCCCTTCGCGCGTGAAGCGCTCCGACTTCTGCGGCGCCAGCGCGCCGATCTCGACCACCTTGGCCGGCACCGCGCCGATCGAGCCGGCCCCCATGCAGATCACGACATCGCCCTCGCGCGCGTTGTCGAGGATCGCCTGCGGCATCGCCGCGATCTCGTCCACGAACACCGGCTCGACCTTGCCGGCGACCCGCAGTGCACGCGCCAGCGAGCGGCCGTCGGCGGCGACGATCGGCGCCTCGCCGGCGGCGTAGACCTCGCCCAGCAGCACCGCATCGGCCTGGCCGATGACCTTGACGAAGTCTTCGAAGCAATCGCGGGTGCGCGTGAAGCGGTGCGGCTGGAAGGCCAGCACCAGGCGTCGGCCCGGAAACGCGCCGCGCGCCGCGGCGATCGTGGCGGCCATCTCGACCGGGTGATGGCCGTAGTCGTCGATCAGCGTGAAGTGGCCCGGCCGTCCGCCGGGCAGCGGCACTTCGCCATAGCGCTGGAAGCGCCGGCCCACGCCCTTGAAGTCGGCCAGGCCGCGCTGCACGGCGTCGTCGGGCACGTTGAGCTCGACCGCCACCGCGATCACCGCGAGCGCATTGCGCACGTTGTGCTCGCCCGGCAGGTTCAGCACGATGTCCAGGTCGGGCAGCGTGACGCCATTGCGGCGCTGGGCCGTGAAGTGCATCTGCGAGCCGACCGCGCGCACGTTGACCGCGCGCACCTGGGCCTCCTCGCCGAAACCGTAGCTGGTCACCGGACAGGACACCTGCGTCACGACCTCGCGCACCGCCGGGTCGTCGGTGCACAGGATCGCCACGCCATAGAAAGGCATGCGGTGCAGGAAATCGACGAAGGCCTTCTTGAGCTTCGCGAAGTCGTGCCCGTAGGTCTCCATGTGGTCGGCGTCGATGTTCGTGACCACCGCCATCACCGGCAGCAGGTTCAGGAACGAGGCGTCGGATTCGTCGGCCTCGACCACGATGTAGTCGCCGCTGCCGAGCTGCGCATTGGCGCCCGCGCTGTTGAGCCGGCCGCCGATCACGAAGGTGGGATCGAACCCGGCGGCCGCCAGCACGCTCGCCACGAGGCTGGTGGTGGTGGTCTTGCCGTGGGTGCCGGCGATCGCGATGCCCTGCTTGAGCCGCATGAGCTCGGCCAGCATCATGGCGCGCGGCACCACGGGGATGCGTTTCTCGCGCGCCGCCACCACCTCGGGGTTGTCGGCGTTGACCGCGGTCGAGGTGACGACCGCGTCGGCGCCCGCGATGTGGGCGGCGTCATGGCCGACGAAGGTCGCGATGCCCAGGCTCGCGAGGCGCTTGAGCGTCGCGCTGTCCGCCAGGTCGGAGCCGGAGATCTTGTAGCCGAGGTTGAGCAGCACTTCGGCGATGCCGCTCATGCCCGAGCCGCCGACGCCGACGAAGTGGATGTGACGAATCGCGTGCTTCATTTGGCAAGCTCCTCGCAAGCGCGCACGACATGCGCGACTGCATCGGTTTTCTGCATCGTCTTGGCCTTTTCGGCCCGTTCGAGGAGCGCAGCGCGCCCGGTGTTCTTCAGTAGATCGGCCAGCAATTCGGGTGTCAGTTCGGTTTGTTGGACGAGCCAGCCACCGCCGGCGTCGACGAGAAAGCGGGCATTGGTGGTCTGGTGGTCGTCCACGGCGGAAGGGAAAGGCACGAACAGCGCTGCTGCGCCGACGGCCGCGATTTCGGTGACGGTGCTCGCACCGGCACGCGCGACGACCAGGTCGGCGTCGGCATAGGCCTCGGCCGTGTCGTCGATGAAGGGCGTGAGTTCGCCTTCGACGCCGGCGGCGGCGTAGTTGGCGCGCAGCTCGTCGATCTGCTTGGCGCCGCTCTGGTGCGTGACCCGGGGCCGCTCGGCCGGCGCGATCAGGGCCAGGGCCTTCGGCACCACGGCGTTGAGTGCGCGGGCACCGAGACTGCCGCCGACCACCAGCAGCTTGAGCGGACCGCTGCGGCCGGCGAAGCGCGCGGCCGGCTCGCCCTGCGACAGGAAGGCGGCGCGCAAGGGGTTGCCGACCCACTGCGCCTTCTTGAGGACGTTCGGGAACGCCGTGAAGACGCGATCGGCCACGCTCGCGAGCACCTTGTTGGCCAGGCCTGCGACCGAGTTCTGCTCGTGCAGCACCAGCGGCTTGCCGAGCAGCACGCTCATCATGCCGCCCGGGAAGGTGATGTAGCCGCCCAGGCCGACCACCACGTCGGGCTTCACGCGACGCACCACGGCAATGCTCTGCAGGAAGGCGCGCAGCAACCGCATCGGCAGCAGCGCCAGCGTGGCCGGCCCCTTGCCGCGCACGCCGCCGAACTGCACCGGCTCGAAGGCGAAGCCGCGCGGCGGCACCAGCTTCTCTTCCATGCTGCCCGGCGCGCCGAGCCAGTGCACGCGCCAGCCGCGCTCGCGCAGGGCCTCGGCCACGGCCAGGCCCGGGAAGATGTGTCCGCCCGTGCCGCCCGCCATGACCAATGCGGTTCGGCTCATACGCGGCCCCCGCGCATGAGAACGCGGTTCTCGTAGTCGATGCGCAGCACCACGGCCAGCGCCACCACGTTCATCAGGATCGCCGAGCCGCCGAAGCTCATCAGCGGCAGGGTCAGGCCCTTGGTCGGCAGCGCGCCGAGGTTCACCCCCATGTTGATGAAGGTCTGGAAGCCGATCCAGATGCCGATGCCCTGCGCCACCAGGCCCGAGAACACGCGGTCGAGCGCGATCGCCTGGCGGCCGATGTGCATGATGCGGCGCGTCAGCCAGAGGAACAGCGCGATCGCCAGCAGCACGCCCACCAGGCCGAACTCCTCGCCGATCACGGCCATCAGGAAGTCGGTGTGGGCCTCGGGCAGCCAGTGCAGCTTCTCGACGCTGCCGCCGAGGCCGACACCGAAGACTTCGCCGCGGCCGATCGCGATCAGCGAGTGCGACAGCTGGTAGCCCTTGCCGAGGGCGTGCTCCTCGGTCCACGGATCGAGGTAGGCGAAGATCCGCTCGCGCCGCCACGGGCTGGTCGCCACGATGGTCGCGAAGGCCGCCACCACCAGCGCCGCGATGACGAAGAACATGCGCGCGTTGACGCCGCCCAGGAACAGGATGCCCATGGCGATCACCGCGATCACCATGAAGGCGCCCATGTCGGGCTCGGCCATCACCAGCATGCCGACCACCACCACCGCGATGCCCATCGGCAGCACGGCGCGGAAGAAGCGCTCCTTGATCTCCATCTTGCGCACCATGTAGCTGGCGGCGTAAAGCACCATCGCGAGCTTGGCCAGCTCCGAGGGCTGGAAGCGCATGAAGCCCAACGGCAGCCAGCGGCGCGCGCCGTTGACGTTGATGCCGACGTGCGGGATCAGCACGGCCACCAGCAGCAGCAGGGAGGCGACGAAGAGCCAGGGCGCGACGCGCTCCCAGGTTTTCATCGGGACCTGGAAAGCCAACAGGCCGGCGATCGTGGCGATCACCAGCGAGGCCGCGTGGCGTGTGAGGAAGAAGGTCGAGCTGTAGCCGGCGCGGGCGAAGCGCGGGCTGTCGGACAGCGCGATCGAGGCCGAATAGACCATCACGAGGCCCCAGGCCAGCAGCGCCACGGTGACCCAGACCAGCGCCTGGTCGAAGCCGAGCACGCGCACCGGCACCGCCTTGGTCTGCGTCATGCCGGCGTTGCCGAGCCGCACCGGCAGGTGCATCGGCAACGCATCGATGCCGCTCTTGGCGGCACGGCGGAACCAGCCGCCGAAGCGGCCGGTCTTGCTGTCGGGCGTGGCGGCGGCGCCGTTCATGGGCCCTCCTCCATCGGATTCGCGGGCAGGTCGGCCAGCGCCTCGACGGCCTCGCAAAAGACCTGCGCGCGGTGCGCGTAGTCGCGGAACATGTCGAAGCTGGCGCAAGCCGGCGACAGCAGCACGGCATCGCCCGGCCGGGCACGCCCGGCCGCCAGCGTCACGGCCTCCGGCAGCGAGGCGGCGGTCAGCAGCGTAATGCCGGTGGCCGCGAGCGCGGTCTCGATCAGGGGCGCATCGCGGCCGATCAGGACCACCGCGCGGGCGTACTGCGCCACCGGCGCGGCCAGCGGCGCGAAGTCCTGGCCCTTGCCCTCGCCGCCGAGGATCACGACCAGCCGGCGTTCTTCGCCGAGGCCGACCAGCGCCGCCACCGTGGCGCCGACGTTGGTGCCCTTGCTGTCGTCGAAGTACTCGACGTCGCCGACGATCGCGACCGGTTCGACCCGGTGCGGCTCGCCGCGGTACTCGCGCAGCCCATACAGCATGGGCGCCAGCTGGCAACCCGCCGCGGTGGCCAGGGCCAGCGCAGCCAACGCGTTGAGGGCGTTGTGACGGCCGCGGATGCGCAACGCATCGGCCGGCATCAGGCGCTGGATGAAGATCTCTTCTTCCTCTACCGCGGCCCCCCGCTTGCGCTTTTGCTGGGTCTCGTCGGCTTCGAGCGCGCGCACCAGCCAGACCATGCCGTTGAGGCGCTCGATGCCATAGTCGCCGGGCCGCAACGGCATTGCCGCGCCGAAGGTGACGACGCTGCGCGCCACCTGACCCTTGGCCAGCTTGACCGGCGCCGGCCGCATCGCCATGACGGCGGCGTCCTCGCGGTTGAGCACCATCGTGCCCTTGCGGCCGAAGATGCGCGCCTTGGCGGCGGCGTAGGCGGCCATGTCGCCGTGCCAATCGAGATGGTCCTGCGACAGGTTCAGCACGGTCGCCGCGGTCGGCTCGAAGTCCTGCACGCCGTCGAGCTGGAAGCTCGACAGTTCGAGCACCCAGACCTCGGGCAGGTCGTCGGCATCCATGCGGGCCGACAGCGTGTCGAGCAGCGTCGGCCCGATGTTGCCGGCCACGGCGACGCTCTTGCCGGCGCGCTCCACCAGTTGGCCGGTGAGCGCCGTCACGGTCGTCTTGCCGTTGGTGCCGGTGATGGCGAGCACCGCGGGCGTGTAGCCCTTGGGCGCGGGCGGTGGGGCCACAGGCTCGACCAGCGGCGTAAAAGAATCGTCGTCATCGTCGGTCGGTGCCGCGACGGCTTCCGCGGCAGCGGCCTCGTCGGGTTCGGGGGCCCGTTCGGGCAAGTCGGACGTGTCGGGGGCGGGTTCGGCGAGCGCTGCCGGTTCCGGCGCTTCGACCGCCTCCACGATCCGCAAATCCGACAGCGCGCGCGCGAACAGGTCCAGCTCGCCACCCACGGGCAGGCCCATCGCCCGCGCCGCGTCGACCACCGGTGCGACTGACGCCGGGGACAGTCCGGGCGAGCGGTACACCGCGCGCACCGGCGTCCCCTCGACCAGCGCGGCCGAAAAAGGCCCGCCGACGAACACGGCACCCGGCAGTTCGGCGCGCAGCGTCGCCAGTTGCGGCGGCGCCTCGCGGGTGTCGGCCACCGTGAGCACCGCGCCATGGCGCGCGCACCAGCGCGCCATCGCCAGGCCGGACGCACCGAGGCCGAGGACGAGGACGTGGAGGTCTTTCAGATGCCGCATGGTGTCAACGCAGCTTCAGGGTGGACAGGCCCACCAGGCACAGCAGCATCGTGATGATCCAGAAGCGGACCACGACCTGCGTCTCGCGCCAGCCGCTCTTCTCGAAGTGATGGTGCAGGGGCGCCATCTTGAGCACGCGCCGGCCCTCGCCGAAGCGCTTCTTGGTGTATTTGAAGTAGCTGACCTGCGCCATCACCGAGATCGCCTCGACGACGAAGATGCCGCCCATGATGAAGAACACGATCTCCTGGCGCACGATCACCGCGATGGTGCCGAGCGCGCCGCCGAGTGCGAGCGCGCCCACGTCGCCCATGAAGACCTGCGCCGGATGGGTGTTGAACCACAGGAAGGCCAGGCCGGCGCCGGCCATGGCCGAGCAGAACACCAGCAGTTCGCCCGAACCCGGGATGTGCGGGAACAGCAGGTAGCGCGAGTAGACCGCGCTGCCCGTGACATAGGCGAACACGCCAAGCGCGGAGCCGACCATGACCACAGGCATGATCGCCAGCCCGTCGAGCCCGTCGGTGAGGTTCACCGCGTTGCTGGCGCCGACGATCACCAGGTAGGTCAGGATCACGAAGCCGATGCCGCCGAGCGGATAGCTCACTTCCTTGAAGAAGGGCACCAGAAGGTTGATCTTCGGCGGGAAGTCGAGGTCGAAGCCCGAGCGCACCCAGGTGAAGAACAGTTCGAGCACGCGCCAGTTGGAGCTCTCGGAAATGCTGAACAGCAGATAGAACGCAGCCACCAGGCCGACCACCGACTGCCAGAAATACTTCTCGCGCGACCGCATGCCCTCGGGGTCCTTGCGCACCACCTTGCGCCAGTCGTCGACCCAGCCGATGGCACCGAAGCCCAGCGTGACCCACAGCACGATCCAGACGAATCGGTTCGACAGGTCGAACCACAGCAGCGTCGAGAACGCGATCGAGAACAGCACCAGCACGCCGCCCATCGTGGGCGTGCCGCTCTTGGTCAGGTGCGTTTCCATGCCGTAGCTGCGCACCTGCTGGCCGATCTTGAGCGCCGCAAGGCGCCGGATCACGTAGGGGCCGGCGGCCAGTCCGAGCAGCAGCGCGGTCAGCGACGCCATGAGCGCGCGGAACGTCAAATACTGGAAGACCCGCAGGAAGCCGAACTCCGGCGACAGTGTCTGCAGCCACATGGCAAGGCTCAGCAGCATGGGCGGAACCTCGTCGGGAAATCAGGCATGTGCGAACGGGCCTCGATGCACGACTCATGCGGCATGACCGGCCTCCTTGTCTTGTTGTTGTGATTCGGCCCAGCCGGCGACGGCGTGGACCACACGCTCCATCTGCATGAAGCGCGAGCCCTTGACCAGCACGCTGGCGGCCTGCGGGAGCTGCGCACGCACGGCGGCATGGAGCGAATCGATGTCCTCGAAATGGCGGCCCGCGTCGCCGCCCTGGAAGGCGGCAATGCTGTGCGCCGATTCGGCGCCGAGCGCGTACAGCGTGTCGATGCCGCGTTCGCGCGCCCGGGCGCCGACCTCGGCATGGAACTGGGGCCCCTGGTCGCCGACCTCGCCCATGTCACCGATCACCAGCAGGCGCGGACCCGGCAGCGCGGCGAGCACGTCGATCGCGGCCAGCATCGAATCGGGATTGGCGTTGTAGGTGTCGTCGACCAGGGTGATCGTCCGGCCGCCCGCCAGCCGCAGCGCGATCGCCCGGGAGCGGCCCTTGACCGGCTCGAAGGCCGACAGCCCTTCGGCGATCCGGTCGAGCGACACGCCGCTGGCGAGCGCACAGGCGATCGCCGCCAGCGCATTGACGACGTTGTGGCGGCCCGCGATGCCCAGCCTGAAGCGCAGCGCGCCCAGGGGTGTGCGGGCCACGACCTGCCAGGCGCCGTCGGCCCAGTCGGCGGACACCAGCGCGACGTCGGCACCGGGCTGGTCGCCGAAGGTCAGGCAGCGGCGCGATGCGCCCCGCAGGGCGATCTCGTTCCACAGCGGCGTGAAGTCGTCCCCGTGCGGAAACACCGCGGTGCCCTGCGGCGGCAGGGCCTCGAAGACCGCCCCGTTCTCGCGCGCCACCGCCTCGACCGTGGCCATGAACTCCTGGTGCTCGCGCTGTGCGTTGTTGACCAGCGCGATGGTCGGCTGCGCGATCCGGCCCAGCCGCGCGATCTCGCCCGGATGGTTCATGCCGAGCTCGACCACGGCGCGCTGGTGGCCCGCGCGCAGGCGCAGCAGGGTCAGCGGCACGCCGATCTCGTTGTTGAAGTTGCCCGCCGTGGCCAGCGCGCCCTCGCCGCAGGCGGCACGCTGGATCGACGCGATCATCTGCGTCACGGTGGTCTTGCCGTTGCTGCCGGTGACCGCGATCAGCGGCAAGTCGAACTGCGCGCGCCAGCCCGCCGCCAGGGCGCCGAGCGCGGCCAGGCTGTCGGGCACCTCGAGGCCCGCCAGGCCGGCGGCCTCGAGGCCGCCATGGGCAATCGCGGCCACGGCGCCGCGCGCCCGGGCATCGCCCAGGAATTGGTTGGCGTCGAAGCGCTCGCCCTTCAGCGCCACGAACAGGTCGCCGGCCGCGAGGGTGCGGGTGTCGGTGTGGACGCGCAGGATCGGCGTCGCCGGGTCACCGACCAGGCGGGCGCCCGGGATCCATGCCAGGGCCTGGCCGAGCGTCATCATGGGCATGGCGGCGGGCGTGTGGTTCATGCGCCGCTCCTGGCCGCGAGTGCATCGAGCGCATGCGCCCGGTCCGAGAACGCGATCCGTTCGCCGGCGATTTCCTGCCAGGCCTCGTGGCCGCGGCCCGCGAGCAGCACCACGTCTTCCGGCCGGGCCTGGGCCAGCGTCTCGGCGATCGCCCGGGCCCGGTCGGGCTCGACCTGGGCCGCTTCGGGACGCGCCAGCCCGAGCAGGATCTGGCTGATGATGGCCGAGGGCTTCTCGCTGCGCGGGTTGTCGCTGGTGACGACCACGCGGTCGGCCTGCGTCTCGGCCACGGCGGCCATCATCGGCCGCTTGGCGCTATCGCGGTCGCCGCCGCAGCCGAACAGGCACCACAGCGCGCCGCCGCGCTGGTGCGCCAGGGGCCGCAGGCCGGCCAGCGCCTTGTCGAGCGCATCGGGCGTGTGGGCATAGTCGACCACCGCCAGCGGCTGGCCCGGCAGGCTCAGGCGCTCCATGCGGCCCGGCACGCTGTCGAGTCCGGTGCAGGCCTGCACGGCCGCTTCGAGCGGCACACCGAGCGCGCGCAGGCTGCCGATCCCGCCGAGCAGGTTGGCGACGTTGTACTGGCCGATCAGCGAGGTGGCGAGGCGCTGCGGCAGGGCGCCCTCCTCGACCACCGAGAAGGTCAGGCCCTCGGCGTCGTAGCCGACGTCCTGCGCCATCAAGCGGGCCGGGGCGCCTTCGGCAGAAAGGGTCCAGACGTCGAGCGCGCCCACGCCCTGCTCGATCAGGTCGGCCACCAGCGACGCCCCGTGCAGGTCGTCGATGTTGACCACCGCTGCGCGCAGGCCCGGCCAGCGGAACAGTTCGGCCTTGGCTTGCCAGTAGGCTTCCATGCTGCCGTGGTAGTCCAGGTGGTCCTGCGTGAAATTGGTGAACACCGCTACGGCGATCCGGCAGCCGTCGAGCCGGCGTTCGGCGATGCCGATCGACGAGGCCTCGATCGCGCAGGCGCCGAAGCCGCGATCGACGAAGCCGCGCAGTTCGCGCTGCAGCATGACGGGATCGGGCGTGGTGAGCCCGGTGTAGGTCAGCTCGGGCGGCACGCCGATGCCCAGCGTGCCGATCACGGCGCAGGGCGAGCGCACCGCGGACAGCGCCTGCGCCAGCCACCAAGCGGTCGATGTCTTGCCGTTGGTGCCGGTGACGGCGATCAGGTCCAGCTCCGCCGAGGGCGTGCCGTAGTAGGCGGCGGCGATCGGGCCGGTTGCGGCCTTGAGGCCCGCATACGTGGCGATCGCCTCGCCCTCGAAGCCGAAGGCGGCGCTGCCCTCCTGCTCGACCAGGCAGGCCGAGGCGCCCTGGGCCAGCGCGCCGGCGACGAAGCGCCGGCCGTCGGTGGCCGCGCCCGGCCAGGCGATGAAGCCGTCGCCGGTGCCCACGGCCCGGCTGTCGGCATGCAGGGCGCCGCGCACGCGCGAACGCAGCCAGTGGGCGGCTTCGGCGGGGTTGTGCAGCGTCGTCACGCGCATCAGAAACTCTCTTCCACACCCGTGGTCACGACCAAGGGTTTGACTGCGAGATCGGGCGCCACGTTCATCATGCGCAGGGTCTGCTGCACGACTTCGCTGAACACCGGCGCCGCCACCAGCCCGCCGAAGTACTGGCCGTTGCTCG
>Ga0265327_10005648_pt1 | contig 10355 bp, 9 predicted proteins | sample 41621metaG_FD_202089 | JGI IMG/M metagenome (GOLD analysis project Ga0265327, IMG submission 202089) | Rhizosphere microbial communities from Carex aquatilis grown in University of Washington, Seatle, WA, United States - 4-16-21 metaG | ecosystem: Host-associated > Plants > Roots > Rhizosphere >... | reverse complement strand
AAGACAACTACCGCCGCCGCGATGAGGACCATACGGCGTCGCCTCTTTCGGCGAGGTGGTCCCTTGGTCCCCTGGTCGAGAAGCAAGACTTCTTCGGTCACGTCGTCGAGCGGTTGCTCTTCGACGATGGCGTGCGGTTGCGTGTCAGCGAGTGGGTCGGTGATGCGGCGAACTTGCACCGTGTGTTCCTGTCTGTCGTTGTCGGAAGGCAGCAGAACAGCGCCTACGGCACCGTCGTCTGTTCGTAGGAAGTTGTACGACGATGGCCCTAACAGCCGCCTAACCGGCACTGTTAGGCGCGTGTTAGGTCTCTTCGAACATTCTTATGAATGGCCGCCCGAGGCCGCCTGCCTGCCGAAACGCTCCGCTTGGTCACGAAACGTGACGCCGCCAGCGAGGCGTGAACAGGTGACGCCAAGGTCGGCACGACGCGACCCGGCATGCTGGATCGTGTCCAGCACCAAGACAGCCGGAGAACCCTGGCAAACGAACTGAGGAACCATGCGGCTCCACCGACCACAATCACGGCACGCCTTCACGTGGCTCCGATCCCATGCGCCGGTACGCACTGTTCGGGCCCGGCTGACCCTTCTCTACGGGTCGCTCTTCTTGGCGTCGGGCACGGTGTTGCTCGTGATTGTCGGCCTGCTCTGGGGAAATGCCACCGACGGCACATTCTTGCTGTCGTCACCCGTTCCCACGAACATCTTCCACCTCGCCGGATTGGGTCCACCACCGGCTGGGCTAGTGCCACGACACGGTCACTTTGTGCCGGTTCCAATCGGCAGCGATGGGGGCTTCGCGGGCAAGCAACACCAGGTCTTCGAACAGCTCCATTCACTCGCCGTCCAGCAGCACGCTCACGATTTCCATCAGCTACTGCTCTACTCCGCCGTAGCCCTCGCCATCATGGCCATGCTCTCCATCGGCCTTGGCTGGCTGATTGCCGGGCGAGTACTCCGTCCGTTGCGAACCATCACCGTTGCGACCCGAGATATCTCCGCGAGCAATCTGCATGCTCGACTGGACTTGCACGGTCCCGAGGATGAGATGAAGGAGCTCGGTGACACTATCGACGACCTCCTCGAGCGACTTGAGCGGTCATTTCACTCTCAACAACAGTTCGTGGCCAACGCCTCGCACGAACTACGCACCCCTCTCGCCACGATGCGCGCGTCGATCGACGTGGCCATGGCCAAGCCTGAGCCGGTGCCACCCCAAACGGTCGTCTTGGCCGAGCGTCTACGCCACGAGCTGGACCAGGTCGATCGACTTCTTGGGAGCTTCTTGGATCTGGCCCGCTCTGAAGCAATGCCGCCCGACCAGGCGTCAACTGTCTCGCTTGACGACTACGTGAGAAGTGCCATCGATCGAAATGCCGCCGACATCGCGGCCCGGGACCTCCGGGTGCACGAGGATGACTGTCCCTCTGCCTTCGTCACCGGAAATGAGACGTTGCTCTCGCGCATGGTGGAAAACCTGATCGAGAACGCTGTCCGTCACAACGAGCGGTCAGGTTGGATCCGCGTGCATACGGCGGTCGAGGGCACAACGTCCTGTCTAGTTGTGGAGAACAGCGGGCCGTTCCTCGACGAGTCCACTCTGCACGTGCTAACGCAGCCGTTTCGCCGGCTTGGCGCTGAAAGGACGGGTTCAGAGGCGGGTTTCGGCCTTGGGCTCTCCATTGTGGCGTCGATCGCACAGTCTCATGAAGGAAGTATGCAGCTCCAACCGCTTCCGGAAGGAGGGTTGCGAGTCATGGTTTCCTTGCCTTTGGCCACGCGGGAACCAGCTGGAGCAGTTCAGTGAGGGTGCTGGTAGTGGAGGATTCAGTCTCGTTGGCGAACGTGATCGTCGAAGGACTGCGCGACCAAGGAATGGCGGTCGACGTCGCCTTTGATGGCCGGGACGCGGTTGCGAAGTTCGAAGTGAATCCCTACCAGGTAGTGGTCTTGGACCGCGATCTGCCAGGCATCCACGGTGACACGATCTGCCGCATGATCGTCGACGGGGAGCGACCTGCGATGGTCCTCATGCTCACCGCGTCTGGGACCCCCGAGGATCGCGTCACTGGGCTGAGTATGGGCGCCGACGATTACCTCCCCAAGCCGTTCCACTTCCCCGAGCTCGTGTTACGGATTCGAGCTCTCGCTCGCCGCCAACCTGTGGCACGCACGCGAACCCTGCGAGCTGGCGACATCGAGCTCGATCCGCGTCGACACTTGGTCACCCGCGGCGGTCAACGGATCGACCTCTCCGTCAAAGAGTTCGGCGTCCTCGAGGCGCTTATGAGGGCACAGGAGGGCGTCGTCAGCGCTGAAGAGCTCCTCGATCAAGTTTGGGACGAGCACGTCGACCCATTCACCAACACCGTGACCGTCACTATCAGCCGCCTGCGGCGAAAACTGGGCGATCCCCCTGCAATTGAGACCATCCCCAATGTCGGGTATCGGGTCGTGGGCGCAGAGTCTGACGACTGATGCACCTGCGTTCCATTGCATCGGGCTGACGCACGGTACTGCCCCAGAACCCCGGTTGCCTGATGCAAGAGCTTCGTCCCATGCCGCCGGTGGTGGGCGTACCGGTCGATCGCCGAGGACTTTGCTGGGGACGGGCATTCCTTATCGCCGGCTCGGTGGGACATCCGCACCTCCATCACTCGCCGATCACGCCGTCCAGCAGCTCTCGGACGGCGTCCGCATGACCGGCGTGCCGTGCCGTCTCATTTATTAGGTGAAGGACCACCCACCGAAGATCATTGCCTTCGGCCCAGCTATCACGCTCGGAGACCTCTGCGAGTGAGAGTGAGCGAACCTTGGCATCAGTGGCGGTTGCGCGCTGGCGATAAGCGAAGATTGCCTCTCGTAGAGTCACGTCTTGCCCCGGAGCACATTCTTGATCGGTCCGACTGACGTCAGCGCCGCAGAACCCCCCCTCGATCCATCTCCACTCGACCTTGGCTAGATGGTTCAAGATGCCGAGCAATGGGATCAGCTTCCCATCGGGAGTCCACCGGGCCTGCGCGTCATCAAGCCCCTCAGTGTTGCGGAGCACGGCGCCCCTCAGGTAGTTGAGCCATTGGAGGAGCAGTTCCCTCTCGTCGTCGCTTCCGGGGGGAAAGTCGGATTCTTCCAGCCGCATGACCGGACCCTATCGACCCGAACGGCACGAGTTCATCGGCTTCGCATGGGCCCGCCCCCTAAGGCCTGGAGTGGGACATCCAGCGATCCCGCTCTCCCTCGCTTTGGGTGACTTTATGCAACTGCCTCTAACTTGGGCGATCACTCACTCAGGAGTGAGAGCCCTTTCTCTGATGCCGTCAGTTTCGGGGCACGTCCTTCCAGGCGACGCCCTTATCGGGCCGCGGTTCACCCGGCAGGCCCAGCACCCGCTCACCCAGGATATTGCGCATCACCTCGGAGGTGCCGCCCTCGATCGAGTTGGCCCGGGACCGAAGGAACGCCTTGTGCACGTCGGCGCCGCCCAGCGATACCCCGTCGGGTCGGATCTTCGGGTAGTCCGAACTGTGCAGCATGCCGTCCGCCCCCATGAGGTCGACGCACAGTTCGTAGATTCGTTTGTTCTCCTCGGCGAAGGCGAGCTTGGCCACCGACCCCTCAGGACCCGGCGTCCCCACCCGTCGCGCCCGGGCGGCACGTTGGTTGGTGAGCCGGGCCACCTCGCTGCGGACCCAGCAGGCCACGAGGCGGTCACGCAGCGCGTCCGCCTGCAGTCGGTCCTTCCCCTGCCAGTGCTGGCGCCACAGGGCCAGCGCGTCGGCAATCGGTCCGTCCCCGCGGCGGCCCACCCCGCCACCGATGGCCACCCGCTCGTTCATGAGGGTGGTCACCGCCACGCGCCACCCTTCTCCCACGTCCCCAAGGCGACTGTCGTCGTGCAGCCGGACGTCGGTGAAGAAGACCTCGTTGAACTCTGCTTCGCCGGTGATCTGGTAAAGGGGTCGCACCTCGACCCCGGGCGCGTGCATGTCCAGCAGGAAACAGGTGATCCCCTTGTGCTTCTCGATGTCAGGGTTGGTGCGGGCCAACAGCAGGCCGAAACTGGCCAGGTGGGCGACCGTCGTCCACACCTTCTGCCCGTTGAGCACCCATTCGTCACCGTCGGCCTCGGAGCGGGTGGCCAGGCTGGCCACGTCCGAGCCGGCTCCTGGTTCGCTGAAAAGCTGACACCACAGCTCCTCGCACGTGAAGAGCGGACGCAGGTACCGCTGCTGCTGGGCGGGGGTGCCATGGGCCACCACCGTGGGGGCCACCATCCCCAGCCCGATGAGGTTCTTCCCGGACGGGAACGGCGCTCCGGCGGCGCGCAGCCGTGCCCCGATGCGCGACTGCAACCCGGGGCTCAGCCCGAGCCCGCCGCAGCCCTCGGGGAACTGCACCCACGCGAGCCCCCGGTCGAATTGGGCCCCCAGGAATTCGACGACGTCGGTCGATTCCGGGGGATGGTCCTTCAGCAGGCCGTCCACCGCGGCGTCAACGAGATCGGCGTCGGTCGTGCTCATCAGCCGTGGTCCTCCTTCTCCTCCAACGCGTCCCTCCCGAGGTCGCGCCGGGCGATCACATGGACGTCGATCCCCGACTCGGCCGCGAAGCGCAGGATCTTGCGCACGACCGAGCCGCGGGTGAGCTCTTCCCAGCGGCTGCGGCGACTGGCTCCCACCACGATCTGCGTGATCTGGTGCTGTCGGGCGAACTCGACCACCGTGCGGGCGGGGTCCTCGCCGGGCACCTCCTGCCAGGTCCCGTCGACATCGGCCACCAGCGCCTGCACCGCCTCGAGCGCCGCCGAGGCGGACGCGGACGCGGCACCGTCGTTCCGGCGGACGTGCAGCACATGGAGGTCCCCCTTCACCCGCCGCGCCATCCGGGCGGCCCGTCGCACAACACCGTCACTTCCCGGCGCCCCGGTGATAGCCACCATGATCCGCTCCGCCGTGTCCCACACCGCGCTGGTCTGCTGGTTCCCCAGGTAACGCAGCAGCTCCTCGTCGCTTTCGTCGGCTACGAACCGAAGCGCCAACTCGCGCAGGGCCACCAGGTTCTGGGTCTTGAAGAAGCCCGTGAGCGCGTTGGGGACCTTGTCGGCCGGGTAGATGTTGCCGTGCAGCATCCGGCGTCGCAGCTGGTCGGCCGAGGAGTCGATCAGCTCCACCTGGTCTGCCCGGCGCACGACCCAATCGGGGACGCGCTCGCGGATCTGCACCCCGGTGATCTCCTCCACCGCGTCGGCGAGGCTCTCAAGGTGCTGGATGTTGACGGTGCTCACGACCGCCACGCCGGCCTCGAGGATCTGGAGGACGTCCTCCCAGCGCTTCTCGTGGGGCCCCGAACCCGGCACGTTGGTGTGGGCCAACTCGTCGACGAGCACCACTTCGGGACGTCGGGCGAGTACCGCCTCGGTGTCCATCTCCTCGAAGGTGGCGCCCCGGTAGGCCACCACCTTGCGTGGCACGCTGGGCAGGTCGCGGATGAGCTCCGCCGTGTGCGGACGGCCGTGGGTCTCGACGAAGCCGATGACCACGTCGGTGCCGCGCTGATGGCGGCGCCATCCCTCGTCCAACATGGCGCAGGTCTTGCCCACCCCGGCCGCCGACCCGAGGTAGATGCGGAACCGGCCGGCCGGCCGGACGGCCTGGGCCGACTCCTCGTCGACCGGGGCGACATCGGGCACCTGCCCATTCTGCCGGAATGTTGGGCCGGCGGGCACGTACACTCCACCAGGGGTGACGCACCGAGAGAGGTGGTACACGAGGCGGGTTGCGATCGGGGCGCTGGTCGCCGTGGCGGGCATCGCCGCCTGCACCGCGGTCATGGTCCCGCTGCGGGACCACTTGTCGCTGGCCACCCCGGCGTTAGTGCTGGTGGTGCCGGTGGTGGCTGGCACCGTCATCGGTGGGTTCGGTTCGGGACTGGTGGCCGTCGTCGCGGGCTTCTTGGCCTACGACTTCTTCTTCATCCCCCCCTACGGCACGCTCGACGTGGGGAGTGGCCAAGAGTGGGTCGCCCTCGTCGTCTACGCAGTGGTGGTCCTGTTGGTGTCCGTGCTGGTCGACAGCCTGCGGCGGACCCGCGCCGAAGCGCGACGGCGGGAGGGGGACACCCGGCGCATCTACCTGCTCTCGGACCTGCTCATTGGTGACCTCCCGCTCGAGGAGCTGCTGGACTCCCTCGTCACCACCGTCCACGAGGCCTTCGAGGCGCGTTGGGCGGCGGTGCTCCTGCCCGAAGCCGACCGCCTGCGGGTGGCCGCCACGTCGGGAGATCCGCTCACCGACGAGGAGATGGAGCACCTGCTGCCCGCGGCCGGTCGCACGGAACGGCTGCGCGACGGCGACACCGGGATGGTCAGGATCGTGCTGACCGCCCGTGGCCGGCCGGTCGGCCTCTTGGCCATGGCAGGCCCGCCACTCGATCCCCACGGTCAAGACCTCCTCAACACCTACGCCAACCAAGCAGCGCTGGCGCTCGAGCGGAACCGGCTGCGCGAGCAGGCGGTCCGAGCCGAGCTCCTCGAAGAAGTCGACCGCTGGCGTGACGCCCTCATGGGAGCGGTGTCGCACGACCTCCGGACGCCGTTGGCATCGGTCAAATCGGCCGTGACCACCCTGCGCCTTCCAGGTCCCGAGTTGAGCCCGGCCGATCGCGACGAGCTGCTCGCCCTCATCGAGGAGCAGTCCGACGCTCTCGAGCGACTGGTGACCAACCTCCTGGACATGACCCGGATCCAAGCCGGCGCCCTCGACCTGCGGCGCGAGATCACGCCGGTCGCGGACGTGGTGGAGGGTGCACTGCGCCTCCTCGGCGCCGAGCACGTGGTGGTCGAGGTGCCGGTGGACCTCCCCGCCGTCGACGTCGACCAACTCCTCATGCAGCAAGTCCTCGCCAACCTGCTGGACAACGCTCTTCGCCACTCACCCGACGCCGAACCAGTGCGGGTGCGCGCCGCGGTGGCGGGCCCCGTGGTCGAGCTGGTGGTCGAAGACCGTGGGCCCGGGGTGCCCCCGACCGAGCGTGACCTCGTCTTCCAAATGTTCAACCGGGCCAGCGCCGGCGGCCGGGCCGGGCTGGGCCTGGCCATCGCCAAGGCGTTCGTCGAGGCCCACGGCCAGACCATCCGAGTGGAGGACGCCCCGGGGGGTGGCGCTCGCTTCGTGGTCACCATGCCCGTCGCCCCGCCACCCGCCGTCACAGGCCCCGCCAAGGCTGCCTGACATGGCACGCATCTTGGTGGTCGACGACGACCGTGCTCTCCTCCGGGCGCTCACCATCGCGCTGTCCGCACGTGGCTACGACGTCGTCACCGCCCGCACCGGCAACGACGGGGTGGCCCAAGCCTCGCTCACCACCCCCGACGTGGTAGTCCTGGATCTCGGGCTCCCAGACCTCGACGGGATCGAGGTCTGCCGGCGCATCCGCCAGTGGAGCCAGGCGCCGATCATCGTGCTCTCGGCGGCCGGCTCCGAGGATCGCAAAGTGGCCGCCCTCGACGCCGGAGCCGACGACTACGTGACCAAGCCCTTCGGTATGGCCGAGCTCGAGGCGAGGTTGCGGGTGGCCCTTCGGCGTTTGCAGCGCGACACCCCCGACCAGCCCAGCGAGCTCGTGGTTGGTCGGATCGACATCGATCTCGTCCACCACATGGCACGGCTCGACGGCCGGGACCTCGACCTCACCGGCCGGGAGTTCGACCTCCTCGCCTATTTGGCCCGTCATGCCGGGAAGATCTGTACCCACCAGATGATCTTGCGCGACGTCTGGGGCTCGGAGTACTCCAACGAGGCGCACTATTTGAGGGTCTATGCCCACCGGCTCCGGAGAAAGCTCGGGGAGGCCGGCCATCTCCTTCGCACCCAGCCCGGCGTTGGCTACCAGCTACTCGAGGAGTGAGGAGAGTGGGTTAAGCACGACCCTGCGGCCGTGGTCTGTGAGCACCGTCCCTTCCACACGGAGCGACGCGCCGATGGCGATCCCCGCGATCCGGTCGCGACCCAGCCAGCGCAGGAGGATGATCCCGGTACCGTCGTCGAGTTCTGCTTGGAGGCAGGGACGGGGGTCCGCGTGGCGCAACGGCCCGGCGAGGACCCGTTGGTGACAGGCGGCGACCGAGGTCAGGGTGCCGGTCAAGGCCACCCGCCGGCGGGGCTCCGCCTCAACCACCGTGCGGGCCACCGGCCGGCCGCTCCAACTAATCGAGCCGTCGGACAGCCACCCACTCACCGCAGCTTGGCCAGCCCCTCGTTCAACTGGAGCACGTTGATGTAGCTGGAGCCCAAGAAACCGAGCTGCTCGCCGTTGGTCTCACGGGAGATGAGCGCCCGCAGGGCAGATGGGGCAACGCCGGTGGCCTTGGCAACCATAGGTATCTGAACGATGGCGTCTTGGGGCGTAATGTCGGGGTCCACGCCGCTGCCCGAGGTGGTCACCAGATCGGGCGTGGGGTCGACGCCCCTCTTGTGCCAGTAGGCCACGAGGGCCTTGACGTTGTTGAGGAGTGTCTGCGAGCGCGGCCCGAGGTTGGTAGCTGCGGACTCGCCGGGGTTCAAGGTCCCGGGGTGGCCGGGGACGTTGTTGGCCGCCAGCGGGTTGTCCCCCCCGGCGGCGACCGGGTTTAGCGAACCAGCGTACGGGCCGAGAGCATCGGGGCGGCCTTGGAATACGCAGCTGCCGAGCGGATGTCCCGGGCACGTGGTGAGCGACCAGTTTTGACCGATGAGGGTCGAGCCGTTCGAGGTGATCGACCCGTCGGCCTGGTGCTTGAACAGGACCTGGGCGACCCCGGTACCGGCGAAGACGTAGACGAAGCCGAAGAAGACCGTCATCACCAGGATCGAGATGACGGAGCGGCGAAGGTGGTCGAGCATCAGGGGGTCTCCATCAGTAGGCGTGGAGGGCGGTGAGGATGACGTCGATGAGTTTGATGCCGAGGAACGGCACGATGATCCCGCCCACGCCGTAGATCCACACGTTGCGGCGCAGGATGGCCGCCGCGCTGAGCGCGCGGAACTTCACCCCTCGGAGGGCCAGCGGGATCAGGGCCACGATCACCAGCGCGTTGAAGATGACGGCCGAGAGCACCGCGCTCTCGGGGCTGTGCAGCTTCATGATGTTGAGCGTGTTGAGCTGCGGGTAGGTGGTTATGAAGAGGGCCGGGATGATGGCGAAGTACTTGGCCACATCGTTGGCGATCGAGAAGGTGGTGAGCGAGCCACGGGTGATGAGCAGCTGCTTTCCGATCTCGACCACGTCGATGAGCTTGGTGGGGTTGGAGTCGAGGTCGACCATGTTGCCGGCCTCTTTGGCGGCGGTGGTGCCGGTGTTCATGGCCACGCCCACGTCCGCTTGAGCCAGGGCCGGGGCGTCGTTGGTCCCGTCGCCGGTCATGGCCACGAGCTTTCCGCCCTCCTGCTCGGACTTGATCAGCTCCATCTTGGTCTCGGGGGTGGCCTCGGCCAGGAAGTCGTCGACGCCAGCCTCCTGGGCGATGGCCGCCGCCGTGAGCGGGTTGTCACCGGTGATCATGACGGTGCGGATGCCCATGGCCCGCATCTCGGCGAACCGCTCCTGAATGCCCTGCTTCACCACGTCCTTCAACTCAATGACGCCGAGGATCTCGGGGCCGTCCGCCACTACGAGGGGCGTTGAACCGGCCCTGGCGATGCGGTCGACGATCTCGTCGAGCCCCGCCGGCAAGACGCCCCCCTGCTCGGCTGCCCAGGTCTTCACGGCCTCGGCCGCGCCCTTGCGGATGTGCCGGTTGCCGACGTCGAGCCCTGACATCCGGGTGTGGGCGCTGAAGGGCACGAAGGAGTGCTCCCCGGTCAGCTCGCGCTCGCGGATGCCGAACCGCTCCTTAGCCAGCACGACGATCGAGCGGCCCTCGGGCGTCTCGTCGGCCAGCGAGGCCAGCTGCGCCGCGTCGGCCACCTCCTGCTCGGTGTGACCCGAGGCCGGGTAGAAGGCCGACGCCATGCGGTTGCCGAGCGTGATCGTGCCGGTCTTGTCCAAGAGCAGCGTCTGAACATCGCCGGCCGCCTCGACCGCCCGGCCACTCATCGCCAGCACGTTCTTCTGCACCAGCCGGTCCATGCCGGCGATGCCGATGGCCGAGAGCAGCGCCCCGATGGTGGTCGGGATGAGGCACACCAGCAGCGAGACCAGGACGACCACCGACACCGTCGCCCCGGAGTAGTGGGCGAACGGCTGCAGGACCACGACTACCGGGAGGAAGACGATGGTGAGGACAGCCAATAGGATCGTGAGGGCGATCTCGTTCGGCGTCTTCTGTCGCGAGGAGCCCTCGACCAGCGCGATCATCCGGTCGATGAAGCCGCTGCC
>Ga0265327_10005647_pt1 | contig 10355 bp, 9 predicted proteins | sample 41621metaG_FD_202089 | JGI IMG/M metagenome (GOLD analysis project Ga0265327, IMG submission 202089) | Rhizosphere microbial communities from Carex aquatilis grown in University of Washington, Seatle, WA, United States - 4-16-21 metaG | ecosystem: Host-associated > Plants > Roots > Rhizosphere >... | reverse complement strand
CTGCGCGACACGCCGACCAGAATGACGTCGGCTTCGTCCATGCCGGCTTCTGTAATGCCGTCGTCGTGGCCGAGTGAGTAGTGGATGGCGTCAATGCGGTCGTGGTATTCATCCGTTGCAGTGCGGCGTGCCATCCCTGTGGTTCCTGCCGGTTTCAGCCCGAATTCGACCGACAGGGGTTTGATGAAGGTGCCGAACAAATCGAGGCACAATGCACCACTTTTTTCGAACAACTCGCGGACTTCCGGATTCACGATGGTCATGACAACGATGGGCCGGTCGCCATCTTCAATTTGTGCGGCTGTCACGCGAGGCAGGACATCGCGAGCTTTTTGCAGCGTATCGGTAAACGGTAGCCGGATCGGCTGGAAGGTAATGCCGTCAAAATGGGCCAACAGGCTCAAGCCAAGGGTTTCGGCCGTGATGCCAGTACCATCCGAGATGAAGAAGACGCTGCGTTTGGGCATAATGCAATCATGATAACACCAACCTATTATGCCGACGCGACGGTGCCAGACGACGTTCTGATTGTCCGTGCAAGCGAGCTCAGCCCGTTTTTGAACCGCATGCTTGAGGGCGATACCAGCCGTTTGCCGGCCCTGCTCGAAGGCCTGCGACGCCCATATTCCGGTGATGAAATGCGCGCGTTCATTGACGCGCAACCGATTGCGGATGAAGACGGCCTCAAGCGTGCCCTGCGCAAACTGCGGCAGGCGGTGATGTTGCGCATCATCGCCCGCGACCTGAACGGGCTGGCCGATCTCGCCGAGGTGGTCGAAACCTGTACCGTGCTCGCCGAAGTGGCGGTGCAGGTAGCGCTTGCTCATCTGGATGGCTGGCAGCAGGCGCTCTACGGTGTGCCTGTCGGTGGAGGCGGTGCGCCGCAGCCGTTGATCGTGATCGGCATGGGCAAGCTGGGCGGGCGCGAGTTGAATGTGTCGTCGGACATCGACCTGATTTTCACCTTTGCCGAAGATGGCGAAACTGATGTCTCAAACTTGCCGGGCAGCGCAAAACAGATCAGCAACCACGAGTACTTCACCCGGCTGGGCAAGAAGCTGATTCAGGCGATCGGCGATGCCACCGTCGATGGCTTCGTGTTCCGCGTCGACATGCGCTTGCGGCCGTATGGCGATTCCGGCCCGCTGGTCGGCAGCTTCGCCATGCTTGAAGAGTATTACCAGACACAGGGTCGCGAGTGGGAGCGCTATGCCTGGATCAAGGGGCGCGTCATCGCCGGACCGGAGAAGGAACTACAGGATCTGCTACGCCCTTTCGTGTTCCGCAAATATCTCGATTACAGCGCCTTTGCCTCAATGCGCGACCTCAAGGCGCAGATCATCCGCGAAGTGAATCGCCGCGAGATGAACGACAACATCAAGCTCGGCCCCGGTGGCATCCGCGAGATCGAATTCATCGCGCAGGTGTTCCAGTTGATCCGCGGCGGGCAGGACATCGCCTTGCAGATTCGTCCGACGCTGAAAGTGCTGGCGCTGGTCGCCGAGCGCGGCTGGCTGACGGCCGATGCGGTGGCTAGGCTGAGCGATGCCTATGTGTTTCTGCGCAACCTGGAGCATCGCCTGCAATACCTGCAGGACGCGCAAACGCAGATGTTGCCTACCGATGACGAAAACCGCGCCCGCATCGCCCGCGCCATGGGCTGCGAAGACTGGGCAGCCTTTCTTGCCCGGCTGGTGCCGCATCGCACCGATGTTGAGCGTCATTTCGCCGAAGTGTTCAGCATGCAGGATGTGCAGCCTCAAGAGAACGCGCTGGTTGAGGTCTGGCAGGGTGGGCTGGCCGATGAGGAAGCTGATCTGCGCCTGATGAATCACGGTTATGCACAAGCTGCTGATATCCGGCAACGAGTGAAATCGGTGCGCGAAAGCAGCCGTTACAAACAACTGCCTACCATCAGCCGTGAGCGCTTCGATGCCCTGCTGCCCAGCGTACTCAAACTCTCCGGCGAGCAAGCCAACGCCGATGACACGCTGGCGCGCATGCTCAACCTGCTTGAAAGCATCTGTCGCCGGGCGAGCTACCTCGCCTTGCTGGCCGAATATCCGCAATCGTTAGTGCTCGTCACCCGTCTTGCCAGCGCCAGTCCGTGGCTCGCCAGTTACCTGACGCAGCAGCCGATTCTGCTGGATGAATTGCTGGATACGCGCAACCTCTATGCCGCGCCTGATTTTGATGCCATGCGCGCCGACCTGCGGCAACGGCTGCAGGAGGTCGAAGGCGATGTCGAGCGTCAGATGGACGTGATGCGCCACTTCAAGCACGCCCACGTGTTCCGCCTTGCTGCGCAGGACCTCGCTGGCGCATTGCCGCTGGAAACGCTCTCCGACTACCTCAGCGCACTGGCCGATCTGGTTCTGGCGCAGGTGCTGGAAACTCTCTGGCCCACTGTGCGCGGCAGGCATCGGGATACACCGCGCTTTGCGATCATCGGTTACGGCAAGTTGGGCGGTAAGGAGCTGGGCTATGCATCAGACCTCGACCTGATCTTTCTCTACGACGACGAAGCGCCCGAGGCTGGCGAGATATACGCCCGTTTCGGCCAGCGCATCAACAGCTGGCTGAACAGCCAGACGCCCGCAGGCCTGTTATATGAAACCGACCTGCGTTTACGGCCGGATGGCGCCAGCGGCCTGCTGGTGAGTTCGGTTGCTGCGTTTGCCGAATACCAGCGCGGCAAAGCCTGGACCTGGGAGCATCAGGCGCTGAGCCGCGCCCGCTTCAGTGCCGGCGATGCCGCGATCGGCGCTGCCTTTGAAGGCATTCGGCACGAGATTCTGTGTCAGCATCGCGATCTTGCAAAACTGCGCGAAGAAGTCATCGCCATGCGCCAGAAGATGCTTGACGGCCACCCCAACAAGACCGCGGATTTTGACCTCAAGCACGACCGCGGCGGCATCGTTGATGTCGAGTTCATCGTGCAGTATCTGGTACTGGCGCATGCCGCTGAGTATCCGGCGCTGGCAGATAACATCGGCAACCTTGCCTTGCTCAAGCTTGCGGGTGAACTGGGCCTGATTTCACCGGCACAGTCGTCTGCAGCTGCCGAGGCCTACCGGAATTACCGTCGCTTGCAGCATGCCATCCGCTTGCAAGGCTCGGACAAGGCAAGAATTCCGCTTGTGGAAATTGTGTCGCAAGTGCAGGCAGTGAAGTCGTTGTGGGGCCATGTGTTTCACATTTGAAACGCCGCCTGACGGCCGACATTGTCTGAAACTGCTATGATTCCGGCATGTCGAACTTTGTCCTGATCCCCGCCGCGGGTAGCGGCAGCCGCATGGGTTCCGAGTTGCCCAAACAGTATCTGCCCTTGCTCGGCAAACCCCTGATTCATCATACGCTTTCCGTATTCGAATCACACCCCGCCATCGACCATATCTACGTGGTGTTGAGCCCGGATGACGTGCACTGGCAAGCTGACGGCAGCGAGAAAGTCACCGTGCTGCGCTGTGGTGGAACGACGCGCGCCGAAACCGTGCTGAACGGCTTGAACGCCATCGCTGATGCGGTCGAAGAACATGACTGGGTGCTGGTACACGATGCTGCGCGCCCCTGTCTTTCGTGCGAATTGCTTGATCGCCTGCTGCATGAAGTCACCAGTGACGCAGTCGGCGGCCTGCTGGCAGTGCCGGTGGCCGATACGTTGAAGCGTGCCGGACCGGATGGGCGCGTCGACCATACTGAGCCGCGGGCTGGTTTGTGGCGTGCGCAAACCCCGCAGATGTTCCCGCATTGCCTGCTTCGCAAGGCCTTGCAGGCCAGTGGTATAGAGGCCCCGACTGACGAGGCGCAAGCCATCGAATTCCTCGGCCACGCTCCCCGGTTGGTGCTGGGGGATGGCCATAACCTGAAAGTCACCTATCCGGAAGATCTGGCCATGGCCGCGTTGATCCTCGGGGGCGGCGGAGAAAGCAAATGATCAGAATAGGCCACGGTTTCGACGTTCATCGGCTGGTAGAAGGCCGCAAGTGCATCATCGGCGGGGTGGATATCCCGCATCCCAAGGGTCTGGATGGCCATTCGGATGCCGACGTGCTGCTGCACGCCATTTGCGATGCCCTGCTGGGTGCTGCGGCGTTGGGCGATATCGGCAAGCACTTTCCGGATACCGATCCACGCTTCAAGGGGATCGACAGCCGTGAACTGTTGCGCCATGTCGTGGCCCTGCTCAAGGATATGGGCTACAGCCTGGTGAATCTGGACGCCACCGTCATCGCCGAAGCCCCCAAACTGGCGCCGCATATCGTTGCCATGCGTACCAATATTGCCGCCGATGCCGGCGTGCCGGTCGATGCCGTGAACGTGAAGGCGACGACCTCTGAGCGGCTTGGGTTTACCGGGAGAGGTGAAGGTATTGCTGCAGAGGCGGTGTGTTTGATTGAAAAGGGTTGATTAAAAGATTATTTATATTGAAAATAACCATTTTCAAGAAGTAACTATTCCTTAAAAAATGAAAAATATATTCAAGTCAATTACGATAGTTGCCGTTTTTGGTTTCGGCGTTGTTAATTGCTTACCAGCAGCGGCGATACCGACTTATACACCGTCACCCCCCACTGATTACGTGAGTTATGGTGGAAACGTTTACCTTATCTCATCTACACCGACCAACTATGACAGCAGCTCATCTCTGCTGCAATCTCAGCCGTGGTGGGGAAATCTTACTTTGGCTTTTAATCTTGCGGGTCTGGTAAAAATGCAAGCTGGTGAATTTTACGGCCCTGGTTCCGGCTTAGGGGCGTTGTTCGCTTATGGTACGATTTCTGGTTTTGTGAGTGTTGCTTACTGGAGCTATGGCCACACGACTGATTGCCCCGGATGTCCTTCTGTTGGTGATTATTACTACTATGCTACGCTTGCAACCTCGGTGGCTGACCTTGCATTGAGCTTGTCTTCAACGAGCGCTGGCGTTGATTCAACTCTTGCCAGTACCGACTTGCTGATCAACGGTGCACATAGTCGCCCACTTTCCCGCCGCGTAGCAGCTGGCGAAAAAACTGCCTGGGTTGCTGGTGACTGGGGGCGTGACGATCATGGCAACCATAATGGATCCACCGGTGTAGCTGAGGTGGGTGGTGGTTACAACTTTGGACCAGCACAGATTGACCTTTCTATCGGCAAAACCTGGAACAAGCAAGCACTTGTGTATGACGGCAATGTTGATGCTGACGGGCAGTATGTGATGGCTGAAGGAATTATCCCTGTTTCGGCAAGCCGCGGCTTGTACGCAACAGTTGGTGGGTATGGTCATTGGGGCAGTGCAGACATTCGTCGTGGCTACCTGATCGCCGGTGCTCTAGATGCATCAAACGCCAGTGCAGATACCCGTACTTGGGGGGTGCGTGCTCGACTCGATTGGGAAAACGCGTTTGCCATCAAGAAGGTCGATTTCAGCCCTTACGCTGACTTAAGCTACTCACATTCCCGCATGGATGGGTATACCGAAACCGGTGGAGGCCTACCAGCAAGATTTGATGGCCGTAGTGATCATTCCACCGAAATTCGTGGTGGTCTGAATGCAGCACTGCCGATCGCCGCGACTAAGTTGAACGTGGTGGCCAACCTTGAGGCTGCCCATCGGTTCAACGAAAGTGGTGCGCCTGCAAGTGGCGAAGTAATTGGCTTGTTCTCGTTTCACCTTCCCGGTCAAAATTACCAATCTACCTGGCTGAAAGGTGGCGTAGGTGTAGAGGGAGAACTGGGTAAAGGCAAGGCATCGCTTATGCTGAATGCAACTAGTAGAAGTTCAATGCCGAACTCGTGGCTTGCGTTCTCTTATCAGCTAACCTTCTAAAATTTCTGCTTCAATCTGTCCTTTTTAATTCTGAATAATCATGCCAATTCGGACTTGATCACTCCTTGCGAACTTCCTTATTTGCGCGTCCCAATTTAATTGGGGTCAATGGAATCTAATCAATTAGGTTGTTTGGTCAAAGAGCTCCCAAGTGCATCATCTTTCTTTTTGTGCTTTGAAACGTCTGGTATCCGGCATCAAGTTCTTACCTGCGACCGTCGCTTTCTGGCCGAAGGCGTATGCTGTCTCCCCAGCAATTAATTCCCGTAAAGCTGCCAATCGTGAACGTCAGCACGTGGGATGAATCGGTCATTCATTATTTTGGGCACAACGCATACCAGGCAAACACTCTGAGTGGCCGATCAAGCGAATAGCGATCAAGCCTCCCCGCTAAAGCCCTAGGTCGCTGAGCCCCGGATGGTCGTCCGGCCTGCGTCCCAGTGGCCAGTAAAACTTGCGTTCGGCCTCGGTGATCGGCAGATCGTTGATGCTGGCGAAGCGCTGCTTCATGAAGCCCTGTTCGTTGAATTCCCAGTTCTCATTGCCATAACTGCGATACCACTGGCCTGAATCATCGTGCCACTCGTAAGCGAATCGCACCGCGATACGGTTGTCAGAAAACGCCCACAGTTCCTTGATTAGACGGTATTCCAGTTCTCTCGCCCATTTGCGTCGCAGAAACTGCCTGACCATCTCCCGGCCTACGGGAAATTCGGCGCGATTGCGCCAGCGGGTGTCTTCCGTATAGACCAGCACCACACGGTCGGGATCGCGGGAGTTCCATGCATCTTCCGCCATTCGGACTTTCTGTATGGCACTTTCCTGGGTAAAGGGCGGAAGTGGCGGCTTGGATTCCATGACGATCTCCTTGCTTGATGTTCTGATCAACTTGGTGTGATCAGGCGAATCGTTGGCGTGGCGTCATGCGCCGAACAGCTTGCTTTTGAGCAGGTTCAGCCCGGCATCCAGCAACTCGTTCGAATTGGCATCGACACTGCCGTTGGGCGTCAGGTGATTGATCAGTTCCGGGAGCACCGTTGCCAAGCCGCTGCTGACCTGGTCGCTGGTGATGCCGAAGCGGCTGGCGATCTCGCCCAGTTGCGTGTTGCCAAGCACTTGTTGGATGGCTTCTGGCGAGACCTGCAGGTTTTCGCCTGTGCCCACCCACGAGCTCACGGCCTCACCCAGTCCGCCGTTGCGAAATTGCTCGACCACGCCTGAAAGTCCATCCGGATTGTTCTTGATCAGGTCGGTCGCTACATTCAGCAGGTTGCCGCCATCGCCGGTGTTGTTGATCAGCCCGCTTGCAGCGTTGATGACATTGTCCAGCAGTCCCATGTTGTTGCTCCTTTAGTCGGTTCGATCAGGTCGTTCTGCACGCAATAGTACGACCAACGCGCCGCTACCGCCATCCGCTTCGCGTGCCTGGCAATAGGCGATCACTTCTTCGCGCTGCACCAGCCAGCTGCGCAGGCGGTTCTTCAGCACCGGCTCGCCGTTTCTTGAACCCAGCCCCTTGCCGTGGATGAAGCGGATGCAGCGCACGCCGCGGGAGAGGCAGTCGATCAGGAATTCAGCGACATAGAGGCGTGCCTCGTCGGCAATCAGCCCGTGCAGGTCGCGCTGGGCCTCGATGCGCCAGTGGCCGCGACGTAACTTGCGCAAAATGTCGGGCGAATGGCCGGGGCGCAGATAGTTCGTGGCATCGGGGCCATCGAGTTCATGGGCGGGAATATAATGATCGGAAAAGGTATCGGCCATGCGCACATGGTCGTCCATCTTGATTTTCAGTGGCTTGGGGCGCGGTTTTGGCGTTGCGTGGTTGACGCGCGACTGTTGGAGCGGACGCGCATCCTTGACGGCATCCAAAAAAAGCCCGGCGTCTTCTTCGCCAATGTCGGGCGGAGGAGGGGCCGGGCGTTTCATGCAGCGGGGTTACTTACCCTGATGGTCGAGATAACGCTCGGCATCCAGTGCTGCCATGCAGCCGGTGCCGGCGCTGGTGACGGCCTGACGGTAGATGTGATCCTGCACGTCGCCGGCGGCAAACACGCCGGGGATGCTGGTCGCCGTGGCATTGCCGCCGCGGCCCATCTGGGTGACGAGGTAGCCGCCTTCCATTTCCAGCTGGCCTTCAAAAATATCGGTATTCGGCTTGTGGCCGATCGCGATGAACACGCCTTGCAGGGCGATGTCCTTGGTGGCGCCCGTTTCAGCGTGCTTGAGGCGCATGCCGGTCACTCCGCTGTTGTCGCCCAGCACTTCGTCGAGCGTCTGGAAGGTTTCCAGCACGATCTTGCCTTCCTTCACGCGCTCGTTGAGCTTGTCCACCAGAATGGCTTCAGCCTTGAATTTGTCGCGACGATGCACCAGCGTGACCTTGCTCGCGATGTTGGCGAGGTAGAGCGCTTCTTCCACGGCAGTGTTGCCGCCGCCGACCACGGCGACTTCCTGATTGCGGTAGAAGAAACCGTCGCAGGTGGCGCAAGCCGATACACCCTTGCCGGCAAACTTCTCTTCCGAAGGCAGGCCCAGATACTTGGCTGATGCGCCGGTGGCGATGATCAGCGCGTCGCAGGTGTACTCGCCGGAATCGCCGATCAGGCGAATCGGCTTTTCACTCAGCTTGGCCGTGTGGATGTGGTCGAAAATCATCTCGGTGTTGAAGCGCTCCGCATGCTGCTGAAAGCGCTGCATCAACTCCGGGCCCTGCACGCCCATGGCGTCGGCCGGCCAGTTGTCCACCTCGGTGGTGGTCATCAGCTGGCCACCCTGCGCGATGCCGGTGATGAGGACAGGTTTCAGGTTGGCGCGGGCCGCGTAGACGGCAGCGGTATAACCGGCCGGACCTGAGCCGAGAATGAGCAGGCGGGCGTGCTTGGTAGACATTACATGTAACTCCGTAGCTTGATTGATTGACGTGATTTTACCAGTTTACTTTTCCAGCAGGCTGCGCAACATCCAGGCTGTCTTTTGGTTTCGGCCGCCGCGAGGCGGCTTAACGTCGCTTCGCGAGTTAGCCTGCACCGAAAGCCTGCCTGGATGATCATTTCTCCAAAAGGCTGCGGAGCATCCAGGCAGTCTTTTCATGCACTTGCAACCTTTGCGTCAGCAAGTCGGCCGTGGGCTGATCGTTCGCCTTGTCGACGACAGGAAACAGCGCACGGGCGGTGCGTGCGACCGCTTCGTTGCCTTCGACCAGCAGGCGGATCATGTCTTCAGCTTTGGGGACGCCGACGGTTTCCTTGATAGAGGTCAGCTTGCCAAATTCGGTATAGGTGCCGGGCGCAGGAAAACCCAGCGCGCGGATGCGTTCGGCGATCAGGTCAGTCGCTGTCCACAGCTCGTTGTATTGCGTCATGAACATCAGATGCAGCGTCTGGAACATAGGACCGGTGACATTCCAGTGAAAGTTGTGCGTCTTGAGGTAAACCGTATAGGTGTCGGCCAGTACGTGAGACAGGCCTTCTGCAATCTTCTTGCGGTCCTTGCTGCTGATGCCGATATCAATGGCTATGCTCATGATGGTCTCCTGTCAGTGGTGTTGAGGAAATGCAGCGATCATAGGCGGGTTGAGCCAATAGCTCCAATTGATTGTATAAATTTCAGCGATAGCGACCGACTATCATTCTGCAATTTTGGTGACCCCTTCAGGCACCGCCTGCAAAATCGCCTGACGCAGGGTTTCAATCGCCTGCGGACGTGTAAAGCTCTTGCGGTAAACCAGCGCGATACGCCGCTTTGGGCTGGGTTTGGTAAACGGCCTGAAGCGCAGCATGCTGTTTTCATTGCGCGTGGGGCTTGCGGCGGTGAAAGGCAGAATGGTCATGCCGACGCCTGAAGCCACCATGTAGCGGATGGTTTCGAGCGAGCTGCCTTCCAGCGTTTGCTGCATGCCATTGGGCGACGTGCTGCGTGACAAGCTGGGGCAGACCTGCAGCACCTGATCTCGAAAGCAGTTGCCAGCGCCCAGCAGCAATACGGGTTCCTCGCCGAGATCGTTTGGGTCGATCTCCTTGCGAGCTTCCCATGCGTGACCCGCCGGCATGGCGACTTCGAACGGTTCGTCATAGAGCGGCAGGATAACCATGCCGGGTTCTTCAAATGGCAGCGACAGAATCGCGACATCCAGTTTGCCCTGCTTCAACTGTTCACGCAGGCTGGCGGTGTAGCTTTCCTGGATAAGCAACTGCATGTTGGGCGCGGTTTCGCGCATGACCGGCAGGATCAACGGCAGCAAATATGGCCCAATGGTGTAGATGGCGCCAAGCCGTAACGGATGACCGAGCGGGTCGCCGCTTTCCTGGGCGATGGCCTTGATGGTGGCAGCTTCGTCCAGCGTGCGCGAGGCCTGAGCGACGATCTGTTCGCCAACCGGGGTGAGCGTGATGTCGTTGGAGCCGCGCTCGAAAATGGTGACCTTGAGTTCTTCCTCGATTTTCTTGATCCCCACGCTCAGTGTGGGCTGGCTGACAAAGCAGGCCTGTGCGGCCCGGCCGAAATGACGTTCGCGGGCGACTGCCACGATGTAGCGTAGTTCAGT
>Ga0265327_10005645_pt1 | contig 10357 bp, 10 predicted proteins | sample 41621metaG_FD_202089 | JGI IMG/M metagenome (GOLD analysis project Ga0265327, IMG submission 202089) | Rhizosphere microbial communities from Carex aquatilis grown in University of Washington, Seatle, WA, United States - 4-16-21 metaG | ecosystem: Host-associated > Plants > Roots > Rhizosphere... | reverse complement strand
GCGGAATTCCAATGCTTGTGAAGCATTCAGCAATTCGATGGCTAATATCTTTTCTAGGTTTCTGATTACACGTAAACATTTTGTGGCTGCATTTGCGCCCATACTCACATGATCTTCTTGTCCGTTTGAGCTAACAATACTATCTACTGAGGCAGGAGAACAGAGTTGTTTATTCTGACTTACAATTGAAGCGGCAGTATATTGAGGAATCATTAATCCTGAATTTAATCCAGGGTTTGAGACCAAAAATGCGGGCAATCCTCTTTGCCCAGAAATTAACTGAAAGGTTCTTCTTTCAGAAATATTTCCCAATTCAGCACAGGCTATTGCTAAAAAATCTAATGATAAAGCAAGAGTTTGGCCATGAAAATTTCCACCTGAAATAATTAGGTCTAAGTCAGGAAAAATGTTTGGATTATCAGTAACAGAATTTATTTCTGTTAAAAAAACAGATACTACATAATTTATTGCATCCTTACTTGCACCATGAACTTGAGGGATACACCGGAATGAGTATGGGTCTTGAACCTGTTCTTTTTTTTGTTTTGAAATTTCACTGTCTTGTAAACAAGCAATTATTTCTTGAGCGGTATGCACTTGTCCTTTATGGTGTCGAATCAAATGTAGTGCTGGATGGAAAGGCTCAACTCTACAATCAAATGCATCAATTGAAACGCTTGATATTTTATCTGCTAAAATTGATAAACGTTGAGCATACAATAAACACCCAACGCCATAAGCACTCATAAATTGAGTGCCATTGATTAACGCCAAACCTTCTTTTGATTTTAATCTGATAGGTTGAAGATTGTATTTCTTTAATGCCTCAGAACCATCAACTATCAACCATTGACCATCAACCATTGACCAAGCTTCTCCCTTTCCTAAAAGCGGCAAACACAAATGAGCAAGGGGTGCAAGGTCACCCGATGCACCTAGCGAACCTTGTTCATAAACAACAGGTATAATATCAAAATTAAAGAAATCGACTAAACGTTCTACTGTTTGTAATTGCACTCCTGAGTTTCCATAAGAAAGGGACTGAATTTTTAATAATAACATCAGTTTCACAATTTCTTGCGGTACTTTTTCGCCAGTTCCACATGCATGTGAGAGCAATAGATTTTGCTGTAATTGTTCTAACTCATCATGTGAGATTTTTGTATTACATAATGAGCCAAAACCGGTGTTGATGCCATATATCGCAGCATCGTTGTTTTCCAATTTTTTATCAAGATAATCTCTGCAAGATGAAATTTTTTTCTTGACAGATGCAGAAAGGTTGATCTGTTTTTTTTGTTTGATGATGGCAGAAATATCTTCAAACGAAAGATGATTTGTGATTTCGTATGTTTCCATTATATCATGTTTCAACCTAAATATTATTTAGGGTGAATTTAGTTTACTATACTTAAAATAGTTTGTTCTATGATATCACACGCTTCGTTTATTTGCTGTTCATTAATTACTAATGTAGGAGCAAAGCGAATAATATGAGTATGAGTTTGTTTTGCTAGGATGCCATTGTCTTTTAATAATAGACAAACATCATATGCTGTTTTATTTTCACCAAAAGGTTTGATCACAACAGCATTGAGTAATCCTTTTCCACGAACACTTGTAATAATAGGAGAATTGATTTTTAGCATTCTTGCACGGAAAAGTTGACCCATTTTTTCTGAATTCTCAGCAAGCTTTTCATTTATCAACACTTTTAAAGATTCGATTGCTACAGCACAGGCTAAAGGATTTCCTCCAAATGTAGATCCGTGTTCGCCTGGTTTAATACACAACATTACTTCATCGTTTGCAAGGACGGCAGAAATCGGTAGGATACCACCTGACAATGCTTTGCCTAACATTAACAAATCCGGTTTCACATTTTCATGATCACAAGCAAGCATTTTTCCTGTTCGGCATAAGCCTGTCTGAATTTCATCAGCAATCATCAACACATTGTACTTTGAGCAAAGCTCTCTCACGCCTTTGATATAGCCTTCATCTGGAACTATTACTCCAGCTTCTCCCTGTATCGGTTCAAATAAAAATGCGGCAACATTTTTATCTTGCAAAGCTTTATCGAGAGCAACTAAATTATTGTAAGGAATAATTTCATATCCTTTAACAAAAGGACCAAACCCATTTGTGCTAGTTTCATCTGTTGAAGCAGAAATTGCAGCAATAGTTCTTCCATGAAAATTCCCTTCTACAAAAACTATTTTAACATTATTCTCAGTAATTCCCTTTTTTAAATAACCCCATTTACGCGCAAGTTTCAAGGCTGTTTCGAATGCCTCAACACCAGTGTTCATTGGCAGCACTTTGTCGAAACCAAAAAGCCGAGTGATAAATTTTTCGTATTCACCCAACAGATTATTATGGAATGCCCTGCTGGTAATAGTTATTTTTTGAGCTTGATCAGTTAATGCTTTGATAATTTTAGGATGACAATGTCCTTGATTTACAGAACTGTATGCCGAAAGAAAATCAAAATACTTTTTATCATCAATGTCCCATACAAACTCGCCCTCTGCACGATTCAGTACAACTGGAAGTGGATGATAATTATGTGCTCCAAATTGATCTTCGAGGTCAATAAAATATTGTGACTTTGCAGATGCCATATCAGAATTTATTGAACAAAATTAGATAAAAAGGAATGATAAAATGAATGTTTAGAAATTAAATGAAATGCGGCAAATATTATTTCATTGCTTTCACAATATCTACAAAACTACGAGATTGTAATGCAGCGCCACCAACTAACGCACCATCAATATCAGGTGCTGAAAATAATTCAACTGCATTATCAGATTTAACGCTTCCTCCATATTGAATAGTAAGATTATCAGAAACTGCATCACCAAATTTTTCTTTTACTAAGTTTCGGATAAATGCATGTACTTCCTGAGCTTGGTCTGTGCTGGCTGTTTTGCCAGTTCCAATTGCCCAAACAGGTTCATATGCAACAATAACATGTTGCATTTGTTCATTGGTTAAATGAAATAAACCTTCATTAATCTGAGATCTCAAGACATCAAAATGTTTGTTTGCTTCACGCTCTTCCAATGTTTCTCCACAACAATAAATAGTATTTAAGTTATTTGCCAAAACAGCTGTAACTTTTTTTGCGAGAAGCGCATTTGTTTCACCAAAATATTGCCTACGTTCACTATGACCGATAATCACGTATTCGGCACCACAACTTTTTATCATAGCTGCTGAGACCTCTCCGGTAAATGCACCGCTTACTTCTTGATGACAATTTTGTGCTCCACTAAATACATTTCCTTTCACCATTCGGCTCACAGAATTTATGTATACAAAAGGTGGAATTAGAACAGTTAATGCACTTCCTTTGTATTCATCATTAATCATGTTTACTACCTCTGATGTTAATGCCATTGCATCATCAAAAGATTTGTTCATTTTCCAGTTTCCTGCAATTATTTTTCTTCTCATTTTAATGCTATTATATATGTTATTGGTTATGTTATAATTTTACTTAGAGGTTTCCCAGAAGCGATATTTTTGAGAATGATGATAGACTTCTGTGATGATCTCCTTATCGGTTTCTGTGAATTCAACATTCCTTCGGGAACACATTGCTGCTGCAGTTATAAAAAATTTATTTAAAGTAAATGTATCAAAGCCTTGTGCTCCTCCCCAAGCAAATGAGGGGATAAAGTTTCTTGGAAATCCAGAACCAAAAATATTTGCTCCAACGCCAACAACAGTGCCCGTATTGAACATCGTATTGATTCCGCATTTTGAATGATCAGCCATCATCAATCCACAAAAGGTTAAGCCTGTTTTTTCAAATCGTTCGGTTTTGTAACTCCAGAGTTTTACTTCATCGTAGGTATTTTTCAAGTTCGAATTATTTGTATCTGCTCCTAAATTGCACCATTCTCCAATCACAGCATTTCCTACAAATCCATCGTGACCTTTATTTGAATAGGCAAAAAATACCGCATTGTTCACTTCTCCTCCAACTTTACAATGAGGTCCAACAGTAGTTGGACCATAGATTTTTGCATCCATTTTAAGCCCTGCATGTTCACCCAAAGAAAATGGACCACGAATTTTGCATCCTTCCATCACTTCCGAATCTTTCCCAATATAAATAGGTCCTGTTGATGCATTTAAAATAGAGAATTCAACTTTGGCACCTTCTTCAATAAAAATTCTTTCAGGATTTAATACTTGATTGGTTGTTGAAATTGTTTGTGAAAACCTTCCTTCAGTTAATAGTGCAAAATCGTTTTCAATAGCTTCTCCATTCTTTGAAAAAATATCATAAGGGAAAGAGATTTTCAAAATTCTTTCTAATGTGGTATCAACTTTTTCTCCTTTAAAATTGTCTTCGGAAAATTGTTCAACTTCCTTTTCGTTTATTTTTGCAGCAATCATCACATTTCCTTTAAATAAAGCTTGTCCGGCCGACAGCTTATTTATTTCATTTACCAATATTTTATCAGGGCAAACAGTCCCGTTTATAAAAGTATTTTCGGATGAAATAGTTAAAGGGAATTTTTTTTGTAAATAGGGTTGAGTGAGAAAAGATGGTTTAACTTTTAAATATTTCTCCCACTTTTCAGATATGGTCAATATTCCAATCCTAATCTCCGAGGAAGGTCTTGTAAAGGTAAAAGGCAGAAGATTAATTCGGTCGGTACTATCGAAAAAAATATAATTCATAACCGTTATAAAAAAATAAAGCTCTCAATTTGAGAGCTTCTAAATACGATGCAAGTATAATTATTTTTTGCTTGCGTATCTCTTTTTAAATTTATCAATTCTACCAGCGGTATCAATCAACATATTTTGACCGGTGAAGAAAGGATGTGATTTATTAGAGATTTCAAGTTTATATAATGGATATTCATTTCCGTCTTCCCATTTCACTGTTTCTTTAGTTTCAACTGCAGAGCGGGTAATGAATGAATAATCATTCGACATATCTTTAAATACAACTAATCTATAGTTTTTAGGATGGATGTTCTCTTTCATATCTTGATTTAAATTGGAGGGCAAAAGTACGGATTTTTCATATATATGCAAATCCTTCAAAAAAAATTATAAATCAGCTGATTATCGGGTTTTATTCAATTTTGTAAATCTCCTCTAAAATAATAATTTGCCAAAGATAAATGCTTCAACAATGAGTGGTCAAAAAATCCAGATTCTAAACGATTTACAGGTAAAGCAAATTATTAAACGTATTGCCTATCAGGTTTACGAAAATAATTTCAATGAAAAGGAACTGATCATTGGGGGAATTGATGGAAATGGTTTTGCTGTGGCACAAATGCTTCTTGAGCAACTCACAGATATTTGTAAATTAAAGATTTCCTTAATCAAAATTGGGATTGATAAGAAAGATCCTTCTGAAAAAAATTTAACACTAAGTGACTCCAAGATAGCTCTGAAAAATAAAAATATTTTGTTGGTGGATGATGTATTGAATACAGGAAAGACGATGGTGTATGCTTTACTTCCCTTTATCAAAGCGCATTCTAAGAAAATTCATACGATGGTTTTGGTTGATAGAGACCATAAAAGTTTTCCTGTGAATGCAGACTTTATAGGTATTTCTCTTTCAACGACCTTACAAGAACACGTCACTGTAACTATCGAGAGGAAGAAAGTGAATATCTTTTTATCTTGACTAAACTTTATCTAATGCTTGTTTCAAGTCATCAATAATATCTTCAGCATTTTCGAGACCAACAGACAAACGAATCAATTTTTCACTGATTGACATTTCTTTTTTGTGTTCATCACATACACCGGCATGGGTCATTGTTGCTGGGTGTTCAGCTAATGATTCTGTGCTTCCTAAACTCACTGCAAGTTTGATCAATTTTAATTCATTCAAAAGCATGAAAGCCTCTTTTTCGCCCCCTTTTACATCAAAAGAGATCATTGCTCCGGCAGAAGAATATTGTTTTTTATAGATGTCATATTCACGAGTCCCTTCTCGGATCATCCCTAGATAGTAGATCTTCTCAACTTTTGGATGGGCATTTAAAAATTCGGCAACTTCCTTAGCATTTCGCGCTTGCTGCTCCATCCTTATTTTTAAAGTTTCTAAGCTACGCATCATTAACCAACCTGTCCATGGACCTGCCATATTCCCAAGTTGCGAGCGCAATGAGCGAACACGTCCAATCAATTCATTATTTCCTAAACATGCACCGGCAATTAAGTCACTGTGCCCACCAATATATTTTGTTGCAGAGTATAAGGAGAAATCTGCACCGTGTTTTAGAGGATGTTGCCATAATGGTCCCATATAAGTATTGTCGCATGCCAAATAAACTTGTTTCTCATTTGTGCTGAAATGATTAGTAATTTCTTTACACATGGAGATATCAATTAAAGTATTTGTAGGATTTGATGGTGTTTCTATGAACATCAGTGCTAATTTATCAGCATAACCACTCTTATGAATGATCTCTATAATCTGTTCTTTTGTATGCGTGGGTTTAAATTCAACAATATGGACACCAATTTTTTTGATATAACTATCGATAAAATGTTCAGTTCCTCCATACAAAGGAATACTGTAAGCAAGTAAATCTCCTGGTTTTAAAAATTCTAACAATACTGTACTTATAGCAGCCATTCCACTTTCAAATACTGCACAATTCTCTGCCTCATCCCAAAGTGTCAAACGATTTTCTAAAATTTCAAGATCAGGATTATTCATTCGACTATAAATTAAACCAACACTTTCTCCTTCACGTTTTTTGCGTTTGCCATTTTGAATTTCGAAAAAAGCTTTTCCTTCTTCAGCATTCTTAAAAACAAAAGTGGACGTTTGAAATATTGGTGATTTGATAGCTCCTTCTGAAAGTTCTGGTTTATAACCATATGACATCATCAGGCTTTCAGGGTGTAATTTATTTTTCATAAATAACTGATATAAATATGCGAGCAAAGGTGAGTAATCAAATGGAAGAATTTGATGATATTAATCAGCAGATAAATATTACTAACTATTAATTTTTGAAAGTTTTGTTTACCACTTTAAACAGGGGATGATAAAGATTTTTAGAAGAGGCAATAATCTCTTTTCCAAAGATGAAGTCATTATTACCTGAAAAGTCGGAAATCTTCCCTCCAGCTTGTTGCACAATAAACGCTCCTCCTGCAACATCCCAGGCATGCAATCCGTATTCGAAGAACCCATCAAACCTCCCACATGCAACATATGCCAGGTCAACAGCGGCACTGCCCATTCTGCGCATACCTTGTGTTCCTTTCATTAAAATGCGTAAAGTTTCTAAATATTTTTGCATGATATCAAAATCATAATATGGAAAACCTGTTGCTAAAAGTGATTTAGACAATTCAGCATTTTGCTTTACTTGAATTACTTCTCCATTCAAATAGGCTTTACTGTTTTCCCATGCATAAAATAATTCATCTCTGTTGATCTCATAAACAATTCCCATAACCGTTTTTTTATGATGAAGTAATCCAACGCTTATACTATATACAGGAATTTGATGAACGAAATTTGTTGTTCCGTCAAGAGGATCAATTACCCACATGAATTCTTTTTCTTCGATTGAAATGGTTTCTTCTTCAGTAATAAAACCGGCACTAGGTAAGATTTTTAATAAACCTTCCACCAACATTTTTTCAGCATTTTTATCAACATAAGAAACCAACTGATTGAAACTTTTTTCTTCAACAACATCGCGATTAAAAGTTTTAGACTCGGCTGAAATAAATACCCCCACATTTTTTACAAGCAGGCCTACTTCATTGCAAATTTTTTCTGAATTCATCTTGCTAAATAAAACATTTTTGACTTGGTTTTATTTTTCATTTTCTTTTTAATGAGATTTTTCGTAAACTTTGTATATAAATCTGATTGGTTATGAAATATTTAATGATACTTTTTATCTGCGTAATTGGAATATTTTATGCAGCAAATGTAAATGCACAATCTAAGGATACTGAAAAATTTAAACCAAATAAAGTAATTGCTCCATTAGTAACAAAAGCTACAAAGCCAATATATACAGATGATTTCGGGCAAACATTTAATGCTGCTGACATGTCTAGTTTACCATATCATGGAGTGAATTCAGTGGCAAATACAGTTGCAGGAGTAAACTCTTATGGTGGAGGAACTCCAAGTATTAAAGGGGCTACTCCAGAGGGAACAGCTTATTATGTTGACGGTGTGAGAGTACGCGGGGCACTTCCAAGTTCTAGATAGACTTAAATACCAAAAATAGTTTTTGAGTTTTGTGTTGTCACTTCCGCAACATTCTCAATAGCAACTTTTTTTATTTCAGCTAATTTTTTTGCAATCTCCATAATGTAAAAACTTTCATTTCTTTTACCTCGATAGGGAACGGGAGGCAAGTATGGTGAATCAGTTTCGAGAACTAAATATTCTAAGGGAATATTTTCAATGGCTTTATCTAAACCTGAATTTTTATAAGTGAGAACACCTCCAATTCCAAGATAAAATCCTGATGAAACAATTTCTTTTGCCTGTACTTCATTTCCAGAAAAGCAATGAAAAATTCCATGCAAATTAGGATGTCGCATTTGTTTGATGATATCAATCATTTCATCAATTGAATTGCGTGAATGCAGCACAACCGGCAGATTTAAGTTGATTGCCCATTGCAATTGTTTTTTAAATGCATTGATTTGTTGCTCCTTAAAATCGAGCGACCAGTAATAATCCAACCCAATTTCGCCAACAGCATAAAACTTTCTTTTCTTAAACCATTTTTGAATTTGAAATAATTGAGCTTCATAATTTTCATCAACGGAACAAGGATGTAGCCCCATCATTGGAAAACAATTCTCACGGAATTGCCATACTAAATCCAACATCGGCTGAATAGAATGGCAATCGATATTTGGCAGGAACATTCTAGTTATACCAGCATCAATAGCTTTAGTTACGATTGCTTCACGGTCATCTTTAAATTCGTCTGCGTATAAATGTGTATGCGTATCAGTAAAAATCATATCAAATAAAATGCGTTTTTAAATAGAATATTTCCTGTTTTTCCATTGTAATTTTACAGGGAAAAAAAAGAAAGCTTGTGTGGCTACAGAAACGATGATGCTATACAATTCATAAGTCATTAGGTAATCAAAATTTTTACGCACATTCATTTTGTTCTGTAAAATAAAGATGCTTGTTGACTGTAAAGCTAATTTGATAAAATAAATAATGATGGCAAGTTTTACATCCACAAAAAAAATGAAAATAATTGCTGGACCGAATGACCCAAATAATGAAAATAAAATCCACCAATAAAAGGGTAGTTCTCTAGCACCAATAAGCCAGCGTTTTCGTTGGTGCATCAGTTGTACAAAGTTCTTTATAGCTACTGATTTATTGATTACATTTTTATTGGAAATGTTTTTAGTTTGCCACCCTCGCTTACGCACTTCATTATATAATTTATAATCTTCGGTAACTGAAAAATCCAGGTTTTCATAACCACCCACATCCCAATATGCTGCTTTACTGATTGCCATATTGTTTCCAACAGCAGTACAATTCATACCAAAATTTGAAGTGCTTTTTAGTAACCCCATAAAATACATCCAATCAATTTCCTGCATTCGGCCAAATGTTCCTTTATCTTCAACTAATGTTATACCTGAAACAATGGCCATTTTTTCATCAGGGAAATAAGAAACAATTTCTCTGGCCCAGTTTTTCCCAACAGCAATATCGGCATCTGTAATTAAATATATTTCACCTGTGGCATGATGGGCGAGTTGTGCCAAAACATTGGCTTTCCCACGAGCTTTTCCAATTGTTGAATTGATTTGATGCAATGAAAACTGATGTTTATTTTTTACATAATTTTCAACAATTTTGTAAGTGTTATCTTCCGAGTCATCATTTCCAATCAATACTTGAATTTTATGTGCCGGATAAATTAATTCACTCACAGACTTTAAGCATCTGATAATATTTTTTTCTTCATTTCTGGCAGCAATAAGTATTGAAATGTTTGGTAAATCTTCATCGCTTAATTCTGTTTTAGGAATGTCATTATCAAAATACAACAGGCTAAAAATGTTCAAGAGTTGGACAAATATGTAAGCACATAAAAGGATTATAGATATATCGAAAAGAATTTTCATCATAAATGTTTCATTTCATACCCATGTTGATGTAAAAACTGCAGCATTTCTGGTAGCATAATCTTCATGTTGTGTTCAGCTTTTATGCTGTCGTGAAATACAATGATAGAGCCATTTCGTGTATTTTTTTTCAATTTCTTCAAAGCATCATGGATGTCTAAGTTTTTATGGTAATCTCTACTGAGTAAGTCCCACATGATGATTTGAAAGC
>Ga0265327_10005643_pt1 | contig 10360 bp, 7 predicted proteins | sample 41621metaG_FD_202089 | JGI IMG/M metagenome (GOLD analysis project Ga0265327, IMG submission 202089) | Rhizosphere microbial communities from Carex aquatilis grown in University of Washington, Seatle, WA, United States - 4-16-21 metaG | ecosystem: Host-associated > Plants > Roots > Rhizosphere >... | reverse complement strand
GCGGCGATCGCCCGGCAGGTGTCGACGTCGAGCCCGGACCAGTTGCCCTGGGTGTCGGGCGCCGAGAAGCCGGCCACGCCGTTGGTCACGCCGCACTTGACGCTGCCGCGCTGCTTGACCGCGTCCAGCGTCTTGCCGGCGAAGGCCGGCGTGGCGGCCGAGAAGGCCAGGATGGCGGCGGCAGCAGCCAGCGCGGGTCGGATGCGTGGATTCATTCGATGTCCTCTTTGGGGGTTTTCAGCAGCGGGCAGTTTACGGGCCGCCGCCATCGCCTGCCAATGCGCCGGCCCGGCGCACCAGAATGGATCAAAATCACGCCTTTTTTCAAGGAAAGGCTTGAGCCCATGACCCGATCCGACGACACCGGCAAACTCATCCTGCGACTCGTGCTGGGCGTGCTGATCCTGCTGCACGGCATCTCCAAGCTGAGCTCGGGCGTTGGCTTCGTGTCCGGCTTGCTCGAATCGCACAACCTGCCCGGCGTGCTGGCCTATGCGGTGTTCATCGGCGAGATTCTCGCGCCGGTACTGCTGATCGCCGGCATCTTCACCCGGGGCGCCGCCCTGCTGGTGGCGGTCAACATGCTGGTCGCGCTCTGGCTGGCTCACCCGGGAAACATATGGAGCATCGGCAAGTCCGGCGGCTGGGTGATCGAGCTGCAGGGCATGTTCCTGTTCGGTGCGCTGGCGCTGTGCTTCCTGGGTGCCGGGCGCTTCAGCCTCGGCGGCAGCGGCGGGCGATTCAATTGAGGCAGGCGCGCTGCGCGTTGCCGCGCAGCGCCCATCGGGTCAGTCGTCCTCGCTCGCATCCAGTCCCGGAAACAGCACCTCGGTGAATCCGAAGCGGCTGAAGTCGCGCACCCGCATCGGATAGAGCTTGCCGAGCAGGTGGTCGACCTCGTGCTGCACGACCCGCGCATGGAAGCCCTCCACCGTGCGGTCGATCGGGTCGCCATAGGGATCGAAGCCGGTATAGCGGATCCGCGCGAAGCGGGGCACCACGCCGCGCAGGCCCGGCACGGACAGGCAGCCTTCCCAGCCCTCTTCTTCCTCTTCGCCGAGCGGCGTGATCACCGGATTCAGCAGCACCGTTCGCGGCACGACCGGCGCGTCCGGATAGCGCGGGTTCACCGTGTCGGTGCCGAAGATCACCAGCTGCCTGTCGACCCCGATCTGCGGCGCGGCCAGGCCGGCGCCGTTGACGGCATGCATGGTCTCGAACATGTCGCGCACCAGCAGGTGCAGTTCGTCGGTGTCGAAGGCGTCGACCGGCTGCGCGATGTGCAGCAGGCGCGGATCGCCCATCTTGAGGATTTCGCGGATGGCCATCGGGCGATTATCGGGCGCCATCCCCTGATCGCTGCGCCTGACTCCCGACCGGTCGATCAACGGAAGCCGTGGCCTCCGCCCATGCCGCCGCCGACGTTGCCAGCCCCGGCGAAGCCGCCGCGGCCGAAGCCGCCGCCCGGCACTCCACCCGGCCGTCCGGCACCGCCGCCCCAGGGACCGGGGTGGCCGTTCCAGCCGGCACCGCCCCAGTAGCCGGGCCGCCCATAGCCACCGCCCCAGTAGCCCGGCCTGCCGTAGCCGCCGTACCAGCCGCGCCCGTACCAGCCCGGCCAGCCGCCGCCGTAGCAGCAGCCGCCGCCGATGAAGACCGAGGACGAGACATAGCCCGGATAGGCGGCTGCGTAGCCGCCCGGGTAGTAGTAAGGGTTGCCCGAAGCGTCGTAGTAGTAGCCGGGTGCCACGCAGCCGGCCAGCAAAGCGCTGGCGCCGAGCGCGAGGCCGGCCAGGAGAAGACGGGAGCGGCGAATGAGGCGAATTCGGTTCATGGACCCTTCCTGATCTGCGGGATCAAGCCTTCCGGCTCCACCGGCCGGCCCGCTTGCCTTTCAACGCTCGGCGGGCCACGCTGTTGACAGCAGCCGCCCTGCCCTGACCCAGATTCAGCCGTCGCTCGGGTCCAAACCGCGCTGCAGGATTTCCAGCATCCCCGCCTCGTCGATCACCGCGACGCCAAGCGACTGCGCCTTTTCGAGCTTGCTGCCGGCCTCTTCGCCGGCCACCAGGAAATCCGTCTTCTTGCTGACCGAGCCGGCCACCTTGGCGCCCGCTGCTTCCAGCTTGTCCTTCGCCTCGTCGCGGCTGAGTGTAGGAAGCGTGCCTGTGATGACGAAAGTCTTTCCTGCCAGGGGGCGTGGCGTGCGCGCGGCCGGTTCGCCCTCGGGCCAATGCAGCCCGCAGGCCCTCAGTTGCTCGACCACCTCGCGGTTGTGCGGCTGGTCGAAGAAGGTGCGCAGGCTGGCCGCCACCACCGGGCCGACGTCGTTGACCTCCAGCAGGGCCTCCTCGCTGGCGTCCATGATGGGATCGAGGCTGCCGAAATGCTTGGCCAGGTCCTTGGCGGTGCTCTCGCCCACATGGCGGATGCCCAGGCCGAAGAGGAAGCGCGGCAAGGTGGTCTTCTTCGATGCCTCCAGCGCATCGACCAGGTTCCTGGCGGACTTGTCGGCCATCCGGTCGAGCCCGGCCAGAGTGGTGAAACCCAGCTTGTAGAGGTCGGGCAAGGTGCGGATCAGGTTCGCGTCGACCAGTTGCTCGACCAGCTTGTCGCCCAGGCCTTCCACGTCGAGCGCACGCCGCGCCGCGAAATGCAGGATCGCCTCCTTGCGCTGGGCCGCGCAGAAAAGGCCGCCGGTGCAGCGGTAGTCGACCTCGTCCTCCTCGCGCACCGCGTCCGAGCCGCAGACCGGGCACTTGCGGGGCATTGTGAAGACCGGCCCGCGTTCGGAGTCGGCGCGGGCCGCGCTCTCGGACAGCACGCCGACCACCTCGGGAATCACGTCGCCGGCGCGCCGCACGATCACCGTGTCGCCGACCCGCACGTCCTTGCGCCGCGCCTCGTCCTCGTTGTGCAGGGTCGCGTTGGTCACGGTGACCCCGCCGACGAAGACCGGCGCCAGCTTGGCGACCGGTGTCAGCTTGCCGGTGCGCCCGACCTGCACCTCGATCGCCAGCACCTCGGTGAGCTGCTCCTGCGCCGGGTACTTGTGGGCAACCGCCCAGCGCGGTTCGCGCGAGACGAAGCCCAGCTGCCGCTGCAGTTCGAGGCTGTCGACCTTGTAGACCACGCCGTCGATGTCGTAGGGCAGCGCATCGCGCTGGCGGCCGATGGTCTCGTGGAAGGCGATCAGCTCGATGGCGCCCCGGGCCCGGGCGGTCTGGCTCGCCACCGGGAAGCCCCAGGCGGCGAACTGCTGCAGCCAGTCGAACTGGGTCGCGCAGTCCGGGCCGCCCTGCTCCGCCGGCGTGACCTCGCCCAGGCCGTAGGCGAAGAAGCTCAGCGGCCGCTGCGCCGCGATCGCCGGATCGAGCTGGCGCACCGCGCCGGCCGCCGCATTGCGCGGGTTGACGAAGACCTTCTCGTTCTTCTGGCCGGCCGCGATCTTCTCGCGCTGGCGCGCGTTGAGCGCGTCGAAGTCGGCGCGCTTCATGTAGACCTCGCCGCGCACCTCGACCACCGGCGGGAAGCCGCTTTCGGGGCCATGCAGGCGCAGCGGGATCTGCTGCACCGTGCGGATGTTCTGCGTGACCTCCTCGCCGATCTCGCCGTCGCCGCGGGTCGCGGCCTGAACCAGCACGCCCTGCTCGTAGCGCAGGTTGAGCGCCAGGCCGTCGAACTTCAGCTCGCAGACGTAGGCGACCTGTCCGGCATCCTCGGCCAGGCCCAGTTCCTTGCGCACCCGCGCGTCGAAGGCGCTGGCGCCGGCGGGCGTGATGTCGGTCTCGGTGCGGATCGACAGCATCGGCACCTTGTGGCGCACCTTGACGAAGCCGTCCAGCGGCTTGCCGCCGACGCGCTGGGTCGGCGAATCGGCGCTGCGCAGCTCGGGGTGCTCGGCTTCCAGGGCCTGCAGGCGCTGGAACAGCTTGTCGTATTCGGCATCGGGCAGCGCCGGCGCATCGAGCACGTAGTAGAGATGCGCATGGTGGCGCAACTGGTCGCTCAGGGCGGCGGCCTCGCGGGCAGCAGCTTCGCGCGTCGTGGTCATGGCCGGGCCGCCCCTCGTCAGCTGAAGAGGCGCCGGGCCAGCGCCGAGCCGGCCGCCAGGTCGCGCGAATCGAGCGTGTCGTAGAGCTGCTCGAGGTCGACGCCGATCGCGTCCATGGTCTCGTCGCGCAACAGCTGGCCGTCGCTGTCGGTGACCACGCCGTCCATCTCGCGGGCCAGGGCGCCGGCCGTCTCGCGCATGCGCTCGAAGGGACGTTCGCCGCGGTCGACCTGCGGCACGTCCAGGCTCAGCGTCAGTTCGCGGATGGCCGACTGGGCCGGGTCGTCGGCCAGCGCCGCCTGCGTATCGAAGGACAGGCCGAGGATGGGCGGCAGGCCCTGTTCGCTGGCCGGCAGCACCATGCGGCCGGGAATCATGCCGGGCACGAAGGCCAGGCGGGCCGCGTTCTGCTGCACGTAGCCGGGGCTCCAGGCCGCATGGCGGGCGCGCAGCACGAAGCTCAGCTGGGCGTCATGGCTGCTGGCGAACTGGTCGAGTTCGCGCGCGCGCGCCACCTCGTCGAGCATCTCGGGAAACTCGGGCGTGCCATTGACCGCATCGGCGAAGGCCTGGGCCTTGACCACGAATTCGGAGTATTCGATCTCGTTGAGCGCGCCGGTCCGGTTGGCCAGTTGCACGCCCACCTGGAAGGCGCCATAGCGCTGGCCGGCCACTGCCGGCTCCCATTCGCCGGTGTGCTCGTTGAGGCCCTCTACCGCCACCGGCTTGCTGCCGGCGCGCCGCGTCGAAGGCAGCGCGGCCACCGCCGCGTCGCCCGAGGCCAGGCCGTCGAGCGCGACCGGCGCGATCACGTCGATCAGCGGGTCGAGGCCGCCGCGCCGGTCGCTCGCCGGCACCACGAAGGCGCCGGGCGCCGGCAGGTCGGGATCGAAGAGCGGCTCGTGGCGCTCGTTGCCGCGCACCTGGTGCGGATCGACATGCAGCACCGGTTCCTGGTCGCCATCGGGCATCGGCGGGGTCTCGGACACCGGCGCATCGGGCGCATCGGGCTGGCGCGGCGCGTTGCGGTGCGATGTCCAGGCATTGAAGGCGACCAGCGCGGCCAGCACCAGGCCGCCGACGATGGCGAGTGCGACGGTGAGATTGCTCATGGGTCGCGGGCGCTCAGGCTTCGGCCATCGACACGGCCGCTTCCATGTCCACCGCGACGATGCGCGAGACGCCCTGCTCCTGCATGGTCACGCCGATCAGCTGCTCGGCCATCTCCATCGCGATCTTGTTGTGGCTGATGAAGAGGAACTGGGTTTCGCGGCTCATGGCGGTGACGAGTTTGGCATAGCGCTCGGTGTTGGCGTCGTCCAGCGGCGCGTCGACTTCGTCGAGCAGGCAGAAGGGAGCCGGGTTGAGCTGGAAGATCGCGAAGACCAGCGCGATCGCGGTCAGCGCCTTCTCGCCACCCGAGAGCAGGTGGATGGTCTGGTTCTTCTTGCCCGGCGGCTGGGCCATGACCTGCACGCCGGAATCGAGGATCTCGTCGCCGGTCATCATGAGGCGGGCATTGCCGCCGCCGAACAGCTCCGGGAACATCCGGCCGAAATGCTCGTTGACGATCTTGAAGGTGCCGCCCAGCAGGTCGCGGGTCTCGGCGTCGATCTTGCGGATCGCGTCCTCCAGGGTGCCGATGGCTTCGTTGAGGTCGGCCGATTGCGCATCGAGGAAGGTCTTGCGCTCGCTGGCCGCCGTCAGCTCCTCCAGCGCCGCCAGATTGACCGCGCCGAGCGCCGCCACCTCGCGGTTGAGCCGGTCGATCTCGGACTGCAGGCCGGCGAGCCGGACCTTGTCGGTCTCGATCGACAGGGCCAGGGCTTCCAGGTCGGCTTCGGCATCGGCCAGCAGCTGCTGGTATTGCTCAAAGCCGAGGCGCGCGGCCTGTTCCTTGAGCTGGAACTCGGTGATTCGCTGGCGCAGCGGGTCGAGTTCGCGCTCGAGTTGCAGCCGCCGCTCGTCGCTGGCACGCAGCTTCATGGTGAGGTCGTCGTACTGGCTGCGCGCATTGCCCAGCGCGCCTTCGCGTTCGAGCTTGAGCGACAGCGCGTCCTGCAGGCCGGCCTGCGCCGCCGCATCCGACAAGCGACCGAGTTCGGCGCGGGCGCGCTGGTCCTCGTCGGCCAGGGCGGTGGCCTGCTGGTCGGCGGTCTCGATCGTGCGGTTGAGCTCGGCGCGCCGGGCGTCGAGGGTGCGCTGGGCGAAGGTCGCCTCCTGCGCCTGCCGCTCGAGGCTGCGATGCTGTTCTCGGCTGGCTGCCAGGGCCCGGCCGGCCTCGATCACACGCTCGTCGAGCTGGGCATGGCGCTCCTGGCTGTCGGCCAGCTGCATGTCGAGTTCCTCGAAACGCGACTCGGCGGCGATGCGGCGCTCCTGCAGCTCTTCCAGCTGGGCGTCGACCTCGGCGATGTCGCCGGCCAGCTGCTCGCTGCGGGCCCGGGTCTGCTCGGCCAGCTGGGTCAGGCGCAGCGACTCGACCTGCAGCTCATGGGCGCGCGACTGGGTCTCGGCTGCTTCGCGGCGGGCGCCGACCAGGCGCTGCGCGGCATCGCCGTACGCGGCTTCGGCGCGGGCGAGCGCAGTGCGCGACTCATCGGCGATCAGGGTCTGGGCGCGCAATTGGCGCTCCAGGTTCTCCATCTCCTGCTGGCGCGCGAGCAGGCCGGACTGTTCGGAATCGGGCGCGTAGAAGCTGACGCTGTGATGCGTCACCGCATGGCCGCTCTTGACGAAGATGGCCTCGCCCGGCTGCAGCTTCTCGCGCTGCGAAAGGGCTTCTTCGAGCGTGGCGGCGCCGAAGCAGCCGTGCAGCCATTCGGCGAACAGCGCCTGCTGGCCGGCGTCGTCGAGGCGCAGCAGCGCCGTCAGCGGCGACAGGCCGGACCCGGCTGCGGCGGTCGGCCCGGCGAGCGGCGGCGTGTAGAAGGCGAGCCTGGCCGGCGGCGCATCGCTCGCGAAGGCGCGAACCATGTCGAGCCGGCTGACTTCGAGCGCGCCGAGCCGCTCGCGCAGCGCCGCTTCGAGCGCCTCTTCCCAGCCCTGCTCGACGTGGATGCGGCTCCACAGGCCCTGGAGTCCGTCGAGCCCGTGCCTGGCCAGCCAGGGCGCGAGCTTGCCGTCGGTCTTGACCTTTTCCTGCAGCGCCCGTAGCGCCTCGAGCCGCGCCGAGAGCTCGGCATGCCGGGCGCCTTCGCTGTTGGCAGCCTGCTGGCGCTGGCGCCGGTCTTCGTCGAGGCGCGGCACGGCTTCCTGCAGGTCGTGCAGGCGCGCGTCGGATTCGGCGGCGGCCTCGCGGGCCGCTTCCCATTGCTCCTGCTGCTGGCGCACCTTGGCGTCATCCGGTGCGGCCAGCGCGCCCTGGTCGCTGCGCAGCCGCTCGGAGCGCTGGTTGAGCTGACGACTTTGCTCTTCGATATTGCGCTGGTCGGCCGCCAGCACCTGGATCTGCTGCTGCACCTGCACCACCGACGATCGCTGCGCATTGGCCTCGTCCTGGGCGCGCTGCTGGGCCTCTTCGAGCTCGGGCATGCGGGCGTCGTGGTCCTCGAGCTGGGCGGCCAGCAGCTCGGCCTGCTCCTGCGCATCGACGCCCTGGCCGGCCAGGGTCTCGATCTCGGTCGCTGCATCTTCGCGGCGGGTGTCCCACTGGCCGATCTGCTCGCGCAGCTGCACCAGGCGCTGCTCGACCCGCTGGCGGCCCTCGACCACGAAGCGGATCTCGCCTTCGAGGCGCCCGACTTCGGCGCTGGCTTCGTAGAGCCTGCCCTGCGCCTGGTTGACCTGGTCGCCGGCGGCGTAGTGGGCCTGGCGAACGGTTTCCAGGTCGGCCTCGACGCGGCGCAGGTCGGCGGTGCGCGATTCGAGGTCGTTGAGCGCGCGGTCGGCATCCGCCTTGACCTTGGCCTGGTCGGCCTCGCTCTCGCTGCGCTTGAGGAACCACAACTGATGCTGCTTGCGGGTGGCATCGGCGGTGAGCGTGTTGTAGCGGGCGGCGACCTCGGCCTGCTTCTCGAGCTTCTCGAGGTTGCTGTTGAGCTCGCGCAGGATGTCCTCGACCCGGGTGAGGTTCTCGCGGGTGTCGCCGAGGCGGTTCTCGGTCTCGCGGCGGCGTTCCTTGTACTTCGAGACGCCGGCGGCCTCTTCCAGGAAGAGGCGCAGTTCCTCGGGCTTGGATTCGATGATCCGGCTGATCGTGCCCTGGCCGATGATCGCGTAGGCGCGCGGGCCCAGGCCGGTGCCCAGGAACACGTCCTGCACGTCGCGCCGGCGCACCGGCTGGTTGTTGATGAAGTAGCTCGAATTGCCGTCGCGGGTCAGCACCCGCTTGACCGCGATCTCGGCGAACTGCGACCACTGGCCGCCGGCGCGGTGGTCGGCGTTGTCGAAGACCAGCTCGACGCTGGACCGGCTGGCCTGCTTGCGCGAGGTGGTGCCGTTGAAGATGACGTCCTGCATCGACTCGCCGCGCAGCTCGGAGGCGCGCGATTCGCCGAGCACCCAGCGCACTGCATCCATGATGTTGGACTTGCCGCAGCCGTTGGGGCCCACGACGCCGACCAGTTGCCCGGGCAGCAGGAAATTGGTTGGTTCGGCGAAGGACTTGAAGCCCGAGAGATTGATGGAATTGAGGCGCACGACAGATGGGCCCTAAGCCGGGATGTTTGCCACGAAGAGTGCCAAGGTGTTGATTTGTAATGAGATTTTGCGAATCCGGCACCCAGGCGCCGGACCGCCACCCGCGACCGGGATGATAACGTGCGGCCCATGCTCGTTTCCCCCGTTTCACGCGCCCCGCCCTCTCTGGAAGAACGCCGCCGCTGCCTGCTGACCGGCTGCGCCATCGCCCTGGGGCTGGCCGGCTGCAAGAGCACCGAGCGCGCAGAGGCCTACGACAGCAAGGAAATGGTCCAGAGCGGCGCCAATCGCATCGCCAACCTCGCGCTGCGCGACAACATCCAGTCGGTCAGGCGGGTCCAGCTGTCGCTCTACCGGCGCAATCCGCGCGAATGGCGCAAATGGTGCACCAGCGCCGACGAGGCCATCCTGCGCACCTGGGACGCGATCATGAAAGGGCCGCCGCTCGTGCAACTGCACGGCGCCTACGGGATCGACGCGGTGCGCCTGGCTTTCCAGGCCGGGCCACCCACACCCTACGAGGGCGACCGCGTGGCCGCGCTGGTGGTCGGCTGGGCGGCACTGCTGAAGCAGGCCAACGGCGGCACCTGGGAACAATCGATGCTCGACGGCGTGGATGCCGAGAACAGTTACCGCGCGGCGCGCAATTTCGAGATCTCGCTTTGGCTCATCAGCTCGAAGACCGGGCCCGACGGACAGCCCCTGCTGCTGGCCACCGAGATCAGCGACAAGGGGCGCAACCTGGTGGTCGACCGCGAACTGTCGAAGGTGGTGGCCCGCCTGGACCTGCTGGCGGCGCAGGCCGACGAGAAATACCGCCGCGCGGCGCTGGATTTCGGGCAGAGCTGGTTCCTGGGCAGCCTGGGGCCGTTCCTGGCGATGGTGCCTCGATGAGCGGCCGCGCCTGCGCTCGGAGGCAGGCGCAGCGGGCTCGCAGACGTCCGCCTTCGGCAGCACGGAACAAAGCTTGCTTCGTCCTCATCGGCGCGTCCTCGCGCCATGACCCCACCCTAGAATGAGGCGCTGCTTCTCTTTATTCGCGAGGAATCTTCTCCATGAGCTCCATCAACTTCATCGGCGGCGAAAAAGGCGGCGTGGGCAAGTCGGTCACCGCCCGGGTGCTGGCGCAATATTTCATCGATCGCAGCCGGCCCTTCGTCGGCTTCGACACCGACCGATCGCATGGCTCCTTCACCCGCTTCTACGAAGGCTTTGCATCACCGGTGGTGGTGGACAGCTTCGAGGGCCTTGACACGGTGGTGAACGGCTTCGAGACGAATCCGCAGCAGAGCGTGATCGTCGACCTGGCGGCGCAGACGCTGGCGCCGCTGTCGCGCTGGATCAAGGAATCCGACCTGTTCGACGTCTTCGCCGAGTTGGGCGTGCAGGTCAACTTCTGGCACGTGCTGGATGACGGCAAGGATTCGGCCGACCTGCTGGGCACGCTGATCGACACCTTCGGCAACCGGGCCAACTACATCGTGGTGCAGAACTACGGCCGGGGCAACGACTTCGGCCTGCTGCTCGGCTCGCAGGCGCTGTCCAAGGCCACCGCGCACGGCGCCCGGGTGATCGCGATGCCGCGCCTGCACGACGCCAGCATGCGCAAGATCGATGCGGGCAACACCAGTTTCTGGAAGGCGGTCAACGATCGCAGCGGGCCGC
>Ga0265327_10005642_pt1 | contig 10361 bp, 9 predicted proteins | sample 41621metaG_FD_202089 | JGI IMG/M metagenome (GOLD analysis project Ga0265327, IMG submission 202089) | Rhizosphere microbial communities from Carex aquatilis grown in University of Washington, Seatle, WA, United States - 4-16-21 metaG | ecosystem: Host-associated > Plants > Roots > Rhizosphere >... | reverse complement strand
TTATAGATTACCATTGAAATTAAAGTGGTTCAAGTTCACAATATGAGATTTTCGACGCGACTTGAGCGCTCGAACTGCGCTCTTGTTGGCTGACGTTTTTGATCGATGCTCGAGAATGTCCTTTCTTCTTTAATTCCTGAAGAATTTCAAATTCTTTTACAAAATGTTCTCCAACAATTTCGAAAAACTTTCTCCTTACTTGGTGAATAGGTAATGCACCACCTTTAAATTTTGTGTACATAGAACCATTACCATCATAATTATTTAGCCATCCTGCGCCAGAACCATACAACTTTTCGTTGTTTAAGTTTAACTCTTCAATCTTTAACTCTGTATCCTTTGGTAATTCACCAACTTCTTTCATTGTATCAAAAATAATTGAGACTAATTGCGATGTGCCGGCAATAGTCCTACCCTCTGCTTTAAATTCATCTAGTATCAAAATTTTAACTTCATCCTTTGTTCGAAAGCGACTGATTGCTGTTGAAATATTTTTCCATGTATCATTTTTTAAATAGTTATTATATATTTCATCCATGGATTCACCCTCCTGCACAGGAGCCCACTTAGCCATCCACCGATGTTCAAAGCTTTCTCTATCCAAGGGTTTAAACTCTTCCTTAATATCTCTTTGTAATTCCACCAATTTATCATCACGCACTATACCTTTGCTTTTTTGCCTAGGAATAACGAAAAAAGGATTAGTTGTATCTGGGTGACTAACTGAATATACCTCAAAAAACTTTTTAACCATCATTGCAGGCAATACAGCACTTGAAGGAGTGGGTATTACTATATCTGGATTAAATTGAACACTTTTTTCAAAAGCAGAAACTCCTCTATCACCAATAACTCTTCCCCATCCAACAAAAGGAGAACTTATATCAGCAATAGTATAATCAGTACCAATTCGACCTGGAATATTCAATGGAAAATCCCTTCCTCCATATAAAATCCTATCTTTTACATCATCTTCGTATTCACTATAAAGTTGCTCTACTTTAGCAGCACACTCTAAACAATTTTCGTACCTTTGTTCAATTATATTCTTATCTTCGGTCGATATTGAATCTGCTGTTTCTAATTGCTTATAAATATCATCAATTGGATATTTCTGACGAAGACTTGACTTAATCTGTTCCAAAGATACTATTAGTGACTCCTCAGCCTGAAAAGCAGGTTGATCCAAATTCGCCGTATTAGGTATTTGTTCCTTTTCCATATTTTATTATTATATCGCTTTTCACTAAATTTTCCATCTAAGCAAACTTGCAAAAATATTTTTGACGCGACTTGAGCACTGCTCGACTTGGCTGCGCGTATGGGACGAAATTGGAACTAATTTAAGCCGTTAATTTATAACTCCCGAAATATACTTATGCAATTCAGGATTAGCGGCGAGCATTGTTTTATCAGCAAACGTCCATGGCTTTCCATCGAGTGTCGTTATCTTACATCCTGATTCTTCAAGTATTAACGATGGTGCAGCATGATCCCACAAGGCTCCTCCATTTGTCATATACCAATCCCTTCTTCCTGTTGCGACATACAATGAATTAATTCCAATACCATAATAACTAGTAGCAGCTACTCTACCTGTTGAACTAGCATTAATCATCTTTTCAAGTTTACTGATAGTATCAGGTTTTATATTTCCATTAATACACCCGACAGTATCATCAAGAGTCTTCATCTGCGTACAAGTGACTTTTTTACCATTCAAATACGCACCTTCTCCCCTTTTAGCAAAACAAAGTTCATCATGTATAGGATCATACACTACAGCCAACTCAACAACTCCTGCTTGTGCTCGTGCAAATAGGACTGTGTAAATAGGAATGCTTTTAGCAAAATTAAGGGTTCCATCAAGCGGATCAATTATCCAGACATATTCAGAATCAACATTTGATTCTCCTGTTTCTTCAGAAATGATACCGTCGTTTGGAAATTCTTCTTTGATTGATTCAACAATAAATTTGTTAGCTGCAAGATCTGCCTGTGTTACCACATCAAGTGCGTGTTTCTTTATATATTGAACTTCAGCTTTTTTAAAAAAATCCAGAGTTATTTTCCCGGCTTGTTTTGCTACATCTTGAATAAATTTTTCTGGTGTTTTCATATATTAAAATAGTATAAATGAGGTCTTAATCAAATCTGTAATCAGTGATCTTGAACAAATCAATATTATAATAATTCTTGTGAACCCAAGCTTGATCAACAAATATCGCATCGTTCCAGTCAAGACCGACTAGTTTAGCTCCTTCCTTTACTTTTTTCTCAGAAGGTCCCTCTATTTCAAAAACCATTGGTATTTTAGGCCAGAAGTCTATATCGAAAGTTATGTCACCAAGAGTAAAAGTCTGTCGCTTCTTTTCCTGAATTCTTCTTTGAGTAATACCAATGGCACGTAAGAGTTTTACTGTTTCTTCTGCTGATGAAACTGTTACCTCCATTTCTTCTGTACTATCTATCGCCCATGTGGCATTAGATTTATATGTAAGCCAAGTTGTAACCCCGTCAGTCCTTACACGAATACGACGATTATCCTTAACCCAATCATCGTATGAAAATATCCATTCCCTGAAGAAAAAATCACCCGTCTTCTTTGCGCCGATTTTTTTTAGACGCTTCACCATTTCACTCGCATCAAGGTTTATCCAGCGAGCCTCAATTTCTTTAGATTCTTTAATATTTTTACTCATGAGTCAATTATACCAAGGCCCAAAATAATTTGCTGACGTTCTGGGAAGTTATACGAACTAGTTTAGGCCGTCAATTAACCGAATCTATGACCTAAAGAATACTTTTGACCTGTTCAAGTGAATATACTTCGCGTATATCGCCATCAGTTCTAACCATTTTAGGAGAAATTGCTTTGACCCGACTAGCAACAGTTCTTTTGCCAATACCAAGTTTAGAAGAAATTGCATTTATTGTACCAAAATGTTCGTCATTGGGATCAATATAAAAACCTTTCCAATCCCCTTCTCCATTCATCTTAGTTATACTCAGGAACTTCTTTAATTCGCTACCTTCCACAATATCTTCATATGAATATGCAGGAATTAATTTATTATTACGCGATAAAATATTGATAGTATTTTTATTTTTACAAAGATTCTCAAGATAGTGACGACTTACACCAATCTTCTCACATAATAGTTCAATCGGTCCCCAATGAACTCCTTTTTCATCAGTATGATATCCACCCCATTCTCCTTCAAGATTAGTTTCTGGAAGTTCAAACAATGCATTACCCGACGAAACCATAATATCCTCAATGCAATATGCATCTCGTAGACGTCCATTCTCATCTCTTATTTTTTTCTTATTTGATGTATTATCAAGCCGTTCATTTATCCATATTCTAGACTTTAAAAGTTTTTGTGAAATCTTATTTATGCTTCCCCAATGTTTCTTTTCATCATCAGTATAAAAACCAGCCCATTCACCACTAATTTCAGCCGAGGGAGAATCTTTTATCAGAGCGATGTCACTATCATTAATTACATCCTCAAAACAATAAGCGACCGACGCTCTATTGAGAGAATCTGCAACATATTGCTCCATAAACTTCTTTCTCTTAAGTATTCTGTATATTGAAGTATTTGAAAATATTCCCGACTTTATTGCTATGTTAAATGGATTTCCCCAGTGTTTACCCGTTTCTGGATCTGTCCAAAATCCTCTCCATAGATCTAACTCTGACTTAGACACAGAGCCAACCACATTATAATTTTCCGTAATAATATCAGATTTACTATTTTCACTTATAATAGGATTCGATAGAGTATCTACGATGTATTCTCTCCAATAAACTGATTGAACAATCCTCTTTCCAATATTCGGTATATTATCAATTAGACTATTACGTTGTCCCTTGGTCATCACATCAATATCTTCAATGGATACATTATTTTCGCGTACTTTTTCTAAATCAAATATATAGCTTATGTTCTCTGCCTCATCACATATATACACTAAGCGATTAATACTCTTTACCTGAACGCGTATATAAGGCTCTTTTCTAACCATATTTTCATTAGTTCTTCCTTCGAAGAGCAAAATGTCATCTAATGAGAGATTAAAATCATTAGTTAGGATATACAACAAAGTTTTAAGGCGTGGAAGGACATCCTTTCGCTGTAAGCCTTCACCACTTCCTGTTGTATTAATTGTAGTTCCAGTATCTGTAGGAGTAATAACATAAGATGCTAATTGTATCTTTTCATGAATCAATGCATCAATTGATGAAATAGAATCCGCCTTCTCTTGAGCCATTAATAAAGTATCTCCTAGTGGTGGCAAACCATAGGCTTTATAAGCTTCGTCCTCCAATGTCGCGCCCAAAGATTTACCATCTTTTGTCTTCTTGTAGTCTTCCACAATTCCTCCAGTCAACGAGACTAATCCTCCCAATACGTCTTCTGAATATGTGTTTATATTGTCTACTGTGACTGACTTGGATATTATACTGTCCCATTCACTCTTGAATACTTGAGCCTTTTCAGATTTATCAAGATCTGGTGTCACATGTAAATGAGTATTAAAATTTTCCATAAATAGATTATACCAGAGTTCAAAAGTTAGAGACGGGTATGTTTTTAGAAGTTGCAAAATAAGGCTAAAATAGTTGCTGGGGGACTTGGAATCGAACCAAGATTCACGGCTTCAAAGGCCGCTGTCCTACCGTTAGACGATCCCCCAATGGAACTCACACATATTACTGACAAATGCCTACCACCGCAAGCTCTAGTGGCAAAGCCTCGATGCGTGCCCTGCCCACACCGTCAGCAGCTTCGAGGAGAACCTTGAGAGTATTTGGAGTTAAAGCCTTCTTACCAGCTTCCTCCAAAATAAATTTTAAATCATCTGAAGAAACCCGACTCTTCAAAGAAATGTGTGAGTCAATGGAATGTTGCGCCAATAAAATAAATCTAATTTTCTCAAGAACTAGAGTAATAAAAATCTGCATCGAAATACCCAAACCTTCAGTTTTACCAAGAACCGTGAGTGCTTCGTTTGCATTCTTACTTATGAGAGCTGATATGAACGAATTTACTAATTCCGCACGTGGCGCGCCAGTTATTGATTCAACTGCTTCACGACTCACCTTTTTGTCTGGAGAAGTTGAAATGACTTTTTCAAGCATACCGAGCGCATCGCGGAATGAACCGTCACCTAGAAGTGCCAAAAGATCTGCAGCACCTGGATCAAGCTTATAGCCTTCTTTTTCAGCAATTTTAATAATCTGCTTACCTAAAATATCTCGAGTCGGCGTTCTAAAAGTAAAAGTCTGACAACGAGAGATGATAGTGTCTGGAACTTTATTTAACTCAGTTGTAGCAAGTATGAAAATAACATGAGTCGGTGGTTCTTCCAAAGTCTTCAAGAGAGCATTCCAAGCATCCTTTGAAAGCATGTGTACCTCATCGATGATATAAACTTTATATTGGCTAGAAAAAGGCAGAGTTGAGACATGTTCGCGTAAAGCACGGATATCGTCTATACCACGATTTGAAGCTGCATCTATTTCATTAATATCTTCATCGGCTGTTTTTAGCTCATGCGCCATGATACGAGCCACGGTTGTCTTACCTGTGCCACGACTGCCAGAAAATAGATAAGCGTGAGCAATACGCTTTGAGTTGATTGATTCTTTCAGTGCATCTACAATGTGATCCTGACCTACGACTTCAGACCATTTTGATGGGCGGTGTGTTCTATAGAGTACTGGCATTGCTCTAGTATAAAGGAAAACGATAAAAGGTGAAAGGAGAATAAAAAACTGCAGAATCCGGGTAGGTAAGTGTTAAGGGGATTCTGCAGTGTTATTTAATTTTATCAACCTCCTTTCAATAAAAGATCAGCGTTACAAATTAAGATTACCACAAATTATTTCTTAATCAAATACCTCTTAACGATCTTTTCCACATCCATACAAGTCTCAGCTTCCATCAATTTAACACGCAATTCCTTGGCACCATCGAAGCCAGAAACATAAGCTTTGAAATGCTTTTTCATAACTGCAAAATTTTTATGACTTTTTTTTGCTGATTTACTATTCCCTTTTTTACAATAAAGTTTATTAAAAAGTTTAGCATGCTCCAACATTATTTTGAGTCTTTCTTCAGGAATTTTTTCGTCTATTTGTGGTATTCGTGTGGATTTGTTGATTCGTGTTACTTCCTTAAAGAACCATGGTTTACCAAAGATTCCGCGACCAATCATCACTCCATCGCAACCATATTTTTCAACTTTTTCTTGAGCATCAGCCATACTCTCCACATCGCCATTACCGATGATCAAAGTCTTTTCTTCCAATGGAACTCCCGCTTGCACCTGAACCTCATCGCGCAACTTTACAATCTCCGGCATGAGTTCCCAATGAGCTCCAATATCTGACATTTCTTTACGAGTACGAAGATGAACCGTGAGTACAGGCAAATTCTGCTCTAGTAATAATCGCAACCATTTCCAATCAACAGAATTATAACCAATACGAGTTTTGACACTGACTGGACCATCAAATCCGTTGCGCGCGGCTTCTAAAACCTCCAAGGCTACCTTCGGAGATTTGATCATCGCTGAACCACCACCCTGTTTTTCAACAGAACGATCTGGACAACCCATATTTATATCGAGTCCATCAAAACCAAGTTTCGCCACAATCTTAGCCGCACCAAGCATCTTATCTGGATGTCCTGTAAAAAGTTGAGCAACTATAGGTCTTTCTTTTGGAGAAAATTTTAAATCATTCAAAAGCTTGTCCTTACCCTCGGAACAAAGACCATCAGCCGAGACGAATTCAGTCCACATAACATCTGGCTTGCCATATTTAGTAAACATGGTGCGGAAAGCATAGTCAGTCACATTCGCCATTGGCGCTATGACAAATATAGGTTTTTTCAGTTTTTTCCAGAAATTTCCACTCATAATATGTCTAATCTAGCACAGACTTCACTAGTTCCCAATTTTCTTCAAAAGATTGATCATGTCATTATCTCGATTACTACTGCCGAGCAATGTTATTGCATATACATCTTTTTTTGCACCCAACTGGAAAAGAGAAATAGTCGTACGATTTGCTTCTGGTAAATATCCATTCTTACCACCGATATAATATGACCAACTCAGGAAATGTGTTGGATTAACCCAAGTATGTACTCTAACTGTTTTTGTTTTCAATTCAGTCACGGCGATGATACCTGGATCATTTTTACGTATCCAATTCATGATAATTTCCAAATCGTTCACAGTAGAAACATTTTGAGGATCAAGTCCAGATGGATCAGCGAAATACGTACGATACGCACCGATAGATTGAGTAAAATCATTCATCGCTTTTATGAATGAAGCGCGTCCATAATAATCCGTATAAGCTTCAGCAGCGTCATTAGAAGAAACTAAGAGAAGCGGATAAAGTAAATCTCCTGCTGAAAAAGTCTCACCAGCCACAAAGTCCGCAGTATTTCCATAAGTCGCCATAACTTTTTTTGTAATAGTTATGTGCGAACTATCCGGTATAAGTTTACGAGCCATAACAGCTGTTACTAATTTTGTGAGTGAAGCTATCGGTAAAAGCTGATTTGGATTTTTCTCCACTACAACTTGATCAGTAGTTAAATCCTTAACACTATATGCATTTGCTGTGACTTGTTTAACTACTCCGTTAGGTAAAGCATTAGCAGCTGAATCTATTAAACCTTCTTCCTGTGCTGCTGAATAACGTGGACTTTGACTACCTTGGCTTCCGTCTACTTGATTGGTGTCTGCTTGAACATCGCTATTATTCGCATCTGCCGAACTAATAACAGCTGGATGTGAACCAAATAAGTGAACAGTGTTCGTAGCAACATTAGAAATAACTCCGGTCACGCCACCAAAATTAATCTGACCAATAGTCTGTAAAGTCGCCGCACCAAAAGTAAATAAAATCATGCACACAAGTATGATTCCAAGACCGCCGAATACTATGTAAAAGAAGTCCTTCATTTAATAACTTTGTAAAAAACATTAGAATCGTAGCGCAAATCTATATAATCAAATACTGGCGTCGATTTCGATCCGTGGTTTTGTGTGACCATATGATTCCAAAAAGCTACAAGATTTGATAACTCAGTTGATATTCCTTCTGTATTATTAAAATAAATAGTTGTACTACTACTGTAAAATTCATATTCTCCAGTTGGTTTAATAAGAATAGCATCACCCTCAATTCCAGCATTTTTAGCTCCATTATAAAAAGCCTGAAGCGATACAAACTCTGCTGATGAAGTCGCATATTTACCAATAAAATTATCTGCAATTATATCTGGCGCGTAATAAATATTGTATGGATGACCAGAAAAAGCTGTGCTCTTTTCAAAAAGTAAACCTGTATCATCCGTAAAATAACATGGATCAGACGGATCTATCACCATCTGATTATTCACAAAATTAGGCAATGTGGCACAAACTACAGCTGATGGAGTTTTTTCGTTTACTGTTATACGTAGATGCGTCAAACCATCACGACTGATGTCTATGTTTAAAACTCTTGGAAAACCAGAGTGTATGTCTGATATGATCTCAGACTTCGGATATATGATAGTATTTTTATGTGGAAATATACCAATATATTTACCGGAGAGATCATTCATAACCAAGTCATGAATATTTAGAGTAATATCATCATCAGCCCCAAAAATACTTACATCAGAGATCGTTAAAAAGTTCAATCTCAACAACCAAGAAATGATGAATACAATGATGATCAGAATCAATAAACTAGAAAGACTGTTCCAAAGTATTTTTCTACGCTTTTTATGAACAAATGATTTTGACTGAATGTTTCTGGCCATGAGAATAATAGGACTATTTACCTATTATATCTTTACCCATGTATTTAACCAAGACCGGAGGAATTTTGATCGTACCATCTGCTTGCTGGAAATTTTCAATGAGAGAAACCAGAATGCGTGGAGTTGGAATGGCGGTTGAATTCAATGAGTGAGCATAACGCATCTTACCTTCAGCGTCCTTATAACGAATATTCAGACGGCGACACTGGAAATCATGGAAATATGAGGCTGAAGAAATCTCGCGGTACTTACCTTCCTTAGGAACCCAAAGCTCGATGTCATATTTCTTAACCTGACCAAGACCAAGATCTGCACCACAGTTGATAACAGTGTGATATGGAATGCCCAATGATTCTATAAATTCTTCAGTATTACGGTTAACCTCTTCATGATATTTAACTGAAGTCTCATGATTTGCCTCACAGATGATCAGCTGTTCAAATTTATAAAATTCATGAACACGGATAAGACCACGAACATCCTTACCATGAGCACCAGCTTCCCTACGGTAACAAGCAGAAAAACCGAGATAACGTTTTGGAAGTTGCTCAATAGGCAAGACTTCTTCTGCATACATACCCATCAAAGGAACTTCAGCCGTGCCAACTAAATAATCACTATCCTGAGTTTTATATAGATCCTCCTCACCATCAGGCAAATAACCTGTTCCGTACATAGTTAATTTCCTAACGATAACAGGTGGCATTACCGGAATAAGATTTTTATTTGAAAAGAATTCCAATGCATATTGCCAAATTGCAAAACAAAGTCTTACTCCATCGCCCGTCAAAAAATATCCACGAAAACCATGCACCTTTCCCCCGCGTTCGAAATCAACCATACCTAGAGCAGTCATTAGTTCAACGTGATCTTTTGGTTCAAACCCAAAATTTGGTTTGTCACCCCAAGTTTTTATCTCCTTATTATCAGCATCTGAGCCACCATCTGGAACAGACATATCTGGAATATTCGGCACGCGCAACATGAGATCCTGCCAATCTTTCATTATATCTTTAAGTTTGGCTTCACCAGCTTCCATATCAACCTTTACAGCTTTCATGTCTGCAATGAGCTTTGTGCGTTCTTCCGGAGTCTTAGCTGCTGTTATACCTGCATTAGCTGCATTTTGAGTCGCACGCTTACTCTCGATCTCTGTCATAAGAGTTCGTCTAGAATCATCCAGTGTCATGAGCTGTTCTATATCGAACTTGATGTGCTTTTTCTTTGCAGCTTGAGCAATAAGATCTTTATTTTCGCGTATAAATTTAATGTCTAACATGGTCGTAATTGTAGCATTTCGATGTTTTTTTATCAAAACCGATCACATTTTATCAAAAGTTTAACTTTATTTTATCGTTTCTTGATTTAAATTTTAATACTTCTTTATCACTGCATGCGAAAATCAACATATAAATAAAAAACAAAATATAAATATAATATCAACAAAATGAATACAAAAAGAGAAATTAAACAATTACTTCGTGAAGATTACCCATATCTTTTGAGTCGTGTCACTCA
>Ga0265327_10005641_pt1 | contig 10362 bp, 9 predicted proteins | sample 41621metaG_FD_202089 | JGI IMG/M metagenome (GOLD analysis project Ga0265327, IMG submission 202089) | Rhizosphere microbial communities from Carex aquatilis grown in University of Washington, Seatle, WA, United States - 4-16-21 metaG | ecosystem: Host-associated > Plants > Roots > Rhizosphere >... | reverse complement strand
GACTATGAGCGCGTGATGCGCGAGTACGCCACCGCGGGCAACCAGTTGATCCTCGGCGAAGTCTTCGGCGTCGAGGCCGCGGCGCGCAAGGTCGCCAAGGACTTCCCCAAGACCGCCTTCCTGATGGGCTCCTCGCTGAAGCCGCAAGCGCCCAACTTCTCGGTGTTCGACAACTACATCCAGGAGCCGGCCTACCTGTCGGGCATGGTCGCCGGCGGCATGACCAAGAGCAACAAGATCGGCATGGTCGGCGGCTTCCCGATCCCCGAGGTGAACCGCCTCATGAACGCCTTCATGGCCGGCGCCAAGGAAACCAACCCGAAGGTGGAGTTCAGCGTCAGCTTCATCAACAGCTGGTTCGACCCGCCCAAGGCCAAGGAAGCCGCGTTCGCGATGATCGACAAGGGCGCCGACGTGATGTACGCCGAGCGCTTCGGCGTCAGCGACGCAGCCAAGGAAAAGGGCAAGCTCGCGATCGGCAACGTGATCAACACGCAGGACAAGTACCCCGACACCGTGGTCGCGTCCGCACTGTGGAACTTCGAGCCCTCCGCCGACCGCGCGATCAAGCTGGTGAAAGAAGGCAAGTTCACCGCCGAAGACTACGGCCCCTATTCGATGATGAAGCACAAGGGCTCCGAGCTCGCGCCGCTCGGCACCTTCGAGACCAAGGTGCCGGCCGACATCGTCGCCAAGGTGAAGGCCAAGCAGGCCGACATCCTCTCGGGCAAGACCACCATCAAGGTGGATGACAGCCAACCTAAATCAACAAAGTGAGCCCACCCCCAGGCTGCGCGCACTTCGTGTCGCTTCGCCACCCCCCTTGCAGGGGGCAACACCAGCGGCCCGGCGGAGCCGGTTCCGCGGTGTTTCCCGAATGAACACCGTCCTGTCGCTGCGCGGCATCACCAAGCGCTTCGGCGCGCTGGTCGCCAACGACGCCGTGTCGCTCGACCTGCAGGCTGGCGAGGTGCTGGCGCTGCTCGGCGAGAACGGCGCCGGCAAGTCGACCCTGATGTCGATCCTGTTCGGTCACTACGTGGCCGACGAAGGCCGCATCGAGGTTTTCGGCCGGCCGCTGCCGCCCGGCAATCCGAAGGCGGCGCTGGCGGCCGGCGTCGGCATGGTGCACCAGCATTTCACGCTGGCCGACAACCTGAGCGTGCTCGACAACGTGCTGATGGGCACCGAGCCGCTCTGGCAGCCTTTCTCGCGGCGCAGCGCAGCGCGGGCCAAGCTGCTGGACGTTGCGCAGCGCTTCGGCCTGCCGGTGCAACCCGACGCCAAGGTCGGCAGCCTGTCGGTGGGCGAACGGCAGCGCGTCGAGATCCTCAAGGCGCTGTACCGCGACGCGCGCATCCTGATCCTCGACGAGCCGACGGCGGTGCTCACGCCGCAGGAAAGCGAGGCGCTGTTCGACACCCTGACGCAGATGGTGGCGCAGGGCCTGTCGATCATCTTCATCAGCCACAAGCTGCCCGAGGTGCTGCGCGTGTCGCACCGGATCGCGGTGTTGCGCGGCGGCCGGCTCGTGGCCGAAGCCCGCGCCGACCACACCACGCAGGCGCAGCTGGCGCTGTGGATGGTCGGCCATGCGATCGAGCGCACGGTACGCCAGCCGCCGCGCCAGATCGGCGATGCGGTCTGCGTGCTCGACCACGTGCGCACCGCGGGCAGCGGCCATGATCGCCTGCAGGACGTGAGCCTCGCGCTGAGGGCGGGCGAGATCGTCGCGGTGGCGGGCGTCTCGGGCAATGGCCAGGTCGCGCTGGCCGAACTGCTGAGCGGCACCCGGCGCGCCATCGCCGGCACGGTCCGGTTGATGGGCCGCGAGTTGCCGCCCTCGCCGGCCCGGCTGGTGCAGCGCGGCGTGGCACGCATTCCCGAAGACCGCCATGCGGTGGGGGTCGTGGGCGACCTGCCCGTGTGGGAGAACGCAGTCTCGGAGCGCCTGCGCAGCCGGGCCTTCTCGCGCTGGCTGTGGGTTCGGCGCGGCGCCGCCAAGGCGCATGCGCGCAGCGTCGAGAAAGCCTACGACGTGCGCGGCGCCGGCCTCGATGCGCCGGCCCGGGCGCTGTCGGGCGGCAACATGCAGAAGCTGATCCTCGGCCGGGCCTTGATGGCGCCGGCCTCGGCCAGCGCGAACAAGCGGACACCCCGGCTGATCGTCGCGCACCAGCCGACCTGGGGCCTGGACATCGGTGCCGTCGCCTATGTGCAGCAGCAACTGATCGCGGCGCGCGATGCCGGCGCGGCGGTGCTGCTGATCTCCGACGACCTCGACGAAGTGCTGACGCTCGGCGACCGGGTCGCCGTGATGCACGGCGGCGAACTCGGCGAGGCACGGCCCGCCGCCGCCTGGACGCGCGAGGCCATCGGCCTGGCGATGGCGGGCTCATGAGGCTCGAGCGCCGGCACCGCACTTCACGCGCCGCGCTCGTGCTGGCGCCCGTCGGCGCGGTCGCCTTCACGCTGCTCGTCAGCGCCCTGCTCGTGCTCTGGGCCGGCGCGCCGGTCGGGCGCACCTACGCGCTGCTGCTGCAAGGCGGCTTCGGTTCGGTCTTCGCATGGAGCGAGACATTGACCCGCGCCATTCCGCTGATCCTCACGGGCCTGGCGGCCACCGTCGCCTTCAAGGCACGACTCTTCAACATCGGCGCCGAAGGCCAGCTCTATGCCGGGGCGCTGGCCGCGGTGGCGGTCGGCGGCATGCATGGCGGCACCGGCTTCGACCTGCCGCCCTGGCTGCTGTTCCCGCTGATGATGGCGGCCGCCGCGCTGGCCGGTGCGCTGTTGCTGCTGGGGCCGGCGCTCATGAAAAGCCGGCTCGGCGTCGACGAGGTGGTGACGACGCTGCTGATCAACTTCATCGTCCTGCTGGGCGTCTCGGCGATGCTCGATGGTCCCATGAAGGACCCGAGCGCCATGGGCTGGCCGCAGAGCGTCTCGCTGCAGTCGGAACTCGAACTCTCCAAGCTGATCGCCCAGACGCGGGTCCACACCGGGTTGCTGTGGGCGGCCGGGCTGGCCGTCGGGGTCTGGCTGCTGTTCAAGTACACCGTGATCGGCTTCGACATTCGCGCCGTCGGCGCGAACGCGCGCGCCGCGGCGTTCGCAGGCGTTCCGGTGACGCGCACCGTGGTGTGCGTGGCGCTGCTCTCGGGCGCCCTGGCCGGCCTCGCCGGCGCGATCGAGGTCGCCGGACGCACCAGCTACGTCACGCTCGACATGTCGCCCGGCTACGGCTACAGCGGCATCGTGATCGCAATGCTGGCCGGCCTGCATCCGCTCGGCGTGCTGGCGGCGGGCGTGTTCGTGGCCGGCGTGCTGGTCGGTGCCGACACCATGAGCCGCGCGATCGGCGTGCCGACCTACATCGCCGACGTGATCGTCGCCGCATCGCTGATTGCGGTGCTGGTCGCCACCCTCCTCACGCAGTACCGGGTGCGCCTCAAATGAGCGACATCGCCGACATCCTGGCCAATGCCTCGTTCTGGGTCGCGGTGCTGCGCATCGCCACGCCGCTGATCTTCGGCACCCTCGGCGTGCTGCTGTGCGAGCGGGCCGGGGTGCTGAACCTCGGCATCGAGGGCATCATGGTCGCCGGCGCCTTCGCCGGCTGGCTCGCGGTCTACGCGGGCGCGCCGCTGTGGGTGGGGGTCGGGGTCGCGGCGCTGGCGGGTGCGGTGTTCGGCCTGCTGCATGCCTTCCTGACGGTCGGGCTGGCCCTGTCGCAGCATGTGTCGGGGCTGGGAATCACATTGCTGGCGACCGCGCTGAGCTACTACGGCTACCGGGTGAGCTTCCCGAAGGTCAACACGCCACCGACCGTGACGCCGTTCGCGCCGATGGACTGGCTGCACGTCCCGGTGCTCGCGGCGCAGACGCCGCTCACGCTGCTGGCGCTGCTGCTGGTGCCGTTGCTCGCCTGGGTGCTGTACCGAACGCCGGTCGGCCTGGCGGTGCGCATGGTCGGCGAAAACCCGCAGGCGGCCGAGGGCCAGGGCGTGTCGGTCGCGGCCACGCGCACGGGCGCCATCGTCGCCGGCTCGGCGCTGATGGGCGTGGCGGGTTCGTTCCTCACGCTGTCGGCCTTCAACGCCTTCTTCTTCAACATGGTCAACGGGCGCGGCTGGATCTGCGTGGCGCTGGTGGTGTTCGCGTCCTGGCGCCCGGGCAAAGCGCTTCTGGGCGCGCTGCTGTTCGCCTTCTTCGACGCGCTGCAACTGCGGCTGCAGCAGTCGGGCGATGCCGTGCTGCCCTACCAGCTCTACCTGATGCTGCCCTACCTGCTGTCGATCCTGGCGCTGGTGCTGGTCGCGCGCAAGGCGAGCTATCCGCAGGCGCTGATGAAGCCCTATCGGAAGGGTGAGCGCTGAAGGCCTCCCTTGCGGCAGCGCAATGAACCCGCAATCCGGACGCGTTCACGCAAAGTGGTGTGCGGCCCGGTCCTATCATGCGGGGCCCAGGCAAGCCAAGGACCCCACCGATGCATACCCCACCACCGAACACCCGCCGGAGCGTGCTGGCCACCATGCTGGCCCTGGGCCTCGCGCCGGCCTTTGCGCAAGGCGGCACCGCGCGAACCGCGATGGAAGTCTGGAAGGATCCGAGTTGCGGTTGTTGCCAGGACTGGATCACGCACCTGGAAGGAAGCGGCTTCGCCGTCCAGGTCCATGAAGCGGGCAACGAGGCCGCGCGCCAACGCTTGGGCGTGGACCGCAGCTTCGGCTCGTGCCACACGGCCCAGGTGGGCGGCTACGCCATCGAGGGGCATGTGCCGGCGCCGGAGATCAGGCGGCTGCTCAAGGAGCGCCCGATCGCGATAGGACTTGCGGTGCCGGGCATGCCGGTGGGTTCGCCCGGCATGGACGGCCCGGCTTATGGCGGTCGAAAGGACGCCTTCGACGTCCTGCTGCTCACCCGAGGTGGCGGCTCGAAGGTGTTCAGGCACTACGCCGGCACGAAGGCTTAGCCAGAGGGGACATCTTGCCTGCTCGTCCTTCGGTGCCCCCCGTCGTGCTGGCGCGCTGGAAGCAAGACGCACCGCCCGACGGCAGCAGCGTCGTCCTGCCGGACGGTTGCCGCGACCTGATCCTGCATGTGAACGCCGGCGGCCGCTGCGAATGGATGGTCTCCCACCTCGCGGACACCGCTTACGAAGTGCCCGAAGATGCCCAAGGACGTTGGCTGGGCTATCGCTTCCAGCCCGGCGCCTGCGTCGACAGCGAAGCGCTGCTCGCGGCCGTCGTCACGATCGGCACCGGCGCGGCGTCCATGCCCCACGATCCCGAACCGTTGCTGCCACGGACGATCGAGCACCGCGTGCTCGACGCCATCGATGCATGCGTGCGGGTCGATCCGCGAATCCAGGAGGCCCTCGCGGCACTCGCTGAGGCACGCTCCATACGCACTGCGTCGGGTGCCCTGGGAGTCTCCGAACGTTCGCTGGAGCGGCTCACCGTGACCGCGACAGGCCAACCCCCACGCTACTGGCGGGCGCTGGCCCGCATCCGTCGCGCGGCCCAGGCGCTGGCCGGTCCGCTGCCGCTGGTGGATATCGCGGCCGACCATGGCTTTTCCGATCAGGCCCATTTCAGCCGCGAATGCCGACGCTGGCTGGGCCTGGCGCCCTCGCACTTGCGCGCCTCGCCGGCGTTGCTGGCCACCGTAGCGGCCATCGGTTACGACTGAACGGCCGCCTGCATGGGCGTGCACAGTTCGACCAGCACATCGTTCAGGTCCGCCACATAGGCGACGGTCTGCCCCCAGGGCATCTGCTCGGGCGCCTGCACCTGCCGAGCCCCGGCAGCCACCGCCTGCGAAACCGCCGCAGGCACGTCGGGGGTGGTGAACGCGATCTCGAAACACGGCGCGCCGGCAGCAGCGCGTTGCGGGTTCTTGCCCAGCCGGGTCATCAGTTGCAGCGAGGAGAACGCCAGCGTGGTGCCGCCCGTCTGCAACTCGGCATAGTCGCCGCCCTCGTGGAGAAAGCGGCGCTTCAGGCCAAACGCCGCTTCGTAGAAGTCAAGCGTCGCGGCCACGTCCTCGACATAGATGATGGTGTATCCGAAATCCATGAAAGCTCCCATTGAAGATGTGGACCGAATCATAGAAATCGCACACCGCCGCGTCTTGAAAAAAGCCGACACGTGCCATCGCGCCCCGGTAGTATCTCCCGCAGACGCTCCAGCCCACGCCACCCATGCTCGACCTCCTCATCCACAACGCCACCCTGCCCGACGGCGCCACCGACATGTCGTTGGCGGTGCGCGATGGCCGCATCGTCGAAGTCACCCAGGGCCTTCAGGCACCGGCGCGCGAAGTCCTCGATGCCGGCGGCCTGCTCGTCAGCCCGCCCTTCGTCGACCCGCACTTCCACATGGACGCCACGCTGAGCTACGGCCTGCCGCGCATCAACCAGAGCGGCACGCTGCTCGAAGGCATCGCGCTGTGGGGCGAACTCAAGCCGCTGCTCACCGCCGACGCGCTGATCGAACGCGCACTGGCCTATTGCGACTGGGCCGTGGCCAAGGGCCTGCTCGCCATACGCAGCCACGTGGACACCAGCGACCCGAGCCTGCTGGCGGTCGACGCGCTGCTGGAGGTCAAGCGCCGCGTGGCGCCCTACCTCGACCTCCAGCTGGTCGCCTTCCCGCAGGACGGCGTGCTGCGCTCGCCCGGCGGCGTCGACAACCTCAAGCGCGCGCTCGACAAGGGCGTCGACGTGGTCGGCGGCATTCCGCACTTCGAACGCACGATGGCCGACGGCGCGGCGAGCGTGAAGCTGCTGTGCGAGATCGCCGCCGAGCGCGGCAAGCTTGTCGACATGCACTGCGACGAATCCGACGACCCGCTCTCGCGTCACATCGAGACCCTGGCCTTCGAGGCGCAGCGGCTCGGCCTGCAGGGGCGCGTCACGGGCTCGCACTGCACCTCGATGCATTCGATGGACAACTACTACGTCAGCAAGCTGCTGCCGCTGATCGCTGAAAGTGGCGTCGCCGTGGTGTCGAATCCGTTGATCAACATCACGCTCCAGGGCCGCCACGACAGCTACCCCAAGCGCCGCGGCATGACCCGCGTGCCCGAGCTGATGGCCGCCGGCGTCAACGTCGCCTTCGGCCATGACTGCGTGATGGACCCGTGGTACGGCATGGGCTCGGGCGACATGCTCGAGGTCGCGCACATGGGCCTGCACGTGGCGCAGATGACCAGCCAGGCCGGCATCCGAGATTGCTTCGACGCCGTGACCGCCAACGCGGCCAAGGTGATGCACCTGGAAGGCTACGGGCTCGCGGCCGGTTGCGACGCGAGCTTCGTGCTGCTGCAGGCGCGCGATCCGATCGAGGCGATCCGCCTGCGCGCGACGCGCCTCAAGGTCTTTCGCCGTGGCCGGCTGCTCGCCGAGACGCCGCCCGCCACGGCGGCGCTGCACCTCACCGGGCGGGCGCCCGCCACCAGCTGGATGAATCCGCGGTCCTGAGCCGGCTCACGCCTTCAGTGCCACGCTGAAGCCGACCGTGGTCATGCCGTCGTCGGAGCGCGCGAACACCGTGCCGTTGTGCATCACCGCCACCGCCTTGACGATCGACAGCCCGAGCCCGTGGTTCTCGCCGCTGTTGCGGCGTGAGCTGTCGACGCGGTAGAAGCGGTCGAACAGCCGCGGCAGCTGTTCGGGTGCAATCGGCGCGCTCGGGTTCGAGAAGCTGACCGCCGCCGAACGCTCGTCGCCATCGATCCGGACCAGCACCCGGCTGCCCGGGCGCGAATGCTGGATCGCGTTCTGCAGCAGGTTGGTCAGCGCGCGCCGGAACAGCGAGGTCTCGATCGGCGCCACCGCATCGCCCTCCACCTGCACCGACATGCCGGCCTCGTCGAGCAGCAGGTCCAGGAACTCCACCGTCTTACCGACCTCCTGCGCGATCGACGACGCCACCAGGTCGCGCGCGCGCACGCCCTGCTCGGCCCGCGCGAGGAACAGCATGTCGGCGACGATGGCGCGCAACCGTTCGAGCTCCTCGAGGTTCGACTGCAGCACCTCGCGCAGCTCGACCGCGTTGCGCTCGCGGGCCAGCGCCACCTGGGTCTGGCCGATCAGGTTGGCCAGCGGCGTGCGCAGTTCATGCGCCACGTCGTCGCTGAAGGTCGCGAGCTGCCGATAGGCGGCATCGAGCCGGTCGAGCGCGGCGTTGAACGATGCGCCGAGATCCGCGAGCTCCCGCGGCAACGCCGGCAGTTGCAGGCGCCGCGCGCGGTCGTCCGGACCGATGCGCTGGGCATCGTCCGACAGCCGCTCCACCGGGCCGAGCCCGATCCGTGCGATCCAGTAGCCGAGCGCTGCGGCCAGCGCCGTGCCGGCCAGCGTCAGCAACAGCACCGCCGTCTCGAAGGTGCGCAAGGTGTGGCCGAAGGGCGCGGCATCCACGCCCGCGATGTAGCGCACGGCGGGCCGCTCGCCGTGGGCCGCCAGCTCTCCGCTGCGGATCCGCATCGGGGTCAGCCGGGGCGGCGTGCCGATCGGCAGCTCGACGCTGTCGCGCCCGGCGGCAATGGCCGCCTCGACCATCGGCAGGTCATCGCCGTAGCGGAACGCCGGGTCCTCGCTCGACAGCCACGAGCGGGTGCGCGGATCGGCGGCGCCCAGCGTGTCGAGCTTGTCGCGGATGCGCTCGCCGAGGCCGGTGGGACGGCCGTGCGAGAGCATGTAGGCCATGTCTTCGAGACGGCCATCGATCTGCTCCTGCTGGTGGCGCGCGAGCTCCCCCGACAGCACCCGGTGCAGCACCCCGCCCAGCAACGCGAAGCCCACCAGCGCGGCAACCGCGAACATCGCGGCCAGCCTGAAAGCGATCGAGTTCTTCATTCCGGCTCCGTCGCGCTGCGATCCTCCAGCACGTAGCCCATGCCGCGGATGGTGTGCAGCAAGCTCTGGCCGAAGGGTGCATCGATCTTGGCGCGCAGGCGCTTGATCGCGACTTCGACCACGTTGGTGTTGCTGTCGAAATTCATGTCCCAGACCAGCTCGGCGATCACCGTCTTCGACAGGATCTCGCCCTGGCGCCGGGCCAGCACCGCCAGCAGCGCGAACTCCTTGGCCGTGAGGTCGATGCGCTGCTCCTGCCGGATCGCCTTGCGGCTCAGCAGGTCGACCCGCAGGTCGCCAACCCGCAGCAGGGTCGTCTCCTGGCTGCGGCCGCGGCGCGTGAGCGCCTGCAGCCGGGCCAGCAGTTCGAGGAACGAGAACGGCTTGACCAGGTAGTCGTCGGCGCCGTCCTGCAGCCCGCGCACCCGGTCGGCCACGCCGTCGCGCGCCGTGAGCATGATCACCGGCGTGTTCTTCACGCTGCGCAGCGACTTGAGCACCGTGAAGCCGTCGAGCCCCGGCAACATCACGTCGAGCACGATCACGTCGAAGTCGTAGTGCAAGGCCAGGTGCTGGCCGTCGATGCCGTCGAAGGCAAGATCGACGGTGCAGCCCTGCTCGGTCAGCCCCTGGTACAGGTAGTCGGCCGTCTTGCGCTCGTCTTCGACGATCAGGACCTTCATTCGGTCAGCACTCCGCCCGTGGATGGCGCAAGGCGGGCCTGCTGGCGCGCCGCCTTGCGCCGCACGTACCAATGATGGGCGCGGTCGAGATAGAGGTAGATCACCGGCGTGGTGAAGAGGGTCAGCATCTGCGACAGGATCAGCCCGCCGACCATGGCGTATCCGAGCGGCCGGCGCAGCTCGGAGCCGGCGCCCTGGCCCAGCATCAGCGGCAGCCCACTCAGCAGCGCGCACATCGTGGTCATCATGATCGGGCGGAAGCGCAGGATGCAGGCCTCGAAGATCGCATCGCGCGGCGACATGCCGCGGTCGCGCTCGGCATGCAGGGCGAAGTCCACGATCATGATGCCGTTCTTTTTCACGATCCCGATCAACAGGATGATCCCGATCAGTGCAATCACGCTCAGATCGTACCCGCCTGCCATCAGGATCAGCAGCGCGCCCACGCCGGCCGACGGCAGCGTCGACAGGATGGTCAGCGGATGGATGTAGCTCTCGTAGAGCAGCCCCAGCACGATGTAGACCGAGATCAGCGCCGCCAGGATCAGGTAGGGCTGCGTGCGCAGCGAATCGCCGAAGGCCTGCGCAGTGCCCTGGAAGGTGCCGCTCAAGGTCGCCGGCACGCCCATCTGCGCCTGCGCGGCCTGGATCGCCTCCACGGCCGGGCCGAGCGAGCCGCCCGGCTTCAGGTTGAACGACACCGTCACCGCCGGGAACTGGCCCTGGTGGCTGATCGACAGGTAGCCGGTCTTGCTGGTGTCGAGCTTGACGAAGGTCGACAGCGGCACCTGCTGGCCGTTGATCGGCGAAGTC
>Ga0265327_10005640_pt1 | contig 10364 bp, 11 predicted proteins | sample 41621metaG_FD_202089 | JGI IMG/M metagenome (GOLD analysis project Ga0265327, IMG submission 202089) | Rhizosphere microbial communities from Carex aquatilis grown in University of Washington, Seatle, WA, United States - 4-16-21 metaG | ecosystem: Host-associated > Plants > Roots > Rhizosphere... | reverse complement strand
GCTTGTCGGCGTGGAGAGTTTCCTGGGTGTTCCCACAGTGCTGGAACTGAGCCCCGGGGCCGATCCTACGCTCTGGCCCCTTCTGGCTCAGCGCGGATATCGGCTGCATCAGTTCCAGCAATTGTGGTCCCGTCCCCTGGCGGACCTGCCTGTTTCGTTCCCTGCCGTTGGGATTCGCATTGCGGATCCCCACGAGGCCGAACTCTACAACCGCGTGGTCTGCGCTGGGTTCATGGATCGGAATGACTGGGACACCTTCGAACCACCCTTCCAGACCTCGCTGGAGTTTTCCGGAGCATGGGGCTTCCTAGCGCATGTGGAAGGCGAGCCGGCCGGCGGGGGCATGTTGGGCATCGTGGACGGTGTGGCGATGCTTTCCGGCGATGGAGTCCTTCCGCGTTTCAGGGGGCGGGGCCTGCAGAAGGCCCTCATCCGGGCGCGGCTGATCGTGGCGCGGGAGCAGGGCTGCGACGTGGCCTGTGCCTCCACAGCGCCGGGTACCGCCAGTCAGCGCTCGTATGAGGCGTGCGGGTTCCGGGTGGCCTATCCGAAGGTGGAGATGGCCCGAGGATGATGGATGTCGCGGCGCATGGTTCCATGGATCATGCGCCGCCCTTCACCTCAGACCGCCGCCCTGCTCGTGACGGCCCTCGCCTTCCATGTGGACATGCTCCTGTACTACCTGCTGGTACCACTGCTCCCGCGGTACGCCCGGGAACTGGATCTGAATCCCGTGAAGGTCGGCATCCTCTTCGGGAGTTATGCCGTGGCCCTGCTGCTGGCGACCTTCCCGGTGGCCATCATCACAGACCGGTATGGTCGTCGGTCACCCATGCTCTGGGGGCTGGCGGGACTGGCGGCGACCACCCTGGTCTTTGCGATGTCCAAGCAGTATTGGCTTCTCGTGCTGGCCCGCTTCCTTCAGGGCGTGGCCGGCGCGGCCACCTGGCTGCCGGGCATGGCGCTGCTGGCGGATCACTTCCCCTCGGAATCGCGCGGAAAGGCCATGGGAACGGCCTTCGCCGCGGCAAACCTCGGGGTTCTCATCGGGCCGCCGCTGTCGGGATTCCTCGACCGCCATGCCGGGGCCTCTGCCCCCTTTCTGTTTGGCGCCGGACTGGTGGCGCTGGATGCGGCAGGCCGGGCGTTCCTGCTGCCTGAGGTCGAGGCCGAGCGGGGGCCGCGACTTCCATTTCGACAGTTGCTGTCAAATCCGGTCGTCCGGCTCTTCGCCGGGGCCATGGCGCTCGGTTCCGGTCTCTGGGCGCTGCTGGAGTCCATGCTGCCCCTGGACATGGACCATCGGCTGGGCCTCAGTGCGCCGCAGATCGGCCTCTGTTTCGCCGCCTCCGCGCTGGCCCACACCTTCACGTCACCCCTGATGGGACGGCTGTCGGACCGCATCGGTCGGGTGAAGGTGCTCCGTATGGGCCTGGTCTTCGCCATGGTCCTGCTGCCCCTGCCGGTGCTCCTACCACGCACCTGGATGGTGGTGCTGGCCATGATGGGGCTAGGGAGCGCGGCGAGTTTCATCATGAGCCCCTGCAGTCCGGCGGTGGCGGATCAGGTGGAACGGCAGGGCAGCCAGAGCTTCGCCTCGGCCTTCTCGATCCTGAACCTCGCCTATTCGGTGGGCCTCATGATTGGACCCATTGTCGGCGGCGCCTTGGTGCAGGGCCTCGGACTGCCCCTGACGCTGGCACTCTGTGGCCTCTGTTTTGGTCTCTACCTGGTCGCGGCCCGCCGCTTCAGCGTTTGATGGCGCGGTAGATCCAGCGCTCCGCGTCCTCCTGCCAGGGGCGGCCATCCAGGCCACCGTAAGCCTGGGCCACCTCGAACCCTGCAAGATTCAAAGAGGAACGGATCTCGGCGTTCGTGGGAATCCAGATGTCATGGCAGAAGGCCTCGCCCTGGCAGAGGCGCTCGGTGAGGATCCGTCGTCCATCCGGACCCCACCGGGCCCGCTCTTCGTAGCCCTCGTCGTAAAAGGCCAGCCACTCCCCGTCGACTTCGGCCAGGGCCGCCTCCAGAAAGGAACGGCCAGCCAGGTCGAGCAGCAGGACCCCGCCCCTGCGAGTCACCCGCGCGAATTCAGTGAGCTGGCGGAGGTTCTCCTCATATGTGGCGAAGTACCCCCAGCTCGTGAAGGCGCAAAAAACCCCATCGGCACAGTCCGCGCGGAAGGGCAGGGCCCGGAAATCCAGGCGCACCAATGGAATCGGGTGGATGGCCCGATGTTTGGTGAGGTTCAGGGGACTGAGGTCGCCCCCGATGACTGCCAGCTGTTTGGCACGGAGGTAGGGGTTCAGGCGTCCCCATCCGCAAGGCAGGTCGAGGACCCGGCTCCCGGCCGGAAGGTCCAGCAGGGTGGCCAGGGCAGGCCCTTCCTGGGCCGCATCCTTCGCTTTGTCGGCGTAGATGGTGAAGTAGGCGGGATGGTCGAAATCCCGGATGAACCATTCCATGGCTCCAGTGTGCGCGAGGACTGGGGATTCGGGAGGGCTGAAACGCAGAAGACCGGCTGGGCCGGTCTTCTGCGTTCGGGTGCCGCTGGCTGCCCTAGGTCCGTCCGTTGACCATCAGGCTTCGTCGGCCTCGGCTTTGACGAGCTTGGCCGGCGGGGTTGTCTGCGCTGCGTTCGCGATGCCCTTCCACACGTATCGGGTGCCGCGCTTCTGGCCGCTCTTGACGATGAGCTTTGCATCCTCGAGTTCCGTGAAGAGGCGACGGAGCGTGGATGGGGCCCAATCGCATTCCTTGAGATTCAGGTCACCCTGGGCCTCGAAGCTGCTGAGCGAGCCCTTGTCCCGGAGGACATCCATGAGCTTCTGCTTGATGTCCTCGAGTTCCGGCTTGGAGCGACGCGCCTTGGTCTTGAAATCCACCACCGCCTCAGGAGCTGGGGCGGGGGTCGCGGTCTTGAGGGCCGGCGAAATGGGGGCGGCCGCCACCGGCAGAGGCTGGGACTGGATCAGCAGACCATCCAGGTAGATGTCGCTGCGCTCAGGCCGGAACAACACCACGACGGAACCCGGGGTGATGCCTTCATGCTGCAGGGCGGTGATGACGCGTTCACCGATGCGGGATTTCTGATCCGCAGAGAGGACGGGAGTTTCAATTACGACAACAGCCATGGTTGCTCCACTATGTATACGAAGTTTTGATAATAATCCCTTATTCGAGCTTTGTAAAATGGGTAATTTGAGCCAGTTGGGGTAAACTTCCCGCCGAGGATCCCATGCGCAAGCCCAAGATCGAACGACCCGAAGAGCAGCAGCGATTCGAAGCCTTCCTCCGCTCCCGGCAGCTGAAATTGACGGGAGAGCGGCTGGAATTGGTGGAGGAAGTCTTCGGTCAGGCGCACCACTTCGATGCAGATGAACTGCACATGGCGCTGAAGCAGAAGGGCAAGGCCATCAGCCGGGCCACGGTCTATCGCACACTGGATCTGTTGGTCCAATGTGGACTGGTTCGCAAGAGCAGCTTCGGCGATCAGTACGCCCACTACGAAGCTGTGCGGAGCGACGAGCACCATGATCACCTGATCTGCCTGAACTGTGATGCCATCATCGAGTTCTACCGGCCCGACCTCGAAGCATTACAGGAACAGATCTGCCGCGAGTTCGCCTTCAAGCCCATGCATCACAGCCACCAGATCTTCGGCCTCTGCAAGGGGTGTCAGGGCAAGGCCACGGACGATTCCGCCCTCGCGCACCGGCTCAGTCAGTTGAATACCTGACCGATTTATCCGGGGGTCCCGCGCTTGCGCGCACACCCCTGGACCCCCGCGAAGAAGCTCGGCTGAGGCGGGCTTCTTCTTTTGACTCAGGTGAAAGGCCAAGCCATTTCGGTGGACCTCTTTCCTAAGTGCATCCTGGCCTATCCCATAGCCGACAGGGGGGTAAAGCGCTAGGCTTGGCCATGGCCAAACTGACGATCCAAGACCTCCAGCGACTCCCCAAGACCGACCTGCATGTCCACCTGGACGGAAGCCTTCGCATCCCCTCCATCCTGGATCTGGCTGAGCAGCAGAAGGTCAAGCTGCCTGCCGATTCAGTGGATGGACTTCGTCCCTTCGTGGAAGTGGGCGATGACTGCAAGTCCCTGGTGGAGTACCTCCGGGCCTTTGACGTGACGCTCTCCGTTATGCAGACCTACGAAAGTCTGGTGCGCACCTCGTTCGAACTGGCGGAGGATGCCGCCAAAGAGAACGTGCGCTACCTGGAGGTGCGGTACAGCCCCATCCTCCACCAGCAGAAGGGCCTCACCCTGCACGCCATCGTGCAGGCCGTGCTGGAAGGCCTGGCCCAGGCTGAACGCCAGTACAACATCAAGACCGGCGTGATCCTATGCGGCATGCGCCACATCTCGCCCGACATCTCGCTGCGCTTGGCCGATCTCACCGTGGCTTTCAAGAACAAAGGCGTGGTGGGCTTCGATCTGGCCGGCGCCGAGGAGAACTTCCCGGCCAAGAAACACAAGGACGCGTTCAGCCGGGTGCTCCAGAACAACATCAATTGCACCTTGCATGCAGGCGAGGCCTACGGCCCCGAGAGCATCCACCAGGCCATCCACCTCTGCGGTGCCCACCGCATTGGCCACGGCGTGCGGCTCATCGAAGATGGTGACCTGCTCAACTACGTGAACGACCACCGCATTCCCCTGGAGTGCTGCCCCTCGAGCAACGTGCAAACCAAGGCCGTGAAGAAGATGGCGGATCATCCCATCCGCCTGTTCTACGACCTGGGCCTGCGCGTCACCGTGAACACAGACAACCGCATGGTGACGGGCACCACCGTGAGCCGCGAGTTCCAGGTCATCCACGAGGAACTGGCCTTCAACCTCGAAGAGATCAAGGAAGTCATCATCATGGGCTTCAAGAGTGCCTTCCTGCCTTACGCCCTCAAGCGCGCGCTGCTGGCTGAAGTGGTGCACGAGCTGAAAGCCTTCAAGCCTGGGAGCCTCGAGAGTAAAAAAGAACAGCTCTGATATCCTGACGGCTGAGGTCAGGATTCTCATGCTGGATCGCTTCGCCGCCTTTCTCGATCGCCACACCCGAATCCTTCTCACCACCCATGAGAACCCGGACGGTGATGGTGTGGGTGCGGCCATCGCCCTGGCAGCTCACCTGAAGGCCAAGGGCAAACAGGTGCGCATCGTGGTGACGCCGTCCCTGCCGGAAAATCTGCGCTTCCTGGACCCGGAAGGTTGGGTGGAGGCCTACGACCCTGTCGCGCAGCACCAAGCCCTGGCGGCTTGGCCGGACGCCTGGCTCCTCATCGATGCGTCCGAGCCACATCGGATGGGACCGATCTTCAGCCCGTTCGAAGCAACCCAGGCCAGCCGTGCCTGCCTCGACCATCACCTCAAGGATGCGCCCAAGGGCTTCGACGACGAATTCACGGATTCCACCGCCAGTGCCAGCACGGAACTGGTCTACGATTTGGTTCGCCCTCGTGTGGCGGGGGATTTTCCTGCGGTGATGGCCCAGGCCCTCTATGCGGGATTGGTGAGTGACACAGGCAACTTCCGGCACTCCAACAGCACGCCCAAGGTGCATCGGGCCGCGGCGGACCTCATCGCCCAAGGCGTGCATCCGGCGCGCACGTTCAATGCCCTCTACCAGACCGCCACGCCGGCCAAACTGCGGCTCTTTGGTCGGGCCATGGGTGGGCTCCAGCTGCGTGAGGAAGGGCGCTTCGCCTACGTCTGTGTGACGCAGGCCGATCTGACGGCCTGCGGTGCCACCCACGAGGACCTGGACGACCTGGTGGAGGAACCCCGTAAGCTGCGGGGCGTGGAGGTGGCCGCCCTCTTCTCGGAGACTGCGGACGGCCGCGCCAAAGTCAGCCTCCGCTCCCGGGAGCGGGTGGACGTGAACGCCGTGTGCCGCCAATTCGGTGGGGGTGGCCACCGGCTGGCCTCGGGCGCCAAAGTGTCCGAAGCCCTGGCCACCTTCGTGGCCCAGGTGGAGGCGGCGGTGCTCGGACAGATTCGATCAGATCTGTCCAAATAAAAAATAAGACAATATGGCTTGCCCAGACGGGGCCCTCAGATCAGACTTCATATTCCCCTGAGCGGCATCCAAAAGGTGACCGCACTCCTCCTCGGAACCCCATGTCACCCAAAGAACCCAGCAGCGCCCCGAAGCTCGAACTCTTCTGCAAGCTGCAGGCGGAGAAGGTCCCCTTCATTGCGAAGGCCAATGTGCCTTCGATTTTCGGCAAGTTCACGGTCTACGGCTTTCTGGAGCATGCCACCGGGAAGGAACACCTGGCCATCGTGTCGGGTGAGATCGATGCCCGCCGACGCATTCCTGTCCGCATCCACTCAGAGTGTTGGACGGGCGATGTCCTAGGCAGCCTGAAGTGCGACTGCCGCCAACAGCTGGAGGAGGCCCTGCGCCATGTGTCAGAGCACGGCGGCATGGTGCTCTATCTACGCCAGGAGGGCCGAGGCATTGGCCTGCTGAACAAGCTGAAGGCCTATGCGCTTCAGGAGCAGGGACTGGATACGGTGGAAGCCAACCACTCTCTGGGCTTCCCGGATGATCTGCGGACCTACGAATGTGCTGTTGAGATGCTGAAATTCTTCGGCATCACCCAGGTGAAGCTGCTGACCAACAATCCCCGCAAGATCGGCGCGCTGGAATCTGCCGGCATCGAGGTTGAGCGGGAGCGCCATCAGCTGGCCTCCAATCCCCACAACCTCCGCTACCTCAAGACCAAGGCCCGCAAGAGCGGCCACATGCTGGATTTCGAGGAAGAAGCGCTCTAGGCCCGTCGTATTTTTTGACAGATCAAGGCCGATGGCCGATAGCTATGAACATGCTTGTACCCGTCTCCGACCAGACCATCTACGACATCTCCCATGTCATCCAGCTGTCCGTGGCGCCGGTCTTCCTGCTCACGTCCATCGGCACCATTCTGGGCGTTCTCTCCACGCGTCTGGCCCGCATCGTGGACCGCGCGCGGGCGCTCAATGAGCGCCTGGAGAATGCGCCCGAGGCCAAGGCCCTGCTCATCCATCAGGAAATGCGAACCCTGGCCCAGCGGCGGCACCTGGTGAACTTGGCGATCACAGCCGGGACCACGGCGGCGCTGCTGGTCTGCGTCAGCATCGCCACCGTGTTCCTGGGCGCCCTGATGAAGGCGAACGTGGCCCTGGCCGTGGCGTTGCTGTTCATTCTGGCCATGGCCGCGTTCGTCGCTGCGCTGGTGTCTTTCCTGCGGGAGATCTTCGTCGCGGTGCGGAGTCTTGATCTGGTGTGATCAAAGGCTCTTGATGGCGGCGATCTCCTGGGGGTTCAGGTAGCGCCACGCGCCGGGCTTCAGGGCGGGATCGGCCAGGGGGCCGAACTGCACACGGCGCAGCTTGCTCACCGGGTGGCCCACGGCGGCAAACATGCGGCGGATCTGCTGATTCTTGCCCTCGGTCAGGGTCACCTTCAGCCACGGATTGTCGCCCTTTTCGGCGACCTCGATGTGGCAGGGCTTGAGGCGTCGGCCGCTGAGGAGGAAGCCCTCCTGGAACTCCTTCAGGAGCTCAGGCCGGGGATTCCGGTGGACCTTCACGAGGTAGACCTTGGGGATCTCATGTTCGGGGCCCATGAGCACCTGGGCCAGGGCGCCGTCATTGGTCATGAGCAGCAGGCCCTCGGAGTTGAAATCGAGGCGGCCCACGGGGTACAGACGCCCGGGAACGCCCTTGATCAGGGCCATGACCGTGGGGCGGCCCTGGTCGTCCTTCACCGTGGTGACGTAGCCCTTGGGCTTGTTCATGAGGATGTAGACCGGGGCCTCCCGCTCGATGGGGATGAGGTCCACGGTGATCTGGTCGCGCTTGGGGTTGGCACAGGCGCCGAGTTCGCTGATAGTCACGCCGTTCACCTGCACGCGGCCATCCAGGATGATCTGCTCGCAGGCCCTGCGGCTGTCGATGCCCGCAGCGGCGAGGATCTTCTGCAGGCGCTCCTGGCCTGGGCCTCCGGGACGGGGACCAGTCTTGCGGGGACCGGCGGGTTTGGTGGGGCTGGCCTTGGCGGGAGCGGTGGGGCGATCGATGGGCCGTCGGGCCGGGCGGCTGGAAGAAGGATCCACACGGCGACGGTCTGGACGCTCGTCCGGGCGGCTCGCGCTGCGGCGAACGGGCTGAGTTTCAGCCTGAGCCTCGGGGCGGTCTCCCCTGCGCGGGGCCGTGCGGCGAACCGTGGTTTCTTCGGATCGCGCCTCGGGGCGTCCTTCGGGGCGTGTGCCCGGCCGGCGGACAGGGCGATCTTCTGAACGGCCTGCGCTGCGGCGAACGGGCCGAGTTTCGGTCTGGATTTCGGGATGGTCTCCCCTACGCGGGGCCGTGCGGCGAACCGGGGTTTCTTCGGATCGAGCCTCGGGGCGTCCTTCGGGGCGAGTGGCGGGACGCCGGACTGGCCGCTCCTCGCGAGACGCAGGGCGGGTCGCAGGGCGTGAGGATGACGTCTTTTTGGTGGCGGGCGCGGTTCCAGCCCCCTTGGGGGTGAACTTTCTCATGGCAGCTCCTTCGGCGTCTCCCGACGCGGAATCTGCCAGTGTATCAGGCCACGGGCGTCCGCGTGGCCCGCAGGAAGTAGTGGATGCCGGAAGCGAGCACCAGCGCGGCCACGGCGTAATACATCTCGGGCAGGAGGGATTCCATCCAGGGCCGATAGCCTATGGCATTGAAGAGCAGCCCCAGGGAGACGGCAATCAGCTGCATGGCCGTGCTGAGCTTCCCCAGCAGGCTGGGGTGGAATTTGCTGTCGCTGAGGCGGTCCACTGAGGCGAAGGCGTAGAACGAGATGACCAGATCCCTCATGATTGCCAAGATGGCCACCCATACCGGGATGGGTGCCGTCATGCCTTGAGTGCGCCAGGCCATAAGGATGAACGCCGTTGTCATCAGCAATTTATCGGCGGCGGGATCGAGAATGGCGCCCAGGTCCGAGCGCTGGTTGAAGGTGCGGGCGATGAGGCCGTCCAGCAGGTCCGTGAACCCCGCCGCCGCAAAGAGGATGCAGGCCTGCCAGTAATGTCCGTACCAGACGGCAATGGCGAAGAAAGGGATCGCCAAGATCCGCAGCAGGGTCAGTGCGTTGGGGAGGGTGATGGGGCTGGAGGCATTCATTGCCTTCAGTTTAGACAGAGATCACATCCCTTCGTTGCATGGTTGTTCCATGCTGATGATCAGTTACACTGGTTTTCGGAGTTGAGACTATGACTCAAAATCTGCCAATCCCCTTGAGTGAGCTCCAACCGGGAGACCAGGGGGAGGTCATCCAGGTTCAGGCGCAGGGACAGGTTCGCCAGCGCCTGCTGGAGATGGGCTTCATCCGTGGCGCCCTGCTCAAGGTTGAAAAGCTGGCGCCCCTCGGCGATCCCATGGAGCTGGTCATCAAGGGCTATCACCTGTCGCTGCGTCGCGAAGAGAGCGCCTGCATCCTCGTCCAGCCGGTGGCCTGATGACGCTCACCATCGGCCTCGCGGGCAACCCCAACTGCGGCAAGACCACCCTCTTCAACGCCCTGACCGGCGCGCGCCACCATGTGGGCAACTGGCCGGGCGTCACCGTGGAACGCCGCAGCGGCACCTTCGAGGACGGCGGCACAACTTTGGAGGTGGTGGACCTTCCAGGTACCTACTCCCTCTCAGCCCGCAGTGAAGACGAGAAGGTGGCCTCCCAGTTCCTGGCCTCACCCGAGGTGGATCTGGTTCTGAACGTGCTGGATGCCTCCAACCTCGAGCGCAACCTCTACCTCAGCACCCAGCTGTTGGAGCTAGGCAAGCCCGTGGCCTTCGTGCTGAACATGGTGGATGACGCGGAGAACCGTGGCGTCCGCATCGACATTCCAGCGCTTGAACTCCTGCTGGGCGGCCCCGTGATCCCCACCGTGGGCAACCGCGAGCAGGGCATCTCCGAACTGAAGGGGCTGCTGTCGGCCATGGCCCGGGGCGAATCCAACCGCTGCCGCCGCATCACCGTGGACTACGGACACGACATCGAAGGTGAACTGACCAAGCTGCAGACGGAGATCTGCCGGGACGAGAAGCTGGAAGCCACCATGCCGCCCCGGTGGCTGGCGCTGCAACTCCTGGAGAACAATGCCGAAGCCAAGCGCGTGGTGGCGGAGAGCCATGCCCGCGAAGCCATCACCCAACAGCTCGCCAAGAGCTTTGCCTTCCTGGAGCCGCACCTCGGCGCCGATGGCGCCACCCTGGTGGCCGAGCGCCGCTACGGCTTTGCCCACGGGCTGGTGAAGGAGGTGGCCACGGCCCCGGACGAAAAGCAGACGCCCACCTCCAAGCTGGATGCGGTGCTCACCCATCGCGTGATCGGCATCCCGATCTTCCTGG
>Ga0265327_10005638_pt1 | contig 10365 bp, 9 predicted proteins | sample 41621metaG_FD_202089 | JGI IMG/M metagenome (GOLD analysis project Ga0265327, IMG submission 202089) | Rhizosphere microbial communities from Carex aquatilis grown in University of Washington, Seatle, WA, United States - 4-16-21 metaG | ecosystem: Host-associated > Plants > Roots > Rhizosphere >... | reverse complement strand
CCGTTCGCCGGCCACCGCCCGCTTCATATCGACCCAGCTGGCGATCTACTTCGTCGCCGACGAGCCGCCGCCGGCGCTGGTCGACCGCATGGCGCAGGCCTTCGCCCAGAGCGACGGCGACATCGCGGCCACGCTGCAGGCGATGTTCGAGTCGCCGGAATTCGCCGCCTCGCTGGGCCATCAGTTTCGCGATCCGGTGCACTACGTGATCGCCGGGGTGCGGCTGGCCTACGACGGCCGGGTGGTGCGCAACACCAATCCGATGCTCGGCTGGATCAACCGGATGGGCGAGCCGCTCTACGGCCACGAGACGCCAGACGGCTATCCGCTCAAGCAGGAGGCCTGGTCCAGCGCCGGCCAGATGAGCACCCGCTTCGAGATCGCGCGCGCCATCGGTGCCAATGGCGCGGTGTTGTTCCGTGACACGGATGGCGCCCCGCTGGAGCGCCCCGCCTATCCGCAGCTGGCCGACGCGCGCACGGTGCGCGCAAGTCTGCCGGGCTGGAGCGCCGACACCCGCGCGGCGCTGGAGCAGGCCAGGTCGCCGCAGGACTGGAACACCTTCCTGCTGGCCTCGCCCGAGCTGATGCGACGCTGAAACGCGTTGGAGGACAAGACCATGCACCGTCGTCGCGATCTGCTGAAACTGGCCGGCGCCGCGCCGATGGCAGCGGCCGCTGGCCGCCTCTTCGCCGCGCCTGCCAGCCCCGCCTCATCGCCCAAGCTGCTCGTCGTCTTCCTGCGCGGCGCCTACGACTGCGCCAGCGTGCTGGTGCCGACGGCCAGCGACTTCTACTACGAATCGCGTCCCAATATCGCGATCGCGCGGCCGGGCCAGCCCAATGGCGCGATCGCGCTCGACGACAGCTGGGGCCTGCACCCGGTGCTGGGGCCGAGCCTGATGCCGCTCCTGCAGCGCGGGCATCTCGCCTTCGTTCCTTTTGCCGGCATCGACGACGACCTGAGCCGCAGCCACTTCGAGACCCAGGATTCGATCGAGCTGGGCCAGGCCCTCGACCGCCGGCGCGACCTGCGCTCGGGCTTCCTCAACCGGCTGGCGCTGGTGCTCGGCGCCGGGCCGCTGGTCGATGTCGCGCCGATCGCCTTCACCGACCAGTTGCCGATCTCGCTGCGCGGCGAAGCCAAGGCGGCCAACATGGCGCTGGCCGGCGTCGGCCGGCAGGCCATCGATGCGCGCCAGAGCCAGGTGATCCAGGCGATGTACCGCCACACCGCGCTTGCCGAGCCGGTGGCCGAGGGCTTCGCGCTGCGCGAGGAGGTGCAGCGCTCGGTGCAGGCCGAGATGGCCGCGGCCAGCCGCGACGCGATGACCAGCAAGGGCTTCGAACTGGTGGCGCGCCGCATGGCCGGCCTGATGCGCGAACGCTTCGATCTCGGCTTCGTCGACGTCGGCGGCTGGGACACCCATGTGGGGCAGGGCGGCGCGAGCGGCTACCTCGCGGGGCGGCTCGAGGAACTGGGCCGCGGCCTGGCCGGCTTCGCCTCCGGGATGGGCGAGGCGGCCTGGCGCGACACGGTGGTGGTGGTGATCAGCGAGTTCGGCCGCACCTTTCGCGAGAACGGCAATCGCGGCACCGACCACGGGCATGGGAGCGTGTATTGGGTGCTGGGCGGCGGCCTGGCGGCGCGTGCCGGTGGGCATGTGGTCGGCGAGCAGGTCGAACTGACGCAAGCCGGGCTCTTCCAGAACCGCGACTATCCGGTGCGCAACGAATACCGCGCCCTCTTCGGCGGACTGTTCGCCCGCATGTACGGCCTCTCGCCGAGCCAGCTCGACCGGGTCTTTCCGGGCGTGAAGCCGCAGGACCTGGAACTGGTCTGACGCCCGGGGGTCACTCCAGCATTTCTATCAATCGCGCCAGCGGCACCGACGGCGTGCCCTGCCATACCAGGTGCGTGCGATTGCGCGCGACGCGCTCGGGCAGCGCGTGCTGCCGCACGTCGGCCGTGGCGCGCAAGGCCTTCAGCACCGACACCGGGACGATCGCGAAGCCGGTGCCGGCCGCCACGCAGGCGATCATGGCCTGGTAGGAGGAGAACTCCAGCGAGCGCGCCGGCAGGCCTCCCTTGCCCAGCCACTGCTCGACCAGGCGGCGGTACGAGCATCCCTGTGCGAAGGCGATCAGCGTCGAGCCCGCCAGGTCGGCCGGGCCATGCACCGCCGGCACGCTGCGCGCGGTGATCAGCACCAGTTCTTCCTCGAACACCGCCAGCTTCTCGAAATCCCCGGCTGAGAACGGTTCGGAGACGAAGGCCGCCTCGACCTCGAAGGCCGCCAGCCGCTTGAGCAGCGCGCCGGTGGTGCCCGTGACCAGTTCGACCACCACGCCGGGATAGAGCCTGTGGAAGCGCGACAGCAGCGGCGCGAGGCGGCTGCCCGCGGTGCTTTCCAGCGAGCCGAGCCTGAAGGTGCCGAGCGGCACGTCGCTGCGCAAGGCGCTCTCGGCTTCTTCGGCCAGGCGCAGCAGGCGCTCGGCATAAGGCAGCAGTCGCTGGCCGGCCGGCGAGAGCGAGAGGCTGCGGCCCTGCCGATGAAAGAGCTTGTGGCCGAGCCGGCCTTCCAGTTGCTGGATGCGTGTCGTGACGTTGGACTGCACGCGGTTGAGCTTGTCGGCCGCGCGAATCACGCCGCCCTCGGCCACCACGGTGCGGAAGATGTCGAGGGAGTCGAGGTCGATGGTTCTCATGGAAAGAATGAATGTTCTGAATTATTCATTTGTGCACGGTGATGGATTCTGCGTCTAATCGCATCCCATGTCGAACGCATCGCTGCCCTTGACCAGCCGGCCTTCCTATCTCTCGGTCTGCGCCGCCGGCTTCCTGTCGCTGGCTGTCGCGATGGGCATCGGCCGCTTCGCATTCACGCCGATGCTGCCGCTGATGATCCGCGCCGGCAGCGCCGATGTCGCCGCGGGCGGCTGGCTGGCCACCGCCAACTACGCCGGCTACCTGCTCGGTGCTTTGAGCACCGCGCGGCTGCCCTTCACGCCACAGCGGGTGGGCCTCATCGCGCTGGCCTTGATCGCGGCATCCACCGCAGCGATGGGCCTGGGCGGTTCGCTGGCGTCATGGCTGCTGTGGCGCTTCGTTGCCGGCGCGGCCAGTGCCTGGGTGCTGGTCAGCACCAGCGTCTGGTGCCTGGCCTGGCTGGCGCGCTTCGAGCGGCCTTCCGGCGTCGGGGTGTTGTATGCCGGCGTGGGTGCGGGCATCGCCTTCGCCGGCCTCTATTGCTGGCGTGCGAGCGCGGCGGGCATCGCGCCCGATCCGCTGTGGCTGCAGCTCGGCGGCCTGGCGCTGCTCGGGCTGGTGGTCGTGGGGCTGCTGGCGCCGCGCGAAGCTGCCGGTGTTCCTGCACCGGCGGCGGCCCGCGCGGACGCCGGCGCCACGCCCTGGGGGCTGGTGATCTGCTATGGCGCGCTGGGCTTCGGCTACATCCTTCCGGCCACCTTCCTGCCGGTGCTGGCCCGCGCGGTGGTCGACGATCCCTCGGTCTTCGGCGCCGCCTGGCCGGTGTTCGGCGCTGCCGCCGCGCTGTCGACCTTGCTGGCTGCAATGGCGCTGGCCGGCATGTCACGCCGTCGCGTGCTGGCCGCGAGCATGTGCCTGATGGCCGTCGGCTGCCTGCTGCCGGTGCTGCATCTGTCGGCGCCCAGCGTGCTGGCCGCCGCTGTGCTGGTCGGCGGCACCTTCATGGTCGCGACCATGGCGGGGCTGCAGGCTGCGCGCGGCGCGACCAGGGGCGATCCGACGCGGGCACTCGGGCGCATGACCGCCGCCTTCGCCATCGGACAGATGGCCGGGCCGGTCCTGTCTTCCAGCCTCAGCCGCGGCTCCGAGAGCTTCGGCGGACTCTTCATCGCGCTGGCGGCCGGCGCCATGGCCCTGTTGGCCAGCGCTGCCTGGCTGCTGCGCAGCGACATCCCGAACCCTTCGAAGGAGACGCATCCATGATCCAGCAAGGCCACGCCGCAGCGGCGACAGAACGCGTGCCGCTGCCGCCGGCAGAGAGCATGTCGGAGGCGCAGCGCGCGGCCGCCCAGGCATTGATCGACGGGCCGCGCAAGGCAGTCTTCGGCCCCTTCGTCCCGTTGATGCAAAGCCCGGTGCTGATGGAGCGCGTGGCCAGCGTCGGCGAATACCTGCGCTTCGACAGCACGCTCGATGCGCGCCTGCGCGAGCTGTGCACCTGCGCGGTCGCGCGCCATGTCGGCAACCAGTTCGAGTGGGTGCTGCATTCGGCGGCCGCGGTCAAGGCCGGCGTCGACGCGCAGGCCATCGAAGCGTTGCGGCTAGGCAGGCGTGCCGCGCCGCTGGCCGACGACGAGCAGTTGGCGCTCGACTTCACGCTCGAATTGCTGCGGCTGAACGGCGTCAGCGACCGGACCCATGCGGATGCGGAGGCCCGTCTCGGACGTGCCGGCGTGGTCGAGCTCAGCGCGCTCGTCGGCTACTTCGCGATGGTCTGCTGGGTCATGAATGCGGCTCGCACGCCGGTGGCGTCAGCCACGGGTCAGGCCGGTTTGGAAGCCTTCCCGCCCTGAGATCCGCGTCCGCTCGGGGGAGCGAGGGCGAAGGCCGGCGCGACGCCTGCGCGCGCATCGCGAAAGTGCGCTGCGCGCGTCATCTTCGCGTCCGATTCCGCAGGCACAATGTCGCCGCGCCGCGGACCGGGTCCGTGCATCGAACCCTTCTCCACGTCCCATGCTCGACAAACGCTTCTTCCCGCGACAGGCCGTCGTGTCCAGCGGAAACCGCTGGGACTGGGCGCTTCTTCCCCTGGTGCTGGCGGTGCTGTTCGCGCTGGCCTTCGGCGGCTCGCAAATGGCCCGGCCCTACGAGCTGGGCGAGCAGCTGTCGATCAGCCTCGACCCGTGGATCCTGCCCTACTACCTGCTGCGCACCACGCTGCGGATGTTCCTCGCGCTCGGTGCATCGCTGGTCTTCAGCTGCGTCTTCGCGGTGCTGGCGACGCGCTACCGGGCCGCCGAGAAGGTGCTGGTGCCGGTGCTGGACATCCTGCAGTCGATCCCGATCCTGGGCTTCCTGTCGATCACCGTCACCGGCTTCATCGCGCTCTTCCCGGGCAACCTGCTCGGGGTCGAGTGCGCCGCGATCTTCGCGATCTTCACCTCGCAGGCCTGGAACATGGCCTTCAGCCTCTACCAGTCGCTGCGCACCGTGCCGGCCGAATTGCGCGAGGCGGCCTCGGTGTTCCAGCTGTCGCCCTGGCATCGCTTCTGGCGGCTGGAGCTGCCCTTCGCGATGCCCGGGCTGCTGTGGAACATGATGATGTCGATGTCGGGCGGCTGGTTCTTCGTGGTGGCCTCCGAGGCCATCTCGGTGTCGAACCAGAACATCAAGCTGCCGGGCGTCGGCTCGTACATCGCGATGGCGATCGAGGAGCGCAACCTCAGCGCGATCGGCTGGGCCATCGGCGGCATGCTGATCGGCATCACGCTCTACGACCAGCTGTTCTTCCGTCCGCTGATCGCCTGGGCCGACAAGTTCCGCTTCGAGGAAGGCAGCAGCGAGGACGCGCCGCGTTCGTGGCTGCTGACCTGGCTGCGCCGCACCGATCGCCTGCAGCACTTCATGGCCGCGGCGGCGCGGCTGCTCGAACGCTCGCTGGTGCTGTTCCGGCAGGAGCACGACGGCACCTCGATCGCCGCGCGCCAGCGTCCGCGCAACCAGACCGCCGAGCGGGTGTGGGACGCCGCCGTCGCCGCGGCGGTACTTCTGGCGGTGGTCTGGCTGGCGCGCTTCATCCATGCCGAGGTGGGCTGGTCCGAGGTCGGCCATGTGTTCGTGCTCGGCCTCTACACGATGATCCGGGTGCTGGTGCTGATCGCGCTGGCCGCGGCGGTGTGGGTGCCGGTCGGCATCTGGATCGGCATGAACCCGCGCTGGGCCGGCAGGCTGCAGGGCGTGGCGCAGTTCATGGCGGCCTTCCCGGCCAACCTGATGTTTCCGGTGGCGGTGCTCTTCATCGTGCGCTGGCATCTCAACCCGAACATCTGGCTCGCGCCGCTGATGGTGCTGGGCACGCAGTGGTATTTGCTCTTCAACGTGATCGCCGGCGCATCGAGCGTGCCGACCGAGTTGCGCTATGCCGCGCGCAACCTGGGTCTCGGCGGCTGGCTGCGCTGGAAGCGCTACCTGCTGCCGGCGGTGTTCCCGAGCTTCGTGACCGGTGCCATCACCGCTAGCGGCGGTTCGTGGAACGCCAGCATCGTGGCCGAGTACGTGACCTGGGGCGACACCACCCTGCAGGCCGCAGGCCTGGGCAGCTACATCGCCCACATGACGGCCATCGGCGACTTCCCGCGCATTGCTCTGGGCATCGGCGTGATGTGCGTCTTCGTGATGGGCATGAACCATTTCGTCTGGCGCCGCCTCTACGAGCTGGCCGAGAATCGCATGCATTTCTGATCGACTGATCCCGATGAAGACCATCCAAGGAGAGGCTCATGGCCGAGGCCATCGTTGAACTACAGGGCGTGGGCAAGTCCTTCAGGTCCGCCGACGGCACCGCGCGCTCGGTGCTCGAGGACGTCGACTTCCGCCTGGCCGAAGGCGAGATCGTCGCGCTGCTCGGCCAGTCGGGCTCGGGCAAGTCGACCCTGCTGCGCATCCTGGCCGGGCTGATCGGCGTCGATGCGGGCAGCGTGCGCTACCGCGGCCAGCCGCTCTATGGGCCGGCGCGCGGCATCGCGATGGTGTTCCAGTCCTTCGCGCTCTTTCCCTGGCTCACGGTGCAGCAGAACGTCGAGCTCGGCCTGGAGGCGCGGGGCATCGAGCCTGTCGAGCGGGCCCGCCGCGCCAGCAACGCGATCGACCTGATCGGGCTGGCCGGCTTCGAGGGCGCCTTGCCGCGCGAGCTCTCGGGCGGCATGCGCCAGCGTGTCGGCATCGCGCGCGCGCTGGTGGTCGAGCCCGAAGTGCTGCTGATGGACGAGGCCTTCTCGGCCCTCGACGTGCTGACCGGCGAACGCCTGCGCGACGACATCCTCAACCTCTGGGGCGGCGGCACCATGCCGACCAAGGCGATGCTGATCGTCTCGCACAACATCGAGGAAGCGGTGCTGATGGCCGACCGCATCCTGATCTTCGCGGCCGACCCGGGGCGGGTGCGTGCCGAGCTGCCGATCCGCCTGCCGCGCCCGCGCGATGTTTCCAGCGTGGAAGTGCGCGCCCTGATCGACAAGGCCTATGCGCTGATGACGCAGGGCGACGTGGTCGCCGGCGCAACGGCCGAGGAATCGGAAGAGCTGGAACTCGGCGATCGCCTGCCGGAGGCGGACGTGGGTCGCATGGAGGCGCTGCTGGAGATGCTGGTCGAAGACGGCCGCAACGGTCGCGCCGACCTGCCGCAGCTGGCGGAGGAGGCCGAGCTCACCGACGACGAATTGCTGCCGCTGACGCAGGCTTTGGCGCTCTTCGGCTTCGCCCAGGCCGCCGACGCCGACCTGCACCTCACCGAGCTCGGCAGGCGCTATGTCGAGGGTCCGCACACGCTGCGCCAGCAACTGCTGGGGCAGCAGCTGCTGGCCCATGTGCCGCTGGCCGCGCACATCCGGCACAGCCTGGAACAGGCACCCTCGGGCGAACTGCCGCAGGAGCCGTTTCTCGAGCTGCTGCGCGAGAGCCAGGACGAGGAGACGGCCGAACGGGTGCTGCGCACCGCGATCGAATGGGGCCGCTATGGCGAGGTCTTCGAGTACAACTTCCGCACCGGGCTGATCCATCTGCCGGCCGGCGAGAGCGAGGAGCAGATGGCGGAATCCGATTGATCGATTTCGGCCGCTGAAGAAGTCGCCAGAAAATCGCATATAATCGTGGGCTCGCGGGAGTAGCTCAGTTGGTAGAGCGCAACCTTGCCAAGGTTGAGGTCGAGAGTTCGAGACTCTTCTCCCGCTCCATTTATCCAGGCGTCCGGTTCATCCGGACGCCGACACGAAGGCCCGGGCCTTCAACAAGATCGAGGCCGCTGGCCTCTTTTTTTTTGGCCCCGATATGGCGAGGCCTTTGCCTGAGCGCCGGCAAAAGAAGCATCCCGCAATACTTGCGGAAGCATCCGCCGCACCTTCGTCGCTCCACGACGAAATCGCCTCGACGGCACATGCATATTCGGTGCGTCCCGGCCATGCGGCCGTCCATCGGAGAAGCGCCATGTACCCATCGCAGCATCGACGCACCGTTCCAGCGGGTGCCGGCAGCGCCAATGCCGAACGCGCCCAGACCGGCGTGGAAGAACTCATGAACGCGCTGAGCCACGGCATCGGCATGGCGCTTGCCGTGGCCTCGCTGCCGATCCTGGTCTGGAGCGCGTCGACGCATGCGGATGCGCAGGCGGTGATCGGCGCGAGCCTCTTCGCCGGGACGATGATCCTGATGTATTTCGTCTCCACGCTGTACCACGCGATGCCGCGCGGCCGCGCCAAGCTGTGGCTCAACCGGGTGGACCATGCGGCCATCTTCCTTTTCATCGCGGGCAGCTACATGCCCTTCCTGCTCGGCGTGCTGCGTGGTCCGTCGGGCTGGGCCCTGTTCTGCGCGGTGTGGTGTGCGGCGGCGCTGGGGGTGGCGGCCAAGCTCTTCAACCGGCTGCGCCATCCGTTGTGGTCGACCGGGCTCTACGTTGCGATGGGGTGGATGGCGCTGCTCGCCGCGGTGCCGCTCTACCAGCGCATGTCGGCCAGCGGGCTGGCCTGGCTGGTGGTGGGCGGCCTGGCCTACACCGCCGGCGCCGTGGTCTTCCTGTTCGACTCCAGGCTGCGCTTCGCCCACTTCGTCTGGCACCTCTTCGTGCTGGCGGGCAGCATCTGCCACTTCTTCGCGGCGCTCTGGCACGCGAACTGAAGCAGCGGGATTCGACGACTCAGGACTTCAGCTGGGATTCGAGGCGCCGATTGGCATCCAGCGCATAGAGCACCGCCTTGTCGTCCTGGCCCTTGCCGCCGGCATGGCCGTCGACCGGCAAGTGGGTCGAGGCGTATAGCTCGCGTTCCAGGCGCTTGGCGCGTTCGGCATACATGCGGCCCAGCGCGCCATGGTGTTCGGCGGCCGCCTGGTGCTCGATGCGCGCGAGGTTGGCTTCCTCCAGCAGCGTCATGACCCGGCGCAGATGGCTGTTTCGATTGGGCTGGAAAAAACTGAACATCGGATCCTCCAACAGATGCCGTCGAAGCCTCTTTTGTAGCTGCAATCGGGGCAGGCCGGGTTGTCGGAAAACCACGCCTGTGGAGGTAGGCTCAATGGCCGATGACCGATGTCACGCGCCGGCCTAGATTTCGTCGATCGGCGTGCTGCGCGTCTCTTGTTGCGCGGCCAGCGCATAGCGCTCGCGCGTCTTGACGTAGAAGCTGGCGCCGAAGCGGCCGACCGGGAAATAGTTCTGCAGGCGCACCCGCCAGGTGTCGGTGTCGATCAGTTCGTCGCGGGCGTGCATCCAGCGCACCTGGCCGATGAAGATCTGCCGGCTGTTGGTTTCCAGGGTTTCCCAGAGGGTGCATTCGAAGGCCACCGGCGCCTCGGCGATGCGCGGCGGCTTCACCGATTCGCAGGGCAGCGAGGTGAAGCCGACCACGTCCAGCTCGCTGACGTCGGCCGGGTGGCGCTCGCCGCAGCGGTGCATCTGCTCGGCGATGTCCTCGTCGGCCAGGTGAACGACGAATTCGCCGGTGCGCACGATATTGGCCGCCGTGTCCTTCAGCACGCCGTCCTGCAGCCGGTTGACGCTGATCATCACGATCGGCGGCTCTTCGCCGAGCATGTTGAACATGCTGAAGGGGGCGGCATTGACGATTCCGTCCGGGCCGAGCGTGGTGACCAGTGCGATCGGGCGCGGCACGATCAGGCTCGCCATGAGCTTGTAGCGTTGGTATTCGGTCAGCTGGGCGAAGTCGATGTTCATGGTGGGTGCTCGGGCGTTGGATCGGCCGCGGGAGTCGCGATGCACCCCGATGGCCTAGCAAGATTGCTGCCGCCGCCCACTTAACAGGCGGCAAACCGTCAAAAAGGGCAGCGCGGGCCAAATGGCGCGGCCCCTATTCTGGCTCGCAGTGCGAGCGACCCGGCGCCGGCTCGATCGTGCTGCATTTCGGATTTCCATCGCGTCGCGAACCGCCCGCGCCGCACGAAAGCCCGCTCACCCATCCGGAGGCCGCCCGGGCGGTGATGCCTAGTGCCTATGGAAGACCGCAAAGCCCTTGCGTTCGATCTGCCGGGCGATGTCCGCCGCGTGGACGCCTTCGTAGCTGCCTTCGGGATCGAAGCGGTGGCCCAGCTTGAAGCCGGCAAGGTTCGCCAGGTCGACGTCCGGAAAGGGAATCGCTGCCGGCGACA
>Ga0265327_10005637_pt1 | contig 10366 bp, 10 predicted proteins | sample 41621metaG_FD_202089 | JGI IMG/M metagenome (GOLD analysis project Ga0265327, IMG submission 202089) | Rhizosphere microbial communities from Carex aquatilis grown in University of Washington, Seatle, WA, United States - 4-16-21 metaG | ecosystem: Host-associated > Plants > Roots > Rhizosphere... | reverse complement strand
CATCGACCGCGTTTGACGCGCACGACTCGGACACTTACCGGAAAACGCCATGTTTTATCGTGAAAACGGACAGTTCAAGACAACATACCGATCGGACCAGCAGATCTTCCCGATCCGGCAGGATCGAATTTTCATCGGCTTGCTGCTGCTGGTTGCCTTCGTGGTCATGCCATTGGTTGCGACTGACTATTTCCTCAAGGCCATCCTGACGCCGTTCCTCATCCTGTCGCTGGCTGCGATCGGGCTGAACATCCTGGTGGGGTATTGCGGACAGATTTCGCTTGGCACCGGCGCCTTCATGGCGGTGGGGGCTTACGCGGCGTGGAACTTCGGCGTGCGCTTCCCGGGGCTGCCGCTGCTGATCCAGATTCTGCTGGGCGGCTGCTTCGCCACCGTGGTCGGCGTGGTGTTCGGGATTCCGAGCCTGCGCATCCGCGGGCTCTATCTCGCGGTGGCGACGCTGGCGGCGCAATTCTTCGTCGACTGGGCTTTCCTGCGCATTCAGTTTTTCACCAACTATTCGCCGTCGGGCGCGGTCTCGGTTCCCGCGCTGACCTTCCTGGGGCTTTCGCTGCAGGGCGCGCAGGCCAAGTACCTGTTCGTGCTGGCGATCGTCGTGGTGTTTGCGCTGATCGCAAAGAACCTGGTGCGCAGCGCCATCGGGCGCGAATGGATGGCAATTCGCGACATGGACGTCGCCGCCTCGGTCATCGGCATTCGCCCCATGTACGCGAAGCTCTCGGCGTTCGCGGTGAGCTCGTTCATCGTCGGCGTGTCGGGCGCGCTCTGGGGCTACCTGCACCTCGGCTCCTGGGAGCCGCTGGCGTTCGATCTGAACCGATCCTTCCAGTTGCTCTTCATGGTCATCATTGGCGGGCTGGGTTCGATCATCGGCAGCTTCTTCGGCGCGGCATTCATCGTGCTGATCCCGGTCGCGCTGGATCATATTCCCGGGTGGTTCGGGATACCGCTGGCAGTCGACACCGCCTCGCACATTGAGCACATGATTTTTGGCTCCCTGATCGTTTTCTTCCTGATTGCCGAGCCCCATGGCCTGGCCAAACTCTGGTCGATCGGGAAGGATAAGTTGCGGATCTGGCCGTTTCCGCATTGAAGGTTTTTTGCTCCGCGCACGCATTTGCTGTGGCGCGCGCGGATTGTCTATCTTGCCCGTGATCGTATGGGGCAGTTCAACCGGCGTTCCATGAATGCCACCTGGAGGTACTTGGAGATGAAGCCTATAACTGTCAAACATCTGGCCGCGTCGATGATCGCGGCCGGCATCCTCGGTGCGGTCGCGCTGCCCGCGCAGGCCGACGACCAGTTCGTTCCGCTGCTGGCGTATCGCACCGGCTCGTTCGCGCCGCTGGGCATTCCCTGGGCCGACGGCAAGATGGATTACCTCAAGCTTGTGAACGCGCGCGGCGGCATCAACGGTGTGAAAATCACCTATGAAGAGTGCGAAACCGCCTACGCGACGGACAAAGGGGTCGAGTGCTACGAGCGACTGAAGAAGTCCCCGCCCACCGGCGCCTCGGCATTTGATCCGCAGTCAACCGGCATCACGTTTGCGGTCAGCGACAAAGCACCCGCCGACAAAGAGCCGATCATGACCGTCGGCTATGGTCTGTCGCAATCCACCGATGGCTCGGTGTTCCCCTGGAACTTCCCGTTGCTCGGCACCTATTGGACCGCCGCCGATGTCATGCTCCAGGATATCGCCAAACGTGAAGGCGGAATGGATAAGCTCAAGGGCAAGAAAATCGCCCTGGTCTATCACGACTCGCCCTATGGCAAGGAACCGATCCCGCTGTTGCAGGCGCGCGCCAAGAAGGAAGGTTTCGAGTTGCTGCTCTACCCGGTGACGGCGCCCGGCGTTGAGCAGAAATCGACCTGGCTGCAAATCCGCCAGGCACGTCCGAACTACGTGCTGCTCTGGAGCGCCGGCATCATGACGCCGACGGCGATTCGCGAGGCGCAGGCCTCGGGTTACCCGCGCGACAAAATGTACGGCATCTGGTGGGCCGCCTCCGAAGGCGACGTGAAGGATCTCGGCGATGTCGCCAAGGGCTATTCGGGCGTCACGATCGCCAACAGCGCATCGACTGGCAAGGTCCACCAGGATCTCAAGACCATGGTCTATGACAAGGGTCAGGGCACCGATACCACCGGCAAGTCTGTCGGGACGATCGCGCATACCCGCGGGATGATCATCTCGATGCTGACGACCGAGGCCATCCGCACGGCGCAAGAGAAGTTTGGCAAGGGCAAATCGCTGACGCCGGAACAGGTGCGCTGGGGCCTTGAAAACCTCAACCTGACGCAAGACCGGCTCAACGAGATCGGCTTTGGCGAAATCATGCGACCGGTCAAGACCTCCTGCGACAACCACACCGGTGACGATTGGGCGCGCATCATCCAGTGGGACGGCAACAAGTTCGAGGTCAAGGGCGACTGGTACCGCTCCGATCCTGCCGTGGTCGGTCCGCTGGTCAAGGAGGCCGCCGAGAAGTACGCGAAGGACAAGAACCTCGCGCCGGCGAAGTGCGAGGGTTGATGTCCGCATGTCCGCGGGCCCTGTGGGGCCCGCGGATGTCTTTCTGACACGAGGCAGGACGGCTTTTTATGAATGTACCCGCTCAAACGGCGGCCCCGGTCGCAACCGCACCCGCGGTACTGCTCGACGTGAACGGCATCGAGGTGATCTATAACCACGTGATCCTCGTGCTCAAGGGCGTTTCGCTACAGGTTCCAGAGGGCAAGATCGTCGCATTGCTCGGCGCCAACGGCGCGGGCAAGACGACCACGCTGCGCGCCGTGTCGAACCTGCTCAAGGGCGAGCGCGGCGAAGTGACCAAGGGAAGCATCGTGTATCGCGGCCAGCGAATCGATCGGCTCACGCCCTCGGATCTCGTGCGTCGCGGCGTGGTCCAGGTGATGGAAGGCCGGCACTGCTTCGCGCACCTGAGCATCGAGGACAATCTGCTCACGGGGGCCTATACCCTCGGTCTGGGTCGGGCGGAGCTCGCGCAGGCGCTTGAACGTGTGTACACGTACTTCCCGCGCCTGAAGCAGCGCAAGACGAGCCAGGCGGGCTACACGTCGGGTGGCGAGCAGCAGATGTGCGCCATCGGCCGCGCGCTCATGGCCAACCCGCGGATGATCCTGCTCGATGAGCCATCCATGGGCCTCGCGCCGCAGATCGTCGAGGAAATCTTCGAGATCGTGCGCGATCTCAATGAGCGCGAAGGGGTGAGCTTTCTGCTGGCCGAACAGAACACCAACATCGCGCTGCGTTACGCCGATTACGGTTACATCCTGGAGAACGGCCGCGTGATGATGGATGGCGAAGCGCAGTCGCTCGCCGAGAACGAGGACGTCAAAGAGTTCTATCTCGGAATATCGAGCGGAGAGCGCAAGAGCTTTCGCGATAACAAGTTTTACCGTCGGCGCAAGCGCTGGCTGGCCTGATTGCACGCAATTGCCGCGCCTAAGCCGCGTTTTTTTGAGAGCAGCACATGTCCGAATTTTTTGATGCACTGGAAACCCGGGATCCCGCCCAACGCGAAAGGGACCTCATGCATGCGCTGCCGGGTGTGATCGCGCGCGCCATGGCGAGCGCACCGGCGGTCTCGCGCCAGTTGCAGGGTGTGGACCCCTGGTCGGTCAATTCTCGCGAAGCCCTGGGTCGGCTTGCGGTCGTGCGCAAGCATGAACTGCTCGAGGAGCAACAGCAAGCCCGAGCGAACCTGCCCGTGTCCGCAGGTGCGGTGGCTCGTGCGTTCGGCGGCTATTCCTCCGTGGGCTGGGGCCAGGCGGTCAGGGTCTTCGCATCGCCCGGCCCGATCTATGAGCCGGAAACATCGCGCACGGACTACTGGCGGTTCGCACGCGCGGCTTACGCCGCGGGCTTTCGCGCGGGCGACCTTGCGCACAATTGCTTCTCCTACCATTTCACACCGGCCGGATCGATGATGGAGACCGCTGCGCACGCCGTGGGCTGCACCGTGTTTCCCGGCGGCACCGGCCAGACCGAGTTGCAGGTGCAGGCGATGCGCGATCTGGCTCCCAACGGTTACATGGGCACGCCGAGCTTTCTCAAGATCATCCTCGAGAAGGCCGACGAGATGGGCATTGTGCTGCCGTCGCTGCGCCGCGCGCTGGTCTCCGGCGAGGCGTTCCCGCCATCCATGCGCGACTGGCTTGCCGCGCGCGGGATCCAGGGCTATCAGGCTTATGGCAGCGCCGACCTGGGCATGATGGCCTACGAGACGCCCGCGCGCGAAGGCCTGGTCGTGAGCGAGGATATCGTGCTCGAGATCGTGCGCCCCGGCACTTGCGAGGCGGTACCCGATGGCGAGGTGGGCGAGGTGGTCGTGACGACCTTCAACCCCGACTACCCCCTGGTTCGGTTTGGCACGGGCGACCTTTCGGCGATCATGCCGGGGCAGTCGCCGTGCGGGCGCACCAACAAGCGAATCCGTGGCTGGATGGGACGCGCCGACCAGACCACCAAGGTGCGCGGCATGTTCGTGCATCCCGGCCAGATCGCCGATATCGCGCGGCGCCATCCTGAAATCCTGCGTGCCCGGCTGGTGGTCAGCGGCACGACCGGATCCGACCGCATGACCCTGCGCATCGAGGCCGCATCAATCGACGAAACACTGGCGGCACGACTGACCGAGTCGGTGCGTGACGTCACCAAGCTGCGTGGCGAAGTCGAAATCGTCGCTGCAGGCTCGCTGCCCAACGACGGCAAAGTGATCGAAGACATCCGCACGTACGAGTAAGGCACCGTGGCCGGGCCGTGCGCGCCACCAACAGCGAACGCGCTCGTTGGCCGGCCTAGGGCGTGAGCTTGAGCGTGCCCTGCATGACCGGGGAGTGGCCCGTGAACGAGCAGAAGAACAGGTACTCGACGCCTGCGGTCAAGGCTTTGACAGGGAAAGTCACCGAAGCGGATTCCCCGCGGCCGGTCATGCCTGTGTGCGCAATGACCCGCTTGTCACCCGGCATCACGTAATCGGAGTCGGCACCAGCGAGCGCGCCATCGCGCGCCACCTGAACCAGGTCCGCCTTGCGGATCAGAACCCAGTTGTGCGCCATTGCCGCCTTGGGCAGCCGGCCGGTGTGCGTCAGGTTCACGGTGAAATCGGTGCAACTCGCGGGCACGTCGATGTGCGCGGGATGAAAGCGAATGGTGTCGTCGGTGGCGAGCGTGGCTTCGCAGCTTTGCGCGCGCGCCGCTTGCGCGACGCAGGCGAGCGCGATGCCCGCGGCAAGCACTGCACTACGGTAGATCGATTGATGGCGCATGGAACGATTGTGCACGTTCAGGCCGCGCGTTTCGCGGCAACCGCGTTGCCCGCGCGACTGCCGCCCGGGCGGTTGAGGTGGCCCGAGATCCACTGGCCGATATCGACCACTGCGTCGAAATCGACTCCTGTTTCGATATCAAGACCGCGCAGCATGTACAGCACGTCTTCTGTCGCGACGTTGCCGGTGGCTCCCTTCGCGTACGGGCATCCGCCAATACCCGCAACCGAGGTGTGATAGATCGAGATCCCTGTTTCAAGGGCGGCGAGGATGTTTGCCAGGGCCTGACCGTAGGTATCGTGGAAATGGCCGGCGATGCGCTGCGGGTCGATCGCCTCGGTCACCGCGCGCATGACATCGCGCACACGCCGGGGGGTGCCCACGCCGATGGTGTCGGCGATGTCGATCTCGTCGCAGCCCATGGCGATATAACGCTTGGCGACATCGACCACGGAGGAGATCGGGACTTCGCCCTGATAAGGGCAGCCGAGCGCGCAACTCAGCGCGCCACGCAGGCGCAGGCCGTTCGCCTTTGCGGCCGCGGCGACCGGTTCGAAGCGATCGAGCGATTCGGCGATCGAACAGTTGATGTTTCGCTGCGAGAAGGCCTCGCTGGCGGCGCCGAAGATCACGACTTCGTCGGCCCGCGCGGCAAGCGCCGCGTCAAAGCCCTTCATGTTGGGGGTCAGTACAGAGTAGATCGTTCCCGGTCGCCGGCGAATTTGCGCCATCACTTGCGCGGCGTCGGCCATCTGGGGCGTCCATTTCGGCGAGACAAAGGAAGTGGCCTCGACATTCTGGAAGCCGGCGTCGGCGAGCCGGTTGACCAGCTCGACCTTGACTTCTGTCGGAACGAACATCTTTTCGTTCTGCAGGCCGTCGCGCGGGGAGACTTCGACGATTTTGACTTTGGCGGGCAGGCTCATGGGCGCTCCTGGGATTTGATTCGAGTTCGACGGGGCCGATGGGCCCGCAAGACACGACCGTCCGGGCTGCGCCGGATGTGGCCGGCAAGTTCCAGCGTGAGCAGTTCCGCCTGCAGAACCGCTGGCAGCAACCCGCTGCGTTGCGCAAGCGTGTCTTCTGAGACGGCATCGTAGCCGATTGCGGGCCAGAGCGGGGACGCGTGCGGCGGCGCGACCCCGTGCGCTCCCGATGCGGGATGACCGGTGCCCTCGTTGCGCATGTGCGCGATGCCACCGCAGGCGCCGGGCGGCGCTTGATGCTCGCTGGCCGCCGGCGGCAGCTCCCCGAGGATATCGGACTCCTGCTCGACCAGTTTGGCGCCTTGCTGGATGAGGGAATGCGGGCCGCGCGACAGCGGCGAATGGATCGAACCGGGAATCGCAAACACCTCGCGGCCCATGTCGGTTGCCAGGCGCGCCGTGATGAGTGAACCGCTGCGCAGCGCGGCCTCGACGACCAGCACCCCACGCGCAAGGCCAGCGACGATGCGGTTGCGCCTGGGGAAATGGATTGCGCGCGGAGGGCTGCCGAGCGGCAGATCGGTGATGATCAGGCCGTCGTTCTCAAGGATGCGCTCGGCGAGCGCGGCGTTGGCATGCGGGTAGGTGATATCCGCGCCGGTGCCCAGCACGGCAATGGTGCCCGCGCCTGCGGGGCCCGCATCAAGCGCGCCGCGGTGCGCTGCGGCGTCGATTCCCAGCGCAAGCCCGCTGACAATGCACAGCCCGCGCTGGGCGAGGCGTTTGGCGAAGGCGCGCGCGTTGTCCTCGCCGTCGGGCGTCGCGTTGCGCGATCCGACGATTGCGAGGGCATCCTGGCGCAGGCGAGCGAGGTTGCCGCGCGCGAAGAGCAGCGTGGGATGCCCGGGAGCCTGGCGCAACGGCGCCGGGTAATCCGGGTGGGCCGGGTGCAGCAGGGCATGGCCGGGAAGCATCGACCAGGCGATGGCCCGGTCGATGCGCCGCGCCACGACGGCTGACGGCGCTGCCGCGATTTGCGAGGCGAGCTGTCCGCCCACGGCCGCGCCGAGCGCCGTCAGTGGCTGGGCATAGAGTGCCCGGGGGCTGCCGAAACGCGCCGCCAGGCGCAGCGCTTCGGCGGTGGCCAGCGATTCCTCGCAGGCGAGTCGTACCCAGGCGCGCAGGTCTTCGTCAGTTGAATGGATTGCCATGCGGGCGAGTGTTGCACGCGGGCGGGGTGGCTGTTGGAGGGGTGTGTCCAAACGATCCAGCCGTGGCGAAGCGACCATGCCCACGCGCCAAAGGCAGCGCCTATCGGCAAGGTTTAAATTAGCTATTAGAAATCGGGGCGTTATTTAACTAAAATAAGCACTTTCATGCACCGCTCCTTGCACCGCTTCATGGCTTTGCTTCAAATTCTTCGGTACCCCGATCCTCGCCTGCACAAGAAGGCCAAGCGCATTGCGCGGGTGGACGATCGCCTACGCAAGCTTGCGGCGGACATGGCCGAAACCATGTATGACGCGCCGGGCGTGGGGCTGGCCGCGACCCAGATCGATGTCCATGAGCGCATGGTCGTCATTGACATCAGCGAAGAAAAGAACCAGCTGCGCGTGCTCATCAACCCGGAGATCGTCTCAAGCAGCGAAGAGGCTTCGGTCTACGAAGAAGGGTGCCTTTCCGTTCCCGGCGTCTACGATGACGTCGAGCGTCCGTCACGCGTGCGCGTGCGCGCAATGAATCTCGAGGGCGAGATCGGCGAGTTTGAAGCCGAGGGATTGCTCGCGGTTTGCGTCCAGCACGAAATCGACCACCTGAACGGCAAGGTGTTTGTGCAGCACCTGTCGATGCTCAAGCAGACCCGGCTCAAGGCCAAGCTGCGCAAGCAGGAGCGCGAGCTGGAGCGTGCCTGACATCCTGTCGGGTTATGCGGCCGAGGAGCTGATCGGCTTTGCCGCTGCTTTCCTGACCACGGCGGCCTTTTTGCCACAAACGATCAAGGTCGTGCGTACGCGCGATACGCGGTCCATTTCACTGGCAATGTACGTGCTGTTCACGATCGGGGTCGCGCTGTGGCTGGTATACGGCCTGCTGATCGGATCGTTACCGGTCGTGGTCGCCAACGTCTTAACGCTGGTGCAATCGGGCGTCATTCTCTCCATCAAGCACGCCGAGCCGCGGGTCTAGTCCCGCGCGTTGGGGGCAGGTCGTGCCCGCGCGGTCAGCCGGGCGGCGACCATCCCCGGATGAACACGTCGGCGGATTGGCGTTTCCCACCCGCGCGTTGAAGCTCCAGCAACCTCAGTACGCCGTCACCAGTCGCGATATCGATCCCGTCCGGCGAGATCTGCAGCACGGTGCCGGGCGTCGCCCGCGTTTGAGTCTCGATCGCACGGGCTTGCCAGATTTTCACCGGATCGGTCAGTCCAGGCAGGTTGATCGTCGCTCCCGGTGCGGGATTGAAGGCCCGGATTCGCCGCGCCAGCAATTGTGCTGGCAAGGTGGCGTCGATCGCGGCCTGCGCCCGGTCAAGTTTTGCCGCGTAAGTGACGCCATCGGCGGGTTGCGGGATCGCTTTGATCTTTTGCCCGGGATCACCCGGCACCTCGAGTCCTTTGAGCGCCCGCACGATCATGTCCGCGCCCAGGGCTGCCAGCCTGTCGTGCAGGCTGGATGCCGTATCGGATGCGTCGATCGGCACTGATTCGACGAGCAGCATGTCGCCCGTGTCCAGGCCCTCGTCCATCTGCATGATGGTGATGCCCGTGCGGGCGTCGCCTGCTTCAATCGCGCGCTGGATCGGCGCCGCACCGCGCCACCGGGGCAGGAGGCTGCCATGAATATTGAGGCAGCCGAGCCGCGGCGCGGCCAGCACCCAGGCGGGCAGGATCAGGCCGTAGGCGGCAACGACCAGCACGTCCAGTGCGGCGGCATCGATGGCTGCCTGCGCGTGCCGCGCATCTTCGGGATAGCGGCCATCCAGGCGCAGGCTGCGGGGCTGCAGCACCGGGATGTCGTGCTCAAGCGCCAGAAGTTTTACCGGGCCGGGCGTAAGCCTGAGCCCGCGACCTGACGGGCGATCGGGCTGTGTCAGTACGAGGGGGACGTCAAACCCCGCGCGCAGCATGGCCTCCAGGGCCAGGCGTGCGAATTCCGGGGTTCCAGCGAAGCCTGCGCGCATCGGGATCGGATCTCGGTGTTAGTGTCTGCGTGGGCGCGAGGCGTTCAGAACGTATCGCCCCACAGGTCATATTCGTCGGATTCGGTCACGCGAACGCGCACGAGGTCGCCCGGCTTGAGCTCACGTTCGCTGGCGACATAGACGCATCCGTCGATTTCCGGGGCATCCGCACTTGAGCGTCCGATGGCACCGTCTTCATCGACCTCGTCGATCAGCACGTCGATCTCGGTATCGACCCGACGGGCAAGACGCGCGGTCGAGATGGCTTGCTGGTGCGCCATGAACCGGTCCCAGCGCTCCTGCTTGACTTCGTCGGGCACGGAGCCCTCAAGCGCGTTGGCGGGTGCCCCTTCAACGGGCGAGTACTGGAAACAGCCCACGCGGTCGAGTTGCGCCTCGGTCATCCAGTCGAGCAGGTATTGGAATTCGCTTTCGGTCTCGCCCGGAAATCCGACGATGAAGGTCGAGCGCAAGGTGAGATCCGGGCATTGTGCGCGCCACTGGTGGATGCGCGCGAGCGTCTTGTCTTCGAATGCAGGGCGCTTCATCGCCTTGAGGATGCGCGGGCTGGCATGCTGGAAGGGAATGTCGAGGTAGGGCAGGATGCGCCCCTCGGCCATCATCGGAATGATTTCGTCCACGTGGGGATAGGGGTAGACGTAGTGAAGGCGAACCCAGACGCCATAGTCGGCCAGCGCCTCGCAAAGCTCGGTCATGCGGGTGCGAACCGGTCGCCCCTGGTGGAACCCGGTGCGGAACTTGACGTCGACACCGTAGGCGCTCGTGTCCTGGGAGATCACGAGAAGTTCGCGCACGCCGGCTTTGACGAGGCGGGCGGCCTCGTCGAGCACATCGCCAATGGGCCTGCTGACGAGATCGCCACGCAGCGACGGGATAATGCAGAAGCTGCAGCGGTGGTTGCAGCCTTCGGAAATCTTCAGGT
>Ga0265327_10005636_pt1 | contig 10367 bp, 10 predicted proteins | sample 41621metaG_FD_202089 | JGI IMG/M metagenome (GOLD analysis project Ga0265327, IMG submission 202089) | Rhizosphere microbial communities from Carex aquatilis grown in University of Washington, Seatle, WA, United States - 4-16-21 metaG | ecosystem: Host-associated > Plants > Roots > Rhizosphere... | reverse complement strand
TGCCTTCGACAGCCGCGACCCTAGGAGGGCTCGTGGACGTTACGACCCCAGACCGTCAACAACGTGTCTGGGAACTACATCTAGTCCGTGCGTCACCCCGACGGTCGGCGGATCAAGCGGTAGCGATCCGGGAAGTCGAGGGAACAGAGCATGGATGCGGTAGAGGACGTTGGGCGGTTCCTGACCGCGCGTGAGACGGCCGAGCGGCTCGCGGTCAGCGAGGCGTGGGTGTGGCGCAACCCCGAGGTCGTCGGCGCGGTCAAGCTGGGCCGGCGCTGGCGGGTTCCGGCTGCGCGGGTGTCGGCGCTGATCGACGGGGTGCCGGTATGAGCACCACCACAGGGGCAGGCGCCCAGGCTCCCGTCGACTTGGACGCGGTGATAGCCGAGCAGACCGAGGACGTGCGGCGTCTGAGGAACTACCCGCGGACGCATGCAGCGCGGCTGAAGGCGATCGACGATCACATCGGCACCGAGTGCCCAGCCGAGTTGGGCGCAAGCGCAGCAGCGGCCGGCGCCGAGGCTCGCCAGCACATGGCCGGCCGGCTCGTCCGGGACACGAAGGCTGAGGCGCAGGCGGCGGTCCAGGGCTATACGAAGCGCGCCGAACTGCTCGCCGACTCGCTGAAGGCGATCCCGCGTGAGCAGCTCGACCATGCCCGCCTGGCCAACCTGCGCGCCGATATCGCGTCGCAGTTGGAATCGCCGCCTCCATCGCTGGAGATCGGGCTCGACCCTCGCCTCTCACTGCTGTACGACAGTTGGCAGCGAGCGTCGGAGACGGGCGACGCGGAGGTGGCGCACGCGGTGCGGATCGTCGGCGGCCCGGTCGCGACGAACATCCGCCGGCAGACGGCGGCGTCGACAGCCGACAGCGCGGATGGCCGCATGTCCCGGACGCTGGACGCCGCGTTCCGTGAGCACAGCGGTCGCGACGCGACGCACTCGGCGCGGGCGGCGATCGAGCAGCACCGGCGGCTGGGTTTGGAGTTGGCCCAAGCGGTCGAGGGGATGCAACACGTCGCGACCGGTCGCAACCCGACTGATGCACTCGCGGGGTTCGGGGATGACTGGGCCGAGGGGCTGGCCGGCATCGTTCCGCTGCGTCGGAATCGGCCGGTGGAGCTGTGACGGCGAAGGAGGCAGACGCGCAGGCGGCCGAGGAAGCGGGGTGGCAGCGGTTCGCCGCGTGGGAGGCGCAGAACCAGCAGCGGGGTGCCTCACAGGTCGCACAGGCCGCCCGCGACCAGGCCGCCGCACAGTTCCACGCGGCGATGGAACGCCCCGGCGCGCGGGATCGGTTCGTCGCCAACCAGGACGCCGTTTACGACCGCCTGGCGGCCGAGTGGAAGGCCGAGCCGTGAATCCGGGCGATGCGCGGGAGGCGGCGAGTTGGGGGCTGGGCTTCCCTCGCAGCTTCCCCTCGTGCCGGTCGGCGGTCCTGGCTGCACGTTGGCTCCACGAGCGCCGGACCGCCGACACGCTGACCGGCCATTAGCGGAGGAAGCAGAGGCGAGTCAGAGCAAGTGAGCAACTACGGCAACGTCAACGCCACCAGCACGGCCGGCACGGTCGTCGTGCAGTACGTCCCCGGTAACACGAACGGCCGATGCTGCCCCGGTCGGGTGTTGTTGCCACGCGCGCGGCGCGCAGATCCTGACCGACTGCCCGGCAGCTCGCTGTCCGCTAGTGGAGGGTCACGTTCAGCGCACCTACCTTGATCGCGATGATCGACCCGCGCGCGTTCGCGCCGGGACCGTTCGCCTGGCAGCTGAGCGTGGCCAGGCCGTTGTTGCTGACGGCCAGGTCGTAGGTCTGCATGCTCACGTCAGCCTGCGGGAAGAAACCCGAGGAGGTCTCCTCGGTGAACATCGCGTCGTCGGTCTGGCCTGCCGTCAGGTCGCAGACGCCGTCAAGCTCGGCGCCCGCCGTCTGGTTCGTGTTTTCGACTTGGGCGCGGGCGAAGACGACGAAGGCTCCTTTCGGAAGCTTCATCTGCGCAACCGTCGCCGGCGTGTTCGCGCTGAGCGGGACGGCGGTTCCGTTCTTGACCACATAGCTTGCGCTGGGACCCGCCGGCCCCGTGTTTCCGGGCGGCCCGGGCGGCCCGGTCTGGCTCCAGTTGAGCGACGTCTGCGCGGCGCTGCACGACTGCGACGCGCTGTCGATTACCACCAGCGTGTGCGGCGGCGTCGTCTTGTAGCAGCCGTGGATGGCGCCGCTGCCGTCGGGAATCGACGCCCATGCCACTGCGCCGACGGCCGCGGCCGTAATTCCGGCCGCGACCAGCGGCGCCGCCATGCGCCTGACCAACCCGTTCATCGTCCCCCCTCGTTACGTGAGCGGGTCGACTATCTCACACCCGCCGAAACGGCCGGTGGCGGCGATGATGCGGCCCGGTGTCCGGGAACGCTTCCTCGCCGCGCAGGACGCCGCCTATGAGCGTCTCGCCGCCCAGTGGAGGTCCTGGCCAGTGACACCCGAAGAGGCGGACGAGGCACGCCGCGGCGCATGAGTCGCCGTTGTACCTTCAGGCTGGACGACGGCAAGCCCTGTTTCGAGGACGTAGCCGGCCGCGGCCAGCTCTGCGTGCGGCACCTGCTCGAAGCGCGCCGCGAACGCGAGGCACCCACGCCAACCGAATCCGCGACCCCTGCACCACCGCCAGCGCCTCCCGCAGCTTCCGAGTGGCCACCCGAGGACGAACGCGAACGCATCCTCTCGGCCTCCGGCTGGGTAACCATCGGCCCCAACGGCCCGGAACCGCTTCGTGGCCCTCCGGTCGTGTTCCGCCAACGACCACCGCGCCCATGAGCTGTGCGGTTGCCGTGCGGAAGGCTGCGGTACGAGAGTTCTCCCGGGCGCTCTGCACCCGGTTGCGCCCGACAAACAGGCGCCGCGCTTCCCGGCCGGCTTCCCTCGCTGGCTGCGCAGGAGGGCCGCGCCGCTTGGGGAGCCGGATCGGGGCAGCCCGACTCGCTGACCGAGCGTTAGCGGCAACACGCGGGTAGAAGGCAGAGGCGGCGCGCTCAGGCCGTGACCTAGCAGAGCAGGTCGACGACGGCTTTGGGGACGTGCTTGACTCGGGAAGGAGAGCGGTGAATCATCCTCCGGAGGCGTAGATCCGCGCCGGTCATCTATCGAGAGGAGGCACGATGAGCGACACGCAGCAAACGCCAACGGTCGGGACTGGGAAGGCCCAGGCCACGGAGAGGCTGGTCTCGCGTGCAGACGCGGTGAAGTTCGGAGCGGCTGGCCTTGCGGGCGCGGTCGGGCTGGCGCTGGCAGCGCCTGGCGCGGCGGAGGCGACGACCACGGACGACACGTTTGTGGCCGACTCGACGACCAGCGACTTCACAAAGTCGGTGGCGTTCAAGACCGTGCACGAGGCTACCTCGAGCGGGCACGGTTACCTGAACGGCCTCAATGTGGGCGGGGCGGGCGACGGGGTGACCGGTCGCAGTATCGCCTCGAATGGCGCGGATGGGTCGTCGGGCGGGACTGGTGCAGGCGTGCACGGGTTGACCGGATCCGGGAACGGCGTCTGGGGCGAGTCGGTGTCGGGCAGCGGGATACTCGGGATGTCCGCCACCGGCTTTGGGGTGTACGGAGTCGTATCGACGAACGGGGACGGCGTCTATGGGACATCGCCTGACGTCAACGGCTACGGCGTGAAGGCCCAGAACACCGGCGGCGGCTACGGCGTCTACGGTACGACCGCCGGCACCGGCCGCGCCGGCGTATGGGGCGAGAACACGGACTCAGGTCACGGCTACGGCGTGTATGGGACCGGCTCGGTCGCTGTCTGGGGCGACGGCACGACTCAGACGGACGCGATCGGCGTGCAGGGAACGTCAGCATCCGGAGTCGGGGTGCTCGCGGCTGCCACGTCCAGTGCGGCGGCCGCCCTGGAGGTGCAAGGGCGCGCCCAGTTCTCAAACGCCGGAGTCGCAGTCATCGCCGGAACCACGGCGACACCGGTTCGATCGGTGGTTGTCAGCGGTGTCGCGCTAACGACTGGCAGCCTCGTGCTGGCCACGCTACAGACGAACATCAGCGGCGTCGCGATCCAGTCAGCGGTACCGAAGGCGAACGGCGGCAAGGTCACCATCACGCTCACCAAGGCCGTCACCAAGACCGTCAACGTGGCCTGGTTCGTGGTGAACTAGACGCGCGGCGCGGACCAGCCACGGGGGCCGAGACGAACTGACCCGTAGTCACCGCGTCTGCTAGCTCGCGGGCTCGCCCATGTACCGGATCCTGATCGTTCGACCGCCTGGGTGGGAACCGATCTGGGAGTCTGGCATCCTTAGCGAGCCTAAGCCGTGTCCGCTCCGCGCGAGTTGACGTCCTGGGAAGTCAGGCTGCTGCCGACTCGATCGGCGGAGTGGCGTCTGCGAGATCGACGCGCTCGCGGAGGATGCCGATTCGGTAGCGGCCCCAGTGACGTTTGCGGCGATTCGTCGTCGCCCACCATCGCCCGACGGCTCGCGCCGGCACTTTCCAACGCTACGCCCATCTGAGATGCTTCGCTCGTTCAAACCCTGAGGGGGCCGCTGCCCGTAATACACGTCGGCAGAAAGCGAGGGCACATGGGACTGAGGGACTCACTCAAGGCGAAGGCCGCAGAGGCAACCGCACAGCTCAAGGAGAACATCAGCCAGAAGCCGGCGGCGTCCCCAAGAGCAAGTACGGCAGGCGCACCGTCCCGCTGTCCCAGCCGCTCGCGACGGCGCTGTGGCAAGCGCGGAAGGTCGCGAGGTGGAGCGGCGACAAGGACCCGATCTTCTGCACCACCACCAGGCCGTCGCTTCCGGGCGAGCGGCCAGCCGCAACGCACCTGAGCGACCGCAACCTGTTCGGCCGGGTGATCAAGCCGGCCGCCGCAGCGGCGGGCGTCCCGTGGGCCGGGTTCCACACGCTCCGGCACACGTGCGCTACCCGGCTGTTCCGAGCCGGCGTGAACGCGAAGCAGGTGCAGCACTGGCTCGGCCACCACTCCCCCGCGTTCACCCTCGACGTGTACGTCCACCTGCTCGATGACGACATGCCCGAATCGCCGTTCGGGATGGTCAGTGGGAAGATCGAGGGAACCAGACCGGAACAAACCAGCGGACAAACCGAGCAAGCGGCAGAGGCGGATTCGGTTCAACCAGGCGGTATCGCCAGCCTGGGATAGCTCGGCTGACACGCCGCCGAGCGACTTCGAATCTGCGTGTCGGAGGTTCGATTCCTCCCGGGCGCATCCCGCTGCCGGCCTGCAGGATCTGCGAGGCTCTACTTGACCGTCCACCGAGGCGGGCTCGGCGTGCACGCATCCTGGGTCGCCGTCGCCCTCATCGAGGCGTCCTCCCTCCCCTCCCACGGCTCGCCTGCCAGGTTGTCCAGCTCGTAGGGATCGCTGCCGAACGAGTCGTACAGCGTTTGGCTGCCGTCCTGATAGAAGGCGTACTTGAGCGTCCCCTCAATCAGCCCGCAGTAGGCCGGAACGGAGCCGGCCTCCTGAATCGCATGGGAGATCGGCGCCACGGTGCGAACATGGGTCAGGAAGTCGATGCCGTCGGATGGCCACATCGGCGCGCCTGCCGACTGTGCGATCGTCGCGGGCAGATCTATGTCCTCGACCAGGTTGCTGTTGGTCGTATCCGCCCGGATCATCGGGTCTGCATCCCATCGCACGACCAGCGGGATCGTGTCCGACTCGTTGAACGGGACGTTCTTGCCCTGCCAGTCGTGCTGGCCGAGGGAGAACCCGTTGTCCGATGCGAAGATGATCAGCGTGTTGTGGAGCCGCCCGGTGTTCTGGAGAGCCTGAACGATGTCCCCCACCTGATCGTCGACCGAGAGCAGCGTCTCGCACCGCAGCTGCATCAGCAGGTCCTGACGGGTGGGGTCGGGCGGCGCGAGCAGCTGCTCCCATGGCGGCGCACCGGTGCCAATTGCGTAGTAGTCCGGCGTGCGAGGCGACGGCAGGTCGCACTGCGGAGCGTCCACGTACTTCGGCTCGGGAGTCGCCGGCTGATGCGGGGCGTGCGGCGCGTAGTACAGGAACAGCGGCCGGCCGGGATTGCTGGTGTCGATGAAGCGCACCGCGTCCTGACCGAGCACGGTCGTCGAGTAGTCGGACGCGGCCGATCCGTGCTGGGTGATCACGCCGTCATCGACGGTCGCGTACTTGAAGTAGCCGCCCGTGGTGGCCTCACCGTCTCCCAGGCGGCTGTTGCCGAGCAGGATGATGTGGCTGTCGTCCACGCCGGCGGGGATGCCGTCGGCGGTGACGTAGCCGTTCATGAACTTGCCGTCGAGGCTCGTCTGGTAGCCGGCCGCGTGCATCCAGGTGAACAGATCGTTGTCCGTGTAGCTACCGGCTGCGAAGGCTGTGTAGCCGCCGTAGGCCTTGTTGTTGTTATCCCAGACCCCGTCGTGCGCGCTCGTCCGCCCCGTCAGGATGGAAGCGCGACTGGGGGCGCACAACGGGTTGTTGTCCACGTAGTGCGTGTAGGTGATGCCGTTCGCCCGGAGCAACGTCTGCACGTTCGGCATCTGCGCGAGATCCCAGGTGCTCTGGTCGTCGGTCAGCACGACGACGACGTTGGGTTCGGCGACGGCGGCCCTGGCAGCATTGGTCCCGGCTCGCGCCCAGAACAGGGCCGAGAGCACGACCGTCACGTAGATCCATCTCACGGCGTCTCCATATTATCCAGTATTTCACTCGGCATAGTGGGGAATCGAAACTGTACACCGTCCACCCGACGGCAGGCCAGTTCAACATCATTCGAATCCGGGCGTGCACACCACCGCAGCCTCCTCCGCCGGATGGCAGTATTGGATCCAAGGGAACGGGTATTCATGGCCACCGGCAGCGAGGGCTCCCACCGCACCCCGACGGCCGATGCCGGGCCGGGGTTCGAGCCCGCGCAATGGCTTGTCGGGCTGGATGCGCTGCCCGCCGCCTTCTATCTGGACGACCCGGACGGTGCGGGCATCTGGGTCAGCCCCGGCATCGAGGCGGTTGCGGGCCTGACCCCCGCGGAATGGCTGGCGCCCGGCGCCGCGCGGCTCGAGCGGGTGCACGCGGATGACCGCGAGCGCGTTGCTGCGGAGCGGTCGGCGCGATCGGAGGGGCCGCTCAGCACCGTCTACCGCCTGGCGGCGCCGGCCGGCGCCGAGCGCTGGTTGCACGACCGATCGGTGGTTGTGAACGGCGCCGCCGCGGGCCAAAGGCAGGTGCTCGGAGTGCTGGTGGATGTCACCGCGGAGCGGCTGGCGCGTCAGTCCGACGACCAGCTGGGTCAGCTGTTCCGCGCGCTCGTCGAACACGCCCGCGAAGCCGTGACGATCGTCGACGCCCGGGGCGTCGTCGTCTACCAGAACCCGTCGATGGGCCGGGTCGTCGGCCGCCCGCCGGAGTGGTTCGCGGGCAAGACTCCGCTCGACCTGATGCCGCCGGAGGACGCCGCCAAGGGGCGGGAGATCCTCGGCAGGCTGATGGGCAAGCCCGGCGCACAGCTGCCGGGCGAGTTCCGGCTCGCCCACGAGGACGGTTCCTGGCGTGTGGTGTCCGGGGTGGCGACAAACCTCCTGCACGACCCGGCCGTCCGCGGGATCGTCCTCAACTACCGGGACGTCACCGAGGAGCGGCGGGCCGAGCAGTCGGTCCGCGACGAGGAGCACCGCCGGCAGACGCTGCTCGAGGGCATCATCAGCGCAGAGACGCGGCAGAGCTCCCGGATCGCCGAGGAGCTGCACGACGACACGATCCAGATCATGACCGCGTCGCTGGTCGAGCTCGACCGGGTAGACCGGCATCTCCGGGAGGGCGACGTGGACGCGGCCCGTGACGTGGTCGCCCGCGCCCGCACCGCGCTGATGGAGGCCACCGACCGGACGCGGCGCCTGACGTTCGAGCTGCGCCCGCAGCTACTCGAGGCCGCCGGCCTCGGCCCCGCCGTCCGCGACCTTGCTGCGTCCCTGCGCCGCGACACCCACGCCGTCGTCAAGGTGCGCACGCGGGTCGGGCGCTATCCGGTCGACCTCGAGACTCTCGCCTACCGCACCATCCGCGAGGTGCTGATCAACGTCCGCAAGCACGCCGGCGCCGAGCACGTGTGGATCAACGTCGTCGAGCGCCGCGGCAACGTGGTTGCGACGATCCGCGACGACGGACGCGGCTTCACGGCGCGGAGGCGCCGGTCGATCACGTCGCCCCACATCGGCCTCGAGACCGCCACCCAGAGAATCCGGGCCCTGGGTGGCCGGTTCGACGTTACGTCCGAGATTGGAGCGGGCACAACCGTAGAGATCGAACTGCCGGTCACGGAATCCCAGACCGGCGAGGGGATCGACGCCGGCACGGTGACCGCCTGATCGGAGCGGTTGTGTCATCGTTCGGTTTCGACCGACGCCCGCCACCCCACACTCCTCGGAGGAGGACGATGCAGAAAGACATCACCCGATACGCAACCCGGATGGCAGTACGCCACCCACGCCGCGCCGTCAGGCTCGGCCTGTTCACCACCGCCGTGGTCCGCTCGACTCGCAAGGCCCGCGGCCGCGGACGCTACCTGGTCGTCGTGGCGCAGCCCGTCAAGCGCGCCGCGACCGATCGACGAGTCCACCGCGAGTCGCGTCGTGCAGGCGCGGATGCAGCGGCGGCATTCCGGCGGGTCGGCGAGGTCGGCGTCGTCGAGGCGATGAACGATCGCCGCGTCGCTCGCAAGCTCAGCCGCGCCACGCACCACGCCTCCAAGGCGGTCGTGTTCAGCGTCACACCTCCGGCCCAGCACCGCAAGCGCAACGTGGCGCTGGTCGCGCTCGGCGTCGGCGGCATCACCGCGGGCGTGCTCGCGAAGCGTCGTGCCCCCAGCTCGGCGTTCCCGACACCGGACGGCGCGGATGTACCGGAGGTCTCGGACTATCCGGACGGCGAGACCGAGGTCGCCCCGGAGGAGCCGGGCGATACGGCCGGCTGACGCGACCTACTCATCCATGTAGGCGGCTGTGAACCGGCCGCGAACAGAGACGTGCTCGGTGAGGGCATAGACGATCGCCACCGCGTAGTCGCCTGAGGTGAGCCTGCTGTCACCCTCGGCGTCCACCACCGGCGTGTCTCCGACCCTGGCGTGGTAGGAGCCGCGCTTCTCCCCCGGCTCGAGGTGGTGGGGCGGCGGGCTGGCGTAGGTCCACTCGACGCTGGTGTCGGCCGACCGGAAGACGGCGAGCGCCTCGGCCTGGGCAAGGGCTTCGGCAAGGTACTGCGGGGGAAAGTCCGGCTCGTCGACGGCGCGCACGCCCGGCCGCACCTCGAGGCTGCCGCCGCCACCGCAGAACACGAGCCGGTCGACGCCGGCCTGCTCACAGGCGGCCAGCACCGACCGTGCGGCGTTGGGGATAATCGAGCGGTCGTCGGTCGAGCGGTCGGTGACGGCGCAGACGACCGCGTCGTACCCGCCGATCACCTCGGCCAGCCGGTCGGTGTCGAGCACGTCTGCCACCGCAGTGTCGACGCCCTCCAGCTGTGCGAGCCGCTGGGGGTTGTGGCTGACGGCGGTCACCTCGATGCCCTGGCTGAGCGCCTCGCGCATGACAGAGCCGCCGATCCACCCGGTCGCTCCGACCACACAGATCTTCATCGCGTCCTCCCGCGTCGACGACCCAGGAACGATATCGGCGCTGGATCCTAGCCAGACAGGTGAGGTATGACCTGCTCGGAGAACCGCTGCATCATCTCGAGCGTCTCGGAGACCGGCTGGCCGAAGTTGGAGCTTGTGATCAGCTCGTCGATGCCGACCTCGGCGTATCCGGCCAGGCGCTCGACCATCTCGGCCGGCGGGCAGATGACCAGGTTCTGTCCCAGCTCCTCGATCGTCTGCTTCCGCGGCAACGGCTCGATCATCCCGCCGTGGACGATGCCGGGACCGCCGAACACGTTGTCGAACCGCCGGTAGTAGCCGTAGGCAAGCTCGAGCACGCGCCGCGCGTCGCGCTCATCGCGGGCGGCGTAGACCCCGCGCATCAGCGCCAGTCGCAGCCCCTCGCCGGCGGCGCCGGCGTCGGCCTGGCCCCGGCGGAAGGCGTCGACCTGCGTCAGCAGCTGCTCGTGCGACCCGCCCAGTGGCGTGGTCTGGATGTGGATACCGCGGCTGGCCGACTCGTAGATCGCCTCCGGGGCCATCACCGCGACCATCAGCGGAATTCGCCGCACCGGGCGCGGCATCACGGTCAGCGGCTCGAACTGGTAGTAGCGGCCATCCCACCCCACCTCCTCGCCGTCGAGCAGGGCCAGCAGGATCTGCAGGGTCTCGGCGAACCGCTCCCGGGAGGTCTCGATCGGCACCCCCAGGCGTCCCATCTCGTAGCCGAACGCCC
>Ga0265327_10005634_pt1 | contig 10368 bp, 4 predicted proteins | sample 41621metaG_FD_202089 | JGI IMG/M metagenome (GOLD analysis project Ga0265327, IMG submission 202089) | Rhizosphere microbial communities from Carex aquatilis grown in University of Washington, Seatle, WA, United States - 4-16-21 metaG | ecosystem: Host-associated > Plants > Roots > Rhizosphere >... | reverse complement strand
CGATCGCTTTCAATTCAGGCATCTCCGCTTTCTCCGGAACGACCTCTTCGGTCTCGAACCTCAGCATTCCTTTGATGGCCCGCTATACACAGATCAGTTCTCCAGTGGTGCCGGGTCAGGCGAACGGGTCCGTTGAGTTCCTGATCAGTTACCAGTAACTGGCGCGACAGGGGTGACTACGGCCGGCTGTAGCTTGGCCGGGGAAGCCGGGTGAAGCGCATCCCTCAGTCATACGCAACGCTCACCACCACCCCCGAGGATCGACCCGCAGCGGGCGCGTCCTTGGCGGCCACGGCGAGCGTTCCGCCGTCCAGACCGAAGCGGCAACCGCCCGCCGACATCCGGGCCCCCGCCCCGTTGCAGCCGGTCACCAACGGCATGCCACCCAAGCCCACTGCATTCACGGTCGCGCTCTTGCGGTCACCGCTTCCGGCGCTCTTGAAGGCGATCTCGGCGGCTCGCGCCGACACCGCACGCACGTCCTTGCCGGACACGCCGGCCATGGTGCCCGCGCGGCTGATCGTGGTGTCGTAAGAACCCACGGACAGCGCGCCGGAAAACACGATGGTTCCTCCGACGGCGCCGCACACGGCGGGCAGCGAGCCGATGGAAACCACGGCCAAGGCGGCCAACGCTCTGGAAAGGTTTGAGGTACTTGATGCCATGTCGATCTCCCTGGTGAACCGCCGGTGTGGCGGCTCCTCCATCCTGAACTTGTCACATTCAGTTTCAAATAGAGATCGATCGGCAACTCGACTTTTATGTGATTTTTGTCACGAAAAACCTCACTATCGCGGTCATATTTGGCAATTTCCACAAAATATCCGATAAATCCTATTGACTCTCAATTGGATTTTGAACCTTTTGGACGGGCGCGCCATGCAAGCGAGCGAATACCGTCGCGCGCGCCAACACCGCGGCCACTTCGTCCCGCGCCGCGACGTAGAGCCCTTGCGGCGCCGCGGCCTGCTCCACCGCCTTCAGCGCCGCGACCGCCTCCAGCTCGTCGAGCTGATGACAAGCCGAGCTGAGCCGATGCGCCACTTGCCGAAGGCGCGTGTCGTCACGGTCTTCGGCGGCGTTGTCCATCGCCTTCAGGTCATCGACGGTGGCCCCGACGAAGATATCGATCAGCCCGGCCACCTTGTCCAGCTTGCCGCCGCAAAGCTGCATGAGGCTCGAGTAAGTCTTCACCGGTTCGGCGGGTGGAGGCGTGGCGGGCGCGTCCGAAACCTTCGCCGGCTCAGCGGGCGCGTGGTTCGAGGCGGCGTCCAGCGCCTCCGCCAGAGCCGCGCGCAGCTCATCGAGTTGCAGTGGCTTGGACAGGTAGCCGTCCATGCCAAGCGACAGGCAGCGCTCTCGCTCGCCGCGCAGGGCGTTGGCCGTCAACGCGACGATCGGCAGGCGCGGAAGCCCGAATTCCGCCTCGCGCGCGCGCACGCGGGTCGTCAGGTCATAGCCGTTGAGGCGCGGCATGTGGCAATCGGTCAGCAGCAGCGCGTAGTGCGCACCCGGCGCCGTCAGCCGTTCCCAGGCCTCTTCGCCATCTTCGGCACAGTCGCATGCGAAGCCGAGCTTGGCCAGTTGCAGCGTGATGACCTCCCGGTTGATCTGGTGGTCCTCGGCGAGCAGCAGGCGGCGCCCGCCGCCGATGGGGCTCGACGCTTTCGTCTGCCGATCCTGCGTGCGCTGCGCCAGCAAGGCACCGACCGTCGGCTCCCATGCGACCAACGGCAAGGTCACGACGAAGCGGGTGCCAACGCCCAACTCGCTCTCGCAGCGGACGCTCCCGCGCATCAAACCGACCAGTTGCTTGACGATGGTGAGACCCAGGCCGGTGCCGCCATAGCGCCGTGTGGTGGCGATGTCGGCCTGCTTGAAGGGCTGGAAGATGGACTTCGCAGCCGCCGCATCGATGCCGATGCCTGTATCTGCCACGCTCAACGCCAGCGCCCCTTCGGCATCGCGGCAAACCTCGACCTTGACCCCGCCGTGGCGGGTGAACTTGACCGCATTGCCGATCAGGTTGGTCAGCACCTGGCGCAGTCGCACCGAATCGCCGAGGATGAATTCCGGTATTTGCGGGTCGACCGTGAAATCGAGATCGATGCCCTTGCGCACCACCTCGGGCGACAAGGTGGCGCAGACGTCCTCGACCAGGCCCGCCAGCGAGAGCGGCCGGCTCTCGAGTTCGAGCTTTCGGGCCTCGATCTTCGAGAAGTCGAGGATGTCGTTGATGATCGTCAGCAGTGCCAGCGACGACTCGCGGCTGCGCAGCAACATCATGCGCTGGGCGTCCGTGAGCACGGTGTCCAGGGTCAGGTCGATCATGCCGAGAACGCCGGTCAGCGGCGTGCGGACCTCGTGGCTCATCATCGCCAGGAACTGCCGCTTGCCCTCCAAGGCCGACCGGGCCTCCTCGGCCTTGGTGATCAGATCGGTCTTGAGCGCTTCTTCCTTCGTGATGTCCTTGGCAATGCCGGTGAACGACACCTGCACAGTCTCGCCATCGGCAGCAGGGAGGGTGCTCAAGCTGCCGCCCACGTCGACCGTGCGGACGACCCCGTCGCGGCCCCTGATGCGGAACTGGTCACGGTAGGCGCCGCCGCGCTCCTGGTACGCCAGCCTGAGCGTCGCGACCACGCGGGTGCGGTCGGCCGGATGCACCAGGCGGTACACCTCGCCGTAGCTGATCGTGGTGTCGGCGCCATGGCCGCATATCTCGCGGATCTTGGCATCGGCCGAGATCACCGAGTCCAGCAACGCGCGACCGGTCAGGCTCGCGCTTCGGGGCAGATGCGTGAGCGAGCGCCACACGCCCAACCCCCCAATGCCCAGCGCCAGGCCGAGGTGCAGCTGCGATTGCTCCAATTCGGCCAGCACCTGGTCGGCGCGCGCCTTGGCCTCGCTGAGCGCGAGTTCGCCCAATCGGCGCTCGGTGATGTCGCGATTGACGCCGATCAGGTAGTGGCGCCCCCCGCGCGTGCGATTCGGCGACGCAAAGCCTTCGACCCAGCGAATCGCACCCGAGTCGTCGATGATGCGAAATTCATAGGCCTCCGCCTCCTGATCGGAGCGCGCCTCTTCGATGCGGCTTCGCAGCCTGGGGCTGTCGTCGGGATGTATGCGGGAAAAGCCCGCCTCCACGTCGCGATCCGTGTCCTTCATGCCAAGGATCTGCCGCGCGCGTTGGTCGGCATGCAACTCGCCGGTCAACAGGTCCACCCTCCAGGTGCCCATCCGCGCCGCTTCGAGCGCGATGCTGAGCTGATCGTGCGCGTCCTCGAGCTGGCGCTGCAGCATTGTCTGTTCGGTGACATCGATGGCCACGCCGACAATGCCGCGTGGCCTTCCACGTCGGTCCAGCACCGGCTGCTTGCGCGACTGGATGCTGCGTAGCGTGCCATGGACCTCGATTTCTTCGTCGAAGGCGCCTGCCTTTCCTGAGGCCATGAGCGCCCTGTCTTGCGCCACGAACCGCTGCTCGAGCTCGGGCCCGAAAAGCTCCCGGTCGCTCTTGCCGATTGCGGCGCCCCTGCCGATGTCGAATTCACGTTCGAACTTGGCATTCACGACCCGATAGCGCAGTGCCGAGTCTTTGAAGAACAGGCTGTGCGGCACCGCATCGAGAATGGCATGCAACTCGTCGTCATGGCGCCGGAGGTTGCGCGCATGGATGAACTGGACCACGGCCAGCGCAACGATGCAGAGGGACACCGCCGCCATCCAGAACCAATGCAGTTCAATGGCCGCCGGTTGGCCGAAGAAATAGCTCGCGATGCCCAGCAGACAGCTCAACGCCATCGTGGCTGGACCCGAACGGATGGATCGAAACAGTTTGCCGACTCTGGTCGCCATGAAAACCCCGCTGCAGGCTGAATGAAAACACCCGCGAGACTAGACGATCCCACGTCGAACTGCCAGCCAGCAACGTCGAGGGTTTGCCGTGAGACACACGGCCCACCGACGGCATGCCCTACATCGGTCGGCCCGCCTCGCCGTGCAACACCTCGCCCAGCACGCGCCGGAGTTCGTGCATCTGCATCGGCTTGGACATGCAGGCGTCCATGCCCGCGGCCACGCAGCGAAGGGCTTCATCCGACAACGCGCTGCCCGTGACGGCGACGATCGGCAGGCGAGGAAGGCCGAGCGCGCCCTCTTGCTCGCGCCGCCTGCGGGCCAGCGCATAGCCGTCGAGTCCCGACATGTGGCAGTCGGTCAGCAGCAGCACGTAGTCCGCACCGGGCGCATCGAGCTTCTTCCAGGCCGCCTCGCCGTCGGCCACGCAGTCGGCTTCGAAGCCGAGCCTGCGCAACTGCAGGCTGATCACCTCCCGATTGATCGGATGGTCCTCGGCCACCAGGACCTTGCCGCCACGACTGATCGGCCGGAGTTCCTCCGAGGCCTCGGTGAGCGGCGGGCCTTGCAGGAGGTCGTCGGCGCCTTCGGACCACGCCACGAGAGGAAGCGTGACGATGAATCGAGTGCCCCGGTTCAGTTCGCTCTCGCAGCGGATGCGGCCCTGCATGAGTTCGACCAGCTGCTTGACGATGGTGAGGCCGAGCCCCGTCCCGCCGTAACGCCGGGTCGTCGCAAGATCGGCCTGCGTGAAGGGATCGAACAACGAGCCCATCGACTCGGGCGCGATGCCGATGCCGGTGTCCTCCACCACGAGCTGGAGCTGGTCTTCGGGCAGCCGCGACGCGTGCACGCGCACGCCGCCGCGCTCGGTGAACTTCACCGCATTGCCGACGAGGTTCGTCAACACCTGCCGCAGCCGCAAGGCGTCTCCCACGATCACGGGAGGCAGTTCCGGATCGACGTCGAAGTCGAGCCCGATGGACTTGCTCAGCGTCTCTGCCGTGAAGATCCCGCACACGCTTTCGGTGAGGCCTGCCAGCGAGAACGGCCGGCTTTCAAGGCCCAGCTTGTGGGCCTTGATCTTGGCGTAGTCGAGGATGTCGTTGATGATCCTCAAGAGTTCGAGCGAGGATTCGCGGCAACGCACGAGCATGGCGCGCTGCGCGTCGACCAGCTTTCCGTCGATGACGAGATCGATCATTCCGAGGATGCCGTTGAGCGGCGTGCGAACCTCGTGGCTCATCATGGCGAGGAACTCGCGCTTGGCCTCCACGGCGGCGCGAGCCTCGTCGGCCTTCGCGATCAGGTCGGCCTTCAGTGTCTCTTCTTCGGTGATGTCCTTGGCGATGCCGGTGAAGGCGATCAAGGCCGAGCGGCCGTCGTCCGGGTCCGGCATGACCGTGACGATGCCGATCACGTCCAGGGTGCGGACCGCGCCGTCGCGCCTGCAGATTCGGAACCGGTCCCGGTAGGCATCCTGGCGCTGCTGGTACGCCGCATCGATCTTCGCGGCGACACGCTCGCGATCTTGCGGATGCAACTGCCTGAACAGGTCGCGGTAGGTGATGACGGCATCGGCAGGGTGGCCGCAGATCTCGCGGATCTTCGGGTCGGCCGCGAGGGGTGTTTCGAGGAGCGCCGAGCCGAAGAGCGGCGCGGTGGAGTCGACACGCGTCACCGAGCGCCAGACACCCAAGCCCCCGACGACCAGCGCAAGTTCGAGGTTGACCCGCGATTGCTCGAGCTCGGCCAAGGCGCGGTCGGCGCGCGCCTTGGCGCCGGCAAGTGCGAGCTCATTCGTTCGGCGTTGCGTGATGTCGTGGGCCACGCCGATCATGTAGGTACTCCCCGAGCGCGCGCGCTCGGGCGACGAAAACCCTTCGACCCACCGCATCGCTCCCGTGTCGTCGATGACGCGGAACTCGTAGGACGAACCCTCTTCGCCCTGGCGCGCGCGCTGGATGTCGCGCCGAACGCCATCCACGTCGTCGGGGTGCATCCGACCGAACACGGCCGAGACATCGACCTCGTGCGCGCGGATGCCGAAGAGCTCTCGGCCCCGATCGTCGCCCTGGACCTCGTCCGTGTCGAGGTTCCATTCCCAGGTCCCCATGCGTGCTGCATCGAGCGCCATGCCAAGGCGCGCGTTCGCCTCCTCGAGCTGGCGCTGAAGGGTCAGCTCGTCGGTCACGTCGACCGCAAGGCCGACGATGCCGCGCAGCTTCCCGTCACGGCCGAACACCGGCCGCTTTCGCACGCGGATGTTGCGGACCTGGCCATGCGCGATGAGTTCCTGGTCGAACGTTCGCGCCTGGCCCGACGCGAACAGCTCCTTGTCCTGGGCCACGAATCGATCGTAGATCTCGGGCCCGAAGAGCTCCTTGTCGGTCATGCCGAGAGAGGCATGCACGTCGATGCCGAAGGTCCGCTCGAACTCCGAATTCAACGCCTGATAGCGAAAGCTCGTGTCCTTGAAGAACAGAAGATGAGGCACCGCGTCGAGCAAGGCACTGAGGTCGTCGTCGCGGCGCCGAACTTCGCGCATTCGCACGTATTGCAGAATGGCCAGCGCGGCCATGCACAACGAACCGAAGGCCATCCACAGCCAATGCAGTTCGATGGCCATGGGCCGCCCGAAGAAGTAGCCACCGGCGGCGAGCAGGCATGTCAAGGCCATCGACGCCCCGCCGCCGTCGACGCTGCGCATCGCGGCCTTTGCCTTGGTGGCCACCGAGGCGCCTGCCCGTGTTTTCGGATGCGGGGTCGAATCCAAGCGATCCCAGACCATAGTGCGAGTTTCCTTAAGGGGTCGCGCCGCAGCGCAACCAGCTGCAGCGCCCGGACTCTTCGATCGTGCGGAGGGACGCTGCTCAAACACAAAGCCGCGAGGGCGATCCCTGATGCACGGCAGCAAGGCGCTCCCTGCCCGCCTCGACAGGGTCGCTTCAGTGCCTGAACTGCGGGATGGGCTCGAGGCAACAAGAAGTCATGCGCCTCAAGTCATGCGCCTCTCGCGAATGGGAAATGTGAGTCGCTCAGGACCGCAAGCCGACTCAAATACCAAGCAGCGATGCGACGACTCGTAGCGGCCGAAAGACCTTGGGTATGGTAGTTAGCGCACCGTCGACAGTGCATCAGACGTGTCTGAGACGAAAGACAGAAACGGCGAAACGAGCGCCCGACTCAAGCGCTCCGTGATTCTGACGACCCACGCGGCAGACGCGCAAGGCGCCTGCGCGGTAACCGACTCAGCCCGCGAGGACGGGCGGATCGATGCGAAGCGCATCGACAACGAAGACCGGCGCCATGGACACACCATTGACGACGGCCACGCGCACCCTGTGCGCCGCGCGGTGCTCCGACGCCTCGGGAATCTCGAGCCAACTCCCCTTGCAGTCCCGGGACAGGTTGCACCACTCGGTCCAACTCAGACTGAGGAAACCCAGCCCGGGGTAGTTGCACAATGGCTCATCGGTCCCATAGACCTCCAGCGCAGGAGCCTTGGCGGCCTCCACGCATTCGACATCGAACAATTCGGGATGCACATAGAAATCGCCTTCAAAGCGATCGGTCCGGGACGACGCCCCGCGTCGGGCGGCTGCGTTCGCTGCGACAACACTTGTAGAACCGATTTCCATGTCTTTGCCCATCCTTGAAACGGCGATCTGTCGGCTTGCCGGTGCAAGTGCACGCACCACCGAATTCGCATGACATGGACTGTAGAAACCCTGGCCGTCGAGGCCCATAGGACGAATCCGAAAAAAAGGCCCCCGCTCGCATCCCGAGCGGGGGCCTCTCCTTGACTCCATCCGAGCTCGACTTACCAGTGGAAGCCGATGCCCGCGCCCACGCCGAGCTTGCCGCGCGTGTTGACCGTGCCCGACAGCTTGGTGACCCACTTGCCGTTGTCGGCGACCTTGGAGATGCCCACCGCGACGGCCGATTCACCATCCATGTTGCTGACCGCCGCCGAGGCCATGCCGCGACCCGGGATGATCGACTGCGGCAGGTTGGCCACGGCCATCGCCGAGGCGGCGGCAGCGTTGGCGTCGCGCCGTGCGCTGGCCACTTCGGACTGCACTTCGTTCAGGCGCTGGTCGGTGTAGTTGCGCGCGCTGTCGGCGACCGAGTCCAGCTGGCCCTTGTTGACCGCATCGGTGGCCATCACGCCATCGGCCACATTGGTGATCGCGCGCTCGTTGCCCGCCGAGCCGACGGACACGGTGTTCTCGCGACCGGCGGTCGAGCCGGCGCCCAGCGCCACGCTGTTGTTGGCCGACGCCGTGGCACCGGCACCGATCGCGACCGCGTTGTCGCCGCTGGCCACCGCGGCCTGCGTCGCATCGCCGGAGGTCGCAACGTGCGCATTGGCCTGCGACGTGCTGGTGACCTTCTCGACCACGGTCAGGCGCGAACCCGCCTCCTTGACGTTGCCGGCCAGGCCCTGCAGCGCGTCGCTGACGTTGCTGTAGGTGGCGTTGTTGATGGTGTAGGTCGGGGCCACGATGGTGCCGTCGGCCGCCACGCTCGCGCCGCCACCCAGGGCATTGGCGACCGAGCTGCTCACGCCGTGCAGTTGGCTGCCGTTGATGGCGTCCAGGCTGCTCGCGTTGACCGCGCCGGCGGCCACGCCGGTCAGCGTGCGTGCGCCTGCGGTGCCGGTGAAGTCGACCGACGTGCCGTCCGTGTCCTTGGCCACCGTGATGTTCCGGGTGGCGGCATCCTGCTTGACCAGGCCCACCGAGCCGCTGTTCAGGTTGCTGTTGATCTCGGCGATCTCTTGCGTGTTGCTGGTCGTGCGGCCATCGAGGTTGTCGATCGCGTCGCCCACGGTGTGGACCGTGGTTCCGCCGACGTTGTAGTTCGGCGCGGAGACCGTGCCGTTGGCGTTGACCGTCGCGCCGCCGCCCAGGGCATTGGCGAGCGAGCTGCTCACGCCATGCAACTGGCTGCCATTGATGGCGTCCAGGCTGCTCGCGTCGACCGCGCCCGCGGCCACGCCGGTCAGCGTGCGCGCACCTTCGGTGCCGGCGATGTTCACCCGCGTGCCGGCCTTGTCGCCCGCCACTTCGATGTCGTTCGTCACCGCATCCTGCTTGACCAGGCCCACCGAGCCGCTGTTCAGGTTGTTGGTCAGGGTGCTGACCGAGCCTTCGACGGTCGTGACGCGGTTGTCGATGGTCGTGACGCGGTTGTCCACCGTCGTCACGCGGGCGTCGACGTTGCTGATGGCGGTCGTGTTGGCCGACACGTTCTGGTTGGTCGCGTCCAGCTGCGAGCCGTTCACTGCCTCCTTGCTGGTGGCGTTCACCGCGCCGTCGGCCACGCCGGCGAGCTTGCGGGCGCCGCCCGTGCCGGTGAAGTCCACCGACGTGCCGTCCGTGTCCTTGGCCACCGTGATCTGGCGGGTGGCCGCGTCCTGCTTGACCAGGCCCACTTCGCCGGCGTTCAGGTTGTTGGTCAGGGTGTTGACCGAGCCTTCAACGGTCGTGACGCGGTTGTCCACCGTGGTCACGCGGGCGTCGACGTTGCCGATGGCGGTCGTGTTGGCCGACACGTTCTGGTTCGTCGCGTCCAGCTGCGAGCCGTTCACCGCTTCCTTGCTGGTGGCGTTCACCGCGCCGTCGGCCACGCCGGCGAGCTTGCGGGCGCCGGCCGTGCCGGTGAAGTCCACCGACGTGCCGTCCGTGTCCTTGGCCACCGTGATCTGCTTGGTTGCCGCGTCCTGCTTGACCAGGCCCACCGTGCCGGCGTTCAGGTTGTTGGTAAGGTTCGTGATGTTGGTGGTGTTGGTCGTCAAACGGCCGTCGAGGTTGCCGAGCGCGCCGCCGACGTTGTTGAAGGCGGTGCCGCCGACCGTGTAGCTCGGGGCGCTGATCGTGCCGGTCGCCGCGTTGTAGGTGGCGCCGCCACCCAGCGCCGCGGCCGCAGCCACGCCCGTCGCGTTCGACTTGGCGGCTTCCGATTGCAGTTGGCTCACGTTCACCGCGTCCGTCGCGGTCGAACCTGCGGCCACGTTGGTGATGCGGCGTTCGCTGCCGGCCTTGCCGACAGACACTTCGCCGTTGGCGGCCGATGCCGTGCCCGACAGGGTGCTCGATCCGGGGTTGTAGCCCGCGACGGCCAGGTTGGCCGTCGTGGTCGAACCCGAGCCCAGCGCCACCGAATTGCCCGTGCTCGCAACAGCGCCGGCGCCAATGGCGTTGGCATTGGCTGCGGTCGCCTGCGCGCCGCGGCCCAGCGCAAGCGTTTTGTCGGCGTTCGCGGTCGCCGAGTCGCCCAGTGCCGTGGCGCCGTCGCCCGTCGCCACTGCGTGGGTACCGACTGCCGTGGCGCTCCATCCACCGGTAGGGTTCACCCGATCGGCCGTGGCGCCATAACCGATCGCGACGCTGTTTCCGTTCAGCGTCTTGGCCCCGGTGCCGAGGGCGATCGAGCTGGAGAACTGGGTGCTGGAAGAAGTGCCGATGCTGATGGAGTCGTTGGCGGTCACGCCGGCCACACCCA
>Ga0265327_10005633_pt1 | contig 10369 bp, 7 predicted proteins | sample 41621metaG_FD_202089 | JGI IMG/M metagenome (GOLD analysis project Ga0265327, IMG submission 202089) | Rhizosphere microbial communities from Carex aquatilis grown in University of Washington, Seatle, WA, United States - 4-16-21 metaG | ecosystem: Host-associated > Plants > Roots > Rhizosphere >... | reverse complement strand
ACCGTCTCTTCGCGGTGGAAGATGGGCCGAGCGGCTTCGATCCCACTGCGCCGGCGCACGTCTCCAAGATGCGGTTCACGGTCCTGGCCAAGATCCCCGAGCTGGCCCGGGCGCGCACGCTCTACGACGAGGCGACCGGCCATCTCTCGGTGACCTGCGACGGATTTCCGCCCTTCTACGGCCGCCTGACTACGCCCGACGGCCGCGCCGCCTTCGCCCATTGGCTGGCCGAGTTCCTCGAGGAACAGGCGCCGGAGGATCAGTTCGGGCCTCTGCAGGTGCTGCCCGCGCCGCCGGGCCACCGCTTCATGGACAGCCGCAAGGGCTTCGTCTCGATCCTCAACCTCGACAGCGTGCGCGAGCTCCAGAGCCGGCTCGGCCGCCCGCTCGACCCCGCCCGCTTCCGCGCCAACGTCCAGGTCGAGGGCTGGGGCCCCTGGGCCGAATACGGTCTGGACCCCGGGCGGGCGATCCATCTCGGCGGGGCGGAGCTGCGCTTGCTCGCCGATATCGACCGCTGCATGGCCACCCACGTCGATCCGGCCCGCGGCGTGCGCGACCTCGACATGGTCGGCGCCCTGCACGGCGAGTACGGCCACATCTGCTGCGGCGTCTACGCCGAGGTGATCGAAAGCGGCCAGGCCGCCGTGGGCGCGGAGGCGGTGCTGGGATCATGAGCACCACTCTCGTCCAGGCCTGGACCCAGGCGCGGCGGCGTCTCGAAGTCGCGGGGATCGAAGGCCCGGTGATCGACGCCCGCCTGCTGCTGGAGGCCGCCTCCGGCGCCACGCGCGCCGACATCGTCAGCGATCCCTACCGCCCGCTCACCGACGATCAGGCCCAGGCGCTGGAGCGCTACATCGATCGCCGCATCGCCCGCGAGCCGGTCAGCCACATCCTCGGCAGGAAGGGCTTCTGGACCGTGGAGCTCAAGGTCACGCGCGACGTGCTGACGCCCCGGCCCGACACCGAGACCCTGGTCGACGGGGTTCTGAAATCCCTGCCCGCCGAGGAGCCCGTGCACATCCTCGATCTGGGCGTCGGCTCCGGCGCCATCCTGCTGGCCCTGCTCGCCGAGCGGCCGTTGTGGAGCGGGGTAGGGGTGGACCTGTCGCAAGCGGCCCTGGAGGTGGCGCGCGAGAACGCAGCCCTGCTCAAGCTCGACGACCGCGCCAGCTTCGTCCACGGCCAGTGGGCCGAGGGCCAGCCCGACCTGGCCTTCGACGCGGTGGTGTCCAACCCGCCTTACATCCCCTCGGCCGACATCGAGATCCTGGAGCCCGAGGTGCGCGACCACGAGCCGCGCCTGGCGCTCGACGGCGGACCCGACGGTCTTGAGGCCTATCGCGTCCTGGCGCCGCAGGTGATGCGGGTGCTCAAGCCCGGCGGCCTGTTCGCCTTCGAGATCGGCCACGACCAGGGTCACGCCGTCGAAGCCCTGATGAACCAGGCCAAGGCCGGCTACTGCCGTGTGGTCACGGACCTCGGCCGCCGCGACCGGGTGGTGATAGGAAGGGCGCCCGCTTAGTCGTTTCTTCAGAGGTGCGCGGAATAATCGCGTGGCAGCGACAACAAAACCCTTGGATTTGGTCGAGTCGTTCGCTACATCGAGAGTGTCTTCACCCAAATCGTCGGTCTGAGCGTTTCCACTTCGGGGAGCGCAGCGGGTTCCGGCAATGCGCTCGGCGTTTTGCGCCCGGCGGCTGAGTGGGAACGGGGCTTTGAATAGGCCGGTATCCGCAAGGTGGCGGGCCAGGCGAACCCCGATAGGCAACTTCGACCGCAGCGCTACGGACTGTCCGGCAGCGGCGGCGAAACGGTCAAGCGATTGATGAGAGATTTCAAGGGTATGAAGCGGCAGCGTGGCCGCAATCGGGGCGGCGGCGGAGGCGGCGGCGGCGGCGGAAACAAGCCGCAGCACAACGTCAACCGCGCCTTCGAGTCCAACGGCCCGGACAACGTCAAGATCCGCGGCAACGCGCAGCACGTCTTCGAAAAGTACCAGCAGCTCGCGCGTGACGCCACGGCGGCCGGCGACCGGGTGCTGGGCGAGAACTACCTGCAGCACGCCGAACATTACTTCCGCGTCCTGCGCGCCGTGCAGCCCAACCGTCCGGCTAGCGAGATTCTGGGCCGCGACGCCCTGGCCTCCGGCTTCGACATCGACTTCGAGGACGAGAGCGGGGCCCAGGCCGCCGCCGACGAAACCGGCGCCGAGGGCGGCGAGGGCGAGAACCAGGGCGACAACGGCCAGGGCGAGGCCCGCGGCGAACGCCAGGACCGCGACCGCGAATGGCGCCGCGACGAGCGTCCCCGGGATGACCGGCAAAGGGACGACCGCAATCAGGGCTACCAGGGCGATCGCTACCAGGGCGACCGCCCGCGCGACGACCGTCCCCGGGACGACAGACCCCGCGACGACCGTCCCAGAGACGAGCGGCCTCGGGACGACCGCCCGCGTGACGAGCGTCCGCGCGACGACCGCGCTCAAGGTGACCGCCCTCAGAGCGACCGTCCCCGGGACGAAAACCGCCGGGACCGCGGCCGCGACCGTTTCCGCGACCGCGACCGCGACTTCAACCGCGACCGTCCGCGCGACCCCATGGCGGTGGTCGAGCCGGAGTCCGCGCCCCTGGTCGCCGCTACTTCCGAACCCGAAGACGGCCCCCGCCTGCGCTCGCAGGACGGCTCGGTGAGCCATGCGCCGGCCTTCCTGCAGGCCCGCCCGGACCGTGCGGAGCCGGCCGCCGAGGAAGGCGAAGCCCGCAAGCCCCGCCGCCGCCGCGCCCCGCGCAGCTTCGAAGGCGGTGAAGGCGAAGCCCCGGCCGCGACGGAGGCGGAAGAGGTCTAGTATTCAGCGTGCTCCACCGCAAAGCGGGGGAGCTGTCACGAAGTGACTGAGGGGGCGTGCGGCAGCGATGCGGCGCGCCCCTTCTCTATTCGCAGCTTTGATCGAGGAGATGTGGCGCGCCCCCTCCGGCCCTCCGGGCCACCTCCCCCGCGCGCGGGGGAGGACGCGCAATTGGTGTTGCTCCGCCCTTGTGTGGCATCCGCGCCACACCTATCTCCCCGACGTACCGCCGGCCAGGATCGCTTGATGAGGGTCATGGCCGCCTTCCGCCGACCAGGGGACAGTCGCCTACATGAACATCGACATCTATTCCGACCGCGCCAAGCAGGCCATCCAGTCGGCCCAGAGCCTCGCGCTCGCCCGGGGCCATCAGCAGCTCGCGCCCGAGCACCTGCTCAAGGTGCTGCTTGAGGAGAAGGACGGCCTCGCCCGCCAGCTGATCCAGTCGGCCGGCGGCAAGCCCGAGATCGCCGTGTCGGAAACCGACGCCCTTCTCGCCAAGCTGCCCAAGGTCGAGGGCGGCTCGGGCCAGCTCTACATGAAGCCGGACACGGCGCGGGTGTTCGCCGCCGCCGAGGAGTCGGCCAAGAAGGCCGGCGACGCCTTCGTCACCACCGAGCGCCTGCTGGCCGCCATCGCCAAGGACGGGGGCGACGCCGCCCAGGTTCTGAAAAAGGCGAACGTCAGCGACAAGTCCCTCGAGGCCGCCGCCGCCTCTTTGCGCAAGGGCCGCACCGCCGACAGCGCCTCGGCCGAGGAAGGCTATGACGCCCTCAAGCGCTACGCCCGCGACCTGACCCAGGCCGCCCGCGACGACAAGCTCGACCCTGTGATCGGCCGCGACGAGGAGATCCGCCGCACCATCCAGGTGCTGAGCCGCCGCACCAAGAACAACCCCGTCCTCATCGGCGAGCCCGGCGTCGGCAAGACCGCCATCGTCGAGGGCCTGGCCCTGCGCATCGTCAACGGCGACGTGCCCGAGGGCCTCAAGGACAAGAAGCTGCTGTCCCTCGACATGGGCGCCCTGATCGCCGGCGCGAAGTACCGCGGCGAGTTCGAGGAGCGGCTCAAGGCCGTGCTCAACGAGGTCACCGCCGCCGAGGGTTCGATCATCCTGTTCATCGACGAGATGCACACCCTGGTCGGCGCCGGCAAATCCGACGGCGCCATGGACGCCTCCAACCTCCTGAAGCCCGCCCTGGCCCGCGGCGAGTTGCACTGCGTCGGCGCCACCACGCTCGACGAATACCGCAAGCACGTGGAGAAGGACGCCGCCCTGGCCCGCCGCTTCCAGCCGGTGTTCGTCAACGAGCCGACCGTGGAAGACACGGTGTCGATCCTCCGTGGACTGAAGGAGAAGTACGAGGTGCACCACGGGGTGCGCATCTCCGACAGCGCCATCGTCGCCGCCGCGACTCTCTCCAACCGCTACATCGCCGACCGCTTCCTGCCCGACAAGGCCATCGACCTGGTCGACGAGGCCGCCAGCCGCGTGCGCATGCAGGTGGACTCCAAGCCCGAGGAGCTCGACGAGATCGATCGCCGCCTGGTGCAGCTGAAGATCGAACGCGAGGCCCTCAAGAAGGAGACCGACCCCGCCTCCCAGCGCCGGCTCGACGATCTCGAAGCCGAGGTCGACGACCTGCAGCAGCGCTCCGACGAGATGACCCTGCGCTGGAAGGCCGAGAAGCAGAAGGTCGGCACGGCCGCCCAGGCCCGCGAGGCTCTCGACCGCCTGCGCGCCGAGCTCGCCCAGGCCCAGCGCCAGGGCGACCTGCAGCGCGCCTCCGAGATCATGTACGGCGACATCCCGGCGCTCGAGAAGCAGCTCGGCGAAGCTGACGCCGCCGCCGACAAGGATAAGCTCACCCCCGAGGTGGTCGACGCCGAGCAGATCGCCGCCGTGGTCAGCCGCTGGACCGGCGTGCCCGTCGAGAAGATGCTCGAAGGCGAGCGCGAGAAGCTGCTGCACATGGAAGAGCAGCTCAAGAACCGCGTGGTCGGCCAGGACGAGGCCCTGGAAGCCGTCTCAGACGCCGTGCGCCGCGCCCGCGCCGGCCTGCAGGACCCCAACCGCCCGATCGGCAGCTTCCTGTTCCTGGGCCCCACCGGCGTCGGCAAGACCGAGCTGACCAAGGCGCTGGCCGAATTCATGTTCACCGACGAGAACGCCATCACCCGCATCGACATGTCGGAATACATGGAGAAGCACGCCGTCAGCCGCCTGATCGGCGCCCCTCCGGGCTACGTCGGCTACGACGAGGGCGGCAGCCTCACCGAGTCCGTGCGCCGCCGGCCCTATCAGGTGGTGCTGTTCGACGAGGTCGAGAAGGCCCACCCGGACGTGTTCAACGTGCTGCTGCAGGTGCTCGACGACGGCCGCCTCACCGACGGCCAGGGCCGCACCGTCGACTTCAAGAACACCCTGATCATCATGACCTCCAACCTCGGCTCCGAATACCTGGCCGCCCAGGGCGAGGGCGACGACGTCGAGGCCGTCCGGCCTATGGTGATGGACTCCGTGCGCCGCCACTTCCGGCCCGAGTTCCTCAACCGCATCGACGAGATCATCCTGTTCCGCCGCCTCGGCCGCGAGCAGATGGACTCCATCGTCCGCATCCAGCTCCAGCGCGTGGAACAGCGCCTGGCCGAACGCCGCATCAACCTCCAGCTCGACCCCGCCGCCCTGCACTGGCTCGGCGAACGCGGCTACGACCCGGTCTACGGCGCCCGCCCGCTCAAGCGCGTGATCCAGAAGGAGCTGGTCGACCCCGTCGCCAAGCGCCTCCTGGCCGGCGACCTCAAGGACGGCGAAGTGATCGCCGTCACGGCCGGCGACGGCGGCCTGGAGTTCGGCAGGGCCAAGGTGCACTGACCCACCGGGGACATGCAATTGTGCGTGTCCCCAAAATCCAGGCGCACTAGCCTCTGACGATATCCACCGTGCGACCTCTCCCGTTCGCGGCAGCGAAGGGGAGAGGAGGACCGCCCGCCGAACCCGGCGCCAGCCGGGTGCAGAGCGGGTGGTGGTGAGGGAGGGCGGCCGCATTACGGTTCGATCCAGAGCGCCGAAGCGAAGGCTCCGGCCTTTGGCCCCGAAGTGGCGCGTGTCCCCAATAGGCCGGCCTAGCTGCCCCGCGGAGCTATCATTAGTCGGCACGCTAGTTCTTCGTCGCCCCATTTCGTGGCGAACGTCTCAGAAACTTCGAACCAACCCGCTCCCGGACCCCCGGAACCATGATGGGCTCCCATGCATGAACACTGGCATTCGTGACCGACGGCATTCATGCACGCCGAGGCGCATTTCTCTTGATGCCGATATGGTTGAATTACATACAGTTTTTCGAATTTCTTAAGTAGACAATCTACGAGATTATTGAACCAGTCTTGGGGTATTTCCCACCCCGAATAGCGCTCTGCCCAAACAGGTGTGCGGCCACGAGGTCGAGTCGATTGGAGGAATTGGCGGGCGCGACGCAATTCCTCGAAATCCGGACTGGGGTGGGGCAGTTTGACCATCAATTTGTGGCCTTTGCCCTTGCGAACAATTACCGGAATCTCTTTCTGCTTCCATATCCGCCGTAAATCATCCGGTGCGCTTATCTCCATCTTTCAATTCTGTCCTCTTCGGCAGCGTCAATATAGTTCGATTTCAGGAGCAGCGCGGTTGTTGTGATCCAGTCCATCCAGTGCTTTAGGACCGCAATTCTGGTATTTGGGCTAGGTATTCCAATCAAAGAATTGACAGGATTCAGGGGGCGAAGTTCCGGAACCAACCTCGAAGTGCGCCACTTTTCTAAAATTCCACGACTTTGGCGAGGAATTGCCATGATCAAATAGAAATATCTCACAGAGCTTACGAATGCGACGCCTGGGAAACGACTTTCTTGGCAATATCGGGAAATTTGGTTATGGCGACTGAGAACGCAATCGCTCCGACTAGCGCGGCAATAGTGATGATCGCACTAATTAATCCCTGCGCAACTTGAAGATAAAGGCCGTTGAGGTGCAGGCCGAATTCAGAAGTGATGGACGCAGACAGCGGCGCGAGCTGCGTAGAAATAACTCCGGAAGCCCAAGGCATTATCAGGAATATCAAAACCATTAGCGAAATTCCCAGCGCGTCAGAAAGTTCCTTCTCCACGCAGTTCCGTATTGCTACTCCACTCTTAAAGTGCCCCTTTAACTTGGAAGATTTATATGTGCCAGATGTATAGAGAACGATTTCATGATTTTCTTTTGGATCTATATATTCTAGTGATATTCTTATGTTGTTTCCAGATTGCGTTAGATCGATCTTCCCTGCGGGTTTCTCTCCGCCGTTAGCGGCGAGATAAGCTGAAAGCAATTCGCCATTTTCTATTTCAACTTCGATCGTCGGTTCGGTCCTTACATCGGATTTCTCGATGCCGGTATTGCCTCTATTTCTAAGGGAGAGTTCGATTCGCGTTAGTTTGTCTCCAATGGTTTTTCCCTTCAGAACCAGGGCATAGTCTTGTGCGTTAGTTGGGAAGCTTATAGTGGAGACTTTCAGTTGCCTAAGTTCCAGCCGCTTGATCAGCTTGGCCCTGGAATAGAGAAATATCGACAGGATAATGCTCAGCAACGAAAAGGCCCAGCCAGAGTACGTCACGAAGTTGCTCATTGCCGCTCCCCACTTAAGCCTTGCGCGGTAGCGTTAACTGATTTGCGGTCCTTTGCAACTCCATGGGGAGGCGTATTGATCATATCTAATTTGCGCCGCCGCCTCTACGAAGGGCCGTAGGTTTAGGCCCCCGCCCATCCAACCCACTCGATCAGCTCCCTGCCGCCGCCCTCATTCCCCGTTGCCCCCGATCCGCCTAGCCATCCCCCACCACCTCCCGGAGCCGCCCCCGTGACGCCGCATATCCGCTGGGCCGGGTTCGCCACGGCCGCGCTGGTCATCACGGTCGACCAGATGTCGAAGGCCTGGGCGCTGGGCGCCTTGAAGGTGGAGGGCGCCAGCCAGGCGCTCTCGCCCTGGCTGAGCGCGACCCTGGTCCTGAACCGAAGCAACGCCTTCGGCCTCGTCCCGGTCGCGGGAGAGCTGAGCCGCTGGGGCCTGGCCGCCGGCAACCTTGCGGTCGCCGCGGGGCTGGCGTGGTGGATCTGGCGGGCGGCGCGGCGCCCCGCCCTGACCATCGGCGCGGGTTTCCTGATCGGCGGCGCGCTCGGCAACGCCATCGACCGCGTCCGCCTCGGGGTGGTGGTCGACTTCCTGGACCTCTCCCGGTTCGGCTTCGGCTGGGTCTTCAACGTCGCCGACGCCTCGGTCGATGCGGGGATCGCCTTGCTCGCCCTCGGCCTGCTCCTGCGCGCGCCGGAACAGCCCGCGTCCGAGGGCTCGCGCTAGGTCCACCCGCCAGGAAGCCCCCAGGGAAGCGCCGCCCTCGTGGTGTCCTTGGCAGCCTTTGTGGTTCCTTTAAAAACCAGGGGACACGCACGCGTGCATGTCCCCGTTCGGAGTCGCCGGTCGGCGCGCACGCCAGCCCCCCGCCCGCCTCAGCCCGCCTTCCTCGCGCCGCCCCCCTCCGTCGCCCCCTCGGCCTGCTCCCGCGCCTCAGCCGCCTCGGCCCGGGCCATCCGTCGCCGCTTCCACGGCCGCCAGGAGTCCCGCGGCCCGATCGGGTCGCCCAGGTGGAACGCCGCCACGAACGCCGCCAGGGGCCCGAGCGGCTCGGGAACGATCGGCCTCAGCCGGCAATAGCCCGCCGTCCTCAGCGCCTCCAGCGCCGGGCCGACGCCGCCTTCCTTGGCGATCGCCGCCTCCAGCGGCGCCTGCCCGCACCCCAGCCAGTGGGCCAGCAGGACGTTGCGCAGCCGGGTGATCTCGGCGCGGTTCGCCTGCGACCCCGGGCCCTCGGCCTCCAGCGCCAGGTCGCACTCGGTGTCGAACCCCAGCGAACGGTTGTTGAGATTGGCCGATCCGATGCGCAGCAGGGTGTCGTCGATGATGGTCAGCTTGGCGTGGACGATGATCGTCTTCCCCATGGCCGTCACCGGGCTGTAGGCCCGCATCCGCCCGTGCTTGTCGGCCGCCTTCAGCGTCTTGATGAAGCCCAGCCGCGTGCGGTCCATGGTCATCTGGTCGAAGTAGCTGGGCGAATGTTCGGTCGACACCAGGATCACTTCGGGCCCCTTGGGCTCGGCCAGCCGCCTGGCCAGCTCCCGCGCGATCAGGGGCGAGGTGAAATACTGGTTCTCCATGTAGATGCAGCGCTTGGCCGCGCGGATCGAGGCCAGGTGCAGCGCCTCGCTCTGGCGCACCTGCGGATAAGCGCGCCACGCGCCCTGGCTCAGCGAGATCCCGGCGTCGATGTCCTCGAACGCAGGCTTGATCTTGCCCGGCCACTTGGGCGCGCGCACGGGCGGGCAGGGCGGCAGGTCCTCACCGGTGGCCCGCCGCCAGCGGTCGCGGAACAGGTCGCCCAGGGCCGCCGCGGCGGGGCCATCGACCAGGCCCATCACCTCGTGCCGGCTGTCGAAGCACCTGTTGTCGCGCCGGGTCTTCTCGCGACGGGGATTGTCGTCCAGATGCTCGGGCGTGTCCCAGCGGTCCGGCCCGATGTCGCCGCCGCCGCAGAAGGCCAGGGCGTCGTCGATCACGATCGCCTTTTGGTGGTGGCAGGCGCCCAGCGGCAGCTTGCCGTCGAGCACGAACTTCACCTTGGTGCCGTGGAATTTGCGGCGGTCGCCGAACGGAAAGAAGTGCTGGGTCGCCGCCACCGGCATCGCCGATTTCCAGCACAGCAGCCGCACGTCCAGCTCCGGCCGCTCGGCCAGGGCGATCAGGAAGTTGCCGAACTGGTCGGCCGGATCGCCGCCGCCGCCGGGCTCAGGATGGAACTGGGTCTGGGCCTCGAACGCCCAGTTGAGCAGGTGCACGCAGTGCCTGGCGTTGGCCATCGCCTCCTTGGCCGCGTCGAAATAGGCCTCCATGTCGATCAGCAGGGCCGCGCGGTGGGCGGTCTCTCGCCGCCAGCAGGTGGCCCCGACTTCCAGCAGCATTAGGGGCGCTCCGACCAGTTCGCGGTGTCGTTAACGCCGCGCTCGGGCAAGGGATGCGCTGAGCGAAGAGCCTGGAACGATCCCGGCCGGTGGGCCTTCAAGTGTGGTCACTCGCAAAATCCACCAGGAGCTACCCATGAGCAAAGATGGCATTAAAGGCGCGACCCAGAAACTGGTCGGAGAAGCCCAGGAAGGCCTCGGCAAAGCGACCCACAACGACAAGCTGATCGCCAAGGGCTTGGGCAACCGCGCCGCCGGGTCGGCCAAGGAGGCCGTCGGCAAGGCCAAGGACGCGGTCAACAAGGCCACCCGCTAGACACTCCGCACGCGCGGGCAGGTCCGCCGGCGAAACCGCGGCCCGCGGGGGGACAGGCGTTCGTGCATGTCCCCCTTTGCCTCAGGCGCCGCCCCCATCTATCCCTCCGCCGCTCCTTGGCGCTATCACTAGGCCAAGGCCCGCCGACTCTTTCGGTCAGAGGCCAATCGGGA